>Ga0193742_1000080_pt1 | contig 64765 bp, 67 predicted proteins | sample L2c1metaG_FD_165511 | JGI IMG/M metagenome (GOLD analysis project Ga0193742, IMG submission 165511) | Soil microbial communities from a riparian zone of the East river system, Colorado, United States - L2c1 | ecosystem: Environmental > Terrestrial > Soil > Riparian zone | place: USA: East River... | reverse complement strand
CCGGTGGTTCCCACCACGATTGTCCTGACCACGATGCGTCACCGAGGCAACGTGTCGTCGTCAGCGTCCTTCAGCCCGATCTGCTTGTGCACACCTTGCCAGCGCAAGTACCCAGGGTCATGAGTAGTGGTCGCGCAACGCGATCCGGCTTGCCTACCGTCCGCTCCGTCAGCCGGACGCGAGCAATGTGTCCGGTGGGGACTCCTCGTCGAGCGCCTGGGCCAGGCTCTCGCGGTCGTGGACGCCGAGCTTGCGGTAGATCCGCTGCAGGTGGCTGTCGACCGTGCGGGGCGAGATCACCAGCTGGCGGGCGATGTCGCGCCGCCGCATGCCCGACACCGTGAGCCGGGCGATCTCCCGCTCGCGGCGCGACAGGTCGAGCGGGTCGGGCCAGGTGCTCAGCAGCGGCGTGCGGGCGCCCTCGCAGCGCCGGGCACAGCGGCTGGCCCGCCGGTGCGACGCCATGGCCCGCCGCAGCTCACCGCCCGTGCGGGCCTGCTCGGCGGCCTGGCTCCAGGCCTCGGCGGCGTGGAGGTCGTAGCCGAGCCGCTCGAAGTCGACCGCCACCGCCCGCAGGCCGTCGGTGTCGCCGGCGACGGTGACCGTGGCGTGACGGGCGAAGACCTCGACCAGCTGACCGTCCGACCGGGTGGCCAGCTCCCGCAGCTGCACCTCGCCGTGGCCGGCCCGGCCGATCCGCACCAGGTCGTGGAAGGCGTGGGCGGCGTGCAGCACCTCGCCCCGCTCCAGCGACCGCCGCGCCGCCGCCAGGAGGTCGGCGACCAGCTCGTCGGGGTCGACCCCGGCCGTCACCTTGGCCCACACCAGGCAGCGGTCGAGCTCGCCGGCCGCCAGGCCGATCGGGTGGGCGGTGAAGGTGCGGCAGCGCTCGGTCGCCTCGCGGGCGCCCTCCACGTCGGCCACCTCGGCCCGGACGTTCGCCAGCCCCGCCAGCGACCAGGCGGCGAAGCCGTCGCGGCGGATGCTCTCGAAGCCGGCCGACGCCTCGCGGAACCACCGCGCCGCGGTCTCGGGACGACCCCGCGCCCGGGCGATCCGGCCCACCTCGAAGGCCACGAACGCCCGGGTGAACGGGTCGACCGAGTCGTCGAGGGCGGTGATCGCCGCCCCCGCCGCGGTCTCCGCCTCCCGCACCTTGCCGTCCTCCACCCAGGCCCCGATCTGGTGGAACAGGAACTCGCCGACGGTCAGGGCGTCGTCGTCGCCCCGCTCCCGGGGGTCGGCGAGCATCTGCAGCGCCAGCTCGAGGCCCCGCTCGGCCAGCTCGATCGCCTCGCCCACATGGCCCTGCATGAGCCGCAGCGGCGACAGCACGCTGATGCCTCCGGCCACCGTGTTGCGGTTGCCCGACGACAGCAGCGGCAGGGCCACGGCCTGGGCGCCGGCCAGGTCGCCCCGCTGCAGGCGGAAGCCGGCGATCTGCGTCTGCAGCGCCTCCTGCCAGCGCCCGTCGGTGAGGTAGGCAGCGGCGTCGGTGAGCAGGGCCTCGGCCTTGTCGGGCCGGTTGGCGAACTGGAACATGTACAGGGCCCGGCTGAGCACCGCCTCGGCCCGCACGTCGTCGGACACGGCCGAGTGGGTGACCTCGTCGGACACCTGCCCCAGCTCGTCGGTGGCGCCCAGGCGGGCCAGGGCGTAGATCAGCAGGCGGCCGGTGCGGTCGTCATGGCCGAGGGCGCGGGCCCGGCGGGCCAGGTCGGCGGCGGTGCGGGGGTCGTCGTTCGACCGCGCCTCCTCGGCCGCCCGGGTGAGCAGGTCGGCGGTGCCGGGGCCGTGCTGTCCCGCTTCGACGTACCACTGGGCCAGCAGCGGCACGTCGGCGGCGGCGATCTGGCCGAGCTGCTCGAACACGTCGAGCAGGCGGTTGCGCAGGAGGCCGACCCGGTCGTCGCTCAGATCGGTGCGGCGCAGCTCGGCGAAGAAGGGGTTGGCCAGCCGCACGAGCCGCCCGGTGGCCTCGTCGTCGGTGGTGGTGAGGCCGGCCCGCTCGGCGGCGGCCAGAGTACCGTGGCCGACGAGCGTGGCCAGCACCTCCACCGGCAGGCGCCCGGAGAGCGCCAGCACGTCGACCACCTCGGCCACCGCGTCGGGTGCGTCGGCCAGCCGGTCGGCGAGCATCGCCGCCAGCGTCGGCGACCGGAGGGGGGCGTCGTCGGGGCCGCGGACGAGCCGCCACAGCCCGGCGTCACGGTGCCAGCTGCCCTCGGCGCGGGTCTCGTCCACCAGCTCGGTCAGGAGCCGCGGGTTGCCCTCGCTCCACAGCCACAGCTGCGACCGGGTGGCGGCGTCGACCGATCCGCCCACCAGCTCCTCCAGCAGCTCGTCGGCGTCGGAGCGCTCGAGCGGCCCCAGGTCGACCCGCTCCACCAGGTCGTCCTTCCAGAGGGCGGTGACGGCGTCGGGGGCGTCGGGCCCGGTCCGCAGGGCGCCCAGCAGCCGGAGCCGCCGCTCGACCACTGCCTGCTGCACCAGCGTCGCCGAGGCGGCGTCGAAGCCGTGCAGGTCGTCGGCCACCAGCAGCGGCCGCCCGGGCCGGGCCCGCGCCACCAGGTGGTCGATGCCCCGGTGGACGGCCAGCGCCCAGCGCTCCGGGTCGTCGCTCAGCGCCGGCAGGAGGCTCCCGAGCGACCCGAACGGCGCCGCGGCCGCGACGTCCCCAGCGGGACGCACCCGGAGCAGCGTCCAGCCCTGCTCGGCCAGCAGGTCGGCCGCTTCGTCGAGCAGTCGCGTCTTGCCGAACCCCAGCGGCCCGGCGACGAGCGCACCCCGGCCCGTCCCCTCGGCGACCGCCGCTAGCAGGCCGGCCAGCTCCCGACCGCGACCGACGAGAGGAGGGTCCCGCCGCCGGCCGCTCACGCCCTGCATCAGCCGAAAGGCTAATGCCCTGGCCATATGGGGGCGAGCCCCTGGCCAGGGCATTGCGCAATCGGGAAAGGAACCGTCAGTTCGGGAAGTTGAACAGGTTCCCCACGACGCAACCGCTACCGGTGGTGCTCGAGGCCGGCCACGGCATGGCGTTGCGGGTCACCGGTCCGTACTTCCCGTCGACGCCCACGCCGGTCACCGCCTGCACGTTCTTCACGGCCTGCTCGGTGCCAGCACCAAAGTCACCGTCGACTGCAATCGCCTGGCCGGCGCAATCTCTCAGGGCGATCTGAAGAACGATCACTCCCCAATTGTTGTTGTTGTTGCGCACCAGAACGCAGTTGAAGTGTGGTGAGTTTTGCGTCACGCTGGGCGCAATCGTTGAGTACGCCACCCCGGGACCGCCACCAAATGCGGTGGCCGAACCGCCGCAAGTGGTAGCGGCACTGGCAGGTACTGCCGTGCCGACGATGACCCCCAAAGATGCGACGACAATCACGCTAAACAACGCGAATACACGTCTATATTTCCCCATGTCAGCTTCCGCCTCTCTAATAAGCTTACATGGCAATTGTACCAAATGGAGCGCAGCTGATCCAGAGGATCTAGGCGGTAGGGCCGCCCTTGACCGCCTTGGCCAGGCGATCGGCCTGGGCCTGCTGCTCGTAGACGAACCGGGCCATCCAGAAGCGGAGGAACCCGGCGAGCGACGCCTTCACGTAGAGGGCCGCCCCTGCGACCGTGATCGCCAGGCCCAGGATCGCCTGGACGATGGCATCGCGCTGCTGCAGCGGGCCCGTGGCGCTGTGCGACAGGAAGTAACCGACGAGGGCCAGTAGCGGCCCGCCGATCATGCCGAGCACGCCGAGGCGCAGCAGCAGCCGGTCGAGGCCGGTCGCGGGATCGCGCAGGCGCATGCCGGCCACCTCGGCCTTGAACTGCTCCACCCGTGCGTCCGTCCCGTCGTTGTTCATCGTGACACTCATCTTCAACCCCTTAGCCACCCAGGTAGGCAGTGGAAAGCTTCGATTCGATCTCGTGCGGTGCGCCGACGTCGCTCACCCTGCCGTGCACCATGATGGCCGCCCGATCGGCGACACCCAGCACGACCCTGGCGAACTGCTCGACCACCAGCACCGACACCCCGGTGCGCGCCAGGTCGGCGACCTGGGCGTAGAGCTGCTCGACCACCAGCGGTGCCAGCCCCATCGACAGCTCGTCGAGGATCAGCACCGCCGGATCGGTCGCCAGGCCCCGGGCCAGCGCCAGCATCTGCTGCTCGCCGCCCGACAGGGTGCCGGCAACCTGGCTGCGACGCCGGTGGAGCTGCGGGAAGCGGCCGTAGGCGGCCTCCTCGATCGCCCGGAACGGGATGCCCCGATGGGTCGCCATCCGCAGGTTCTCGCGCACGGTCAGCCCCGGGAAGACACCACGGCCCTCCGGGATGAGGCACAGGCCGGCGCGGGCCAGGTCCTCCGGCAGGGCACCGTTGACCCGACGTCCCGCCACCAGGAGATCGCCGCCGGCCAGCGGGTGCAGGCCGGCCAGCACCTTGAGGGTGGTGGACTTGCCGGCGCCGTTGGGCCCCAACACGGCCATCACCTCGCCCGCGCCGACCCGCAGGTCGACCCCGTGGAGCACCTCGATGGTCCCGTAGGCGGCCCGCACGCCCCGCAGCTCGACGAGGGTCTCCTCGCCGTTCTGCCCGTTCACGCTCACGACGTCACGCTCCCCGTCCCGGCGCCCAGGTAGGCATCGAGCACCGCCTGGTCGCGTTGCACCTGGTCGGGCGTGCCCCGGGCGATGATCGACCCGAAGTCGAGCACGTGGACGTCGTGGCAGGCCCGCATCACCAGCTGCACGTCGTGCTCCACGAGCACGACGGCCACGCCGTCCTGGGCGATGGCGGCGAGCAGCTCGCCCAGCGCCTCGGTCTCGCCTTCGTCGAGGCCCGAGGCCGGCTCGTCGAGCAGCAGCACCCGGGGACGGGTCGCCAGCGCCCGGGCCAGCTCGACCAGGCGGGCTTTGCCGGTGGGCATCTCGTCGGCGCGGACGTCGGCGACGTCGTCCAACCCGACCCGTTCGAGCAGCTCGTCGGCACGGGCTGCGCCGCGGCGACCCCGGCGGCCGCCCAGCGTCTCGGCCAGCTGCACGTTCTCCCGCACGGTCAGGAGCCCGAACAGCTCCAGGCGCTGGAACGTGCGGGCCAGCCCGTGCCGGGCCCGGCGGTAGGGCGACAGCTGGGTGAGGTCGACGCCGCCCAGCCGCACCTCGCCCCGCTGGGGGACGAGCAGTCCGGTGACCACGTTGAACATCGTGGTCTTGCCGGCGCCGTTGGGGCCGATGAGCCCGGTGACCTGCCCGGGCGCCGCGTCGAGGGCGACGTCGTCGAGTGCCAGGTGTCCCCCGAACTTCACCGTCACGTTGCGCACGGTGAGCGCACTGTCGTTTTTGCCGGCGACGCTCATGACGTCGTCTCCAGGCCGAGGGCACGGTCGAGGGTGGCGGCGTCGTCGGGGGTGAAGGGCCGGTCGATGCCGACCCACTCCCAGGCGACCTCCTCGGGAGCCTCTGCGGCGTCGACCTCGTCGAGGTCCACGGTCGCCACGTCCTTCCGGGCCGTCGCGATGCGCAACAGCAGCGGCCCCACCAGGATCGCGGCCGCCAGCGCCCCGGCGAACGCCCAGCCGTCGATCGCGTCGTTGAACCGCAGGCCCAGCACCCCCAGCGTCGCCACCACGGTGAACGCGGTGACCAGCTTGGAGCGCAGCACCGGAGCGAAGCCCTCGCGCAAGTCCTGCACCACGCCGTTCGGGTTCCGCCCCAGGGCGATGCCCATCGTGCCGGGCAGGATCTTCTCGATGTTCTGCAGTGCGGGCCACTGGTCGATCACGATGGGCAGGCCGCCCAGCAGGATGCCGGCCACCAGCGCCCCGGCGGCGCTGCCGATACCGCCGACCACGGCCAGCAGCGTCAGCGGGAGGCTCTCGAAGAAGGTGAAGCGGTTGGGCGCCACCGAGCCGAGCGTCCCGCCGTAGAGGGCGCCGCCGACGCCGGCCATCGCGGCCGACAGCGTGAACACTCCGATCTTCACGGCGGTCAGGTTCATGCCCAACGTGGCGGCGGCGGCCGGGCTGTCCTTCATCGCCAGCAGCCGCTGGCCGAACGAGCTGCGCCGGATCGCCACGACCAGCAGGTACAGCGCCGCGAAGAAGACCGCCAGCACGATCAGCAGGCCGCCGCCGGTGTCGGTGCCCGGCAGGTCGATCCGCTCGATGGGCACCGAACCCGAGCCGAACAGCTTGATCGTCCACGGGCCGAGCTCGAAGTCGGCCAGCCCGAACACCCATTGGTCGAGGAACACCGCGAACGCCGCCGTCGCCAGGGCGAAGTACAAGCCGCCGAGCCGGATCGCCGGCACCGCCAGCAGCGCCCCGACCACCCCGGTCACCACCGCGGCGTACACCAGGCCCAACGGGCTGCCGTCGCCGCCGTGGTGGGCCATCACCACCGCCCCGATGCCGGCGAAGCTCAGCTGGCACAGCGACAGCTGCCCCGCGAAGCCCACCAGCGGCACCAGCGACAGGGCGATGATCGACAGGGCGACGATGCGGGCGGCCAGCACGGCGTCGAGGTCGGACAGGATCTCCGACATGAACCACCCGGCGGCTACGAAGCAGGCGGCCGTCACCAGCGCCCCGATCCAGCCGGGCCGCGGGATGATCTCGCGGCTCGCCACCACCCCGTGCCCCCGTGGTCGGGGCTGGCGCATCACCATCAGCACCACGAACAGCACGATCGCCGGGAAGGCGAAGCGCAGGTCGCTGAGCAGCGTGTTGGTCTCGTCGAAGTAGCTGATCGCGTACTGGTCGGCGAGCCCCAGGATCATCGCCCCGAGGAAGGTCATCGGCAGGCTGCGCAGCCGCCCGATCATCGCTGCGGCGTAGGCGTTGACGATCAGCAGCGTGAGGCTCGTGTGGCTGAGCGTCGTCAGGCCGGCGGTGAGGATCCCCGAGATCGCCGCGCACGCCACCCCGATGCCCCACGCCAGCATGGCCGAGCGGTTGGGGCGGGCGCCGTTGAGCGTCGACAGGGGCCGGTCGTCGACCGAGGCCCGCATGGCGATCCCGGCCCGGGTGCGGTAGAGCAGCACCCGCAGCCCGATCGCCAGCCCGACCGCGACGACGAAGGCCGACAGCTCGTGGTAGGTGACCGTGGTGCCGACGAGGTCGAACGACTCGTTGCCCCAGAACTTCGGCAGGACGTGGGCCTCGTTGGGGCTCCACAGCCAGATGCCCAGGCCCAGCAGGGCCACGAGCAGGCTGATCGACACCACGACGCGCACGGTCTCCGGCGCGTCGGTGAGCCCCCGCATGATCACCACCTCGATGAAGGCGCCGACCAGCGGTGCCAGCACCCCCAGCACCACCACCAGGGCGATCGGTGCCGGCCAGCCCCAGTCGACCCGCAGCTGCCAGTAGGTGAAGGCTCCCAGCATCCCCAGCGCCCCGTGGGCGAAGTTGAAGATGCCGGTCGTCGTGTATGTGAGCACGAGCCCCGAGGCTGCGACCGCCAGTATGGAGGCGGACGCGAGCCCGAGGATCGTGGCGTTCAGGAACTGGTCCATGTTGCTGTCGTGCGCCCCCCGTGGCGTCCTCTACGCCCGCGTCACTCGCTGGGCCTCGGCACGCCGTAGTCGTCCGTGAGCTCCAACACGTTGTCGGCGCTGCAGTTGAAGACACCCTCGTCGGGGTTCGTGACCTCTTCGTCGTAGACGAAGCCGTCGGGCGTGAACTGCACCAGGATCCCGCACTCGGGGGCGAGGCTGTTGCCCGGCGTCGTCGGCGAGTGGAGGCCGCCGGCCGTCCAGTCCTCCTGGCTCCCGGCGTTCTCGAGCATGCACTCCCGGGTCAGGTCCGACCCGCACTCCGACGCCGCCGTGGCGAACAGGAGGAGCCCCGACATCGCCTGGGCGCCGAGCAGCGCCGGGAACTTGCCGTCGGGGCGGTACTGCTCCATGAGGGCCTGGTAGTCGCCCATGCCGGGATAGTCGTCGCCGTCCATGTCGAACATCGGGAAGGCGATGCGGGAGTAGATGTCGCCGCCGGCGGCGGCGCTCGCCTCCTCCTCGAACTTCGCGTCGTACATGTTGGGCTGCATCACGATGAACTCGGGGTACCAGTCCTCGGTCTGCATGGCGTTCAGGAGGGCGGTCATGTTCTCGGGCTCACCGACCAGCTCGAAGCCCTGCACGCCCTTCTCCTTCATCGACTGGACGAAGCCGCGCCAGCCCGTCTCGTTGATCGCCTGGTAGGTGGCGTCGTAGACCACCTCGAAGCCGAGCTTCTCGACTGACTCCTTGACCTGCTGGCGCACGGTCTTCACGCCTTCGAGGTCGACCCAGAGGATGCCGTACTTGGTGGCGTCGGGGTGCAGCTCCTGCATCGAGAGGTACGACTGCACCTGGAACGAGTAGACGGGGTTGGGCAGCGGCTGCACCTGCAGCTCGCCGACCCGGGCCTCGGGCGTCACGACGAAGCCGGGGATGTTGGCCAGGCCGCAGTCGACCCGGGCGCCGGCGTCACCGTTGTCGAAGATCGCACCCCCGCCCACCAGGGCGAAGGTGCCCTCGCAGGCTTCGGCGATGCGCTGGCCGTAGTCGACGAGCTTCGCGTCGAGGTCGTCGAGCACGAGGTCGCGGCCGTTGATGCCGCCGTGCTCGTTGCACCAGTCGACGAACGCCGCCGCCGAGTCGTACATCTCCTGGTTGAGGCCGGGCCGCGCATCGGCGCCCTTGTTGGTGATGGTGCCGATGCGGATCTCGTCGTCGGTCACCCCGGTGTCGGTGGCACCGCTGGCGTCGCCGTCCTGGCAGACGACCCCGAGGTCGCCGAACTCACCCTGGGCGAGGCGGTCGCCCTCGGAGCCGGAGCCGCCGTCGTCGCTGGGCGTCGGCTCCTCTGCGCCCTCGTCGTTGGACGACTCCTCGTCGCCGGAGCGCCCGCAGGCCGTGGCGCCGAGCAGCAGCAGGCCCACCATCAGCAACGCCAGCAGACGACGGGAACGACCTTCGATTGCACCTACATTCACTGCGATTCCCCCTGGGGTCGGAGCAGCACGATACGTCTCGATGTGGGGTGATGCGGACCGGCTTCGACTGGCCTGCGCATCAGCTCGTGGGAGTGGGTCTGGCTATGGAGGTGCCGAGGCTGGCAAGGGCGACGCGAGGGCCGCCGAGCAGGGCTTCGAGCACCTTCTCCCAACGGAAGTAGCGGTGGATCGGGTAGTCGACGTCCATGCCGATGCCACCGTGGAGGTGCTGGGCGGCGTGCACGACACGATGCCCGCCGTCGGTCGCCCAGAAGGTGGCCACGGCCACGGCGTCGTCGGCCTCGGGATGGTCGGCCTGGAGGCGCCAGAGCGCCTGGAGGTTGGTGAGCCGGATGGCCTCGGTGTCGACGTAGGCGTCGGCGCAGCGGTGGGCCACGGCCTGGAACGTGCCGATGGGCGAGCCGAACTGCTTCCGCTCGGTCACGTAGGTGGCGGTGAGGGCGAGAGCCCCCTCGCACACGCCGAGCATGGTGGCGCCGAGCAGGGCGCGGGTGCGCAGGGTCGACCACTCGACGGCGTCGTCGCCGTCGCTGCCCAGCCGCGTCGCCGCCGTCCTGTCGAAGGTGACGGTCTGCGCCGGCTCGTGGTTGATGGCCTGCTCGTCGACCCGTGTGACGCCGGCAGCTGCCAGGTCGACCAGGAACAGCCCCGGGCCCGAGTCGGTCTGCGCCGGCACCACCAGGGCCGCGGCCTGACCGGCCCACGGGACCGGGGTGGCCGTGCCGTGCAGCGCCCAGTCGCCCTCCCCTGCGACTGGGCGCGCACCGATCTCCCCCGAGTCGACCGGGTGCCACGGCGCGACTGCCAGCGGCGCCGAGCCGTTGGCGACGCCCGGCAGCCAGCGGGCCTGCTGGCTCTCGTCGCCCCAGCGGGCGACGGCCAGGGCGGCGGCGGTCGACGTCCAGTAGGGCACGGGCGCCACGTGACGCCCCACCTTCTGGGCCACCAGCGCCGCCTCGACCAGGCCCAGTCCGCTACCGCCGAACGACTCCGGCAGAGCCAGCCCGAGCAGGTCGGCGACGGCCACGGCCTTCCAGGCGTTCGCCGCCAGGTCGTCGGGACCCGACTCGACGGCTCGCAACACCTCGGGCGTGCACTGCTCGCCGACGATGGTGTCGGCCAGGTCGGCGATCGCCTGCTGCTCCTCGGTCAGGGTGAAGTCCATGTCGTCGCTCCCCTAGCTCCTCGGCACCCGGGGCAGGCCCAGGCCGAACAGGGCGACGAGGTCGCGCTGGATCTCGTTGACGCCGCCGCCGAACGTGAGGATCAACGTCCCCTGGAACGCTCGACCCAGCCGGCCGGCCAGGAGGGCGCCGGGTGACTCGCGCTCCAGCGTCGCCGCCGGCCCCAGCACCTCCAGCAGCGTGCGGTAGCCCTCGACGAAGAACTCGGTGCCGAACACCTTGGTGGCGCTGGAGTCGGCGGGGTTGGCACCGGCGCCCACGTCGGCCGCGGCCGACACCTTCCAGTTGAGGAGCTTGAGCACCTCGAGGCTGGCCTGCACCCTGGCCAGGGCGACCTGCACCCACTCCTGGTCGACCACGCGGCGCCCGTCGGGGAGCTTGGTGTCGCGGGCCCAGGCGACCACGTCGTCGTAGACGCGGGCGAACATCCCGGCGGGTGCCAGCGAGATCCGCTCGTAGTTGAGCTGGTTGACGATGAGGTCCCAGCCCCGGTTGACGCCGTAGACGACGGCGTCCTCGGGCACCCGCACGTCGTCGTAGTAGGTGGTGAAGGTGGAGGCGTTCACCATCGTCTCGATCTTGGTGTACGAGAAGCCCGGGGAGGTGGTCGGCACCAGGAAGATCGAGATGCCCTTGTGCTTGGGGGCGTCGGGGTCGGTGCGGGCGGCCAGCCAGACGTAGTCGGCGTAGCTGGCCAGCGACGTGTAGATCTTCTGGCCGTTGATCACCCACTCGTCGCCGTCCTTGGTGGCGGTGGTGCGCAGCGACGCCAGGTCGGTGCCGGCGGTGGGCTCGGTGTAGCCGATGGAGCAGTGCAGCTCTCCGGCGAGGATCTTCGGGAGGAAGAGGTCCTTCTGGGCTTCGGTGCCGAACTCCTGGATGGTCTTGCCGACGGTGTTGATGGTGAGGAACGGGATGGGGGCACCGGCCCGCCAGGCCTCGTCCATGAAGATCATCTGGTCGACATCGCTGCGACCCTGACCGCCGTACGTGGTCGGCCAGCCGAGCCCCAGCCAGCCGTCTCGACCCATCTTGCGCACCGCCTCGAGGCAGTGGGGCCCGCCGGTCTCGCCCAGCGCGCACTCCTCCTGAACCTCGGGGGTCATCAGCTCCGCGAAGTACTCACGCAGCTCACGCCGAAGCTCGTCCTGCTCGGGTGTGTAGGCGATGTGCAGCAGCTGACCGTCCCCCCTCAAAACTGAAACGCGTTACAAATCTAACGCCCCGTCAGGTAGCTGTCGAGCATCCTCCGGCTGACCAGGGGGTTGCTTCTACTGTCCCTGCGTCAGGCGGGTCACGACGAAGGAGAGCCCCCATGTCCCCCTCGAAGCTGCGTCGCGCCGCCGCGCTGTGTGGCGCCCTCCTGGCCACCGCGACCGCGCTGGTGGTCGCCGCACCGGGAGCCGACGCCGACCCCGACCTGCCCATCCACCAGACGATCACCGCCACCACCCACCTCGCGCGGCTCGACCAGGACCTCGGCGCGGTCGGCACGTTCGACGGCACGTTCGACGCCGGCACCGGTGAGATCAGCGGCGACCTCGCGTTCCAGGCGAGCCAGACGACACTGCAGCTCGTCGGGCTGCCGGCGGCCGAGGTCGGTGCCGCCATCGTGCCGACCGGGCCGGCGGCCGGCACGATCGACCTGGCGACGTCGGTGGTCTCGCTGACGTCGAGCTTCGACGTGAAGATCCTCTACGTGAAGCCGCTGGGCCTCGGGTTGAACCTGGTGGGCGACCGCTGCCAGACGGCCACGCCGATCACGCTCACGTCGTCGGGCCCCATCGACCTGGCCACTCAGAGTGGCACCCTGTCGGGCACGTTCACCTTCCCACCGCTGAAGGACTGCGGGCTCCTCACACCGGCGCTGAACCTGCTGGTGCCCGGCCCGGGCAACACGTTCACCGCCACGGCTGCGCCCGCGGCTGCCTAGAGCGCAAGAGAGAGGTCCGCTCGGTCTCTCTCGACGAGGCGCCCGCACGCCGTAGTCTCCCGAGGGTGCGCATCACCGCCAGGGTCGACTACGGCGTGCGGGCCGCCATCGAGCTCGCCGCCGCCGAGCATCCGCCCGTGAAGGGCGAGGTGCTGGCCGAGCGGCAGCGCATCCCCGGCAAGTACCTGGAGAACATCCTCGCCGACCTGCGCCGGGCCGGCATCGTCGCCAGCCAGCGGGGCGCCGACGGTGGCTACCGGCTGGCGGGACCCCCGGAGTCGGTGTCGGTCGCCGACATCATCCGCGCCGTCGAGGGGCCGCTGGCCGACGTGCACGGCACACCACCCGAAGAGATCGTCTACGTCGGTCCCGCCGAGGCCCTGCAGCGGGTGTGGATCGCCACCCGGGCGGCGCTGCGCAACGTCCTCGAGGAGGTGACGCTCGCCGACATCGTGGCGTCGTCGTTGCCGGCCCCTGTGGAGGAGCTTCTGGGTGATCCGGCGGCCTGGGAGCGACGGAGCCGCGGGGCAAGTCGGTCGAGGTGACAGCTCGCGCGCTAGCGTTGACCCCCTATGGCCCGGCGGATCGACATCGAGCTGACGAGCAAGCGCGACGACGACACTTGGACGTGGCGCGCCGCCGGAGCACGTGAGCCCAGAGGAACGGTCGACAGCAAGCTGCTGCCGGCCAAGAGCAAGGTCGGCGACAACCACAAGGTCGAGATCGAGGGCTTCCTCGACGGCCTGACCATCGTCGCCGTCATCGCCCCGAAGAAGGCGGTGCGCACGGAGCCCGAGCGCATCGAGCTCCTGACACCGCGGTCCGAGGGCTCGTTGGTGACCACCCACCTCGCCCGCAAGCCGCGGCGCGAGGACGACCGGCGTGGCGGTGCGCGACGTCGCGACGAACGTGGCGGCGACAGCCGAGGTGGCGACCGCGACCGTCGGGGCCCCCGTTCCGATCGGGGCGACCGCGGTGAGCGCGGCGCCCGTGACGGTCGAGATCGGGATCGGGACCGTGGTGGCGATCGGGGTGACCGGGGTGACCGGCACCGCGACCGTCCGAGCACGCCGCCGCCCGACGCCAAGCCGAAGCCGAAGCGCCTCCGTCCGGCCCGGGTCCACCGTGCCGCGCTCCTGGAGTCGCTGCCGGCCGAGCAGCGGCCCATCGCCGAGCAGCTGGTGCAGGGCGGCATCCCCGCGGTGCGGCAGGCCATCGAGAAGCAGAACGAGGAGCTCAAGGCCGAGGGCAAGACGCAGGTCGCCGCCCAGCCGCTCCTGGAGATCGCCGAGAAGCTGCGCAACCGGGCCCAGGCCGCGGTGTGGCGCGACCGGGCCGACGCCGCGCTGGCGTCGGTCGACGAGCTCGACCTGCGCGACCTGCGCTCGGTGGTCAACGCCGCCGACGACGCCGGCCGCGACCAGGAGGCCCGGGCCGTCGCCGACCAGCTGCGCGAGGCGCTGATCAACCGCGTCGAGAAGGAGCAGTCGGCCTGGGTGGCCGAGGTGGCCGAGAACCTGCATGAGGGCCGCGTGGTGCGGGCCCTGCGGTTGTCGTCGCGGCCCCCGAAGGCGGGATCGCCGCTGCCGGGCAATCTTGCCGAGCAGCTGATCACCGTCACGAACGAGGCGCTGACGGCCGAGACCGGGCCCCAACGTTGGGCCACCGTGCTGGATGCTCTCGCCTACTCCCCCATCCGCCGCCGGGTCGTCCCGGATTCGCTGCCCGAGAAGCTCCCCGCCGATCTCCGCGAGCTGATCGCCAAGCTCGGCTCCCGCCTCCCGGAGATCGCCCACATCTTCGCGATCAAGCCCTCCGACGCCCCGGCCCGCCCCCGCCCCCCTCGCCGCAAGCCAGGTGGCCCGGGCGCCCGCGGCGACGGCGCCCCCGGTGCTGGCGGCGGCCGCAAGCCCCGCAACAAGCCCCAGCCGGAGGCCAAGTCCTCCAAGCCCGGGTCCGAGGCGGAGCCGAAGCCGAAGGCCGAGGACACCACTACCGAGACCCCCGCCCCGGAGGCGGAGGCTCCCCAGCCCGACGCCGAGACGCAGCCGGCGGCGGAGGCGACCACCGCCGAGGCGGAGGCCGTCACCCCGGAGGCCGAGGCAGCCACCGCCGAAGTCGAGCCGACCACCGCCGAGGCGGAGGCCATCACCCCGGAGGTCGTGGCGGCCACCGCCGAAGTCGAGGCGGCCACCGCCGAGACTGCAGTGGCCGACCCCGAGCCGGAGGCCGCCGAAGCCGAGGCGAGCGTCGCAGCGCCCGAGGTCGAGGCGGAGGACACCGCCACCGTGCCCACGCCCGACGCCCCTCAGGCCGACGCCGAGCCGGAAGCCGCTGCCGCCCCCGAGGACGCACCGACCGAGGACACCCCGGAGGCCGAGCACAAGGCCGACGACGCCGACGACGGCGAGCCGGCGACGGAGCTGGCCGCCGAGGCCGAGGCCACCGCCTCCGCATAGGCAGCCGAGCCGTCCCGGGCAGCTCGACGCGCCGCGCCGGCACCCGCGGCCAGAACGCCCGACGTCACGGTGGCCGCACGGTCGTTGCGGCGCCGACGAACCGAAACGGTCGCTCGACACCGCAACGATGGCGACAGCCCGACGACAGTGTGGGGCGACCGATTCGGTCCTGCTGCGCCGCTCCGGCGCGGTGGGAGGACGATAGGGCGGTGTGGGGCGACCGTTTCGGTCGCTTGGCGCCGCCGGGCGCGGCGGGGGTCAGAACTGGCGGGGGGCTATCACGGAGTCGACGTCGCCGCGGCCGCAGTAGCGGCCGGTTTCGGTGTCTTCGTCCCAGCGGGCACCGCAGCTCAGGCAGGTGCAGGAATCAAGGTGGACGGAGCCCAGGTACAGCCGCTCTACCTCGTATGCCTCGCAGAACGGGCACTGGAGATGCCGGGGCTTATCGTCGGTCATCTCTGGCAGGTTCCGCGGGTGAGGGCTGTTCGTCCATCGTTCTCCGAAGTCTGACCGCCGCAGCTTAACGAAGGTTGCAGTGCCAGGTTTCGATTCTCCGACAGCTTGGTTGCATCAGCGCGAACCTCCTACCTTGAACCGCCATGGCTGTCGACGTCACAACCCAGGGTCCGTTCGCGATCGTCAAGATCAACCGCCCCGAGGCCCGCAACGCCGTGAACGGGGCCGTGGCCCAGGGCATCGAGGCCGCCGTCGACCGCATCGAGGAGGACGACAGCCTCTGGCTGGGCATCCTCACGGGCGAGCCGCCGGTGTTCTGCGCCGGCGCCGACCTGAAGGAGATCAACGCCGGCAACGCCGCCGCCCTGGCGACCGCCCGGGGCGGCTTCGGCGGGTTCGTCAAGCGGGAGCGCACCAAGCCCATCATCGCCGCCGTCGACGGCCCGGCGCTGGCCGGCGGCACCGAGCTCGTGCTGGCCTCCGACCTCGTCGTCGCCTCGACCACCGCCACCTTCGGCATCCCCGAGGTCAAGCGGTCGCTGGTGGCCGCGGCCGGGGGCCTGTTCCGCCTGGGCCGCAAGATCCCCTTCAACCTCGCGATGGAGCTGGCCCTCACCGGCGACCCGATCGACGCCACCCGGGCCTACCACTTCGGCCTGGTGAACCGCCTGGTCGAGCCGGGCGAGGCGCTGACGGCCGCCGTCGAGCTGGCCGAGAAGGTGTGCGCCAACGCCCCGGTGGCCGTGCGGGCGAGCCGCAAGGTCGTGCTGGAGGCCACGCACGCCGACGACGAGGTCGGCTGGAAGATGTCGATGGAGGGCATGGCCCAGGCGATGTCCAGCGAGGACTTCAGCGAGGGCCTCACCGCCTTCATCGAGAAGCGCCCGCCCCAGTGGAAGGGCCGCTAGCCCGACCCCAGCCCGGCGCTCAGGTCAGCGAGCGGTGCACGACGATCGCCCGGGCGACCAGGCCGAACGACTCGAAGAAGTTCTTTGTGTGCCGGTCGCCCGGTAGGGCCAGGCTGTCGACGCCGAAGCACCCCTGGTCCCGGCACCAGCCGACCAGCTGCGACATCAGCACCTCCCCCACCCCGATCGCCCGCGCTCCCGGGTCGACGTAGACCTCGTCGACGACGCCCAGCAGCCCCCCGTCGGCCAGCTTCTCGGTGTGGGCCGCCCCGAAGCCGACGACCGTGTCGTCGATGGTGCCCACCAGGACGGCCTGGCTGTCGTCCACCAGGGACGCCGCCAGCGACTCCTCCAGCGGGTCGGGACGGCGCTCCCGCCGCGCCCACAGCTCGCCGCCCTTCTGCGTGCGCTTCTCGGCGATGGCGGCGACCACGAGGTCGTGCAGCGCAGCCAGGTCGTCCGGGGTCGCCGGCCGGGCCGACTCCTCGGGCGCGGGCGACGAGATCGTCATGACGGCTGCTGCAGTTGGGCGACCTTGTTGAGGATCGTCTTGCGGCCGCGGCTGGCCGCCTCGTAGCTGCGCACGGCCTCCAGCTCCTCGGAGGTGAGCCCCGGCAGGCGGTTGACCACCTGCGACGCCGCCAGGCTGTCGTAGCCGGGGATGGCCAGCTCCTCCACCGCAGGACCGACGACGGGAGCGGCGCCGTTGCCCCCGGTGGGGTGGACCTGCGGCGATTCGACGCGGGCCCGAGGCCGGGACGCCGGCGGCTCGTCGTCCTCCTCCGCAGGAGGCACCAGGCCGACGACCTTCAGGAGCTGCCCCGCCTGCTCGCCGAGCCCCTGGAGCAGCCGGCGGGCCTGGGGCTCCGCCTGACGTACGGCTCGGCGGCCCAGGACCCTGGCGTTGCCCATGTGGACCTTCCCCTGCTCGGCCAGCTTCGGCAGCATCGACGGTCCGTCGAGGAGGATGGCGATGGGTGCGTAGCGCACGATGTCGCAGACCTGGCCCAGCAGCGACGGCTCCTGCTCGCCCGGCCCGCCCACAGCACTCCGCTCGTCGTCACGCTCGCTCATCGGAAGATCCTGACAACCGGGGCTGCGTCAGACGCAATCGGAGCAGAGCATGCTGTCGGGATCGGCGAGCTGGCTGGGGTGCTTCACCAGGAAGCAGGACTGGCACACGAACTCGCCCGGGCGCTTCGGCTGGATGCGGCCGGCGCCGTCGCCCCGATCGTCGGGCTCGGGCTGCCCTTCCTCCTCTTCATCGTCGTCGTCGTCCGGCTGGGCCGCGATGCGGTCCTTCAGGATCGTGTCGAGATCGGCTTCGACGTCGTCATCGGTGTCGTCGTCCTCTTCCTCTTCGTCGTCGTCCTCTTCGGTGGCGGCGGCCTTCTTCTTCGCGCGCGCCGGGGCCGGTGGGGCCGCGACGACAGGCACGACCACGTCCTCTTCGACGAAATCGTCATCGGCGTCGTCGTCGAAGTCGTCGGTGTCGACGACCGGGTCCTCCTCGTCGACGAGCTCTTCGTCGATCTCCTCGGGCGGCGCCTCTTCCAGGTCGTCACCGTCGACCTCGTCGACGTCCACGGCGTTGTCTTCGTCAGCCATCGTGTCCCTTCACGGGGTCGGCCACTTGCGGGCCGGATAATACGCAGCCAGGGGGCTGCGGCCGGTCAGGGTAGCGAGTCGCGAGAGGTCCGCGGTCACAACGGGCAGAACACTCTGCCCAGGCCCTCCGCCGGGCGACTCAGCGTGACGCGCGACGGGCTTCCGCCCTGCGCTCAGCGTCGAGCCGCTCGAGCGGCGGCTCGGCCGAATGGTCGGCGAACGACATGGCCGCGGCGATCGCCGCATGGCCCGCCTGCTCGGCGATCAGCCGGTGCATCTCCTGCGCCACCGTGCGGTAGGCGGGGTGCCCCTGGGGGGTGCTGCGCAGCTCGATGAGGTGCATCGCCTCGCGGGCGTTCATCTGCATCACGAAGCGGATCCGGTACGCCAGGGCCACGGCGTAGGGCGCCTGCGCCGGGTGCTCTTCGAGCAGGGCGTCGTGGAGGTCGGCCGAGCGCTCCATCGCCTGGTCGAACTCGTCGGCCAGGCCGGCCGTCTCCAGCGCCGCCGGCCGCGTGTAGCCGTGGCGGGGCGACAGCGGCTGCCAGTCGATCGTGAGCATGCGGTGGCGCTGCAGGTCGCGGAAGGCGCCGTAGTCGGCCAGCACGTCGAAGCGGTAGCCGGTGCGCTCGAAGGCCCGCCCGGGCCGGTGCCGCCGGTTGGTGCGCTCCCCCACGTAGGCCCGGATGATCGACAGGCGCTCGTCGATCCCCATCGCCCGCACCCGGTCCTCCAGCTGCGCCTCGGGGGCGTCGGTGTAGGGGTACAGCATCGCGGCGACGGTCTTGACCTCGCCGTCGGGGTCCCAGTCGAGCAGCTGGACGCCCGGCTCCCCCACCGGCGCGCCGTCGTCGGCGTCGCCGTCGACCCCGGCCGGGGCGATCTCCGGGAACAGCCGGGCCGCCACCTCCCCCATCGCGGCGTGGTTGGTGGCCATGTACTCGGAGGCCAGCCCGCCCCGGTCGGGCAGGTCGACCCGTTTCAGGAAGCTCGGGATGACCTTGCGGAGCTCGCCGAGGATCATGTCGGCGTAGCCGCGGGCCTCGGGCAGCGGGTGCGACCGCATGCGCAGCAGCAGCGCCTCGTAGGCCTGCCCGGAGCCGTAGATGCCGACGTTCGACAGCGTGGCCGCCGGCAGCACCCCGCGCACGGCGTCGAGCGCCTTGGCCCTCACGGCCATGCGGTGCACGAGGTCGCTGTCGCCGGGCTGCTTGGGGAAGCGCTCCCGGAAGAACTCGACCATCGTGGCCGCCATCTCGGCGTAGGTGTCGAACAGGCGGTCGAGGTCGCCCACGAATCGCGTGCCCAGCGGACCGGCGAGCACGTCGGGGTCGCGGTGGTAGCGGTAGCGGCCGTCGAGGCGGCTGTCGTAGGTGATGTAGCGGGTGGACTGCTCGAGGTACGACATCAGCCGCCCCCACTCGAGCACCTTGGTCAGCACGTTCGACGCCTGCTCGCAGGCCAGGTGGACGCCGCCGAGCTGGGCGACGGAATCGTCGCCGTACTCGAAGAACACCCGGTCGTAGAGCTCCTCGGCCCGGTCGAGGCCGATGGTGGCGTCGACGGTGACGTCGCCGGCGATCTCCAGGTCGCCGACGAACTCGTCGAGGAACAGGCGACGCAGGCTCTTGGGCGAGCGGGAGTAACGGGCGAACAGCGCGCCCTTCACGACCTCCGGCAGGTTCACCAGGGCGAAGACCGGACCGTCGAGGTTCGTGAAGTACCGCCGCAGCACGTCGGCTTCGTCGGTGGTGAACTCCTCGGCGACGTAGAGGGCCATACGAGCCGCGATGCTACGTCTGCGCCCGGAGCTGGTCGGGGATGCTAGCGCGCGACGCGGAGGGTGACGCAAGCAACTCTGAGAGTGACCGCGCGAGTGACTGTGCGACTCGGGTCACCGGTCACCGCGCCGCTCCAGCGAGGCCTCCCACTCCGACCGGGCCGCGGCGAGAACGTCCTGGTCGAGCCATAGATCGGCCACCGTCATCGCCATCGCCTTGGCGCCGTCGATCACCGCCGCGTCGCCCGCCTCGCCGCCGGCGAAGGTGGCGAACTCGGGGGTGTGGATCGGCACGCCCGGCGGCGCCACGCGGATCATCGGGTGGATCGACGGCACCACGTAGCTGACGTTGCCCATGTCGGTGCTGCCGACCACCCTGCCGCCCAACGTCGGCGGCGCCACCTCGCGGCCGAGCACACCGGCGTTGGCCGTGTAGAGGCCGCCGATGACGTCGTTGTCGACCATGTCGGCGTAGGCGGGGTCGAGCCACTCGATCTCGACGGTGCAGCCTGCGGCCTGCGCTCCGCCCTCCAGACAGGCCGTGAAGCGCTCCTTGAGCCGCTGCAGGCGCGCCAGCGTGGGCGACCGCACCATCCACTCGGCCTGCGCGTAGGCCGGCACGATGTTCGGCTTGTCGCCGCCGTGGTTCACGATGCCGTGGATCCGCTCGCCCGGGGCGATGTGCTGCCGCAGGGCGGCGACGTTCATGTAGCCGAGCACGAGGGCGTCGAGGGCGTTGCGGCCCCGCTGGGGGAACGCCGCGGCGTGGGCGGCCTCGCCGTGGTACCTGGCGTAGCACTGCTGGACGGCGATCACGTCCATCGACGTGAGGTCGGCGTCGGCGGGGTGGACCATGAGGGCCGCGTCGACGCCCTCGAAGGCGCCGGCGTCGATCAGCTTGACCTTGCCTCCCCCGCCCTCCTCGGCCGGCGTGCCCATGACGACCACCCGGCCGCCCAGCTCCTCGGCCAGTGCCGCGGCCGCCAGCCCGGCTCCGAGGCCCGCCGCGGCGATCACGTTGTGCCCGCAGGCGTGTCCGATGGCGGGCAGGGCGTCGTACTCGCACAGCACCGCCACGGTGGGGCCGGAGGTGCCGGCGGTCGCCAGGAACGCCGTGTCGACGCCCGAGGCCTTGCGGGTGACGTCCAGGCCCTCGCCGGCGAGCACGTCGGTGAGCAGGTCGTGGGCGAAGTGCTCCTGGTAGTTCAGTTCGGGGTGGGCGTGGATCTGGTGCGACACGTCCACCAGCACCTCGGCCCGGCGGTCGACCTCGTCGGCCAGCCGCTTCTTGACCTCCTCCAGCGAATCCATGCCCAGGAGAGTAACGGCCTCTGGTCGTCAGCCGGGGTGGCGGAGAACGATCTTGCCGAGCTGGGCGCCGGCGTGGAGGCGCTCGATGGCGGCCGGGTAGTCGTCGAGGTCGTACACCTCGTCGACCTGGACGGGCACGCCCTGGGCGACCAGCTCGGTCACGTCGGCGAACTCCTCGTAGGAGCCGGTGGTCGAGCCGATCACCTCGATCTGCTTGAAGAACAGGCGCGGCAGGTTGAGCTCCACCTTCGGGCCGGACGTGCCGCCGGCGACCACCAGTCGCCCCGCCGGCTTCAGCGCCCGGATGGACCGCTCCCAGGTGGCCGGACCGACGGTCTCGACCACCACGTCGACCCGCACGGGCCAGTCCTCGTTGGAGTCGAACGCGTCGGCGGCGCCCAGCTCCACGGCCCGCTTGCGCTTCTCGTCGTCGCGGGAGGTGGCGTACACCACCGCGCCCAGGCGCACAGCCAGGGCCAGAGCGGCCGTGCTCACACCGCCGCCGACGCCCACCACCAGCACCGACTCGCCCGCCCGCACCCGGGCCCGCCGCAGCATCCGCCAGGCCGTCAGGTAGGCCATCGGATAGGCGGCCGCGGTCTCCCAGTCGAGGCCGGCCGGGCGCGCCACGACGTTGCGCCCGGGCACCACCACGAGCTCGCCGTGACCGCCCCAGCGTTGCTCCCCCACGATCTCCAGCTTCCCGGCGGCAGGGGCGTCGATGCCGTGCGCCACGACCGCGTCGAGCGGGACCACCGAGGGGTTGACCACCACCTCGTCGCCGGGCGCCACGTGGGTCACGGTCGTCCCGACCGACTCGACGACGCCGGCCACGTCGCAGCCGGGCACGTGGGGGAAGGCCTTCGGCTTGGGCAGGCCCCGGGTGAGCCACAGGTCCATGTGGTTGAGCGCGGAGGCAACCACCCGCACCCGGACGTCGTCGGACCCCACCGACGGGTCGGGCACCTCGCCCCAGGAGTAGCTACCGGGCGACTCGTCGAGCTTCCACGCGTGCATGCGGCGCAGGCTATGGCGTTCTGTCTTCGCTCAGCCGACTATGCCGGGCTCAGCGAAGACAGAATCAGGTTTCGAGCGGGTGGACCGTGTCGGCCAGGTCGGACACGTGGTCGTCCCAGTTGTGGGGCTCGTTGACCGGCACCACCACGAACTTCGACGCCCCCGCGGCGATGAACCGCTCCAGCAGCGCCGGCAGGCCCGCCAGGCCCTTCGCCACCACGTCGTTCATGTCGGCACCAGGGCGACGGCGGCGGGCGATCGCCGCCAGCTGCTCCGGCACGTCGCCCTCCACGTAGGGCACCAGCGCCCCGAAGTGCTCCGGGTCGAAGGTCCGGCCCGCCTTGGAGGCCGCCTTCTCGATCTCCTCGATGCCCCGCTTCACGTCGTCGGGCGGGGTGAACGACGGCAGCCAGCCGTCGGCCAGGCGCCCGCAGCGCTGCAGCTCGGTGGCCGACGACCCGCCCAGCCACAGGTCCAGCGGCTGCTGCAGCGGCACGGGGCGGGCCTTGGCGCCCTCGAAGCGGAAGTACTTGCCCTTGTGGTCGACGGTCTCGCCGGCGAGGAAGCGGCGCAGCAGCTCGAACGTCTCGTCGAAGCGGGCGGCGCGCTCCTCCTTGGTGACGCCGAACGCCTGCTGCTCCACCTTGCTGGCCACGCCGAGGCCGAACGCCGGCAGGGCCCGGCCGTTCGACAGGCGGTCGAGCGTGGCGATCTGGGTGGCCACACGCATGGGGTTGCGGCCGGGCAGCACGGTGACGCTGGTGCCCAGCTTCAGGCGGTCGGTGCGGCCCGCGGCGAAGGCCAGGCCGACGAAGGGATCGGGGCTGTCGGCGCTGATGCGCTCGGCGAGCCACAGAGAGTCGAACCCGAGCGACTCCAGCCCGTCGATCAGGGCGGCGAACCGCCCCGGATCGCTGGTCGTGCTCACTCCCAGCCCGACCCCGATCCGCACCTTCCCCTTGCCCGCTTCAGGCATTGCCCTGTCCCCTCGCGCTCCCCAGCGCCCTCGTCTCGGTCCGCTGACGCCCCAGCCTCTCAGAGCGAGCCCTGTGAGGCCATGTTTTCTTTCTGTGGTACGGCAGTCTCGCAGCAGTTCTGCGACGTTCAGACTACGCAGGTCAGAGCATCTGCCTCGACGCGCACCGACAGGCGACGGACCGTGCCGAGCGCCTCACCGTCGAGCCAGATCGGCGTGGCCGACGGGAACTCGAACTGGACGGCGTCGACCCGGCGCTGCTCGATGCCCGGATGCGGCACGTGCGACCCGGTGGGGAGCCGCTTGCGGGCCTTCAGGCGGTCGCCCAGCGACAGCTGCGCGTCGAACGTGTCGAGGCGCCCGTCGTTCGGGTGGCTCCGGGGGGCGACGTCCCAGTCGCCCAGGAACTCGGCGTTCATCACGGCGACGATCCGCCCCGACCACCACGACCGGCGGACCACTACGTGGGCCACGAACCAGTGGAGCTTGCCGTCGATCAGGGCCGCGCCCAGGTCGACCGGCACCTGGCGCGCCTCGGGCGAGCGCAACCGGGCCTCGTCGCCGGTGCCGCCCAGCGTGTGGCACAGATCGCCGCCCAGCAGCCCCAGGGGCGGGACCGGCAGACCGACCCGGCGGTTGCGCTCCACCGCCTGGCGGGCCTCGGCGTCGGAGCGCACCAGCAGCCCCTCGTCCGGCAGCGCGCCGGCGATGCCCCACTCCTCGCCCCGCTTGATGGTCACGACGACGGCTCCCCGGTGTCGGCCGGGCCATCGTCGGCCTGGTCGTCGTCGTCCTCCCCCTCACGGTCGAGGCGGGACGACGCGGCGACGACCCCACGCAGCAGGGCGTCGGCGGCCTGGCGGGCCGACGTGGCCGTGGCCGGCTCGGGGGCGATGTCGCCCACCTGCCGCAGGAGGTCGATGAGGGTCTTGATGTTGCGGACGAAGTCGCCGCCCGACAGGTCCTCGTCGTCGAGCACGTCGGCCAGCGGCTCCCCCGCCGCCCAGGCGTGAGCCAGCGCCAGGAACCCGGGGTCGGGCAGCCGGGTGGCCGGCAGGCCGGCGGCGCCCTCGTTCCCGGTCAGCTCCTCGGCCAGCTGCTCGATGCGACCCCACCGCTCGCGGACCTGCCGCGACGGGAACCACGGCGTCGGGCTGGCCGTCGGCCCCCGGTGCTCGTAGGTGAAGCACGACACCAGGCCCGCCATCGTGGCCGGGTCGAGGTCGTCGAGGATGCCACTGCACATCGCCTCGGCCACCAGCAGATCGCACTCGTGGTAGGTGCGGGCCAACACCGTGCCCCGGTCGGTGAGCGCCCAGCCGTCGAGGTAGCCCCACGACTCCAGCAGGCGCAGCACCCGGTCGAAGCGCCGGGCCAGCGACTCGGTGCGCGACCGGACCTCGCGGCGCAGGTCCTCCAGCTCCTTCTCGGCCCGCTCGGCGTGGGCGGCGGAGCGGAGGTGGCGCTCGCGGTCAGGGCAGGCGTCGACCGGGTGCTCCGCCACCAGGCCGGCGAGGTCCTGAACTGGCACCTCTTCACGTTGCTCGCCGTCGCCGCCCGGGTCCAGAGGGTCGGGCGCCTTTTCGTCGCGGGGCCGACTGTGGCCGAAGCGGGAGCGCTTGAGGGCGTCGGCCACCTCGTGCTGGAACGCCCGGGAGCCAGGCTCGTAGGGCACCGGCAGCTCGACGTGGCCCACCCGCACCGGCGCCTGCGTGAGCTTGCCCCCGTCGAGCAGCACCCGCTCGCCGTCGACGTCGACCGTCTGGACCCGCACGGAGCCACCCTTGCGGAACGCCACCGACAGGACCGCCAGCCGCTCGCCGTCCACCTCCACGACCACGCCCGGCTGCAGTCGCGACAGGGCGAAGCGCAGGCCGCTGGTGGTCGCCGCCGTGCGGGAGCGCTGCTGCTCGGTGGCCTCGCGCACCAGGCGGCGGTACTGCTCGACGTCGCCGCGCTCGCACTGCGCCTCGGCCTGCAGCGACTTGACCCGCTCCTCGGTGCGCTCGATGCGGGTCTCCATGCGCACCACCGCCCGGTCGGCCTGGAACTGGGCGAAGCTCAGGTTGAGCAGGTGGTGGGCGTCGGCCGGCTCGTAGCGCCGCACCAGGTTGGCGGCCATGTTGTAGGTGGGGCGGAACGCCGAGCGCAGGGCGTAGGTGCGGCTCGACGCCAGCGACGCCACCTGCTCGAACGGCACGAACGGCGACCACAGCACGATGGCGTAGCCGAGCTCGTCGATCCCCCGCCGACCGGCGCGCCCGGTGAGCTGGGTGTACTCCCCCGGCGTGAGGAAGGCCCGGGCCTCGCCGGTGAACTTGGTGAGCCGCTCGATCACGACCGAGCGGGCCGGCATGTTGATGCCCACGGCCAGGGTCTCGGTGGCGAACACGGCTTTGACGAGGCCCTCGGTGAAGCAGGCCTCGACGGTCTCCTTGAACGGCGGGACCATGCCGGCGTGGTGGGCGGCGATCCCCTGCTCCAGCGCCAGGAGCCAGCGGTCGTAGCCGAGGACGGCGAGGTCGTCGTCGGTGAGCGTCGCCGTGCGCTCCTCGGCGATCGCCCGGATGCGGGGGCGCTCGTCGGGGCTGGTGAGCCGCAGCCCGGCGTCGACGCAGGCGCTCACCGCCTCCTCGCAGCCCATCCGGCTGAAGAGGAAGTAGATGCTCGGCAGCATGGCGCGCTCGTCGAGCAGGTCGATCACGTCGGGCCGGCGAGGCGTGAAGAACCGCCGCCGCCCCCGGGGCGGGCCGTGACGACCCTGACGCCCGCGGCCGTTGCCGTTGCGGCCCCGGTCCCCGTCGGAGTCGAGCCGCTCGGCCTCGGGGTTCGGTTGGCCGTCGACCAGCGTGGGCATCAGGTGCACGTGCTCGCTGGAGCGGTCGCCCACCAGGTAGAGGTTGCGCAGCTCGACCGGCCGGCGTTCCTCGAGCACCAGCGCCGTGGAGCCCCGCACGGTGGTGAGCCACTCGGCGACCTCCTCCGCGTTCGACACCGTGGCCGAGAGGCACACCAGCTGGACCGTCGGCGGCAGGTGGATGATCACCTCCTCCCACACCGGGCCCCGGTAGGTGTCCTGCAGGTAGTGGACCTCGTCGAGGATCACGAAGCGCAGGCCCTGCAGGGCGTGGGACCCCGCGTAGATCATGTTGCGGAGCACCTCGGTGGTCATCACCACGGCCGGGGCGTCGCCGTTGATCGAGTTGTCACCGGTGAGGAGCCCGACGTTGGCGGAGCCGTGCCGGCGCGCCAGGTCGCTGTACTTCTGGTTCGACAGCGCCTTGATCGGGGTGGTGTAGAAGGCCTTGCCACCCTCGGCCAGGGCGCGGGCCACGGCGTGCTCGGCCACCACGGTCTTGCCCGACCCGGTGGGCGCGGCCACCAGCACCGACTGCCCCTGGTCGAGGGCCTCTATCGCCCGCAGCTGGAAGGCGTCGAGCTCGAAGTCGTAATCCGGTCGGACCCCACCGGGGTCGGTCACGAGGAGTCCTGGAGAGCCCGCCCGCGTGTCATCCATCGGCCGATCAGGATGGAGATCTCGTAGAACACGACCATCGGGACCGACAACGCCAACATGCTGAACGGGTCGCCCGAGGGTGTGATGACGGCGACGACCACCGTGATGCCCACGTAGGCGTAGCGCCGCACGCGTCGCAGCGTGTCCGGCTGCAGGATCCCGGCCAGTTGCAGGAACACCAGTACGACGGGGAACTCGAACCCCACCCCGAAGGCCAGCATCATGTACACGACGAGCTGGAGGTACTTACCGGGACTGTAGAACTGGGTGAGGCTGTGGCCGCCGATGTCGCCCAGCCACTCCAGCGCCTTGGGCATCGTCCAGTACGCGAGCCATGCGCCTATCCCGAACAGCGCCAGCGCCGAGGCCACGAACGGCACCGCGTAGCGCTTCTCGTTGTCGTAGAGGCCCGGGCTGATGAACCGCCAGACCTGCCACAGCAGCACCGGCATGGCCAGGGCCAAGGCGCCGTAGGTGGTCAGCTTGATCCGCACACCGAACCCCTCGAGCGGGTCGGTCTGCAGGAGGCCGTCGTTGTCGGGGAAGGCCTTGTTGTAGGGCTCGAGCAACAGGTCGAAGACGTCGTTGTAGAAGACCGTCACGATGAGCATCCCGACGGCGACGGCCAGGACGCTGATCACGAGCCGCTTGCGCAGCTCGGCCAGGTGCTCGACCAGGGTCATCTGGCCGCCGGCGGCCGTGGTGGTGCTCACGATGCGGCGCGCTCGCCGTCGGCGGGCGGCTCGTCGTCGACCGGGGCGACGACGTCATCGGTCTCAGCCTCGGCGTCGGCCTCGACGGCCGGCTCGGGCTCGGGGGTCACGGGCTCCGGCGGGTCGTCGTCGATGGAGGGGTCCTTGCCGTCACTCGACGACGCAGTGTCGATCACGTCCACATCGATGGGTTCGGCACCGGTCGGGTATTGGACGGCGGCGGCCGGCCCGGGCGCCAGCTCCCCCGGCTTCGCCGCGCTGTCGACGTCGTCGGTCTTGTCGCCCTTGTCTGCCGACCGGATCCGGTCGATGTCGCTCTCGACCTCGCTGTCCTCGAGTGCGTTGCGCAGCTCCTCCTGGAAACCGCTGGAGATGCGACGCAGCTCGCCCAACACCCGCCCCGCCGTGCGCACGGCCTCGGGCAGCCGGCTGGGCCCCAGCACGATCAGCGCCAGGGCGAGGATCGCGATCACCTCGCCGGGGCCGATGTTGAACATTCCGCCGAGTGTAGAACGACGCCGGACACCTCCTGCCAGCGTGTCAGTCGGCGTCCGGGGAATTCACGGGTTGTTCAGCGTCGCCGTCGTCCCAGTGCGACCAGAGCCGGTCGACGACGGGGCCGCTGCGGTTCAGCTCCCGCCGGACCGCGGCGATCGGCGGCCGCAGCTCACTCGTGCGGCGGACCGACCGGGCGAGGTCGAGGCTCAGCTCCTCCAGCGTGCGCAGGCGGCTCAGCAGCACGGCGACGGCAACCGTCACCGCCACCGCCGGGACCGCCCACAGCAGGCTCACCGAGGCTCAGCGTCCTCGCTTGTGGGCGGCCAGCAGGTCGTTGAACCAGCCCTTGCCCTCGAGCAGCTCGTGGAAGTCGAGCAGGTCGTCGTGGCTCAGCGGCGCACCTATCGGCCGTGGCTCGATCAGCTCGGCCGGCAGCGTCCACAGCTCCAGCCGTACGCCGGACGACACCAGCAGGTCGATGGTCGGTCGATCAGCGTCGCGCACCACGGGTCGGGTGCAATCCGGGCAGCGGAACACGTAGGTTCCGTTCTCTGTGTTCTCACACAACCGGACCACCAAGTCGCAGATGCCGAGCTCGACATCGCCACATTCGTTGCACGTCGCGCGGATCAGTGTCGCCATGAGCTTCCCTCCGCACGTTGAGAGGGTGCGAACGGCCGATCATGACGCCGCTTCGCGCTGAACGGACGACGATGGCCGTACGACTCCCCGCTCTCGTCACCCCGCCGATCGGCTTCGCGCATCGTGGAGCGCGTGCCGAGGCGCAGGACAACACCATCGAGTCCTTCACGTTGGCCCTGCAGATGGGCGCCACCGCCCTCGAGAGCGACGTGTGGCTGACCGCCGACGGCGAGGCCGTGCTCGACCACGACGGGATGATCGGCCGCCGACCGCGACGTCGCGCCATCCGGACGCTGCGCCGCTCCGAGCTGCCGTCGTACGTACCGACGCTCGAAGAGCTCTACGCCGGCTGCGGGGTGGCGCTGTCGCTGTCGCTCGACCTGAAGGACCCGGAGGCCTTCGAGCGAGTCGTCGACGTCGCCCGGGCGGCCGGGGACCCGGCGCCCGAGAACCTGTGGCTGTGCCACCACGACTGGGAGCTGGTGGCCGGCTGGCGCCACAAGGCCCCCGAGGCGCACCTGGTGGACTCGACGCGGCTGCATCGCATGAAGCACGGGCCGGAGCGCCGGGCCGCCGGGCTCGCCAAGGCCGGCATCGACGCCGTCAACCTGCACCACTCCGACTGGACGGGCGGTCTCACCACCCTGTTCCACCGCTTCGGCGTGTTCGCCCTGGGCTGGGACGCACAACTGCCGCGGGTGCTCGACGAGCTGATCGACATCGGCATCGACGGCGTCTACAGCGACCACGTCGACCGGATGGTCGCCGCGCTCGCTCGCGCCTATCCGATGCCGGGTTGAGTCGCATCCGCCGAAAGACACGTCACCCCTCCTTCCTCTCACAACCCGCCGATGTCACCGAGTGGGTAGATGCGTACGAACGCGCGGCCGACGATCAGGTCCTCGTCGATCGTCCCGAAGTAGCGGCTGTCCTGGCTGTTGCCGCGGTTGTCGCCCATCACGAAGAACTCCCCCTCGGGGATCACCTCGGGAGCCATGTCCTCGCCGTTCGGCATCACCGACAGCGTGCCCTCCGGGAGGTAGGGCTCGGGGAGCGGGTCGTCGTTGATGTGGATCACGCCGTCGACCGTCGAGATCGTGTCGCCCGGCAGCCCGATCACGCGCTTGATCAGGTCTTCGATGTCGTCGTCGGGGTTGGCCGACCGGGCCGCCTCCGGGCGGCGGAACACGATCACGTCGCCCCGGTTCACGTCGTGGAGCTTGTACGACAGCTTGTTCACCAGCACCCGGTCGCCCTTGTGCAGGGTCGGCTCCATCGAGTCGGACGGGATCCAGAAGGCCTGGATGAAGAACGTCCGCACCAGCAGGGCCACGAGGAGGGCGCCGCCGATGACCAGCAGCCACTCGACGGTGGTGCGGACGCGGCTCCGGCTCTTCTCGGGCTCGGGCGGTTTGGGCAGCAGGTCGTCGTCGTCGGAGCCGGCTCCGTTGCCGCCCCCGGCGCCACCGCTGCTGCCACCGTCGACGTCGCTGTCGGTGTCGTCGGTCAGGGTGCTGAGGGGCGCGGTCGACGGCACGTCGGACGATTCCGGCGCGGGCACGACCGTGGTCGGTCGGTCCCCGGCAGGATCGCCTTCGCTAGGGGATCGCGAGGGCAAGGGCTGGTCGGGCACGGCGGGACGAGGCTAGCGCCTGCTCACCGTCAGGTCGCGTTCACCGCTCCGACCACGTCAGATGTGGTCGTCATCCGACTCGTAGCGGGCGAGCACCCGCCGGGCGGCATCGCGCACGGTGGTGGTGAGCGCCGGATCGGTGGCGTCCAGCAGCGTCGCTTCGGGGCCGAGACGGAGCAGCAGGCGCTCCAGCCACGCCCGTGAGGTGACGGCCAGGCGCACCTCCAGCTTCCCTCCCGAACGCTCCGTCACGGCCTCGGTCGGGTACGTGTCGACCACCCAGCGGGCATCCGGCGGCAGCTCCAGCGTCACCCGCGGGGTGTCGGGCGCCACCGCCAGCAGCGCCGTCGGGCCATCGGCCGAGCCCTCGGGGCGGGTGAAGGTCACGTCGGTGGGCGCGACCGCCGCCACCCGGTCGACCCGGAACAGCCGCTCCCCGCCCGCCGAGTGGCAATGACCGAACACGTACCAGGCGCCGTCGGCGGCGAACACCCTGTAGGGGTCGACCTCGCGGACGGTGCGGGCGTCGCGGCTGTAGGCGAAGTAGTCGAGCCGCACCCGGCGCTGCTCCCGCACGGCACGACGCAGGGTGTCGAGGATCTCCGGCCGCGACGGGCCCAGGCGGATCGACAGGGCCTCGTCGGGGGCGATGTCGAGCATCTTGGCCAGCTTGCCCAGGCCGGTGGCCAGGGGGCCGGGCGGGCCGCTGTCGTCGCCGCCCCCCTCGGAGCCGACCAGCGCGGCGCCGGCCGCGACCAGGCCCAGCGCCTGGTTCGGGGTGAGGCGCAGCGGCCGGGAGAACACGTCGGCGAACCGCACCCACACCCGGTCGCCCTCGAACACCACCTCGATCAGCATGTCGGGCGTGTAGGGCGGCAGGCCCACGAACTGGATGACGTTCAGGTCGTCGAGCAGCTGGTTGCGCCCGATGCCGAACCGCTCGCACACGGCGCTGACCTTCGGCCCGTCCTGCGCCGCGATCCACGGCACGATGCTGAGCATCCTCAGCACCCTCGCGGGTGCCGACCGCCGGTCCCCGCTCACCCCCCACCCCCCGGCAAGTTGCGTCCGAAAACCCGCACATGGCGGGAAGACGAACGCAATATCGGCTCGCTCATGCCGTCGCCAGCCGTTCGAGCCAGGTGACCATGTCGGCGCGGAGCTCGGGGGGCGCCAGCACCTCGGCGTGGTCGAGGAACGTGAGGGCGAGGGAGCGGAAGCTCTCCCGGTTGGTGACCGGCAGCTCGACCACCACGGAACCGTCTTCCCGGCGCTCCACCACCGACGCCGCCCCGAGGTGGTCGACCACCCAGGGTGCCTGCTCGGCATCCACCAGCAGGCGGGCCAGCACCGGGTCGCCGTCGCCCAGCTGCCACGGGTCGGCCGGGCCACCCGGGCCCCGGCTGCCGGCTCGGCGGGTGAAGGCGGGGCCGTCGAGCACCTCGACCTCGCCGTCGATGCGGTCGAGCCGGAAGATCCGCTCGTCCTTCCGGCTGTGGTCCCAGCCGCTCAGGTACCAGCGGCCCCGCTGGAAGTCGAGCCGGTAGGGGTCGACGGTGCGGGCCTGGTCGCGGTAGGTGAAGCGCAGCGGCCGGCGGTCGACGACGGCACCGAAGAAGGCGCCGAGGTCGGTGCGGCCGGGCAGAGCGGTCACGTCGACGTCGGTCGCGGACGCGACCGAGCGACCACCCAGAGCGCCCAGCTTGTCGAGGGCGTCGTCGGCCGCGGTGCCCTCCAGCCGCACCGCCGAGGCCGCCAGGTGGAGCGCCGCCAGCTCGTCGGGATCGAGGCCGGGGTCGGCCAGGTAGTAGCGGTCCTTGGGGATGCGGTAGCCGTCGACCACCGGCAGCACCCCGGGCACCTCCTCCACCACCAGCGGGATGCCCATGTCGCGCAGGTCGCGCTTGTCGCGCTCGAAGGCCTGCCGGAAGGCCGTCAGGTCGGCCGGGTAGCCCTCCATCCGGTCCTGGATCTCCTGGGCGGCCAGCGGCCGGGGCGTCTCGATCAGCAGCGCGGTGAGGTTGAGCAGCCGCTCCAGCTTGACCTTCGACATCTCCGCCCAGATTACTTGCCGACGGTGCCCAGCCAGGCCCCCGCCGCACCCGCAGTGGCGAAGAACATGGGGTCGTCGGCCGGGCCGCGGCCCATCGACGTGACCACCCCGAGGCCGAGGTCGTCCAGCACCTTGGCGACGTCGGGCGGGTCGACGGCGACGGCGTCGTCGACCTCGGCCGCCAGGTCCGACGGCAGCGGGATCGCCGGCCGGGTGCGCGCCAGCCGCAACACGGTGGCGCTGTGGTGGCTGATCCCCTGGTGGCGGCCCCGCGGGTCGGCCGCCGACGCCCGCAGGCACAGCGCCGCCCGGCCACCGAGCGCGGCCACGGTGTCGACGATCCCGGCCGCCTCCACCGCGGTCGTCCCGAGCGACGAGCCGGTGCCGACCACGCCCGGGCCCATGCCCACGACGACGAGGTCGGCGTCGGCGACGTGGCGGGCCAGCGCCAGCGCGGACGGCAGCGACACCGCCTCCAGGTCGCCCCCGAAGGCGTGCCCGGCGGTGACGGTGGCGTCGAGCACCTTCGCCCGCCGCAGGTCGTGCACGAGGTTGGAGAGCGCCAGAGGGAGGGCCGCCCCGTCGGTCATCACGTAGACGATGCGGGCCTCGGAGCGCATGCTGCGGGCCACGGAGGCCACGATGCCGACCTGGCTGTGCAGCGTGCACGCCACCACCGGGAGGTCGTCGAGCTGCTCGGGGAGGTCCGGGTAGCGCTCCTCGGCGGCGCCCGTGTCGGCCTGCAGGCTGGTGTAGCGCAGCTTCATGATGTGCCCTGGCCCCGGCTGCGACCACTCTTCGCGCGCCAGGTTCCAGTGGACGACGTGCCAGCCGCCGGTGCCGAGCCCCAGCCCGACCGCCGTCGTGTTGAGCACCACCCGGTCGCCTACGGCCACCGGCCCGATGAGGTCGACCAGGGCATAGGCACGACCACCGTCGGTGGCCATCCGTTGCAGGCCCGCCCGCTCCTCGAGGATCTCGGTGACGACGGCGGTGACGAAGCTGGGCAAGGCCTAGAGGTTAGAGACTGGCGATCAGGCGCTCGACACGTTCGTCGCGGGAGCGGAAGGGGTCCTTGCAGAGGACCGTGCGTTGGGCCTGGTCGTTGAGCTTCAGGTGGACCCAGTCGACGGTGTAGTCGCGCTTGCGCTCCTTGGCGCGGCGGATGAACTCGCCGCGGAGCCGGGCGCGGGTGGTCTGGGGCGGGACCTCGACGGCTTCGTCGATGGCCTTGTCGTCGGTCACCCGGTCGACCAGGCCCCGCTCCTGCATCTTGTAGAAGAGGCCCCGCTCGCGGTTCACGTCGTGGTACTGCAGGTCGATCAGCGACACCTTGGGGTGCGACAGGGCCAGGTCGTTCTTGGCGCAGTAGCCGTCGATCAGCTTGTGCTTGATCACCCAGTCGCACTCGCGGTCGAGCGTGTAGGGGTCGTCGGCCAGCTTGGTGAGGCAGTGCTCCCACATCTTCAGCGCCTGCTCCTCCAGCGGCGACAGGCCCTTCGACTCGGCGTAGCGCTGGGCCCGCTCCAGGTACTCGCTCTGGATGTCGAGCGCGGAGGCCTCCCGGCCGTTGGCCAGGCGCACGGTCCGCTTGCAGGTGAGGTCGTGGCTGATCTCGCGGATGGCCCGGATGGGGTTCTCGAGCGTCATGTCCCGGAGAACGAACGTGGGGTCTTCGAGCATCCGCAGGAGGATCGACGTGGTGCCGACCTTGAGGAACGTCGTGTACTCGCTCATGTTCGAGTCGCCCACGATCACGTGGAGCCGGCGGTAGCGCTCGGCGTCGGCGTGGGGCTCGTCGCGGGTGTTGATGATCGGCCGGCTGCGGGTGGTGGCCGACGAGACGCCCTCCCAGATGTGCTCGGCCCGCTGGGCGATGCAGTACATCGCGCCCCTCGCGGTCTGCAGCACCTTCCCGGCCCCGGCGTAGATCTGCCGCGACACGAAGAACGGGATCAGGACCTCGGCGTAGTGACCGAAGTCGTCACGGCGCGACGTGAGGTAGTTCTCGTGGCAGCCGTAGGAGTTGCCCGCCGAGTCCGTGTTGTTCTTGAACAGGTAGATGACCCCGCGGATGCCCTCCTCGCGGAGGCGCTGCTCGGCGCTCACCAGGAGCTGCTCGAGGATCCGCTCCCCGGCCTTGTCGTGGGTGACGAGGTCGAGGATCGAGTCGCACTCCGGCGTGGCGTACTCCGGGTGGCTGCCCACGTCGAGGTACAGCCGCGCCCCGTTGGCGAGGAACACGTTGGAGCTGCGGCCCCACGAGACCACCCGCCGGAAGAGGTAGCGGGCCACCTCGTCGGGGCTCAACCTCCGTTGCCCACGGAGCGTGCACGTCACCCCGTACTCGTTCTCGAGGCCGAAGATGCGCCGCTCCATCACCGCAACCTACCGTCCCCCACACCTTCCGGAGGGACGGTAGGTACGGTTCGCAACTCAAGCCCCATTCCAACCACCCCGCCGCCGCCCCCAGCGGCGAAGGCAGCGGAGCTGCTTCATTTTCAGGCCTCGAAGTCGTACTCCTGCGACTCGTCCTGGCCGACGGTGCCGTCGTACTCGGTCTCCTCGCCGCCGACGTTGATCGTCAGGTGGTAGTCACCGCTGCCGCAGTCGGTGCCGTCGCTGGCCGTGAAGGCGTAGCCGTAGACCGACACCGTGTAGCTGCCCTCGGGCGCCGAGCCCTCCGGCCACACGATGTGCTCCACCGCCGGCCCGGCGGCGCACTGGGCGTTGGAGTCGAGGTCGAGGGCCCCGCCGCTGGATGACGTGGTCGACTCCCAGGAGATCTCGGTGCCGTCGGGCTCGATGACGTGCAGGTCGAGGTCGGCCTCCGAGCCCCATTGCAGCGTGAGCGTCACGTCGCCGCTGCCCAGCTGCTCCACCTCACAGGAGGGCGAGTCGGGCATCGCCACGCACAACTCCTCCTCGCCGCCGATCTCGACGAACGTGTCTTCCTCGCCGTTGGTGCCGGCCACGCGCCTGAAGAAGCGGCCGGTCTCCAGGTCGACCAGCGTGAAGGTCTCGGTCTCGTCGCCGGCTTCCACCGACACCACGTTGTTGGCGTCGAGGCCATCCCAGGCGGCGTCCGGGTTGCTGGCGACGAAGGCGATCTCGAGGGTGCGCTCCTCCTCGTCGCTGGGGACCTCGGCGAGCGGGGCCGGCTCCAGCAGCGGGTTGCCGCAGTTGCACTTCACCCGGGGCACGCCCTTGCTGTCGACCAGGACGCCGGTGCCGGCCTGCAGCACCGACTGGATCGGCGTGGCTGCGCCGTCGCGGTAGCCGTGGTTGGTGACCCGGGTGTCGAAGCGCAGCCGCACGGGCGTGAGGCTCCGCACGTAGGTCTCGATGTCGCCGGCCTCCACGTCGAGCGTGGCGGCCCAGGCCTCCGACTTCTCGGCGTTGGCGGGATCGGTGAGGAAGGCGACCAGCTCGTCGACCTTGCAGACGGCCTGGTTCTGGCTGCCGCCGTAGAGGCCCGGGTCGGTGCCGCTGGACGCCCGGCCGGCCAGCGCCGATGCCGTCTCCTTGCCCAGGTCCGGGAAGCCGGCCAGGGCGATGTCGAGCGGCTCGGCGAGGCCCTCGTCGTCGAAGCTGTCGGAGAAGGGGTCGTTGCCGACGCTGCTGACGGGCTCGAGCAGGATCGACGCCCCGACCGAGGTGCCGGTCTCGTCGTCCCTGGTCACGATGAAGGCCGCGGCGCCGATCGCCACCACCAGCAGCACGCCGAGGAGGGCGAAGATCGTGCCCCGGTTGTCCTTCTTGGGACCGCCGGGGCCGCCGGGGCCGGCCGGCGGGTAGGGCGGGAAGCCACCACCGCTGGGCGGCCCGAAGCCGGGGCCGCCGGGCTGGCCGGGGCCGGGCGGGTACTGGGGCGCACCCGGGGGCGGGTAGGGACCCGGGGCGCCGGGAGCCCCCGGCGGGAACTGGCCGGGTTGGGGCGGCGGCTGCGACCCGGGTGGCGGCTGCGACCCGGGTGGCGGCTGCGACCCGGGCGGCGGGTACGACCCCGGGGGCGGCTGCTGAGCGCCCGGCGGCGGGTACCCGGGATCACCGGAGGGGTAGCCCTGCGTCGTGGGGTAGCCCGGCTGGGGGGCGCCGGGCGCCGGGTACTCGGCGGAGCCTGGCGGCGGGCCGTACGGCGCCGGCGTGGGGGCAGTGGGGGCCGGCGGGTCGGCCGACGGCGTCGGGTCGGCCGACGGCGTCGGGTCGCTCGACGGCGTGGCGCTCACCAGCGCCGTGCCACAGCTGCTGCACACGAAGGCCTCAGCTGCGTTGCCGATTCCACAATTAGGACAGTTCATCCGTTTCCGCTCCGCCTGTTCCTGGCTTCACCCGCCACACCCTTTCGGTGGCAGGTCGCGTTCGACGGGTCACCCTAGTGGTCGCCCCCGCGCTGGCCCAGCACCGGCGCCAAGCACGGGGAAGTCCCCTATCCCCCTCCCCGTCCGGAGGGTGTCGGCCCTACTCCGTGGCGGAGTCGTCACCGTTCGTGGCGGGCGGCGTGGCCTCGTCGTCGGCTGCTGCGGCGGCGGCGGGCGTCGGTGCGGCGCCCAGCAGGTCGCCGATCTCGGTGTCGGTCAGCCGCTGGAACGCGCGACGGCTGCTGTTGCGGGTGAGCAGCGCCACCTCGAGCTCGTCGGGCGCCAGCGTGCGGTCCGACCCGGCCAGGGCCCCGACCGCCGCCTGCAGCGCCTCGCCGGCGCCACGGCCCTCCTGGTAGGTCTGCTTGAGCCGCTCGGAGATGGTCTCGGCCTCGCCGCCCAGCACCGTGTAGCCGCTCTCGTCGACCACGGTGCCGTCGTAGAGGATGTGGTAGAGCCGGTCCTGGTCAGGGGTCTCCCCCACCTCGGCCACCAGGATCTCCACCTCCATCGGCTTCACCTCGTGGGTGAAGACGTCGCCCAGCATCTGGGCGTAGGCGTTGGCCAGGCCCTGGGCGTCGACGTCCTCGCGGCTGAAGGAGTAGCCCTTCAGGTCGGCGTGGCGGACGCCGGCGATGCGCAGCCGGTCGTACTCGTTGTAGCGACCGGCACCGGCGAAGGCGATGCGGTCGTAGATCTCGCTGATCTTGCGGAGCGTGGCCGACGTGTTCTCGGCGCAGATCAGGATGCCGTCGTCGTACTCGAGGGCGGCCAGGGCCCGGCCCCTCGCGATGCCTTTCCGCGCGAAGTCGGCCTTGTCCTTCATCCACTGCTCGGGAGCGACGTAGAAGGGCATGCTCATTTCGCAGCACCTCCCTTCTTCTTCGAACCGGTCGTCGTGGCGGCGGTGGTCGGGGGCGAGCCGGGCGCCGCACCCATCGACGTGGTGCCGCGGGTGGTCATCAGGGTCTCGAGCAGTGCCCGGAAGCGGGCGGCCACGTCGTCGTCCTCCAGGCGGGCGAAGCCGTCGGCCGTGATGGTCGCGACCATGGGGAAGATGCCGCGCACCAGGTCGGGGCCGCCGGTGGCCGAGTCCTCGTCGGCCGCCTGGAACAGGGCGTTGATCAGCAGCTCGACGGCGTCGTCGGTGGTCAGGTCCTCGCGGTAGCCGAGCTTGATCACCGTGCCGGCGTGCAGGCTGCCGGAGCCGGTGGCGGCGAAGTCGCTCTCCTCGTAGCGGCCACCGGTCACGTCGTACTCGAAGAGGCGGCCGACGCCGCGGCGGGTGTCGAAGCCGGCGAACAGCGGCACCACTGCCATGCCCTGCATCGCCGCCGGCAGGTGGCTGCGCACCATCCCGGAGAGCTGGTTGGCCTTGCCCTCCAGCGAGAGCGAGCCGCCCTCCACCTTCTCGTAGTGCTCCAGCTGGAGCTGGAAGAGCTTGACCATCTCCATGGCCGGCCCGGCGGCGCCGGCGATGGCGACGCCCGAGTGCCGGTCGGCGGGGAACACCTTCTCCATCGTCCGGTAGCTGATGAGGTGCCCGGCCGTGGCCCGCCGGTCGCCCGCCATCACCACACCGTCGGTGCAGCGCACCGCCACCACGGTGGTGGCGTGCGTCATCCGCAGCGGGCTCTCGCCCGAACCCGGCACGCCCTGGACGTCCCAACGGGGGCCCTGGCCGACTCGGCTCAGCAGGTCGACGAACGACGGGCCCGGGTCGTCGTCGGCACGGTAGATCGGCAAGGTCATCGAGGCGGAGGCTACAGCCTCACCCCTCCCCCCTTGCGCGCCCCCAGCGCACATACCCCGCCGCCCGCTCCGACAGCTCGGGGTCGTTCCGGAACTTCCCGACGCCCTGGTTGCACGACAGGCAGAGGATCCCGCGGACAGCCCCCGTCACATGGTCGTGATCCAGGTGGAAGCTGGCAGACCCTGCAGTTCTTGACCGACAACGCACCCTCCCGAACGACCTTGTTCAGGAGGGTAGGGTAGTCGGACTTTCAGGGCATTTCGTGCTACTGCCCGCCCTTTTGGACGTAGGACTTCACGAAATCCTCGGCGTTCGACTCCAGGACTTCGTCTATCTCTTCGAGTAGGTCGTCGAGTTCGGCCTTAATCTTCTCGCCCTGATCGGAGGTCGCCGGCGCTTCTTCGACGACTTCCTCTTCACGAGCGGGGGCGGACTTCTTCTTCTGCTCTCGCTCAGCCATGTCGCCTGTTCCTCGTTCCCTATCGCTACTGCCCCAGCCGGTCCAACAACTCCGCCGGACTGGTGCACTCGTCCATCAACCTACCTACGTGCGCCTCCGTTCCACGTGTCGGGTCCATCATGGGAACCCGGCGCAGCGGGTCGCCGCCGACGTCGAAGACCATCGAGTCCCAGTTCGCCGCGACGATCTGGTCGGCCCAGCGTTGCAGGCACTTGCCCCGGAAGTAGGCACGGGTGTCGGTGGGCGGCTCGAACACCGCCGCCAGCACCTCACGGTCGTCGGTCAGACGCTCGAGGCCGACCCGTGCCGCCAGGCTCTTCTCGGCGCGCAGGTCGTGGTATTGGAGGTCCATCGCCGCCAGCTTGGCATCGTCCCACTCGATCCCGTGACGCTCGCGGTAGCCCTGCATCAGGCGGTACTTGGCCACCCAGTCGAGCTGGTTGGCGAGCCCCAGGAAGTCGGACTCGAGCTGGCCGAGCACGTCCTCCCAGCGGCGCAGCACCTCGGCGCCGATCTCGGGCGCTCCCAGGCAGTCGAGGCCGTGCTCCTCGGCGTACTTCTTGGCCCGGTCGAGGTACTCCCACTGCATCTCGACCGCGGTCATCGTCGTCCCGTCGGCCAGCTCGAGCGGCTTCCGCAGCGACAGGTCGTAGGACACCTGGCGCAGCGCCTGCACCGGCGTGGCGAGCGTGAGGTCGCGCGGCAGGAACTCGTCCTCGATCATCGACAGGACCAGCGCGGTGACGCCCACCTTCAGGAACGTCGCCACCTCGGCCAGGTTCGCATCGCCGACGATGACGTGGAGCCGCCGGTAGCGCTGGGCGTCGGCGTGGGGCTCGTCGCGGGTGTTGACGATGGGGCGCTTGAGCGTGGTCTCCAGCCCGACCTCCTCCTCGAAGAAGTCGGCCCGCTGGGTGAGCTGGAACGGCACGTCGTCACTGGTGAGGCCCGCCGCTTCGGTGCCGACCTTGCCGGCACCCGTGTACACCTGCCGCGAGATGAAGTGCGGCATCACGTGCATCACGATCCGCGAGAACGGCACCTGGCGGTCCATGAGGTAGTTCTCGTGGGTGCCGTAGGAGTTGCCCTTGCGGTCGGAGTTGTTCTTGTAGACGACGATCTCCTCGCCCGGCGGCAGCAGCGACTTCGCCGCCAGCATCGAGCGTTGCAGCACGATCTCGGCCGCCTTGTCGAACACCACGATCGACCGCGGGTCGGCGCACTCGGGGGTCGACAGCTCGGGGTGGGCGTGGTCGACGTAGTAGCGGGCGCCGTTGGTGAGCACCGCGTTCACCAGGTGGGTCTCGACCTCGGGGGCCAGCGCGGTCTCGGCGGTGAAGCCGCGGGCGTCGATGTCGGGGTGCTCGTCCTCGAAGTCCCACCCGACCCGGGGGCTGGTGCGCGTGCCGGCGCCGGCGCGCGCCAGCTCCTGCACGTAGGCGTTGATGAGAACCGAGGAGGCCGCGATCGGGTTCGACTCCGCGGCTCCTCGCACCAGGATGCCGTACTCGGTCTCGACGCCGATGATCTTCCGCAGGGCCACGGGACGACGTTACCCCCGGCCGCACAGGGAAGAGTCCGCCCTCGAAGGAGTTGCGCGGATAGTCACAGCCGATGTCATGACATTCACGCTTCAGCAGGGGCCGGAGGCGACGTGGGTCAGGACCGTGCCCTGGCCGCGCAGCTCGACCCGGATGCAGCGGAGCCACCACGTCCAGCCGGTCTCGACCTTGACGACCGTGAGGTCCCGGTGCTCGTCGGGCCGGCCGACGGCGACGAGCCGCCCGTCCCGGGTGTCGACGGCCCGGTCGACGGCCGACTCGATGGGCTCCGGGTCGACCGGGAAGGTGAGCTCGGCGTCGTCGGGCAGCTCCCCGAGCTCGGTGCGCAGGGCGGCCCGCACGTCGTCGGCCGCAGAGTCGGCGGCGTTGTTGCCCAGCACGTTGACCAGCGACCCGCCCACGAGCATGGTCCCGGCGATGGCCACGATGATCGCGAGCCGACCCTCCTTCGTCTCGGTCAGGGCGAGGGCCACGGCCCCGAACGCTAGTGCGGAGCAATCGGAGCGGGGAGCGGCCAGACTCCCCGGTCACGACAGCGCAGTGGTGCACTGATGCAAGGACGGGCGTGAGCGACTACCCACCCACCGACGACCCCCGTGAGCCGGCGAGCCCCTGGGCCGAGCCCGGCTCCACCGAGCCGCCACCTCGGGCCAACGGCGGGGCACCACCGCCCCCTCCCCCGCCGCCACCTCCGCCCGCCCGCCCTGCACGCGAGACCATCTGGGGCCCCGAGGATCCGCCGCCGACCGCGGCCCGTCCCGGCCCCCCACCGCCGGCACGTGCCGCCCCGCCGCCTCCACCGGGGCCGATGTGGCCCGGGGCGCCGGCCCCGCCACCGGGGACGCCGCCCTACTGGGCGCCGGCGAAGAAGTCGCCCCTGCCGCTGTGGCTGGGCGCGGTGCTGTGCACGGTCGTCGTGATCGCGGCGGTGAGCGTGGTGATCTACGCCCGCAACAGCAGCGGCGACTACCCCGACGAGTGGGACCCCCGGGTCGCCGACCTGGTCGCCTTCGTGGAGGACCAGCGCGACCTGCAGTTCGACCACCCCGTCCCCGTCGACTTCCTCAGCGCCGACGAGTACTCCGACGCCGTGCGGGTCGACGCCGGTGATCTCACCGAGGAGGAGACCGAGTCGCTCGACCGGCAGGTGGCGTTCCTCCGGGCGCTCGGCCTGGCCAGCGGCGACCTCGACCCGGTCGAGGCCCAGAACGACCTGGCCGACGCCGGCACCCTCGCCTACTACGACGTCGTCACCGAGCGGGTGGTGGTCCGGGGCACCGAGCTGGCCGTCGACCTGCGCGTCACGCTCGTGCACGAGCTCACCCACGTGCTCCAGGACCAGCAGTTCGACCTGGAGGAGCTGCAGCAGGGCATCGACCCCGACGACGAGGCCGCCGTCGACGACGCCTTCACCGGCTACCTGGCGCTGGTCGAGGGCGACGCCGTCCGCGTCGAGAACGCCTACGTCGAGAGCCTCGGCCAGGCCGAGTTCGACGAGTACGTCGAGACCTACAACGAGGGGTTCGAGGCCTCCCAGGACGACCTGGGTGACATCCCGGCCGCGCTGCAGGCGTTCGGCATCGTGCCCTACGTGCTGGGCCAGCCGCTGGTGAGCCTGATCGCGGCCGAGGGCGGCAACGGCGCCGTGGACGACGCCTTCGACCAGCTGCCGGCCACCGGCGAGCACATGCTCGACCCCCGCTCCTACCTCGCTGCCGACGGCCCCGCGGAGCCCACCGAGCTGGACGCACCGCCGCTGCCCGACGGCATCGACGAGCCCACCGAGGAGGGCGTCTTCGACGCCGTCGACCTCTACGTGGTGCTGGCCGAGCGCATCGACCCGGTCGTCGCCCTGGAGGCCGCCGACGGCTGGGGCAACGGCCGCTGGGTCACCTACGAAGACGACGACCGCACCTGCGTGCGCTTCGCCGTCGACAGCGACAGCACCGGCGACGCCACCCAGGTGGCCGACACCCTGGAGGAGTGGACCGACGCCGCCCCGGCCGCCAACGGTGCCCGCGTCGTCGACGAAGGCGACACCCCGTTCGTCGAATCGTGTGACCCCGGCGACGACGCGGTCGACATCAACGACCGGGCCCTCGACGTCCTGCAGCTGCCGGCCCTGCGCTCGCAGCTCACCGTGGAGGCCGTGGAGCTCGGCGGCCTCGACCTCGACACCGCGTTCGACCAGGCCGACTGCGTGGTCGGCGCGCTCGGCTACGACGCCGCCCTCCAGGTGGCGTACGCCGCCGAGGAGGCCGACCTCCCCGGCAACTTCGACGCGGCCCTGACCTCCTGCGGGAACGCCTGACCCGACCCGGGACGCGCAACGGCGCCCGACCGGAAGTCGGGCGCCGCTCGCAGGAACCTGGTCGCTACAGGTACTGACCGGTGGCGACCCGCTCGATCGCCCGGCCGCCGTTGCCGGAACCCTCGCGGTTGACGATGGTGCGCACGTAGACGATGCGCTCGCCCTTCTTGCCGGAGATCTTCGCCCAGTCGTCCGGGTTCGTGGTGTTGGGCAGGTCCTCGTGCTCCTTGTACTCCTGGTGGATCGAGGCGATCATGTCCTCGAGCACGATGCCCTTCACGCCCCCGGCGAGGTGGCGCTTGATGGCCAGCTTCTTGGCCCGCCGCACGATGTTCTCGATCATGGCTCCGGACGCGAAGTCCTTGAAGTACATGACCTCTTTGTCACCGTTCTGGTAGGTGACCTCGAGGAACTCGTTGTCCGAGTCGGTGCGGTACATCTCGTCGACCGTGCGCTCGATCATCGCCTGCACGCACTTGGCGGCGTCGCCCCCACCGAGGTCCTGCACGGCATCGGGGCCGAGCGGCAGGTCGACGGTGAGGTAGCGGCCGAAGATCTGCGTGGCCGAGATCTCGTTGGGCCGCTCGATCTTGATCTTCACGTCGAGGCGGCCCGGGCGCAGGATGGCGGGGTCGATCAGGTCCTCACGGTTGGAGGCGCCGATCACGATGACGTTCTTCAGCGACTCGACGCCGTCGATCTCGGCCAGCAGCTGCGGGACGATGGTCGACTCGACGTCGGAGCTGATGCCCGAGCCGCGGGTGCGGAACATCGAGTCCATCTCGTCGAAGAACACGATGACCGGCCAGCCCTCCTCGGACTTCTCGCGAGCACGCTGGAAGACCAGGCGGATCTGCCGCTCGGTCTCGCCCACGTACTTGTTGAGCAGCTCGGGGCCCTTGATGTTGAGGAAGTAGCTCTTGCCGCCCTCGTCGCCGGTGACCGAGGCCACCTTCTTGGCCAGGCTGTTGGCCACCGCCTTGGCGATGAGCGTCTTGCCGCAGCCCGGAGGGCCGTAGAGCAGGATGCCCTTGGGGGCGGGCAGCTTGTGCTCGGCGAAGAGCTCCTGGTGGAGGAACGGCAGCTCGACCGCGTCGGCGATCTGCTCGATCTGCTCGTCGAGGCCGCCGATGTCGGAGTAGGCCGCGTCGGGCACCTCTTCGAGCACCAGGTCCTCGACCTCGGCGCGGGGCAGCTTCTCCAGCAGCAGGCCCGACCGGGGGTCCATCAGCAGCGAGTCGCCGCTGCGGATCTTCTCCTCGGCGAGGGCGGCACTGATGTCGACCACCCGCTCCTCGTCGGCCCGGCCGACGATGATGGCGCGGCGACCGTCCTCGAGCGTCTCCTTGAGGGTGACGACCTCACCGTTGGTGTCGGGCGTGCGGGAGAGCACGACGTTGAGCGACTCGTTGAGGACGACCTCGCCGCCCCGCACGAGCTCCTCCTCGTCGAGCGCCGGGTGGACGGCGACGCGCATCTTCCGGCCGCCGGAGTAGACGTCGACGGTGCCGTCGTCGTTGCGGCCGAGCAGCGTGCCGTAGGCGGACGGCGGCTGGGTGAGCTTGTCGACCTCCTCACGCAGGGCCGCGATGTGGTCGCGCGCCTCACGGAGGGTGTAGGTCAGCTTCTCGTTCTGGGCGACCGCCTGGGCCAGCTGGCCCTTGGTCTCCAACAGCCGTTCCTCGAGGGTGCGGACCCTCTTGGGAGCATCCTGCAACCGACGCCGCAGCGCCAGGATCTCCTCTTCGAGCGTGCGTACCGTCTCCGCATCCTGGGTGGACGGACGGGGCTCGTTCTCTCGCTCAGCGACCACGATCACCTCCTCCGACCAAGGGTTCGACCCGGGGGCGTACCTGTATTTTCGACCCTACACCGGCACCACCGCCCGGCGGCACCATTACCTGATGAGCCGACACAGACGAATTTCTATCGGGTTTGCCTTGTTTATCAACCCTTCGACTACGCTGCGGTTTCGGACTCTGGACGTCATCTAGCCAGGAGCACAGCAACAGCATGAAGGTCTGGATCGATCAGGATCTCTGCACCGGCGACGGTCTCTGCGAGGAGATCGCACCCGACGTCTTCACCTTGCTGGACGATGGCCTGGCCTACGTCAAGGAAGGCGACAAGGTGTTCGCCGACCCCGGTGGCGCCGAGGGCCTGGCGGTCGTCCCCGCCGGTCAGGAAGAGGCGACCATCGAGGCCGCCGAGGAGTGCCCCGGCGAGTGCATCTTCATCGAGGTCGACTGACCCCACGGTCGATCGAAACCTCGACAGAGATGGCGCCATAGCCACCAGTTCTGTCGAGGTTTCGCCGGGAGATCAGCCGAGGCAGTCGCCGGTGTCGCGCTCGGCCGAGAGGTCGCCGGACAGCACGGCCCGCACCTCCTCCAGCGCCAGCGCGTAGGCCACCCCGCTCTTGTCGGGGGCCACCGCGAACGCCAGGCCCACCACGTCGCCCTGCGGGTCGATCAGCGCCCCGCCCGAGTCGCCGGGCGCCAGGTTCGACGCCAGCACCAGCACCTGGCGGCGTGACTCCTCCCGGTCGTACACGTCGTTGCCGACTGCGGTGATCTCCTCGGCCACCTCGAACGGGCTCACCTCCAGCTGGCCGCCGCCCGGATGGCCGAACACGCCGCCCACGTCGCCCACGTCGGCGTCGCGCAGGGCGAGCGGCGGCACGTCGAGGCCGTCGACCCGCAGCACGGCGATGTCGCGCCGCGAGTCGTAGGCGACGACGGTGGCGTCGCGGGAGGAGCCGTCGTGGAGCTGCACCTGGGTGTCGTCCTCGCCGGCGACGACGTGGGCGTTGGTGACGATCAGGCCCGGCTGCACCACGAAGCCGCTGCCCTCCTGGACCCGCCGGCAGGCCACGCCCTGCACCTTCACCGTGGAGCGCACCGCGGTCTCGGCGACCGACTCGGTCAGCCCGCTGGCCTCCGGTGGCGCCGCCAGGTCGGGGGCCTCCTGCAGGCCGCCGAACACCAGCGGGAAGGCGTCGTCACCGATGATCCAGCGCAGCGCCTTCATCGTGTCCGGCGGCTCCGGGAACCAGTCGTGCACCTCGCGGGTGATGGACGAGCCGTAGGCCTGCTCGGCCGGCCAGCCCCGCTCCGACGTGAGGATCGGGATCAGCAGCCACAGGCCCACCAGCACGCTGAAGCAGCCCACCACCGCGCCCACCCCCCGGTCGACCTGGCGGGCCGGTCCCGTCGGCACCTCGATGTTCAGCTTGCTGCCCAGCGTCAGCGCCAGGCCCTGCCCGATCAGGCCGGCGCCCAGCAGGGTCGCCACCGCCACCAGCACCAGGCTGGGCTGGCTGGCGTCCTCGAGCCGTTCCAGCAGGCCCGGCAGCACCGCGTAGCCGAGGAGCAGGCCGAGGGCCAGGCCGAGCCACGAGATGAGCTTGGCCACGAGGCCCAGGCGGTAGCCGCCGACCGCGGCGCACACGCCGATCACCACGAGGACGACGTCGAGGAGGTTCACGGGACGGCCTGCCTGTCTCTTCCGAAGGGACGTCTTCCGATGGGCCGCTATTTGAGCAGACGCGCGCTCGTCAGGAAGCCCGTGTGCGCGACCATCCGATGGTCGGGACGCACGGACAGCCCCTCGATGTGCCAGCCCCGGTGGAGCACCTCGACCGTCTCGGTGAGGCCGAAGCCACCGCCGTCCAGGGCCTCCCGCAGCTGGGCGGCCTGGGTGATCTGCGGCGTGTAGGCCACGAGGATGCCGCCGGGGTGCAGTGCCTTGGCGGCGTGGTCGACCACCCGCCACGGCTCGGGCAGGTCGAGGACCACACGGTCGAGGTCGTCGACGTCGATGCCGTCGTAGGCGTCGCGCAGCTCCACGTCGTAGCGGGCGGCGGCCTGCTCGCCCAGGAACGTGGTGACGTTGCGGACCGCCCGGGCCGCGAAGTCCTCCCGCAGCTCGTAGCCGGTGATCTCGGCGCCGGCCCGCAGCAGCGTCATCGACAGGGCGCCCGAGCCGACGCCCGACTCCAGCACCCGGGCGCCGGGGAAGATGTCGGCCAGCATGAGGATCGGGCCGAGGTCCTTGGGATAGATGACCTGGGCGCCCCGGGGCATCTTGAACACGAAGTCCGACAGGGTGGGCCGGATCGCCAGCAGCCGGCCGCCGCCGCTGGAGCGCACGCTCACGCCCTCGGGCTGGCCGATGAGGTCGCTGTGGGGCAGCACGCCCACGTGACTGTGGAACTCGCCGCCCTCGGCCAGGGTGATCAGGTAGCGGCGGCGCTTGGCGTCGACCAGCATCACCTGCTCGCCGGCGCGCAGGAGGCGGCTCATCGGCCACGACCCCGGGCGTAGCGCTTGCGGACCAGCTCGACCGGCACGGGCTCGTGGCCGGCGGTGCGATCCACGAGGCGGCAGAAGGCGCAGGGGCTGGTGGGCGTCGGGGCACCGCAGTGCTCGCAGGCGACCAGCTCGCTCTTCGCCTCCTGGGCCTCGGGCTGGAAGCGGTCGGCGGCCCGGGCCAGGAAGCCGAAGTAGAAGTCGCGCTTGGCGCCGGGCGAGGCCGCCTCGATGATGTTGAGCGCCTCCTTGTAGCGGAGGTGCCGGTTGCCCTCGGCCATGGGGCACTCCTCCACCACGTAGTCGATGCCGCGCAGCACGCAGTAGGCGGCGGTCTCCCGCTCGCCCAGGCGGACCAGCGGCTTCACCTTGCGGGGGAACCCTGGCGACGCGGGGAGCACCGGCTGCTGGCGGCCCAGGTACTCGGTCTGCCAGTGGAGCGTGTTGCCCAGGAGCACGGCGGCCTCGTCGTCGAGGTTGTGGCCGGTGGCGACCACGTCGTAGCCGCCGTCGAGCGCGGACTTGTCGAACAGGTGGCGCTTCGACAGGCCGCACGCCGAGCACGGCACCCGGCGGGTGACCTTGCTGGCGGTCGGGATGTCGTAGTCGTACTCGTCGCGCAGGTCGACGAGGTGGAGCTTCAGGCCCCGCTCCTCGGCGAAGGCGACGCTGGTGGCGGTGCTGTGCTCGCTGTAGTCGCCGATGCCGAGGCCGATGGTCATGCCCTCGGCGGGGTAGCCGAGCTCCAGCAGGATGTCCCAGAGCGCCAGGCTGTCCTTGCCGCCGGAGATGGCGACCAGCACCCGCTCCCCCGGCTCGATCATCCGGTGGTCGTGGATCGCCTTGGCCACCTGGTCGCGGCAGAACCGCACCATGTGCTCGGCGCAGAAGTTGGAGTTGTGGCGCCGCAGGTCGATCACGGCCGGCCCGCGGCACACCGTGCACTTCATTCGGCGCCTCCGGAGATGACCGGGCGGATCTCGACGACGTCGGCGTCGTCGAGCAGGGCGTCGCCCGGCACCAGCGTGTTGCCCCGGATCACCAGCACCGACTCCCGGTTCAGCTCCAGGTTGCCCAGCAGCTTGGTGACGGTGATCGGCCCGGGCACGTCGAGCTCACGGCGGGGGTTGCGCAACACGACCTTCATGACGCGCCCATTGTCGCGTGCCGGACGCCCGCCCCCGACACCGGCTAGAAACGTGCCCATGGCGTGGGGACCGCGGCGGGCGGGTCTGGTGTTGGCGATGCTGTTCGTCGGCGGCTGCAGCAGCGGCGAAGGGTCGGTGTTCGACCGCGTCGTGGTGGAGGCGACCACCACGACGACGACGGCCCCGCCCCGGCCGATGGACCTGATGTGGTCGACCTCGGGCGTCCGGTTCGCGTCCCGGCCGGTGCTGGTGGGTGAGCGGCTGGTGGCCTACGTCGCTGCGGACGGGGGCCTCTGGCTCACGGCGTACGAGGCCACGACGGGCGTCGAGGCGTGGCGCCGGGAGTCGACGGCGTCGTTCGTCACCAATGGCGTCGGCATCCCGGTCACCGCGGACGACCGCCTCGCCTTCCACATGGTCGCCCGGGGGACGGAGACCGCCGCGATCGAGGCCGTCGACGTCGCCACCGGCGAACCGGCGTGGATCACCGAGGCGTCGTCGGAGGGGTTCGGCGACGTGCTGGAGATCTGTCCCGACCTGCCGGGCCAGCTGTGCGTGACCGCCTACGACTCCGTCGCCGGGTCGCTGTGGCAGGTCGACGCCGCGACGGGCGCGGTCGGCCGGACCGACCAGCTCGACGGCCGGGAGCTGGCGGCGGGTCTCTACGACCTGCGGGGTGACGGCGACGAGCAGGTCGCCCGGGTGGTCGACGGCCAGGTGACCTGGCAGCGGCCGCCGGCCGAGCTGTTCCAGGGCCGGGACGTCACCTCCGACGGCGGGTGGCAGTGGCAGGAGCACGAGGGGCTGCTGGTCGGCTGGCTCGGCTCCCGGCAGGAGTGGCCGGACACCGGTGAGCTGGCGTTCGTCCCGCAGTACATGGCCGGTGTCGACGCCGCGACCGGCGAGACCCGGTGGGTGGCCGAGGGCGCTCCCACCTGCGGCAGCCGCCTGTGGGGCATGAGCCTTCGGGTCGACGGCGCCGAGCCGTGGATCCGCTGCCGCATGACCGGCACCTACCACCTCGAGGACGGCTCGATCGTGCGGACCGTGGTCACGGACGCGGTGATGGAGGGCTTCGACCCGGCGACAGGGGCGACCACCTGGACCGTGCCGCTCGGGCCGGCCTCGGCGCTCAGCGACGACACGAAGCCGCTGACCCGTCTGACCCCGACGGCCTTCACGCTCGTCCGCGACGACGGCTCCCGGGTCGCCGTCGACGTGGCCGCTGGCGAGGCGATCGAGGTGCTCGAGGACGCCGTCGGCTGGTGCATCGGCACCAACAAGGTCGACTACCTCGACGGCGCCGATCCGCCCTTCCGCTACGGCGAGGACTTCACCACCCCGTGCGACCTCGCCGGCAACCGCCAACTGGCGCCGATGGACCCGGACCCCGACCTCGGCGCGCCGGGTGACGGGCGCTTCGCCTGGGTCGATGCCGAGGGACTCCACGTGGCCCGAGAGGCGCCTTAGCGCTTGGGGGTGCCGTAGATCTCGGTGGTGTGGTCGATACGGATGGCCTGGCCGGGCTTGATCTCGCCCCGGAAGACCAGCTCGGGCTCGCTGCCGACGACACGGCGGAGGCGGCGCAGCACCCAGGCCGCGACGGCGATCCAGAACCAGCTGCGGGAGCTGCCGAGCACGCCCCGCTGGACGCCGCGCGACTGCAGCAGGCCCAGCAGGTTGTCGGTGCGGGAGGAGGAGCGGCGACGTGCCATCGGAGCCTCAGACCCGGCGGATCTCGACGATGGTGGTCTTCTTCTTGCCACCGCGCACGCCGAGCAGGAAGGTGATCACCAGCAGGACCAGGCCGAGCACCACGCCGATGCTCACGACCGTGTTCTTGGTGGAGGCGATCCCCTCCTGGGCACCGCCGTAGACCTCGCGGAGCTTGGACTCGAGGTCGTCGCGGGTGACGGGCCGGTTGGCCGAGGCAACGTCAGTCATTCGAGGCTCCTAGTTCCGCTTCCCGATCCGGCTGGCGGCGAGGGCCCCGAGCAGTGAGGCCGTCAGCAGCACCAGCAGGTACGGCACCCACGACCAGTTGCCCGCGAACGTGCTGCCGGTGAGCTCCTGCAGGGCCCGCAGCATCGCCAGCAGCAGCAGGACGACGCCCATGCTGCCCAGCACCACGCCGGCGAACCCGTACACGAGGTAACGGCCGACGCCCTTGAGCGGTTCGACCGTCTCCTGACGTGCGTAGTCCTTCGTCAGCACCCACAGTTCGCTGACGATCTGCGGCACGCTCTTGTTCTCGGGCAACGCGAAATCCCCTCTACCGGAGGTCTCGTTGTAGCACGTCGACGACCCCCGCTCGGCGATCCCGGGTCGGGCGCGGGGCGGTCACGACGGGGCCGCGGCGGGCTGCAGGGCCGCGATGTCGACGCCGCGCGGGTAGGCCACCAGGATCTCCGCCAGTCCCGTGCGCCACTCCCTCGCCGAGCTGTCGCTGATCGAGGGGGCGTTGGCGATGTAGGAGAACACCAGGCTGCCGCCCTGCAGCGGATCGACCCGGCCGGCCAGCGCCGTCACCGTGTTGAGCGTGCCGGTCTTGGCGTGCATGCGGCCGTCCACGGGGGTGCCGTCGAAGTCGGCGAGGAGGGTGCCGGTCTCGCCGGCCACCGACGAGTGCTCCACCAGCTGCGGTCCCGTGTCGGGCCGGGTGAGGAGGCTCGTCAGGAACTGGCAGGTGGTCCGGTTGTCGTACGACAGGCCCGAGCCGTCGACGACCTCGACGCCGGTCATGTCGATCCCGGCCTCGTTGAGCAGCTGGCCGGTGGCGGCCACCCCGGCGTCCCAGGTGCCGGTGCCGGACTCGCGCTTGCCGATCTCCTTCATGAGCAGCTCGGCGGTGTCGTCGTCGCTCTCGGTCAGCATCTCGCCGACGATGTCGACCAGCGGCGCCGACGGCAGGGTGGCCACGGTGGTCAGCGTCGCTCCCGCGGGGGCGGTGCCGCTGCGGGGTGCGCCGTCGACGGCGACGCCCCGCTCCCGCAGCAGGGTGGTGAGCTTGAGGGCGGCGTGGGCGGCCGCGTCGGGCGCCGGGGTGCGGGCCTGCTCGCCCTCGTACTGGGGCGGGAAGCCCTCGTACCCGTCGTCGATCATCAGCGCCCCGAGCTGGCCGACCACGTTCTGGGGCTGGTAGCGCTCCGGCCAGGTGGGGTGGAAGCGCTGGGTGTCGTAGCGGCTGCCGTCGCCGACGATGCTGCCGGTGATCCGGGTGATGCCGGCGGCCTTGATGGCGTCGGCGAGCTTGGCCGGGTCGTTGACCAGCGACGGTGGCCGGTCCTTGTAGAGCTGCTGGGCGAAGGGGCCGGTGGTGAGCACCGGGTCGCCGCCGCCGACGACGTAGACGTCGCCCTCCACGACCCCGCCCGCCGGGGCGGCCGTGGTGCTGGCGACGGTGTCGAGGGTGGCGTCCGGGCCCATCGACAGCAGCGCCGCGGTGCCGGTCACCAGCTTCTGGTTCGACGCCGGGGCCAGCGGCACGGTGGGGTTCTGCGCGAACAGCGCCTCGCCGCCCGACTGCACGACCAGGCAGCTGTCGGCCGGCGACCCGGTCATGAACGCCGAGAGGTCGGCCTGCAGCCGGCGGCTGGCGACGGGCGCCGCCACCAGCTCGGGCACCCGCCGGGCGGAGAGGACCGGGGTGACGGGCGTCGGGGCGGCGACGTCGGTGGCGGTGTCGCTGCGGTTCAGCAGGAAGGCTGCGGTGGCGGTGACGACGGCGACCGTCCCCAGCAGCACCGGCACCACCCAGCCGGGCAGGCGCCGTTCGGGCTGGGGCGGCGCGGGGCGCCCGGGCGGCGGCGGCAGGTCCCCGGGGGCGTTGAGGCGCTGGGCCCGCATCCGCTCCCGGAGGCGTTCGCTCTCCCGCAGGCGCGGGGGCACGACGTCGGACGGCGGGGGCTCGGGCGTCGCCGACCGGTGGTCGGCCGGTCGGGTGCGCCGGGTCGCGCCCTTGGCGAAGTGCCGCGGTGTGTCGTCGCTCATGCGTCGCTCACCCGAGGGGAAGGCCGCGGCGTTGGAGCCAGCGGGAGCGCTGCCACAGGTGGTCGAGGGCGGCGACGGCGCGGTTGGCGGAGGCGTGGCACAGCCGGCCCGCCTCGCGCATGGTGGCGACGGCGGGGTTGTCGGGCGAGGCGACGGCCAGCTCGGTGGCCACCAGCACGGGCTTGCCGGTGCGGTCGCTGGCCTCGATGGCCGCCTGGGCGAAGCGGGCGTCCTGGCGCTCGTGGTAGGCGACGATGCGCTCGAGCCCGTGGTCCGGGTAGAAGCGGCCCCGGCGCATGAGCTTGGCCTCGTTCGACTGGATGCCGATGCCCAGGAAGATCACGGCGTCGATCTCGGAGTGGCCCGCCACCAGGTCGAGCACGGCGGGCACGGTGTCGCGGGTCTCGCCGCCGGCCAGGTCGATCGGGTTGTTGCGGCTCCAGCGGGGCGGCAGGTGCTCGTCGATCGCGGCCCGCAGGTCGTCGGGCAGGGCCGCCAGCTGGAGGCTCGTCTGGCTGAGGGCATCGGCGGTGGCGACGCCCCAACCCCCGGCCGTGGTCACGACGGCCACCCGGTTCCCCTGCGGCAGCGGCTGGGTGGCGAAGGTGGCGGCGACGTCGAACGCCTGCTCCACCGTGGCCGCCCGCTGCACGCCGGCCTGGCGGGCCATGCCGTCGAACACGCGGTCGTCGCTGGCCAGCGACCCGGTGTGGCTGGCCGCGGCCCGCTGTCCGTCGGCGGAGCGCCCGCCCTTCACCAGCACCACCGGCAGCCGCTCGGACACCTGGCGCAGGCGCTCGTAGACGGCCCGCCCCTCCCCCACGGCCACGCCCTCGATGTAGGCGAGGGCGACCGCGGTCTCGGGGTCGGTGGCGAAGTACTCGAGGAAGTCGGGCACCGCGACCGCCGCGGCGTTGCCGGCCGACACCGCTCGGCTGATGCCGACGCCGGTCTGACCGGCGTAGTTCTGGAAGGCGCTGACCAGGTTGCCCGACTGGCTGGCGACGCCGATCCGCCCCCGCGGCGGGTAGGGCCCGACGATCTGCGCGCACAGCTGGGCCGGGGTCGAGACCACGCCCTGGCCGTTGGGGCCGGCGAGCAGGATGCCCAGCTCCTCGGCCAGGGCGACCAGCTCGTCCTGGGCGCGGCGGCCCTCGTCGCCTGCCTCGCCGTAGCCGGCCGAGGCGATGAAGGCGGCGGTGATGCCCTTGGCGGCGCAGGCCTTGAGGAGCTCGGGGTTGGCGCCGGCGGGGGTGCAGACGAACGCGAGGTCGATCTCGCCGTCGGGGAGCTCGGCGACGTCGCGGGCCGTGGCGATGCCCAGGACCGCGGCGCCGTCGCGGTTGGTGGCGTAGATACCGCCCTGGTAGCCGCACGACAGGATGTTGTGGAGGGCCACGAAGCCGAACTTGCCGGGGTGCGTGGAGGCGCCGGCGACCAGCACGGCCCGGGGGTCGAACAGGGCCCGGAACTGCTCGGGGGTGTGGCGGGTCACGAGGGCTCCAGCTCCAGCTCGACGAGGGCGTCGACGGCGATCGGGCGGCCGTCGACGATGAGCAGCGGGTTCAGGTCGGCGGAGGCGACGTCGGGCCGCTCGGTCGCCGCCTGCGAGAGGCCCAGGAGCACGTCGGCGACGGCGTCCCGGTCGACCGCGGGCTCGCCCCGGAACTCGCCGAGGAGTGCCTGGGTGGCCAGGTCGTCGATCATCTCCTCGGCGTCGGTGCGGGTGATCGGCACCAGCCGGAAGGCGACGTCGGCGACGGCCTCGGCCAGGATCCCGCCCACGCCCAGCATCACGGTGGTGCCGAACTGCTCGTCACGGTGGAGGCCGGCGATGAGCTCCCGGGTGGCCCGCAGCATGGGGGCGACCAGGAGGTGGACCTCGCCGTCCTCGGGTGTGGCCGCGGCCAGCAGCGCCTCGGCCGCCTCCCGCACGGCGTCGGCGGCGGAGAGGTTCAGGCGGACCAGGCCGCGCTCGGTCTTGTGGGCGATCCCGTCGCCCCCCAGCTTGACCACGACCGGGTAGCCGACCGCTTCGGCGGCCACCACCGCGTCGGCAGCGGTCGTCACCACGTGTTCTGCGGGGAAGGGCACGCCGAAGCCGCCCAGCAGCTCCTTCGAGCCCGCTTCGGAGAGGGTGGGCACGAGTGGCCACGTTAGTTACGCGCCCCACCCTCCCCGAAGTCGCGAGTCATCTCTGGTCGTTCCGGCGAGGACGAGTCGTTTCTGGTCGGTCTCCGACTTGTTGGCTGTCGTGAGATCGCTGACAGGGATGTGGCGGGACATCGCTGACACCTGAGTTGGGCGGTAGGCCTCGTGGCCATGGCTGTCCGGAAGGTGGTTGCGATGGAAGCGAAGCTGTTGGCGGTGTTCTCCAGCGGGTTGTCGCTGGATGTGACAGCGCTGTGCCGGGAGCTGGGTATCTCCCGGCAGAGTTTCTACAAGTACCGGCGCCGCTGGGTGGTGGAGGGCCCGTCGGGTCTGGTGGAGCGTTCACGTCGGCCTCATTGTTCGCCAGGCCAGATACCGGCGGAGATCGAGGACCGCATCGTGGGGCTGCGTAAGGAGCTGCCGGTCGATAAGGGGGCTCAGACGATCGCGTATCACTTGGCCCGGGATCCCGATGTCGAGGTGGTGCCGTCGGTGTCGGCGATCCATCGGGCGTTGGTGCGCCGGGGCATGGTGGTCCCCCAGCCGGACAAGCGCCCGAAGTCGTCGTATCGGCGCTTCGAGTGGCCCCGTCCCAATGACGCCTGGCAGATCGACGCCACGTGCTGGGCGCTTGCTGATGGCCAGGAGGTGTGGATCATGGACGTACTCGATGACCATTCCCGGGTCTTGGTCGCCGCCAGGGTCGTTGCCGGTCCCACCGCCAAGGCTGCCTGGGATGCCTTCTCTCACGCTGTCGCTGATTGGGGTCTGCCCGCCCGGGTGATGAGCGACAACGGGCTGTGCTTCACCGGCCGGTTCCGGGGCCGCGACGTGGACTTCGAACGCCAGCTACGAGCCCTGGGAATCCACCACATGCTCTCCAGCCCCGGACACCCTCAGACCTGCGGCAAGCTCGAACGCTCCCACCAGACCACCAAGAACTGGCTCCGCACCCAACCCTGCGCTGGAACCCACGACCAGCTCCAAGACCAGCTCGACGTTTGGCGCCACCACTACAACCACCATCGGCCCCACAGCTCCCTCGATGGCGCCACCCCCTACCAGCGCTGGTCTGCCAGCGAGTCCGCCACCCCCGCTGGACCCGCGATCCCAGGACCACGACGTGGTTCGCTGCACACCGTCTCCAGCGCCGGGCACATCGGCTGGCGACGCTGGACCATCGCCGTCGGCTACCCGCTGCGAGGTCAACAAGTCCTCGTCATCGCCCAAGACCACGACCTCGCCATCCACGGACAGACCGGCCTCATCCGACGCCTCACCATCAACCCCAACCGCCGCTACCAGCCATCAGGCCAACCACCCAAACCCAACTAGCGTCAGCGAAGTCCCGAGACACCTGTCAGCGATGTCCCGCGACATCACACGTCGGAGACCGACCACAACCAACTCAAGAACGACTAAACGACCACAAACGACTCACCAACCCCTTTGGAACTCGTCATTCGACGCACCGGCGAGGTCATATCGCTACGAACACGGGATCACAGGCAGGACTCGTCGTCCTTCACTGCACCGAAATCGATCGTCGTGTCGGCGCTCGCCTGACTGCCGCCGGGCGGGCTTTGGTCACAGACGGTCCAGTTGCGGTCAGATACCTGGAAGCGATCCTGACCAGTCGCGTCATGGGACCTGAGGATGTAGAACCCCGCAGCCTGCATGGCGTCCTGCGCGGCTTGGAGATCCATGCCGACCGCGTCAGGCAACGTCATCAGATCCGAATCGCCGCTGGCAGAGGTCGGTGGTAGTGGTGGTGGCTGGCTGGTCGACGTCGACGGTGACGTCGACGGTGACAGTTCGGTGCCTGCTGTCGATGATTCATCGCCGCCGCTACTGCAGCCCGTGACGACGGTCGTACAGACAAGAGCCGCCACCAGGCGCCAAATGGTCATCGCGATTGCCTCCGTAGCGGATCCAACGTTCGCGCGGGTTAGCCGACTGTGAACCCGTACGACATGCCGACTGACGACATCCCGCTATGACTTTCGCCGTTCGCCGCCGGAAACCCGCGAATGCCCGCATCATCGACCCTACGCGTTCGTGAAGGCCAAGGAGGTCGAACGTCGGGAAGATGTGTCCAATCGTCCTGGCCTGGGACTAACGGCCTCCGTTGTCCTGGTCGGCGACGAAGGAGGCCACCCATGAGAGCGTCGAGTTCCAGTTGATCGTGATCTCGTTGGTGGACCACGACTCGATGTCGTCGATGTAGCAGAACTGCGGCGTCGCCGGGCAGTCGCTCAGCAGGGCCTGGGCCACGGGATCCTGGATGCCCGAGTTCGGGCCGCCGGCGATGAACCCGACGGGCGGGTTGGGCAGCTCGGCGTTGAGCTGATGGGCGTACATGCGGCTGTGCTGGTTCTGCGAGAACACGTCGCCGTAGCCCGTGACGTAGGAGATGTTCAGCGCGTTGCGTCCGAGCAGGAAGTCCATCCCCTCGATCACCGCGCCCTGGTACTCCTCGTCGCCCGTGAGGTCGTAGGCGGTGGCGATCACCACGAGGTTGTTGAGGATCTGGCTCGTGGAGCCCCAGGCCCAGAGGTTGTCGGCCGGCGCGTACGGCTGGCCCCACGGCTGCTGGCCCTGGAGTGAGAGCAGGGCATCGGCGCCGTCGACCACCGAGCGGCGCACCCGCTGACGGTCGGGCAGGTGGTTGGGCACGGTGGCCAGGTCGAGCCGGCCGAGCGCGGCCACATGGCCCCAGTCGAAGCCGTCGACGTCGAACACGTCGGCCCGGTGCAGCGGCGACGTCAGCACCGCGTCCTTGAAGCGCCGTTCGCCGGTGGTGACGTAGAGCTCGGCCGCGGCCCAGTAGGTCTCGTCGGTGACGTTCGTGTCGTCGTAGGGCCCACCGCCCGACGCCCCGTCAGCGACCGGTGCGTACAGCGGCGGGTTGGCGAGCGCGGCCGACCACGCCGTGCGGGCCGCGCCCAGCAGCCGGTCGGAGAACGCGCGGTCGTAGGGCTTGAAGATCCGCGCCCCCTGGGCGGCCACGGCTGCCAGGTTGAGGGTGGCGGCGGTCGACGGGCGATGCAGCTCGCGCACCATGGGATCGGCTGCCGGGTCGAGCGGCAGGCCGGTCCACGCGCTGTCGTGGACCTTGTGGTGGACCATGCCCGCCAACGGCTCGCCGGCCGGCACCTGCATGGTCAGCATCCACTCCAGCTCCCAGCGGGCCTCGTCGAGGACGTCGGGCACCCGGTTGCCCCGCTCGGGGACCCGCAGGGTGCGGTCGCCCAGAGCGCCCCGGTCCGCGCTGCGGGCGGTGCCGTTGCGCTCCCAGGTGCTCATCAGCTGCGCCACGGAGATCCCGCCGTTGACCACGTACTTGCCGTGGTCGCCGGCGTCGTACCACCCGCCGACGACGTCGAGGGCGTAGTCACAGGTCCACGGCTCGCCGTAGACGGGCAGCGACACCTCGGGTGGCTGGCAATCCACGTCGAGGTCGCCCCGGTTCGGAGCGACGCCCACGTGGCCGGCGGCGCGGGAGTAGGCGTCGTCGCCGACGATGGTGCCGTCGATCGGCGTGCCGCTGCGCTGCGGGTAGTACACCGACAGGGCGTCGACCCGCAAGCGCTCGTAGGCGTCGGAGGCGATGTCGAACGGGTGGCTGGTCTCGCCGTCGGCGACCAGCGTGTAGCCGCGGTCCGACCGGGTGACGTCGCCGAAGTCGATCGTGTGCAGGTTCAGGCCCGACGTGCGGTCGACGCCGGCCGGGCGGGTGCGGCCCCGCGCGACGACGTGGCCCCTCTGGTTCTCGAGCGCCCACGGCAGCCGGTCGGTCGCCTCGGTGACGAGGGTGGCGCCCTTGGGGCCGTGCGGCAGGTAGCCGACCTGGTTCACGCGCACGCGTGGCCCGGTGTCGGGCACGTACGGCTCGGGCTCGGCTCCGCCGCGGAGCGAGACGTTGTCGAGGCAGACCGTGTGCGCGGTGCTGGCGCCGCCCAGCTGGAAGGCCACCTGGCCGTCCGGTGTCGAGGTGGGCTGCGTGAACGTGAAGGTGTAGGTCTGCAGCGACTCGCCGACGGTCGGGCTCTCGGCGAAGTAGGCGTCGAAGGGCGCCACCGCCAGGCCCACGACGGCTCGCAGGTTGGCGGTGGGCGTCGACGAGGCGTCGAACGACAGCTGGTAGGTGACGCCGGCTTCGAGCGCGATGTCGTTCTGGCCGACGATGGCGTCCCAGGGGTTGGCGAGCCCACCCGGGACGTCGGTGCAGAACACGCCGTCGGCGACGGTGCCGGCATCGGGGGACGAGAACCACGGAGCCATCCCGGCCGAGAAGTCGCCGTTGACCACCTGCTCGGCCCCGACCTCCTGGGCCCGCACACCGGGCATGGCCCACACCGCCCCGACGAGCAGCGCCAGCAGCGCTCCGGCCGACCTCCGGACTCCGGTGCGACGAGAAGCCTGCATCGGGACCCCCTCCCCCCTGGCACTGCACCCAGGAAATCGCTTCACCGTCGACAGTACCCCCGGCACAGTGCCTATGGAAGCGCTCTCATGAACGGTCCGGTGCGGGTCGATACTTTGGTGTCTCCCTCGCCGACCTCCTCGCCAGGATCCACACCCGTTTCACCACCGGAGGCGACCAATGACCGGCTACATCCTCGCCCAGCTGTCGATCCACGACCCCGAGCGCCCCGAGCGCGACGCCACCGTGCTCGTTCTCTGCGGGTTCGCCCCGTGACCGGGCAGGTCTACGACACGATCGGGGTCGGCTACGCCGAGCGGCGGCGGCCCGACTCGAGGATCGAGGCGCGGCTCCGGGCGGCGCTCGGTGATGCGGCGACCGTCCTCAACGTCGGTGCCGGTGCCGGCTCCTACGAGCCCACCGACCGCACGGTCGTGGCGGTCGAGCCGTCGGCCGCCATGATCGCCCAGCGTCCGGCCTCGGCCGCCCCGGCCATCCGAGCGATCGCCGGCGAGCTCCCGTTCCCCGACCGGGCGTTCGACGGTGCCCTCGTCGTGCTCTCTGTGCACCACTGGCCGGACGCCGCCGCCGGCCTCGCCGACGTCCGTCGGGTGACGCGCGGGCCGGTCGTCGTGTTCAGCTTCGACTACGCCGTGCACGCCCAGCAGTGGCTGGTCACGGACTACCTCCCGGAGATGGTCGGCCTCGACCGCGACCTGCCAACTCCCGACGCCGTCGCGACGGCGCTCGGCGGCGGCACCGTGGATGTGCTGCCCATCCCCCACGACTGCACCGACGGGTTCTGTCACGCCTGGTGGCGCCGCCCGGCCGCCTACCTCGACCCCGGCGTGCGGGCCGCGATCTCCGGGATCGCCCGCCTCCCGGCTCCCGTCGTCGACCGCGGCGTGGCCGCCCTCCGCCGCGACCTCGACGACGGCACCTGGCACCGCCGCCACGCCGCCCTCCTCGCCGAGACCGAGATCGACGGCGGCTACCGCCTGATCCTCGCCCCCGGCGACCCCACCTGAGGCGCCAGGGTCACCGTGCCGCCCTGACGTGGAGATGACCGACGGAGACGTGCTGGCCGGGCCCCACAGGGGGCCGCGACCAGCACATCGTTCGGGTCGGCGGTTGATCCGGTAGCGGACGTGCGTGGCGTGGGTGGCGTGAGGTGGTCCGGTTGGGTCAGGGGCGAGGACGCCGGGCGGGCAGCGAGCGGACGATCACCGGCACGACGATGGCGGCCGCCACGACGTGGGTGGCGACGAGCACGACCTTGGTCGCCGTGTCGGCGTCGGCGCTGACCGACGGCACGAACGACACTGCGGTCAGCGCCACGGCAACCCAGGTGAAGGCGGCCCGCGGGCCCGGCGTCCACCGCTTCAGGGCGCCCGCCAGCAGGAGACCGACGGCCGAGCACAGCATGGTCATCACGGCAACCCCGGCGACCGGGATCTGCTCGCCCTCGATCGCGAGCGGCACGTCGACGGCCCGGGCCGCACCGGCGACCAGGGAGGTCGCCACGGCGGCGACCACGGCGGCGGTCAGGCCCGGACGCCACAGGCCCGACGTCGGCGATCCACCGCCCTCTCGCCGGTGCGCCCGCTCGTGGTCCTGCTCGACGGCGGCCGCCTCGGTCACGGTGATGGCAGGGGTCATGGTCATGTGTCGTCCTCCACTCTCAGATGCCTGGCATCTCGCCAGGCTCCGGATACAGTGTCTATCGGTATCTGTTACCTGCAGATACTGTTTACCTCGGATACTGTTTCTTGTCCACCCCCTGCGATCCCACGAAGCGGAGCCCAGCCATGACCCTCACCTCCCGCACCACTTCGTCGGTCGACGTGATCGACGTGCTCTGGAACCGGCGGCCCGGGGCCACCCGCGGACCCAAGGCCACCATCACCCTCGACACCCTCGCCACCGCGGCCGTGGAGATCGCCGACGCCGAAGGCATCGACGCCGTGTCGATGCAGCGGGTAGCCGAGCGGCTCGGCTTCACCAAGATGGCCGTCTACCGGCACGTGCCCAACAAGGACGTGCTGATGGCCGCCATGATCGACCGAGCCGTCGAGGCACCACCCGACCTCGACGACCAAACCGGCTGGCGGGCCAAGCTCACCCGCTACGCCGAGGAGCTGTGGGCCGTGTGGCAGCGGCACCCGTGGCTCCCCACCGTCACCCTCGGCACTCGGGTCATGGGCCCCAACGAAACGGGCTGGATCGAGTGCGCCGTACGCAGCCTGACCGACACCGGCTTGCCGGGAGATCAGCAGATCGACGCCGTGCTGCTCCTGTCGGCCCAGGTACGCACGGCGCACTCCCTGGCCACGGCCGGATCGTTCCCCTGGGACACCAGCCGCCAGCTGACACCAGCGATGACCGACGTCGTCCGCGAACACGCCGACGCCTTCCCCGCCATCCTCGCCGCCACCTGCGAACCGACCGCCCGACCCCTCCAGGCCGTCACCGACGGCATCGGGCTCGACTGCGTGCTCGACGGCATCGAACGGCAAATTGGCCCCACCCGACGACGACCCCGATGAGTTTCGTTCGGGTGGGGGGTCTGAACGGACGACGCGAAGCTCACAGAACGACGATTGTCATGGAGGCATCATGAGGAAGATCAGCGCAGGCCTGTTCATCTCGCTCGACGGTGTGGTCGAAGCACCCGAACAGTGGCACTTCCCTTACTTCAACGAGGAGATGGGCGCCGCCGTCGGCGCGCAGATCAGCGCCGCGGACACCTTGCTCCTGGGTCGCGACACCTACGAGGGCTTCGCCGGCGCCTGGCCCGAGCGGGAGGACGCCGGTGAGGACGACGCCGCGATGGCCAAGCAGTTCGGTGACATGCGCAAGATCGTGGTGTCGCACCAGGACCTGACCTTCACCTGGCGGAACTCCGAGCTGCTCAAGGGCGATCTCGCCGAGGCCGTGACCGCACTGAAGAACGAGCCGGGGGGCGACATCGGGATGAGTGGCTCGATCTCGGTCGTCCGCCAGCTCCTCGACGCCGGCCTGCTCGACGAGCTGCATCTGCTCGTCCACCCCGTCGCCGTCCGCAACGGCATGCGGCTGTTCGACGACGCCGGTTCGTCGCTGCCTCTCAAGGTGCTCAAGGCCGAGAGCTTCACGACCGGCGTGCAGTACGTGGTCTACGGCCCGGACGACTCGCCGCCCCAGGGCGGCTACGACGAGGCCATCAAGGCCTCCCAGAGCTGACCCCACCCGTCCCGACGCGAACGACGACAGCGTGAAGCCCTGCCCTGCCCATAGCGGCAGGGCTTCCCCGCGCCGGCGAGGGCACTCCTCGGTGATCGCCTGAGGGTGAGGGTCAGAGGTGCGCGACCGCGTCGTCGATGGGCGTGTCGCCACTGACGAGCTCGAGGGTCTGGCGGATGCCGCGGCTGCCGGTCAGCAGGGCGGTGAGCACGGTGGCGACATCGTCGCGGCTGATCTGGCCCCGAGGCACCGATGGCGCGAGCCGGACCCGACCGGTCCCCGGAGCGTTGGTGAGCCCACCGGGGCGCAACACGGTCCAGCCGAGGTTGCGGCGTCGAAGGTCGTCCTCGGCAGCCGTCTTGGCCTGCAGGTACGCGGCGAAGGTCTCGTCGGTGCCCGGTCGTGGCGGGGCGCCGGCGCCCATGGACGAGATCTGCACGAAGCGACCGACGCCGGCCTGCTCGGCGGCGTCGGCCAGCAACGCCGAGGCCCCACGATCGACCGTGTCCTTGCGGGCGACGCCACTGCCAGGTCCCGCCCCGGCGGCGAACAGGACCGCGTCGACACCGTCGAGGTGACCGGCCACGTCCTCGACCCGGGCATCCTCGAGATCCAGGACCAGCGCCTCGGCCCCGGTCGCCCGCACATCGTCGACATGCTGGGGATTCCGCACGATGCCGAGGGCGACGTGCCCCGCCTCGGCCAGCTGACGCTCGACACGAAGGGCGATCTGACCATGCCCGCCGGCGACGACGATCTGCATGGTCGGGAGGCTAACGGTGCATCCCCGGCGACTGCGCCGACGCGACGAACGCATCATCCGCATCGGCGGAGATGCCAGCCTGGCGGCCGGCATGGTGCTGATCGCCGTCGTGCTGGGCGCGTTCGTGGTGCTGCGCCTCCGCCGCTGACCGGACCGACTCAGTCCGGGGACGGCGAGGGCGGTGGTGACGGCGACGGCGACGGCGACGGGAAGCGGGGTGTGGCCTGGCGGGCCGCCGCTTCGAGGATGGGGCCGGCGCGTCGTACCCAGCCGACGATCGACGCCGCCGCGACGATCACGCCGACGACCGCCGCCAGCCAGAGCGGGAGATCGGGGATGGCACCGAGCGCCAGGGCCACCACGGCTCCGCCCACCACGCCGTTGACCACGGCGATCGCGGTCGAGAACGCGAAGGCCGGGCTCCGGCGGTCGGGCGCGACGCCCATGTTCAGAAAGACCCCGGCGGCGTCGTCGTGCCCTGAGAGGAGGAAGAGGTCGGCACGATCGTCGGCCAGCTCCTTGTAGTACCCCCGGATGCGGTTGATCGCCATGCCGTAGCGCAGGTCTTCGGCGCCGCACTCGACCAGCCGCAGGTACGTGGCGCATCCCAGGAAGTAGATGACGGGCAGGACGGTGAGGGCGAACACCTCGAAGACGGCGCCTTCACCGTCGGCGACCTGGCTGACGAAGCCCAGCGCCACGAGCACGCTGGACACCGAGTACATGTAGACGGACGCTCGCGCCGACGTCTCGCTCATCGTCTGTGACCTGGCGCCCTGGAGGGTGAAATGCTCGGTCGTGAGGGCCGTGAGCAGTTGCGCCGGGTCGGGGGCTCCCATTGCCGCGGATGATAGGCACCCGCCGGTCGTCGTCCGGATGCGTACCCGCAGGCTCCAGCCCGCCCCAGCCCGCCCCAGCCCGCCCCGGCTCGGCGGTGGCGAACCACCCCGGGAACGGGTGATCGGCAGGATGGATGCCCGTCGAACTGGGGAGCAGGGCCAGCTTGGAGCGACGGGTGACGGACTGTGAGGCTGCAGCCCTGATGAGCGACACCGAGCGAGACAGGCTCGAGGGTCAGACCCGTGGTCTGCGGCATCTGGCCCGTGGCCTCCTGTTGATCCCTCTGACTCCGATTCTCCTGGCTTTCTGTCTGCCGATCGCCAGCGTGGAGTCTGGGGGCGGCGAGTCGGTGCCAGTCACCCTGCGCTGGTTGGTGGCCGAGTTCGGCTCCATGCGCAGCGCCACCGGTGTGAGGCCGGTTGTCCTGGTCCTGATCGTCGGGCTGATCACACTCTTCGTCGGCTGTTGCGCCGTTGCCGTCGGCAGCCTCGCTGAGGCTCGTTGGGCGGTTGTGATCGACGTCGCCGCTGTGGTCGTGGTCCTCGCTGCGCTGGTGCTTCCGCTCGTGCTCGGTGCGGCGGATCACGTTTCGAACGGCGGCTTCGAGGTCCACGCCCAGGGCTGGGCCTTCGCCCTGCTCGCCAGCGGCCTGTCGTTCGCCACAGTCAGGTTGAAGCGCGACCTCGACGACCAGCTCTGAACCGCAGCTCGCCCAACCGCCGGGCGCTACTCCGGCGGCCGAGATCCACCCGCATCAGCCGCCGGCAGCCGGCCGCCGGCTGGCCGACAGGGGCCTGTCCAACCCCGTCGACCGCCAGCTTGTGAACCGCTGCGGCGGCCCGAGGCTCACGAGCTCGGCCAGGTGGTGGTGACCTTGTCGGCCATGATCCTCGCGGTCACCCATTGCGGGTTCGGCCCGGCGAACCCGGGATACGGCCCGCCCGTGTACTTGTGCGACAGCTGGTCGATCAGCGTGCCGTCCGGGTCGTCCTCGAGGGACGCGGTGCCCTGCACCTGAGCGCTCTCGTAGGGCCTGGCGGCATCGAAGGTCACCACAGCCACCCGGGGGTCTCGGTTCAGGTTGGCGGTCTTCCGGCGGCTCTTGGGCAGCGCGAGCACGATGTCATCTCCGTCGAGCGCCACCCAGACCACCGTCGAATGCGGCTTGCCGTCCGGTTCGAGCGTCGACAGCACGGCGAAGTTCCTGCCGTCGAACAGGGTGCGTACCTTGTCTGTGAGCTGTGCCATCAGCTTCTCCGTCCTGGGTCAGTCGACCGCGGTGGCTTCGAGTAGGACGAGCAGTTGGGGTGCGGCCAGCCGCGAGACGCCGAGCACGGTCGTGGCAAAGCGACCGTCGGCGCTGCTGAAGCGGTCCGGAAGCCTTGCGAAGTGCTCGAACAGCTCGTCGACGTCGGTGGTGTAGACGTTCAGCCGGACGATGTCGGCGAGCGTCATGTCGGCGGCGGCGAGGACGGCCTCGAGGTTGTCGACGGCCAGCTCGAGCTGGGCGGCCATGTCGCCCGGGTGCTGGGAGTTGCCGTCGGCGTCCACCGCGTCCTGGCCGCTGCAGAAGAGCTGCCGCTGGTGCCCCTCGACGAGCTGGGCCTGGTCAAACCCCAGATTGGTGGACCACGACCAGGGGTTGATCGGCGTTCGTTCCATGTTCGTCTCCCTCGTTTGGCTCGTCGCAGCATATGCTCGGTGACTTGAAAAGATCAAGTAACTTTGCTTGGTAATGTCCAGCAAGTATGCTTGCGGTATGAAGTCGTACCGTCAGTACTGC
>Ga0193742_1000079_pt1 | contig 64915 bp, 63 predicted proteins | sample L2c1metaG_FD_165511 | JGI IMG/M metagenome (GOLD analysis project Ga0193742, IMG submission 165511) | Soil microbial communities from a riparian zone of the East river system, Colorado, United States - L2c1 | ecosystem: Environmental > Terrestrial > Soil > Riparian zone | place: USA: East River... | reverse complement strand
TCTGTGTCGGTGCCTCAGCCGATCCACATCACCTCCAGTACATCGACGCAGAGCTGATCGTCCAGGATCAGGTAGATCACCACGCCGTGGTTGCCGGGTCCGAACACGAACTGTCGCAGGGCGCCCCTCGGGTTGTCCTCGTGTTGGGGATGGCCGTGCCAGGGAACGAGTTCAAGCACGCCGAGCACCTGGGCATAGGACTCCAGGGCATCGTCCGGCAGTGCTGCTATCTGCTCCCGGGCCTGATGATCGGTCCGGATGCGGTACAAGCTATCGGCCCAGCCGTTCTGCGATGAGTTCCTTGATCTCGTCCAGCGGAACCGAGTCGGCCGGCGCTTTGCCTGTGCGCAGCCGCTCCTCGGCTCGTGCGAGCATCCTGCGGTAGCCGTTGTGGCCGAGATGTGTGGTGATCATGGCGCGGCGTCGCCAGCTGTCCAGAACACGGAACATGTCGGCCAGTTCTAATGTCTCGTCCGCCTCGGCCATGGCCTTGTGCCACTGGCGGTCGAAGTCCGGCTGCTCCTCCGGTACAAGGGCGGCCCTGACCTCCCGGGGTGAGGCGTCCTGGAACGTCCTCGGCTCGGGTGGCTCGACGGCTTCCGCTGACATGCCGCCATCTTAGCCGACAGGTGCGGAAATGCGCCTTGTATCGAACGGGTGATCTATTTCTGTCGGGGACACGATCTACGATGCCGGCATGAAACTTGGACTGCAGCTCGGGTACTGGGGCGCCGGCATGCCGCCCAACGCGGCGGAGATGGTCACCGCCGCCGACGAGGCCGGCTACGACGCCGTGTTCGCCGCCGAGTCGTGGGGGTCGGACGTCTTCACGCCGCTCGCGTGGTGGGGGTCGGCGACGTCGCGGGTGCGGCTCGGCACGGCTGTCGCACAGCTGTCGGCCCGCACACCGACCGCCGCGGCGATGGCCGCGCTCACCCTCGACCACCTGTCCGGCGGGCGGGTGATCCTCGGGTTGGGCGTGTCCGGTCCGCAGGTCGTCGAGGGGTGGTACGGGGCGCCGTTCGGCAAGCCGCTCGCCAGGACGCGGGAGTACGTCGGCGTCGTGCGGCAGGTGCTCGCCCGCGAGGCGCCCGTGACCAGCGCCGGGCCGCACTACCCGCTGCCGTACACGGGGCCCGGCGCGGACGGGCTCGGCAAGCCGCTGCGGCCGATCACCCACCCGCTGCGCGCGGACCTGCCCATCTGGCTCGGCGCGGAGGGGCCGAAGAACGTCGCGCTCGCCGCCGAGATCGCCGACGGCTGGCTCGCCGTCTACTTCTCCGACAAGCTCGCCGACCAGTACAACTCCTGGCTCGACGAGGGGTTCGCGCGTCCTGGCGCGCGGCGGTCGCGGGCCGACTTCGAGATCGCCGCCAACGCGAGCGTGACGGTCACCGACGACCCGGCCGCCGCGTACGACCGGCACCGTCCGGTGATCGCCCTCTACGCGGGCGGGATGGGCGCCGAGCAGAAGAACTTCCACGCGGACCTGTTCCGGCGCATGGGCTACGGAGAGGTGGTCGACGAGGTCACCGCGTTGTTCCGGGAGGGGCGCAAGGCCGAGGCGGCCGCGGCCGTGCCGGACGAGCTGGTCGCCGAGACCGCGATCATCGGCACCGCGGAGCAGGTGCGCGCGCAGGTCAAGCAGTGGGCGGACCGGGGCGTGACGATGCTGATGGTCGGTTGTTCCGACGCGGAGCAGGTGCGGGAGGTGGCCGCGGTCCTTGCCGACAACTGAAACACGTTCTAGATTGGGGCGGTGGCCTCGATCGGACTCTGGAACATCGCGACGGAGCGGCCGGACCTGACGGCGGTGGTCGACCCGGACGGCCGGCAGGTGACCTACGCCGAGCTGGCCGCCGCGGCCGACCGGTACGGCCGCGGCTTCCAGGCCATGGGACTGCGGCCGGGCGACAGCGTGGTGTTGTTGCTGCCCAACGGCATCGACCTGGTGTCCGTCTACTTCGGAGCGTTCCAGACCGGCCTGTACGTGGTGATGGCGAACTGGCACCTGGTCGGCGCCGAGGTCGCGTACCTGATCGAGGACAGCGGCGCCAAGGTTTTCGTCGCGCACGAGCGGTTCGCCGACGTGGCCGCCGACGCGCGGGAACGCGCCGGGGTGACGGGCTTCGCGGTCGGCGACCTCGCCGGTTTCGCTCCGCTCGCTGCGCTTGGCGCCGGCGAGACCGGCCGGCCGGACACCAGGACCGCGGGCTCGCCGATGCTGTACACGTCCGGCACGACCGGCCGGCCCAAGGGGGTGCGGCGCCCGCTGACCGGCGCGGACCCGGACGAGGTGCCGCCCGCGGCGACGTGGTTCTTCGGCATCTTCGGGCTCGGGCCGTTCGACGACCACGTGCACATCTGCGGCTCGCCGCTCTACCACACGGCGGTGCTGAACTTCGTCGCCAACGCGGTTCAGCTAGGGCACACGGCCGTGCTCATGGACCGGTGGCGGCCGGAGGAGATGCTGCGGCTCATCGAGAAGCACCGGGTGACGCACAGTCACATGGTGCCGACGCAGTTCCACCGCCTGCTGGAGCTGCCCGACGACGTGCGTGCGCGGTACGACGTGTCGTCGCTGCGCTGCATGATCCACGGCGCGGCGCCGTGCCCGCAGGAGGTCAAGCGCCGCATGCTCGACTGGTGGGGCCCGGTGGTCACCGAGTACTACGCGGCGACCGAGGGCGGCGGCACGGCGATCTCCGCCGAGGAGTGGTTGCGCAAGCCCGGTTCGGTGGGGCTGCCGTGGCCGGGGTCGGTGGTGCAGGTCCTCGACGACTCCGGCGCGCCGGTGCCCACCGGCGAGTCAGGCCTGGTGTACATGCGGATGGGCGCGTCGACGTTTGAGTACCACAAGGACGCGGAGAAGACGCGCGCGTCGCGGGTCGGTGACCTGTTCACGTTGGGGGACATCGGTTATCTCGACGAGGACGGCTACCTGTTCCTGTGCGACCGCAAGGCCGACATGATCATCTCGGGTGGCGTGAACATCTACCCGGCGGAGATCGAGAACGTGCTTGTCGTGCACCAGAAGGTCGCGGATGTCGCCGTGTTCGGGGTGCCGAACCCGGACTGGGGCGAGGAGATCAAGGCGGTCGTGCTGCCGGCGGCCGGCGTCGTCGAGGACGAGGCGTTGACCGAGGAGCTGCTGGCGTTCGCGGCCGAGCGGTTGGCCAAGTTCAAGCTGCCGCGCACGATCGACTACGTGAGTGAGCTGCCGAGGGACCCGAACGGCAAGCTGTACAAGCGAAAGCTGCGCGACCCGTACTGGGCGGACCGCGAACGCGCGATCTGACCGGCGGCGCCCGGTTGGCCTCCGGCCCCCGTTTTCCATGCTACCGGCGAGCACCGACAGTGATCGGTGGCCACGTGCGAGGCGCTCATCACTCTGCGGAGCGGCGTTGACGCGCAGTCGGCGGTACCGACACCCCGTTCGTCACCGTACGTTCGAATCACGACCAAGATCAGACACCCAGGGGGGGACGAGTCGATGCTGGACGCCGGTATGACCGTGCGGCTGCCGAGTGACGAACAAGGGCTGAGCCAGGCCGAGGAGTACCTCCTGCTGGAGGAGAACGGCGAGGCGCGGCGGATCAGGTTCCACGACTACGACGAGATCTTCGCGGTGCCGGGCCTCTACGAGACCGTGTTCTCCGACATGTTGCGGTGCGTCTCGCCGGAGGTCGTCGCCGCGTTGCTCGAGACCGCGCTCGAGCGGGCGGGGCAGTCGGCGGCGGAGCTGAGCGTGCTGGACCTCGGCGCCGGCAACGGGCTTGTCGGCAAGGCGCTGCGTGGGCTCGGGGTGCGGTCGGTCGTCGCGGTCGACATCCTCGAGGAGGCGGCCGCCGCGGCGCGCAGAGACCGGCCGGAGGTGTACGACCGCTACCACGTCGGTGACGTGCGCGAGCTGCCGGCGGACGTCGAGCGCGACCTGGCCGGCCGCGGGATCAACTGTCTCGTCTGCGTGGCCGCGCTCGGCTTCGGTGACATCCCGCCGTCCGCGTTCGAGGCGGCCTACCGGAAGGTCACGCCGGGCGGCTGGGTCGCGTTCAACATCAAGGACGAGTTCCTGACCGGCGGCGGCAGCAGCGAGTTCGCCAGACTGATCCGCGCGATGATCGACGACGGCAGGCTCACGGTGTGCCGCCAGCACACCTACCAGCACCGGTTGGCGGTCACCGGCGAGCCGCTGCGGTACGTCGCGATCGTGGCCCGCAAGGCGGCTACTTCCCGCTGAACCGCGGCGTCCGCTTCTCCGCGAACGCCAGCGGGCCCTCCTTGGCGTCGTCGCTGGCGAAGACCTCGAGGCCGAGCCGCGCATCCACGGTGAACGCCGTGTTCTCGTGCATCCCCTCGGTCTCGCGCATGGTGCGCAGGATCGCCCGCACGGCAAGGGGTCCGTTGGCGGCGATGGCCCCGGCCAGCTCCATCGCCTTCGCCAGCGCCGTGCCGTCCGGCACGACGTGTCCGATCAGCCCGATCTCCTTGGCCTCCGGCGCCTTGATGTGCCGGCCGGTCAGGAGCAGGTCCGCGGCGACCGTGTACGGGATCTGACGCGGCAGCCGGACGGCCGACCCGCCGAGCGGGAACAGGCCCCACCGCGCCTCGGACACGCCGAACCGCGCGCTCTCGCCGGCGACACGGAGGTCGGTCGCCTGCAGGATCTCGGTGCCGCCGGCGATCGCGGGGCCCTCGACCGCCGCGATGAGCGGCTTGGTCAGCCGCCTGCCCTTGAGCAGCGGCTCGATCACCGCCGCGTCGAACGTGGCGGCACTCGGGTGGTTCGCGGTCATGGCCTTGAGGTCGGCGCCCGCGCAGAACGCGCCGCCCGCGCCGGTCAGCACGCAGCAGCGGACCTCCTGGTCCTCGTCGACCCGGTCCCACGCCTCGCGCATGATCGACAACATCTCGCCGGACAGTGCGTTCCTGGCCTCCGGGCGGTTCATCGTCACGACCAGCACGTGATCGTCCAGCTCCACCAGGCAGTCCGCCATGAAGTCACCTCCGGCAAGGCATTGCCAGAAACGATAACACGTTCTAGTTTGGTTCCGTGGCCCTCAACCTCGCGGACCTCTTCGAGCACGCTGTCGACGCCTTTCCCGACCGGATCGCGATCGCGTGCGGCGACCGCACGGCGACTTTCGCCGACCTGGAGAGGCGTGCCAACCAACTGGCCCACCACCTCGCCGAGCAGGGCATCGGCCGCGGCGACCACATCGGGTTGTACAGCCGCAACTCCATCGAGGCGATCGAGACGCTGCTCGCCGCGTACAAGCTGCGCGCGGTGACCGTCAACGTGAACTACCGCTACGTCGAGAACGAGCTGCGATACCTGTTCGACAACGCGGACCTGGTCGCGGTCGTGCACGAGCGGCGCTACGCGCAGCGGGTGGCCGCGGTCCTGCCGGACACGCCGGGGGTGCGGCACACGGTCGTCGTCGAGGACGGCACCGACCTGCCGTATGTCGGCGTCGAGCTCGAGTCCGCGCTCGCGGCGCAGCGGGCCGACCGCGACTTCGGGCCGCGCAGCCCCGACGACCTCTACATCCTGTTCACCGGCGGCACCACCGGTCACCCTAAGGGCGTGATGTGGCGTCACGAGGACGTGTGGCGGGTGCTCGGCGGCGGCATCGACTTCTACACCGGCCAGCCGCTCGACGACGAGTGGACGCAGTCGGCGCGCGGCAAGGAGTCGCCGGGGATGACCCGGCTCGCCTGCGCGCCGCTGATCCACGGCGCCGCGCAGTGGGCCGCGCTCGCCGCGTTGTTCTCCGGCGACATGGTGGTGCTGCTGCCGCAGTTCGAGCCGCACGAGGTGTGGCGGGCCGTGGACCGGCACCAGGTCAAGGTCGTGACGATCGTCGGCGACGCCATGGCGCGCCCGCTGATCGAGGCGTACCACGAGGGCGGCTACGACGGCTCGTCGCTGGTGGCGATCTCCAGCCACGCGGCGCTGTTCTCGCCGTCGGTCAAGGAGCAGTACCTCGAGACGCTGCCGCACGCGGTGATCACCGACGCGATCGGCTCCTCGGAGTCCGGGTTCCAGGGCATGAGCCTGATCGTCAAGGGCGTCAAGCAGTCGAGCGACGGGCCGAGGGTGAACGGCGGCCCGAACACGATCGTGATCGACGACGAGAACAACCTGGTCGGGCCGGGCGAGACCGGCCGGCTCGCGCGCGGCGGGCACGTGCCGCTCGGCTACTACAAGGACCCGGAGAAGAGCGCGACGATCTTCGTCGAGGTCGACGGCGAGCGGTACGTCGTGGCCGGCGACTACGCGCGGCTCGAGGACGACGGCACGATCACGTTGCTGGGCCGGGGAAACGTGTCGATCAACACCGCGGGGGAGAAGGTGTTCCCCGAGGAGGTCGAGGCGGCGCTGAAGTCCCACGAGGACGTGTTCGACGCGCTCGTGGTCGGGGTGCCGGACGAGCGGCTCGGCCAGCGCGTCGCCGCGCTCCTACAGCCGAGGGCCGGCCGGACCATCGACTTCGCCGCGCTGGACACGCACGTGCGTGCCCGGCTCGCCGGCTACAAGACCCCGCGCAGCATGTGGATCGTCGAGCAGGTCGGCCGCGCGCCCAGCGGCAAGCCGGACTACCGCTGGGCGAAGGAGCACACCGAGCAGCACGCCCCGGCCTGGCAGGCCGCGGCAGGAGGAGCGCATGTCGCTGTGTGACCGGCTCGGCATCGAGCACCCGATCTTCGGCTTCAGCCCGTCGGAGCACGTGGCGGCGGCGATCAGCCGGGCCGGCGGGCTCGGGGTGCTCGGCTGCGTGCGGTTCAACGACGCCGCCGACCTCGACGCCGCACTGTCCTTCATGGACGACAACACCGACGGCAAGCCGTACGGCGTCGACATCGTCATGCCGGCGACGGTACCGACCGAAGGCACGCCGACCGACCTCGCCGCGCTGCTTCCGGCCGGGCACAAGGACTTCGTCGAGCGGACGCTGCTCAAGCTCGGCGTGCCGCCGCTGTCCGGCGAGTCCGCGAACGACGCCGGTGTGCTCGGCTGGCTGCACTCGGTCGCACGGTCCCATGTGGACATCGCGCTGAGGCACCGGATCGCGTTGATCGCCAACGCGCTCGGCTCGCCGCCGGTGGACGTGATCGAACGCGCCCACGAGCGCGACATCCCGGTCGCGGCGCTGGCCGGCACCGCCGCGCACGCGGTGCGGCACGTCGACAACGGTGTCGACATCGTGGTGGCGCAGGGGTACGAGGCCGGCGGGCACACCGGCGAGATCGCGTCGATGGTGCTCGTGCCGGAGGTGGTCGACGCGGTCGGGGACCGGGTGCCCGTCCTCGCCGCGGGCGGGATCGGCAGCGGCCGGCAGGTGCTCGCGGCACACGCGCTCGGCGCGAGCGGCGTGTGGATGGGCTCGTACTGGCTCACCACGGCCGAGTACCAGTTCGCCGACGAGAAGAACACGATCCAACGCGCGCTCGTGCAGGCTGGTTCCAGCGACACCGTCCGGTCCCGCATCTACACCGGGAAACCGGCGCGGCTGCTGAAGAACCGGTGGACTCAGGCGTGGGCGGAGGACGACGCGCCGGCGCCGTTGCCGATGCCGCTGCAGAACCTGCTCGTCGGCGAGGCCCACCAGCGGATGATGAAGGCGGGCGACCCGGACGTGGTCGCGATGCCCGTCGGCCAGATCGTGGGCCGGATGAACGAGATCCGCCCGGTCGCGGACGTGATGGCCGGGCTGCTCGTCGAGATCGAGGAGGCGCGCGTCAGACTGAAGGCATGAGCCGACCGACCGAAGTTCCCACGTTGCTTCGTGCGAATGCCTTGCACGCGGAGCGGAGCGAGGCAGGTGTCACAGCGTGAGCATTCAGACTGAAGGCGTGAGCATTCGGACGCTGTCTTCCCGGATCGTGTACGAGAACCCGTGGCTGACGCTGCGCGAGGACCAGATCGAACGCGAGGACGGTTCGCGCGGGATCTACTCGGTGATCGACAAGCCGGACTTCGCGGTGGTCATCCCCATGGAGAACGACGGGTTCCACCTGGTCGAGGAGTACCGCTACCCGCTCGGCGAGCGGCGGTGGCAGTTCCCGCAGGGCGCGTTCCCGCAGGGGGTGACCGGCACACCGGAGGAGCTGGCGGCGGCGGAGCTGGTCGAGGAGACCGGGTTCACGGCCGCCGGGCTCGAGTGCCTCGGCTACCTCAACTGCGCGCACGGCATCACGGCCCAGGGCTACCACGTCTTCCTCGCCACCGACCTGACGCCGGGCGAGCCGAGGCGCGAGCTGACCGAGCAGGACATGCGGCAGGAGTGGTTCCCGCGCGCGGAGGTGGAGCGGATGCTCCGCGACGGCGTGATCACCGACGACTCGTCCCTGGCCGCCTACCTGCTGCTGACGATGCGCCGGTGACCCAGTGCTGTGAAAGGCGCGTTCGAGACGCTCAACGCCCCGAACGCGCCTTTCAGGGCATGAAGGACCTTAGGGACCTCGGCTAGCCGCTCTTGCGGCGGAAGGTGCGCTTGGAGCCGACCGGCCCGTGTGAGCTGTCCACCTTCGACCTGGCGTCCGCGTGCTCCTGGCCCTTCCTGGCCTGCGCCTGCTTGCGCTCCAGCGCCTCGCGGAAAGCCTTCTTCACGTCCTCCTGCTGCGGCTCTGCGTCCTCGGTCGTCTCGGCTGCTGGCTCCGGTGTGTCAGGCATGGGGTCAGGGTCGCACGGAGCGGGCGCCCCAGTCGAGCCGAATAGGGTCGCTTGATGGGGTCAACGGCTCGAACTCCAGGTCCCGTCCCGACCGCCACCACACCTGGTCCGGCGTGCGCCAGCGCTGCGCGGACAGGGTCCGCTTGAGCACCTTGTAGGTGGCCGTCCTCGGCAGCCGCGCGGTGAGCCGGAGGAACCTCGGCACCTGCTTGGGCCCGAGATCGTTCTGCGCGGAGAGGAACTTCGCGAACTCGTCGAAGTCGAACGGCTCAGCCGGGTCGTGGCCGCGCAGCACGAGCGCCGCCATCACCTGGTCGCCGACCTCCGGGTCGGGCACCGCGTACACGGCGGCCTCCGCGATGTCCGGGTGGCGCAGCAGGACCCGCTCGATCGGCGCGGCGCCCAGGTTCTCGCCGTCCACCCGCAGCCACTCGCTGGAGCGGCCGACGAAGTACACGAAGTCCTCCGCGTCCCGGTACACGAGGTCGCCGCTCCAGAACATGCCGTCCCGCATGCGGTCCGCGTCGGACCCGGTGTCGTTGTAGTAGCCGGCGAACATGCCGGCGCCGGCGGTGTTGACCAGCTCGCCGACCACCTCCGGCGGGCACGGCTGCCCGGTCTCCTGGTCCAGCACCGCGAGGTTCTCGTCCAGCCTGCCGAGCGCGCCGGCCGGCATCGACTCCGGCCGGGGCACCACGATGCCGCCCTCGGTCGAGCCGTACGCGTCGACCACCACGCAGCCGAACCGCTCGGCGAACGCGGCCGCGTCGCGGGCGTTCGCCTCGTTGCCGAACACGACCTTCAGCGGGTTGTCCGCGTCGTCGGGCTGCGCCTGAGTGCTGAGGATGTAGGCGAGCGGCTTGCCGACGTAGTTCGCGTAGGTCACGCCGTACTCGCGGACGTCATCGAGGAACCCGGACGCGGAGAAGCGGCGGCGCAGCGCCAGCCGGGCGCCCGCGGCGAGGCCGACCGACCAGCCGGCCATGATCGAGTTCGAGTGGAACATCGGCATCGACACGTACGTCGTGTCGCCGGGGCCCAGCTCGAACCGGCCGGCGAGCAGCGCGCCGGGCTGCGCGATCTTGCCGTGCGTGCAGCGCACCGCCTTCGGCTCGCCGCTCGTGCCGGACGTGAAGATCAGCATCAGCAGGTCGTCCTGCGTGGCGGGCACCGCCTCGAGCGGGCTGTACTGGTGGCGGAACGCCGTGACGTGCCAGGCCGCGGAGTCGACGTCGAGCACCCGCGCGCCGATGTCGAGCCCCTGCAACAGTTCGACGTACCGGCTGTCGGTCAGCACCACCTGGCAGTCGGCGAGGCGGATGTCGCGCACCAACGCGTCGCCGCGCCTGCTCGTGTTCAGGCCGACGAGGACGGCGCCCGCGAGCGCGGCGCCGCCGAGCAGGAACGAGAACTCGGGGACGTTGTCGAGCAGCACCCCGACGTGGAAGGGGCCTGGCCTGCGCAGCGACCGCAGCAGTGCGGCGCGGTCGGCGGACTCCCGCACGTGGTCGGCCCACGACCAGTGCCGGCCCTCGAACACCAGGCCGGGGTTCGCATCGTCCGCGCGGGCGAGCAGCAGCTCGGTGACAGTGGGGAGGTGCTCCCCGGGCGCGGTCATGCGAACCTCCTCAGGCCGGCTCCGCGGCCAGTGCGACGCCGATGCGGCGCAGTTGCGTGGTGGCGCCGCCAAGGCTGAACTCGATACGTTTCGCGGCAACAAAATATCGATGCAGTGGGTAGTCCACGTCAATACCCAGTCCACCGTGAATGTGCACCGCCGCGTGGGCCACCCGGTGGCCGCCGTCCGCCGCCCAGAACTTCGCGGTCGCGATCTCATTGTGGGCAGCCAAATTTTTGGACAGTCGCCAAGCGGCTTGCCACAGTGTCAGGCGGATCGCCTCCACGTCGATGTAGCAGTCGGCGAGTCGCTGCCCCACTGCCTGAAAAGTCCCAATCGGACGGTCAAACTGCACTCTGCGACTTGCATGCGTGGCTGTCATCTGCAGCGCGGCCTCCGTGACGCCCGCCTGCAGCGCGCACAGGCCGACCGTGCCGCGTGCGGCGAGCCACTCGACGATCGCCGCGCCGCCGCCCGGCTCGCCGAGGATCCGGTCCGCGTCGAGGGCGACGTCGTCCAGTTCCAGCATCGCCTCGGCGTCGCCGTCGACGATTTCCTGGCGGCGCACGGTGACGCCAGCATCGTTCGGCGTGACAAGGAACACAGTGAGTCCCACAGTGGTTTCCGCTGATACCAGAAACAGTTCCGCCACCGGGCCGGAAGGCACCGCCACCTTTGTCCCGTGCAAGTGCCAACGTGCAGATGCAATTGCGTTGTCTGCTGTGGTAGTGATCGCGAAGGGATCGTCACCGACCTCTTCGGACAGTGCCGCCGTGAGGACCACCTCGCCGCCGGCAGCGGGCGCGGCCCACGCGGCACGCTGCGCGTCGGTGCCGAACTCGGCGATCGCCGACGCCGCCTGGACGATCGAGGACAGGTACGGGACCGGCGCGACCGCCTTGCCCAGCTCGACCAGCACGCCGCACTGCTCGAGCAGGCCGAGCCCGCTGCCGCCGACCGGCTCCGGCAGTGCCGCGGACAGCACCCCGGCCTTCGCCAGGTCCGTCCACAGTGCACGGTCGAACCGGTCCCCGGTCGCCTCGACCTCGGCGAGCCGGGCGGGCGTCGCGTGGTCGGCGACGATCGACGCGGTCAGTTCCGCGAGATCCTGGAACTCTTCAGCAAAGGAGAAGTCCATCAGTCACCTCTTCGCCCGGGGTAGGCCGAGACCTACGGCCGCCACTATGTCGCGTTGCACCTCGTTGGTCCCGCCGCCGAAGGTGAGGATCAGCGACGCGCGGTGCATGCGCTCGACCCGCCCCCGCAGCAGCGCGCCCGGCGACCCGGCCCGCACGTAGGCCTGCGGGCCGAGCACCTCCATCAGCAGCCGGTACGCCTCGGTCGCGAACTCGGTGCCGAACACCTTCGTCGCCGACGCGTCGGCCGGGTTCAGGCCGGTGTCGGTCTTGCGGTCCACCCCCCACGCGATCTTCCAGTTGATCAGCTTGAGGAACTCCGACTTGGCGTGCACGCGTGCCAGGTGCACCTGCACCCACTCCTGGTCGATCACCCGCCGCCCGTCCGGCAGCTTCGTCGCCTGCGCCCACTCCCGGACCGCGCGCAGCGCCTCGCGAACCGGCGCCGCCGACGTCAGCGCCACCCGCTCGTGGTTGAGCTGGTTCGTGATCAGCGGCCAGCCCCGGTTCACCTCGCCGACCACCGACGACGCCGGCACCCGCACGTCCTCGTAGTAGGTCGCGCTGGTGGTCGGGCCGGACACCGTGCGCACGGGCGTCCACGAGAACCCCGGCGCGTCGGTCGGCACGATCAGGATCGACAGGCCCTTGTGCTTCGGCGCGTCCGGGTCGGTGCGGCACGCGAGCCAGACGTAGTCGGCGTAGGAGATCAGCGACGTCCACATCTTCTGGCCGTTGATCACCCAGTCGGAGCCGTCGCGGACCGCGCGGGTGCGCAGCGACGCCAGGTCGGTGCCGGCCTCCGGCTCCGAGTACCCGATCGAGAAGTGCAGCTCGCCCGCCGCGATGCGCGGCAGGTAGAACGCCTTCTGCTTCTCGGTCCCGAACTTCATGATCGTCGGGCCGACCGTGTTGATCGTCAGGAACGGCACCGGGGCGCCGGCGACACTGGCCTCGTCCATGAAGATCAGCTGGTCGAGCATCGATCTGGCCTGGCCGCCGTACTCCCTCGGCCAGCCGATCGCGAGCCAGCCGTCCGCCCCCATCTGCCGAACGACCTCCTTGTAGACGTCGCCGGAGCCGTAGTCGCCGCCGCTGGTGAGTGCCTCGCGCCGCTCCGGCGTCATCAGGTCGGCGAAGTACGCCCGCAGCTCGAGTCGCAGCCGCTCCTGCTCTTCCGTATACGTGATGTGCATCGGCTCTCCTGACTAGAACACGTTCTAAGAATGTACTAGAGTCCGAGCCAAACGAGGAGGTCCGGCAATGAAGGCGGCGGTACTCAACCAAGTCGGGGACACCAAGCTGGAGCTGCGACACGACGTCACCACGACGGACGTCGGCCCCAAGGAGCTCCGTATCCGCGTGCGCGCCACCGGCGTCTGTCACAGCGACCTCTCCGCGATGGACGGCACGCTGCCCGCGCTCGCGCCGGGCATCATCGGCCACGAGGGCGCGGGCGAGGTCGTCGAGGTCGGCTCGCTGGTCGACGAGTTCGCGCCGGGCGACCACGTGGCGCTGACGTTCGTGCCGCCGTGCCGGACGTGCGTCAACTGCGTCAACGGGCGCCCGCACCTGTGCGCCATCCACTCCATCGCCGCGTTCATGAACCCGCGCTTCCTCGTCGGCGGCGCGCCCGCGTTCGGCTACGCCGGCACCGGCACGTTCGCCGAGGAGCTGGTCGTGCCGGCCGACGGCGCGGTGAAGATCGCCGACGACGTCCCGTTCGAGATCGCCGCGCTGGTCGCGTGCGGGGTGATGACCGGCGTCGGCGCGGTGGTCAACACCGCGAAGGTGACGCCGGGGTCGACCGTGCTCGTGATCGGCTGCGGCGGCGTCGGTGTCTCGGTCATCCAGGGCGCCCGGCTGTCCGGCGCCGCGCAGATCGTCGCGGTCGACCCGGTCGTCGACAAGCACGAGACGGCGAAGCACTTCGGCGCGACGCACGCGGTCACCCCGGAGGGGCTGGCCGAGCTGCACGGGTCGCTCACCGGCAGCCAGGGCTGGGACTACACGTTCGACGTCGTCGGTGTCCCGCCGACGATCCGCTCCGCGTGGGACAACGCCCGCCGCGGCGGCACGGTCGTGGTGGTCGGCGCCGGCCGCGCGGACTCGATGGTCGAGTTCAGCGCGCAGGAGCTGTTCCTGCACGACAAGCGGCTGCTCGGCTCGTTCTACGGCGGCGCGGACGTGCGTCGTGACTATCCGCGCCTGCTGGCGCTGTGGCAGGCCGGCCGGCTCGACCTCGAGGGCATGATCAGCAGGCGGATCACGCTCGAGGAGATCAACGACGGACTGCAGGCGCTGCGCGACGGCGCCAACGTGATCCGGCAGATCGTCACGTTCGGCTGAGGGCGCGGCCGTGAAGGGCGCGTTCGGGACATGGCCGATGCCCTGAAGGACCCCTTCATGTCACTCAACGCCCTGAAGGGGTCCTTCAGGGCATGGCCGACGTCTCGAAAGCGCCCTTCACGACACACCGCCGCGTGATCAACCCCCGAGAAGGAGGTGTCTGAGGGCATGAGCGAAGCGACCAGTTCAACGCGCTCGTTGAGTCTGCGGGGAAAGGTCGCGATCGTCACCGGCGCGGGCGCCGGTCTCGGTCGCGCGGAGGCGCTCGCGCTCGCCCGCGCGGGCGCCGATCTGGTGGTCAACGACGTGGCCGACACCGACGTGGTCGACGAGCTGGCAGCCCTTGGCGCCAAGGCGTTGCTCGTCAAGGGCGACATCTCGGACTCCTCGGTCGCCGGGGACCTGACTTCGGCCGCCGTGGACCGGTTCGGCGGGCTGCACGTCGTCGTGAACAACGCGGGCGTGCTGCGCGACCGGATGCTGTTCAACATGTCCGACGACGAGTGGGACCTGGTGCTGCGGGTCCACCTGCGCGGCCATTTCCTGTTGTCCCGCAACGCGGCCGCGTACTGGCGCGGGCAGGCGAAGGCGAACGGCGGCGCCACGTACGGGCGCGTGGTGAACACGGCGTCCGAGGCGTTCCTGCTCGGCTCCGAGGGGCAGCCGAACTACGCCGCGGCCAAGGCCGGCATCACGGCGCTGACGCTGGCCACCGCGCGTGGGCTCGCACGTTACGGCGTGCGGGCGAACGCGATCTGTCCCCGGGCCCGCACCGCCATGACCGCCGCGGTCTTCGGCGATGCGCCGGCCGGCGTGGATCCCCTGTCCCCGGACCATGTCGCGCCTCTCGTCGCCTATCTCGCGTCGCCGGCCGCCGAGAAGATCAGCGGTCAGGTGTTCCTGGTGTACGGCGGCATGGTCGCGCTGCTCGCGCCGCCGACCGTCGAGCAGCGGTTCGACAGTCCACAGTGGACTCTTGAGGCGCTCGACACCGCGGTCGGCGGATACTTCGCCGACCGCGACCCGAAACGGACCTTCGCCGCCACCGAGCTGATGTCGCTCTAGGAGGAGCAATGACGTTGACCCTGCGTGCCCGCCGGGACGAGGTGGGCCTCAAGGACGGGCAGCTGCTCGTCGACGGCAAGTGGCGCCAGGCCGCGTCCGGTGCGACGTGGACCCACCACCATCCCGCGACCGGAGAGGCGATCGGCGAGTTCCCGGTGGCCGGGCCCTCCGATGTGGACGATGCGGTGCGCGCGGCACGGCGGGCGTTCGACTCCGGCGACTGGTCGAACTCCCGTGCGACCGTCCGGATCCAGGCGCTGCACCGGTACGCCGGCCTGCTGCGTGACCACGCCGACGAGCTGCGTGGCCTGCAGGCGCTGGACAACGGCGTGCCGCTGTCGTTCGGCGGCATCTACGCGACGTCGGTCGGCGCGGCGGCGGACGTGTTCGACCACCACGCCGGCTGGGTCGACAAGGTGGGCGGCCAGACACTGCCGCCGTACCAGGGCGGCGACCACCTCGCGATGACGTTCCGCGAGCCGGTCGGCGTGGTCGCGGCGATCCTGCCGTGGAACGCGCCCTTCCTGCTGTTCGCGCAGAAGCTCGGGCCCGCGCTCGCCGCGGGTTGCACGGTGGTGCTGAAGCCGTCGGAGTTCGCGTCGTTCACCGTGCTGCGCATGGTCGAGCTGCTCGCGGAGGCCGGCATCCCCGACGGCGTGGTCAACGTCGTCACCGGGCCGGGCAACCCGACCGGCGAGGCGCTGATCACGCACCCGCTCGTCGACAAGGTCAGCTTCACCGGCAGCCGCGCGGTCGGCCGCCGGATCATCGCCGCGTCGGCCGAGACGCTCAAGCGGGTGTCGCTCGAGCTGGGCGGGAAGAGTCCCACGCTGGTGTTCCCGGACGCGCCGGACGTCGGCCTCGCGGCGATGACCACCATGGGCACGGTCACGATGGGACTGTCCGGTCAGGCGTGTGTCGCGCACACGCGGGCGCTGGTGCACCGCGACATCTACGACCAGTTCCTCGGCGCCGCCGAGATGATCGCCGGCGCGATCACCTACGGCGACCCGTTCGAGGCGAGCACCCTCGCGAGCCCGCTGATCAACACCAAGCAGCTGGAGCGGGTGCTCGGCCTCATCGACCGCGGCAAGGAGCAGGGCGCGCGGCTGGTGTGCGGCGGCGACCGGCCCGACGGTGACCTGGCGGCCGGCAACTTCGTCCGCCCGACGATCTTCGCCGACGTCGACAACGGCATGGACATCGCGCGGGAGGAGGTCTTCGGGCCGGTGCTCGTGGTGATTCCGTTCGACACCGAGGACGAGGCGATCCGGCTCGCCAACGACACGGAGTACGGGCTCGGCGCCGGCCTCTACACGACCGACGCCCGGCGGGCCTTCCGGCTGGCGCGCCGGCTGCGGGCGGGCACTGTCGGCATCAACGGCTTCCAGGTCGAGCCGCACCTGCCGTTCGGCGGGTTCAAGCAGTCCGGGCTCGGCCGCGAGGGCGGGCAGAGCGCGTTCGAGGCCTACACCGAGCTGAAGACAGTGCTGATGCCGTTGACGGACGAGTTGATGTAGGGAGCCTCATGGGACGGCTGGCTGGAAAGGTCGCGCTCATCACCGGTGCCGCCGGTGGGCAGGGCGCGGCCGCGGCCCGGCGGTTCGTCGCCGAGGACGCGCGGGTGGTCATCGCGGACGTCAACGACGACGCCGGCAAGGCGCTCGCCGAGGAGCTCGGCGCGCACTACCGGCACCTCGACGTGTCCGAAGAGGACGAATGGGCGGCGGCGGTCGCCGAGGCGACCGAGGTCTACGGCGCGCCGAACGTCCTCGTCAACAACGCGGGCGTGCTGCACTTCGCGCTGCTGCAGGACACCAAGCTCGCCGACTACGAGCGGGTCATCCGGGTCAACCAGATCGGCACGTTCCTCGGCATGCGGGCGGTCGTGCCCGGCATGGTCGCGGCCGGCGGCGGGTCGATCGTCAACGTGTCCTCTGTGGAGGGTCTGGCGGCGGCGCCGCTGCTGACCGCGTACACGGCGAGCAAGTTCGCGATCCGCGGCATGACGAAGGTGGCCGCGCTGGAACTGGCGACCAAGGGCGTGCGGGTCAACTCGGTGCATCCGGGCGTGATCGAGACCGGGCTGCTACCCGCCGCGCTCGGCGGGCAGCCGGTGGACCTAGAGTTCGTCGCCAAGCGGGTGCCGATGCGCAGGGTCGGTCAGCCACCCGAGATCGCCGAGCTGGTGCTGTTCCTCGCGAGCGACGACAGCTCGTACTGCACGGGCGCCGAGTTCGTCGCCGACGGAGGTGTGACCGCGGGACACTCGCTGTCGAGTTTCGGGTAACCACAACGGTTCGCGGTCGTTAGGTCAATGGGTGATGGCATGAGCACTGATGATGATGGGGCACGGGTGGCGCCTGTGCGCGCGCTCGCCCAGGTCGGTCGCATGTCGACGCTCGCGTGGGAGGTCGTCCGCCAGACGCCGCGCCGCCCGTTTCAGTGGCGTGAGCTGATCCAGCAGTGCTGGTTCTTCGCGAGCGTCACCATCCTTCCGACGGCGCTCGTGTCGATCCCGTTCGGCGCGGTCATCGCGTTGCAGCTCGGGTCGCTGACCCAGCAGATCGGCGCGCAGTCGTTCACCGGCGCGGCGAGCGCGCTCGCGATCGTGCAGCAGGCCAGCCCGCTGATCACCGCGTTGCTCGTGGCCGGCGCGGGCGGCTCGGCGATGTGCGCGGACATCGGCTCGCGCACGATCCGCGAGGAGATCGACGCGCTGGAAGTCCTGGGCGTGTCGCCGATCCAGCGCCTGATCGTGCCGCGCGTGCTCGCGGTGATCATCGTGGCCGTCCTGCTCAACGGGTTGGTCAGCGTGGTCGGGGTGGCCGGCGGCTACTACTTCAACGTGGTCATGCAGGGCGGCACCCCCGGTGCGTACCTCGCGTCGTTCAACGCGCTGGCGCAGCTGCCGGACCTGTGGGTGAGCGAGTTCAAGGCGGTGCTGTACGGGTTCGTGGCCGGCATCGTCGCCGCGTACCGGGGGCTCAACCCCGGCCGGGGGCCGAAGGGTGTCGGCGACGCGGTGAACCAGACCGTGGTGATCACGTTCCTGCTGCTGTTCCTCATCAACGTTGTGATCACCGGGATCTACCTGCAGATCGTTCCCCCGAAGGGAATGTGACGCAGATGAATGGCGCTCTCGCATGAGCACGGTGGACCTTCCGCCGAAGGCGCCGCGCAGGCTGGTCACCGTGGCCAACCAGCCGCTCGACGGGCTCGCCGCACTCGGCCAGCAGCTCGCGTTCTACGCCAGGGTGCTCGCGTGGGTGCCGCGCACGCTCGTGCACTACCCGCGCGAGGTGCTGCGGCTGCTGTCGGACGTGTTCTTCGGCAGTGGCGCGCTGGCGGTCATCGGCGGCACGCTCGGCGTGATGATCGGGATGACCGTGTTCACCGGCCTGATCGTGGGGCTGCAGGGCTACTCCGCGCTGAACCAGCTCGGCACGTCCGCGCTGACCGGGTTCATCGCCGCCTACTTCGACACCCGCGAGGTCGCGCCGCTCGCCGCCGGTCTCGCGCTGTCGGCGACCGTCGGCTGCGGGTTCACCGCGCAGCTCGGCGCGATGCGGATCTCCGAGGAGATCGACGCGCTCGAGGTGATGGCCGTGCCGAGCCTGCCCTACCTCGTGACCACGCGGGTCATCGCCGCGGTCGCCGCCGTGATTCCCCTGTACCTGGTGGGTCTGCTGTGCTCGTACGTGGCGTCCCGGCAGATCACCGTGTGGTTCTACGGCCAGTCCGGCGGCACCTACGACCACTACTTCCATCTCTTCTTACCGCCTGAGGACGTGCTGTGGTCGTTCCTCAAGGTGATCGTCTTCAGCGTGGTGGTCGTCCTCGTGCACTGCTACTACGGCTACACCGCGACCGGCGGCCCGGCCGGTGTCGGCGTCGCGGTGGGTAGGGCCGTGCGGGCCGCGATCGTGTTGCAGATGCTGCTGGACTTCTTCCTGTCGCTGGCCATCTGGGGCGCGACGACGACGGTGCGGATCGCGGGATGAGCCAACGACTTCGGTACCAGCTGTACGGCGTGATCTTCCTCGTGATCGCCGCGCTGTTCGTCGTGCTGTCCGTCGCCTTCTACCGCAAGACGTTCGTCAGCGTGGTGCCGGTGACACTCGAGACCGACCACGTCGGCAACCAGCTGCGGGTCGGCGCGGACGTCAAGCTGCGCGGGCTGATCGTCGGCGACGTGCGCGACATCCGGTCCGACGGCGACCACGCCGTGCTCGACCTCGCGCTCGACCCGGACACGGTCGACCGGATCCCCGCCAACGTCTCCGCGCGGCTGCTGCCGAAGACCCTGTTCGGCGAACGCTATGTGGCGCTGCAGGTGCCGACCGACCCGAGTGGACGGTTGGCGGAGGGCGCGGTCATCGGGCAGGACCGCACCAGCTCGGCCATCGAGATCGAGCAGGTGCTCGACAACCTCATGCCCGTGTTGCGGGCGGTGCAGCCGGAGAAGCTCGCGACCACCCTCAACGCGATGTCGACCGCGCTCGACGGCAGGGGCGAGCAGTTCGGCGACACGCTCGTGGGGCTCGGCGCGTACCTCGAGGAGATCACTCCGTCGCTGCCGGACCTCCAGGCGAACATCCAGCGGCTCGCCGAGGTCGCGGACACCTACGCCACGGCAGGGCCCGAGCTGCTGACCGCGCTGCGGGACCTGACCGTCACGACGCGGACGTTCGCCGAGCAGCGCGCGAACCTCCAGAACCTGTACGGCACGCTCACCACGGCGTCGATCGACCTGACGAACTTCCTGACCGTCAACAAGGACAACCTGATCGGGCTCGCGAGCGCGTCGAAGTCGACGCTGGCCGTGCTGGCGAAGTACGCGCCGGAGTATCCGTGTCTGCTCAAGCAGTTGGTTGACGCGATCCCGGGCGCGGACACGACGTTCGGCAAGGGTTCCGCGACCCCGAACGTCACGAAGGTGACCATCGAGATCACGTCCAGCCGCGGCAAGTACCTGCCCGGTGTGGACACCCCGAGGTACGACGACAAGCGCGGCCCGCGCTGCTACCCGGTCGCGAAGCCGCCCGCCCGGTTCCCGCAGTACCCGGAGGGCGGCCCGATCGACGACGGCGCGTCGAAGCCGCCACCGCCGCACAGCGACCGGCCGGAGGACTTCCAGCCCACCGTCCCACAGGGACTCATGGGTGCGGCGCAGGTCGCGAACACCCCGGCGGAACGGGATCTCATCGCCGCGCTCGTGGCGCCGGGGCTCGGCATCCCGCCGTCGCAGGTGCCCGCGTGGGGCTCGCTGCTGCTCGGTCCGCTGTTCCGCGGTTCGGAGGTGGAGCTGCGATGAGAGGGTTTGTGGCGCCGCTGGTCAAGATGAGCCTGTTCGCGGCCGTGACCGTGACGCTCACCGCGTTGCTGGGCCTCACGATCGCCAACACCACGGTCGGCCCGACCACCGGCTACATCGCCAGGTTCACCGACGCCACCGGCCTCAACGTCGGCGACGACATCCGCATGTCCGGAGTCCGAATAGGACAGGTCAGCGACATCGGGGTGTCGGAAAACAAGTGGGCGGACGTGACGTTCGACGTCGAGGCGGCCCGGGAGCTGCCGCGCACGGTCACCGCGACCATCAAGTACCGCAACCTGATCGGGCAGCGGTACGTCTCGCTCGGCATCGGGTCCGGCGACACCAACGCCGTGCTCCGACCCGGCGACATGATCCCGCCGGAGCGAACCCGGCCGGCGCTCAACCTGACCGTGCTGTTCAACGGGTTCCAGCCGCTGTTCCAGGCGTTGAACCCGGAGGACGTGAACAAGCTCGCCGGCGAGCTGATCCAGGTGCTGCAGGGCGAGGGCGGCACGATCGACAGCGTGCTCGCGCACACGGCCTCGCTCACCACGACGATCGCCAGCAAGGACAAGGTGATCGGCCAGGTGCTGGACAACCTCAACACGGTGCTCGGCACGGTGAACGAGCGCACGACCGAGGTGTCCGGGCTGATCGACCAGCTCCAGCAGCTCGCCACCGGGCTCGCGGAGCAGCGCCAACCCATCGGCGACGCCATCAGCGCGCTCGGCGCGCTGACCGAGTCGACCGCGGGCCTGCTGTCGTCCGCGCGGCCGCCGCTCAAGGACGACATCGCCGCACTCGGTGCCCTGGCAGGGAACCTGGCCGACCACGGCGACACGGTCGACCAGTTCCTCGCCGGGCTGCCGCACAAGATCCAGACGATCAACCGGGTGTCCAGCTACGGCGGCTGGTTCAACTACTACCTGTGCAGCGCGTCCGGCCGGATCGGGGTGTCCGATCTCGGCATCACCGTGGACCTCCCGGCGCTGCCCATTCCCGGGACGCCGATGGCGGACAGGTGCCAGTGATGAAGAGACTGAAGGATCGTGACCAGGCCGCCGTCGGCACGGTGACGCTCGTGCTGATCGTGTTGGGGCTGCTCGTCGCGTTCAACTCCGACGACCTGCCGATCATCGGTGGCGGCACCACCTACACCGCCGAGTTCCGCGAGTCAGCGGGGCTGCGGCCGGGCAACGAGGTGCGGCTCGCCGGGGTGAAGGTCGGCGCGGTGCGGACCGTGGCGTTGGCACGCAACAAGGTGGTCGTGGACTTCCGGATCGACGACGTGAGTCTCGGCGACCGCAGCACGGTGTCCATCCAGATCAAGACGCTGCTCGGCGACAAGTACCTCGCGCTGACGTCCGCCGGCAGCGCGCCGCAGAGCGCGAACGACCCGATCCCGGTCAGCCGCACGCAGACGCCGTTCGACATCGTGCCCGCGGTCGGCAAGCTGTCCCAGACGGTCGACAAGATCGACACCGCGCAGCTCGCGCAGAGCTTCGAGGTCATCTCGGACACGTTCGCGAACAGCCCGCAGCACCTGAAGAACACGCTCTCGGGGCTGTCGCAGCTGTCCGCCACACTGTCCACACGGGACGAACAGCTCAAGCAGCTGCTCGCGAACACCGCCGGGTTCAGCAAGACCGTGGCCGACCGGGACAGCCAGCTCAAGAAGCTGTTCACCGACGCGTCGCTGCTGCTCGAGGAGCTGCAGGTGCGCCGGGAGGCCGTGCACACACTGCTGACCGGCACGAAGACGCTCGCCGACGAGCTGCGCGGCCTGGTCGCCGACAACCAGGCGCAGCTCAAACCGGCGCTCGACGAGCTGGACCGGGTCACCACGATCCTGGCCCGCAACCAGGACAACCTGAGCGAGAGCCTGCGGTCGCTCGCACCGTACGTGCGGATGTTCAACAACGTCATCGGCAACGGCCGCTGGTTCGAGGGCTACATCTGCGGGCTGCTGCCCCCGCCGACCGACGTCGGCATCATCGACATCAACCCGCAGGGCTGCGACACCCCGCTCGCGTACCAGGGCGGTGGCCGATGATCACCAAGCTGCTAGTGCCCCGCCACGGAAGGTTCAGCACGTTTCTCCGCGGCCCAGTCGCCCGCTGGCGGCGTTGGCGCAAGGGCCAAGTACAACCCGGTACGAGGCCCTTGCGCCGCCTTGCCAGCGAACGACTGGATCCACGGATAAACGCACCAACCTTCCGTGGCGGGGCACTGGGGGAGAGCCGCGCGAGCCGGCGTGCCGCGCTGGTCGTGGTGTACGCGTGCGCGTTGGTGCTGCTGATCAGCGCCGCGCTGTGGTGGGTCACGATGGGCCGCTCGGGCACGCGGATCACCGCGTACTTCACGAAGGCCGTCGGGGTGTACGCCGGGTCCGAGGTCAAGGTTCTCGGCATCGGGGTCGGCCGGATCGACGAGGTGACCCCGCGCGGCGACATGGTGCGGGTGGACATGACCGTCGACGACGGCGTCGAGATCCCGGCCGCCGCGCAGGCGGTCGTGGTCGCGCCGAGCCTGGTCAGCGACCGGTACGTCCAGCTGACCCCGGCCTACGAGTCGGGTCCGCTGATGACCGGCGGCACGGTGATCCCGTTGGACCGCACGGCGACGCCGGTCGAGCTGGACGACCTGACCGCGAGCGTCAACGACCTCGCGACCGCGCTCGGACCGAACGGCGCCAACGCGAACGGCGCGCTGTCGGACGTGCTCGACACCGCCGCCGCGAACCTGTCCGGCAACGGCGAGCTGTTCAACAAGACCGTCCAGCAGCTGAGCGACGCCTCTGCGGCGTTGGCCGACTCGCGCGGCGACCTGTTCACCACGGTCGACAACCTGTCGAAGTTCACCAAGGCGCTGGCCGACAGCGACGCGCAGGTGCGGTCGTTCAACGACAAGCTCGCCGACGTGAGCGGCTACCTCGCCGACGACCGCGACGACCTCGGGGTCGCGCTCACCTCGCTCGGCACCGCGCTGACCGACGTGCACGGGTTCATCGCGGAGAACAAGGACGGCATCCGGTCCAATGTGGACAAGCTGACCGGGGTGACGCAGGCGCTCGTCGACCAGCGGGCGGCGATCGCGGAGATCCTCGACGTCGCGCCGCTCGCGATGTCGAACTTCCTGTCGACCTACGACGCCGCGTCCGCGTCGTTCGCGATCCGGGGCAACCTCAACGAGCTGACGTACCCGCCGGTGCTGATGCTGTGCCGCACGATCGCGGCCGGCACGCCGACGCAGCTACCGAAGACGCTGAGCGACCTGTGCACGCAGCTCGCGCCCTATCTCGACGGCACACTGGGACTTCCGACACCGGCGGAGGCGCTCGGCGCGTTGTCGTCCGGGCAGCTGCCGCCGCTGCCGATCCCGCTCGTCGACCTTACCGGCGCCGTCTCGCGGGGTGGCCGATGAGACGCGCCGCGCTGGTCGCCGTCGTGCTGGTGCTCGTCGCCGGGTGTGGTTCCGGCGGGTTCTCCGGGGTGTACGGGCTGCCGCTGCCCGGTGGCGCGGACCTCGGCGACCACCCGTACCGCGTGGTCGCGCACTTCGGCGACGTGCTGGACCTGGTGCCGCAGGCGGGGGTGAAGGTGCACGACGTCGCGGTCGGCCGGGTCGAGAAGATCGAGCTGGCGAAGGACAACACGACCGCGGTCGTGACGATGCTCGTCAACGGCGGTGTGGCGCTGCCGGCCAACGCGGACGCGGAGCTGCGGCAGTCGTCGCTGCTCGGCGAGAAGTTCGTCGAGCTGCGGGCCCCCGACGCGCCCCGGGGGTCCCTTGTGGACGGTGCGGTCATCCCGCTCGACCGGACCAACCGCAACCCGGAGATCGAGGAGGTGCTCGGGGCGCTCTCGCTGCTGCTGAACGGCGGCGGCATCGCGAAGCTGCAGAACATCGTGACCGAGGTCAACGCCGCGCTGTCGGGCAACGAGCCGGAGCTGCGGGCCGCGCTGTCCAACATCGACGTCGTGGTGAGGACACTCGACGGCGAGAAGAACAACATCGCGAAGGCGATCGACGCGCTCGGCAGGCTGTCGGCCAACCTGGCGGCGCAGACCGACGACATCGAGGTCGCGCTGGAGCAGCTCGGGCCGGGGCTGGAGGTCGTGAACGAGCAGCGGAACGCGCTCGTGACCATGCTCGGCGCGCTGGACAACCTGTCCGCGGTGGCCGTCGACACGGTCAACCGCGGCCGCGACGACCTTGTCGACGACCTGCGGCTGCTCGCGCCGACCGTGCGGCAGCTCGCCAATGCGGGCGCCGACCTGCCGAACTCGTTGCAGTTCCTGGTGACCTACCCGTTCACCGACTACTTCCTCAACGCGGTCAAGGGCGACTACGTCAACGTGGACGTGAAGTTCGACCTCGACCTGTCGGTGCTGCTGGAGAACCTCGAGAACGCGAGCACACCGGTGATCCCGATCCCCGGCGTCGGGTCGCCGCCGGCCGGGTCGCCACCCGCCGCCGACGCGCCGCTGCTGCCGGTGCCGACCCTGCCGCCGGCCGCCGGGGACGTCGGCGGCCTGGCCGGGCTGCTCGGCTCGCTGCTGGGCGGTGGTCGCTGATGTTGTTGCGTGCCACCAAGTTCCGGCTGTTCCTGTTCGCGCTCATCGCGGTGGTCGGCATCACCTACGTCGGCGGGACCTATGCCGGCCTGGACCGGCTGTTCGGCGCACGCGGCTACCGGGTGACCGTTCAGCTCGCGGAGTCGGGCGGCATCTTCGCGAACGCCGAGGTCACCTACCGCGGCGTCACGGTCGGCCGGGTCGAGCGCCTGCGCCTGTCGGACGACGGGATCGACGTGGTGCTCGACATCGACGACGACGCGCCGCCGATCCCCGCCGACACCGACGCGGTGGTGGCGAACCGGTCGGCGGTCGGCGAGCAGTACGTCGACCTGGTGCCGGCACACGACCGCGGCCCGTACCTCGCGGACGGCTCCGTGGTGCCGCGCGAGCGGACGTCGACGCCGTCGAGCCCGGAGACGCTGCTGTCCAACCTGGACGGTCTGGTCACGAGCGTGCCGCAGGACTCGTTGCGCACCACCGTGGACGAGCTGGACAAGGCGTTCCGCGACACCGGTCCCGCACTGCAGGTGTTGCTGGACAGCGCGGGCGCGCTGACCGCGACGGCCACCGAGCACCTGCCGCAGACGACGTCGCTGCTCGCGAACGGCCGGGTCGTGCTCGAGACACAGGCGGCGCAGTCGCGGCAGATCACCGACTACAGCACGAACCTGCGGCTGATCGCGGAACAGCTGAAGACGTCGAACCCGGACGTGCGCAAGCTGATCACGTCCGTGCCGCAGGTCGCCGTGCAGGTCAACGAGATCCTGCGGGACTCCGGTCAGGACATCGGGGTGATCGTGGCGAACCTGCTGACCACCGTGCAGATCACCGGCACCCGCACCGACGCGCTGGAGCACCTGCTGGTGGCGTTCCCCATGGTGACGGCGACCGCGCCGGGCGCGAACCCGGACGGGACCGGTCACCTCGGGCTGGTGCTGACGTTCAACGACCCGTTCTCCTGCACCCGCGGCTACGAGGGCACGAAACAGCGGTCCGCCAACGACGTCACGGACACGCCGCTGAACGAGCAGGCGTACTGCGCGGAGCCGCCGGGCAGCCCGATCGGCGTGCGCGGGTCGCAGAACGCGCCGTACGGCGGCAAACCGGTCGAGGTGCCGGCGCCCGTCGCGGCGCCGGGGGACTCGACCGCGCTGCCGCGACTGCCCGGTGTGCTGTCGCTGCCGGGCGGTGTCCCGACCACACTGGCCGGCCTGCTGTCGCTACCCGCCTAGGGTGTCGCGGTTGGCGGCGCGGACGAGGTCGGCAAGCTCGGGGACCTCGACGACCGTCACGCCGGCCGCGGCGAGCCGCTCGGCGCCCTCGCCGACCACGAACGTCGACGGCTCGCGCAGTGCGAACACGACCCGGGGGAGGCCGGCGTCGATGATCAGCCGACTGCACGACCGCGGCCGGGACTTCCTCGTGCTGCACGGTTCCAGCGAGCTGTAGATCGTCGCGGTGGCGAGCCGCGGGTCGTCCGGCGCGAGCTTGGCGAGCGCGGACTCCTCCGCGTGCACCGTGTCGTCGGTCTCGTGGGTGTGGCCCCAGGCGAGCTCCTCGCCGTGCGCGTCGACGATCACCGCGCCGACCCGGAACGCGGTCGTCGTCGGTGGGCAGCGCCACGCCAGCTCGGCGGCGCGGGCCAGCCAGTGTCCGTCCACAGCGGACTGGCTGAGCAGGTACCGGTGCAGTGCCACGTTCCCGATCCGCGTCACGTCCGCGAGCGTGGCGCGGTGCGCGCCCGTCCAGGGCAACTGTCCGTTGTGGACGAACCGGGGCGCGGCCGGGTCCCCGACGAAGAACGGCGCGACCACGAGGTGGAACTCGTCGGCGAGGCCCTCGGTGAGGAACGCGGTCAGCACTCGGGCGCCGCCCTCGACCATCAGCCTGCGCACCCCGCGTGCGGCCAGCTTCGCCAGCACCGTCTCGAGTGGACCGTCGAGCACCACGGACTCGCCGTCCGCGCGGAAGGCGGCGTCGGCGGGCACGTCCGTCGAGGAGAGCACCACCTTCAACGGCGTCGGCGGCTGACCGGCCGCCACCCGCGCGGCCCTGCGCTCCGGCGAGCGCACCGACAGCCGGGGGTTGTCGACGCGCACGGTGTTGGCGCCGACGAGAATCGCGTCGACGCCCGCCCGCACCGCGTCCACCCGGTCGAGATCGGCGGCGTTGGACAGCACGAGCCGCTCACCGGAGGCATCGTCGAGGTAGCCGTCGAGGGACACCGCGCAGCTGAGCAGGATGTACATGGTCTGGTCATCCTCCCAGACATGGCGATGCCATGAAGGACCCCTTCATGTCACTCAACGACATGAAGGGGTCCTTCATGGCATTCGTCGTGTCAGCTGGCCGTGCGGCGGATGCGGCCCGCGTAGTGGGCTTCCAGCGCCAGGTTGCGTTCGTGGCCGCCCGGCACGTTGTTCGACACGTACACCGGCGGGGTTACGCCATCCTCGAGGAGCAGACGGACCGTCTCGGCGACCAGCATCTGCACCAGCAGCGCCGCCGTGAGCGACGAGACCCCGCCGACGGACGAGCCGTCCGGCAGCGGCAGGAGCGTGTCGCCGAAAGGGGCGCCGTTGTCCAGCACCACGTCCGCCAGGTCGGAGAGCCGCTTGCCGGACTCGTGGCGCGCCGGCACCTGGCTGCTGTGCTGCAACGACGTGATGGCGACCAGCTTGTGTCCCGCCGACGTCACGACGTGTGCCATCTCGACCACGGACGCGTTCACCCCGGAGCTGGACGCGATCACGAACACGTCCTGCGGCCGCGGCGCGGCCAGCTCGTACAGCCGCGACACCACGTCGCCCCGGCGCTCCAGCATCGGGTCGGACAGGACGGCCGGGTCCTCCCCGCCGAACTGCACCAGATCGGTCAACGCGATCCGGTTGGACGGGATCAGCCCGCCGGCGCGGCCGGCGATCTCCAGCGCGGTCGCCTGCGAATGGCCGGTGCCGAACGCCTGGATGACGCCGTCGGCGGCGACCGCTGCGGCCAACAGCCGGGCCGCGGGGCCGACATCGGTCGTCGCCACCGTGGCGAGCCGGTCCAACAACGAGGAAGAGGAAGCTGCGGCGGACACGGTCACGGCGCGGTCACCGTCGCAACCGCGAGCCGCACGACCTCCGCGATGACGTCGTCCAAGGTGATCCGTCCTCGGCTGATCGAGTAATGGTGCACCAGCTCGTTGACCGCGCCGATCAGCGCGACCGACCCGAGCCGGAAATCACGGGCGGTCGCCTCGCCGCGCGCCACCGCGCGGTTCGCCTCCGCCACAAGGAAGTCCGACCACTTGTCGCGCCACGAGATGCGGTGCCGCTCCACGGCGTCGCTGACCCCGATGACCTCGACGTACGCGAGGCGGGCCCAACGCGGGTCGCTGGCCGTCGTGTTGATGAACGCCCGCACGGCCAGCTCGAACCGCGCCGCGAGCGCGAGCTCGACCGCGTCCTCGAACGCCGCCGCCACCGCCGCGAACGACCGCTCGATCACGCGCACGTGCAGCGTGATCAGCAGATCCTCCCGCGTGGTGAACTCCTCGTAGAAGTTGCGCGTCGACACCCCGGCGTGCGTGCACAGCTTCTCGATCGACGCCGCCGCGTAACCCTCGTTGCCGAACAGGTCGAGACCCGCCTCGAGCAGCCGTTCCCGTCGCTCGGCCCTGCGGTCGGCCGCCGAGCGACCGCCGTAGGTCCGCCGTGCCACGGCCTCGGTACGCGGCATCCGAAATCCCCTCGCCTCGACCCAAACCCAGTGCCTCGCGCCAGGCTACTGTGTCATTGGCTCGCTCCGCTCGCGAAATCGCGGCTGTGACATTGGCTCGCTCCGCTCGCGTATTCGCGGCCTGGACCCGGCGTCTTCCCTCCTGCGCTGCTCGGGCGGCTCGCTTCGCTCGCGGCCCTGCGCTGCTCGTCAGTCCAGACGCCGGCGGCCGCTCACCCAAGCCCTCGGTGGTGGCGGTGTCATTGGCTCGCTTCGCTCGTCCAGACGCCGGCGGCCGCTCACACAAGCCCTCGCTCGTGGCGGTGTCATTGGCTCGCTTCGCTCGTGGCTCTCACGCGCGCGACCTCGGTGTGCTCACTTGTCTAGTAGGCGTGCCACCAAGCCTGTGTCGTGTTTGCCGTCCGTGAACTCCTGGTCCGCGAGCACCTGGTCGAGGAACTCGCACGTCGTGTGCACGCCAGGGCCCGCCACCTCGAACTCGCCGAGCGCGCCGCGCATCCGTGCGATCGCCTGCGCCCGGTCCGGCGCCCACACGATCACCTTCGCCAGCAACGAGTCGTACGCCGCGGGGACCTTGTAGCCGGTGAAGCCGTGGGTGTCCACGCGGACGAACGGGCCGCCCGGCGGGTTGAACGTGGTCAGCAGCCCCGGCGCGGGCGCGAAGTTCCGCTTGGGGTCCTCCACGTTGACCCGGCACTCGATCGCCGCGCCGTCGAGCCGCACGTCCTCCTGCCGCAGCCGCAGCCGCTCACCGGCCGCCACCCGCAGCTGCTCGGCGATGAGGTCGACGCCGGTCACCATCTCGGTCACCGGGTGCTCGACCTGGATCCGGCAGTTGACCTCCATGAAGTAGAAGTCGTTCTCCGTGTCCACGAGGAACTCGAAGGTGCCGGCGCCGACGTAGCCGGTGGCGAGCGCGCCGCGCACGGCGGCCGCGCCCATCCGCTCGGTCAGCTCCTTCGGCAGCCCCGGCGCGGGCGTCTCCTCGACGAGCTTCTGGTGCCTGCGCTGCACCGAGCAGTCCCGCTCGCCGAGGTGGATCGCGTTGCCGTACTGGTCGGCGAGCACCTGGATCTCCACATGCCGCGCGGAGGGGAGGTACCGCTCGACGTAGACCCGGCCGTCGCCGAACAGCTGCAGCGCGGTCGCCTTCGTCTGCTGGTAGGTGCGGGCGAACTCGTTGGCATCGGGCACGATCGACATGCCGCGCCCGCCGCCGCCCGCGGCCGCCTTGATGATCACCGGGTAGCCGATGTCGTCGGCGAGCCGCTTCGCCGACTCGGCGTCGGCGAGCGGTTTCACGCTGCCGGGCAGCAGCGGCAGCCCGGCCTCGGTCATGGCCGCGCGCGCCGACGTCTTGTCGCCGAGCCGGGCCATCACCGAGGCGGGCGGACCGATGAAGGTGATGCCGTTCGACTCGCAGACCTCGGCGAAGTCGGCGTCCTCAGACAGGAAGCCGTAACCGGGGTGGATCGCCTGCGCCCCGGTCTGCTTCGCCGCCTCGATCACCGCGGCCGCGTTGAGATAGCTCTGCTTGGCCGGGGCCGGGCCGATCTGCACGGCCCGGTCGGCCATCCGCACCACCGCGGAGTCCTTGTCCTCGGTGGAGTGCACCGCGACGGTGCGGATGCCGAGCGCACGGCAGGCACGTAACACCCGAACCGCGATCTCGCCCCGGTTGGCGATCAGAATCGTGTCGAACATCGTGCACCCTTCGGGGATCAGGCGGCCTGGTCGACGGACTCGTCCTCCGCGGCCAGCCGGAACAGCGGCTGGCCGTACTCGACGGCCTCGCCGTCGGCCACGAGCACCTCCGCGACGAGACCGCCCTTGTCGGCCTCGACCGGCAGCATGAGCTTCATGGCCTCGATGATGGCGACCTGCTGTCCAGACGTGATCTCGTCGCCCTCGGAGACGAACGGCGGCGCGCCGGGCGACGGCGACCGGTAGAACACGCCGACCGTCGCGGCGTTCAGCGTCTCGCCGGCCGGGACCTCGGGAGCGGGCGCCACGGCGACGGGTGCGGCGGCGGCCGGGGTCGCACCCGGTGCGGCGGGCGCCCAGCCCATCTCGACGGACACGTCGCCGGCACGCACGTTCAGCGTGCTCGGCGGCACCGGCGACTTGGCGAGAAGTTCGGCCGCGGTCTTGCGGACCGCCGCAAGGACGTCGTCCAGATCGGCGTGCGCCTCGAGGTGCTCACGGCCGTGCTCGTCGAACCCGTTGGCGTGCCCGTTGGACACCGCGCGCGGGAGTCGGTACGTCATGTTTCCTGCCTTCCGGTCTGTGTTTTCTCGCAGGGTGGCGGGGGACTCAGCTACCGGAGCCGAACGCGCGGAAGCGGGCCCGGCGGCCGGCGACCAGCTGTGTCGAGTCGAGCGGCAGCAGCTCACGCAGGCTCTCCAGGAGCGCGTTGCGCAGGTTCTGCCCGGCGGCGACGTTGTCCGCCTGGGTGCCGCCGGCCGGCTCCGGCACGATCCGGTCGACGATGCCGAGCGGTGCGAGCTCCGCCGACGTCATCCGCAGGGCCGCCGCGGCCCTCGGCGCGGCGGTCGGGTCGTTCCACAGGATCGCCGCGCAGCCTTCCGGGCTGATCACCGAGTACACGGCGTTCGCGCAGATCAGGACGTGGTTGCCGACCCCGAGCGCGAGGGCGCCGCCACTGCCGCCCTCACCGGTGATGACGCTGACGACCGGCACCGGCAGCTTCGACATGAGCCGGATGTTCTCGGCGATTGCGATGGCCTGCCCGTGCTGCTCCGCCTCCTTGCCCGGGTACGCGCCGGGGGTGTCGATCAGCGCGATGATCGGGATGCCGAGCTTCGCCGCCAGGTTCATCAGCCGCGCGGACTTGCGGTAGCCGGCCGGGGTCGGCATGCCGAAGTTGCGTGCCGACAGCTCGGCGGCCGTGTGGCCCTTCTGGTGTCCGAGCATCATGACCGGGATGCCGCCCAGCCTGCCGAGGCCGCCGACGATCGCCGGGCAGTCGGCGCCGAGCCGGTCGCCGCGCAGCTCCTCGAAGTCGTCGAGCACCAGACCGAAGTAGTCCAGCGTGGTCGGCCGGTTCAGGTTCCGCGCCCGCTGCACGACCTGCCACGGGTCCCTGCTGGTGTCCGGCGTCTCCGGCGTGGCCTGCGGCTCCACGGTCTCCGCGGACACCTCGTGTTCGTAGCGCTCCAGCGCGGTCGACGAGCCGATCGACAGCAGCCGGGCCAGCGTCGGCCGCAGCTCCTGGCGCGGGCGGATCAGGTCGATCAAACCGTTGGCCAGCAGGAACTCCGCCGTCTGGAAGTCCGGCGGCAGCGTCTGCTTGATCGTCTGCTCGATCACGCGCCGCCCTGCGAAGCCGAGCCGCGCGCCCGGCTCGGCGATGATCACGTCGCACAGGGTCGCGAACGAGGCCGCGACGCCGCCGAACGTCGGGTCGGTGACCAGGGAGATCGTGAGGATGCCGGCGTCGTCGAGCTGGCCGAGCATCTGGCTGGTCTTGGCCATCTGCATGAGCGCGACCGCGCCCTCCTGCATGCGGGCGCCGCCGGACGCGGTGGCGATCAGCAGCGGGATGCCCTCCTTGAGCGCCGTCTCGCCGGCGAGCGTGATCAGCTCACCGACCGCGCCGGACAGGCTGCCGCCCATGAAGTCGAAGTCCATGACGGCCACGACCAGCGGGTTGCCCTCGATGCGGCCGGTGGCGCACAGCACCGCCTCGTCCAGGCCGGTGCTGGCGCGGGCACTCGCGAGCCGCCGCGGGTAGGGCAACGAATCGACGAACCCGAGCGGGTCGGCCGAGCCGACGGGGAAGTCGAGCAGCTCGACGCTGTCCCGGTCGAGCAGCTGCTCGAGCCGCTGGCGGGCGCTCACGCGACCGTGGTAACCACAGTCTGGGCACACCCGGAGGCTTCGGCTCAACCTCTTGTCGTAGATCAGGGAGCGGCACTGCTTGCAGCTCACCCACTCGACCTTCTCGGTTGAGGTTGTGGCACCGGTGACGACGGCGGTCACGGCGACCCTCCTTGTCCAGTGAGTTGGCCCAGGGCGTTGGACCGAGATTCGCCCTGCCGACTCCAGGTCGACTCAAGGATCAGTCGAGTGGGCATGCCCCCGGTGGACCGCCGGGAAAGATCCCCGGGTCAGAGCCCTGTTGCGCCCGTCACACCCTTTTTCGTGCGCAATCCTTCCGCGAGCGCCTCGAGCGCCGGCAGTGCGTCGAGAAGGGCGTCGGTGACGTCGGGGGACAGTCCATCGAGGATCTGCGCGACGGTCGTGGTGCGCGAGGCGATGATGCGGCGATGGACGGCGTGGCCCTCGTCGGTCGCCTCCAGGTGCACGGCGCGCTGGTCGGCGGGGTTGGGCAGCTTGCGGAACAGCCCGGTCTCGACGAGCTTCGCGACCACGCGCGACAGCATCGTCGGGTTGAGGCCCTCGAGCTCGGCCAGCTCCGTCATGCCGATCGGGCCGCGGTGGGCGACCAGGCCCAGGACCGAGGCCTGCGTCGGAGTCAGGTTCTCACTCACCGGCGCGGCGTTGAGCAGCCGCGCGAGTCGCCCGATGACCCGACGCAGCCGGGTCACAGCTTCGGCGTCCACCTGCTTGCCTCCCGGGCGACTGGTTGGTCACAGTACAGTTGGTTGCTTGCCGGCAAGCAACTATTATCGGCGACATGGGGATGCGAAGCATAGGAGAGGCGACACCTACCGACATCACCGCAGACATCCCCGCCGGCGCCGCGGCCGAGCCCCACCCGCGCCGCCACGTCGTCTTCGCCGTGGTCGCGATCGCCCTGTTCATGGCGTCGATGGACCAGACCATCGTCGCGACCGCCCTGAACGCCATCCAGACCGACCTCGGCGCCGAGCTGACGTGGAGCGCGTGGACGATCACGATCTACTCGCTCGGCCAGATCATCGCCCTGCCGCTCGCGGGGAAGCTGGGGGACCACTTCGGCCGCAAACGGGTGTTCATGACCGGGGTGCTCGTGTTCACGGCCGCGTCGCTCGCGTGCGGGTTCGCCGGCAACATCTACGTGCTGGTCGCGCTGCGCGCGGTGCAGGCGCTCGGCGGCGGCGCCCTGATGCCCTCGGCGACCGGGATCGTCGCCGACCACTACGGCCGGCAGCGCGACCGCGCCGTCGGCATGTTCACGTCGATCTTCCCCATCGGCGGCATTCTGGGCCCGATCCTCGGCGGCGTGATCGTGACGTACTCGTCGTGGCGGACGATCTTCTTCGTCAACGTGCCCATCGGCATCGTCCTGCTGTTCCTCGGCTGGAAGCTGATCGGCAAGACCGCACGCAAACCGGCGGAGCGGATGGACGTGCGGGGGCTCGCGCTGCTGGCCACGGTCATGCTGGCGTCGATGTACGGGCTGACCAACCTCGACGACGGGCTCCTGTGGTTCCTGGTGCCCGAGTTGGTCGCGATGGTCGCCGCGGTCCTGTTCGTGCGGCACACGGTGCGTGCCCGTGCCCCGTTCATCCCGATCCAACTGTTGCGCGGCAAGGGTTTCGGCGCCATGAACGTGCTGAACCTGCTGTTCGGCGGCGCCGCCATCGGGTTCGGCGCGCTCGTGCCGCTGTACGCGGAGGAGCGGTTCCACCTCGACCCGCTCGCCGCCGGCACGCTGCTGACCGCGCGCGGCGCCGGTGTCATCCTCGTCGCCGCGCTGGCCGTGCTGACGCTGCGCAGGTTCGGGTGCCGCCTGCCGATGGTCGTCGGGTTCGCGCTGATCGTGGTCGGGTTCGTGCTGATGGCCGTGCCGCCGCCGAACACGAACGGGTACCTGTGGCTGATGATGGCCGCCGGCATCACGGGTGTCGGCATGGGTGTCTCCGTGCCGGCGTCGAACAACGCGGGCCTCCAGCTCGCGCCGGACCAGATCTCCGCCATCGCCGGCCTGCGCGGCATGTTCCGCCAGAGCGGCTCGATCATCGCGGTCTCGGTGATGACCGCGGTCGCGGCGAACAGCGCGAGCCCGGCGATGGCGCAGGCACACGGTTTCGTGGTGCTGTCGGTGCTCATGCTCGCGGCGCTGCCGCTGATCTTCCGAGTCCCGGACCACCGCGGCAGCTGGTAGGCCAGCCGCCGCGGTGGGACTTGCCCGGAGTCTTCAGTTCGTCAGGTCGTACACGGTCTGCCCGCCCACCGTCGTGGCATCGAAGTTGTCCGCGACCCACGTCGCGATGTCCGAGGAACCGCCTGGACCGCCCATCCCGCCCCTGGCGTCGCTCACGTAGTAGCTGATCTCGCCGTCGGCCACGTACTGCTTGAACTCCGCGAGCGTCGGCGCCGGGTCGCTGCCGTTCCAGCCGCCGATGCCGATCACGGCCTTGCCGCTCGCCAGCGCGAGGTTCGCGGCGGGCGTGCCGCCGACGGTCGCCGCCGCCCACTTCGTGTTCGTCGCGGCCAGCAGGTCGGCCACCTCGGTGCCCACCTCCGGGCCGCCCATGTCCATGCCGCCACCGTCGGTCGACGCCGGGCCGGACAGCGGGATCGAGCCGGCGTGCGTCTCGGCGGCGGTCGCCACGGTGAACGCGGCGCTGCCGGCTAGTGCCGTGACCACCCCGGCCACCGCGAGCGCCCGCATGGTCACCCCGACGGCCAGCGCGGTCGCGACGAGCACGGTCGCCACGAGGACGCCCCAGCGCAGCGCCGGCAGCCAGTCGGCGGTGCGGTCGAGCAGGATGAACGTCCACACCCCGGTCACCGCCAGCATTCCCGCCAGCACGAACCGGGCAGGTGGGTGCGCGCGGCCACGCCACAGCTCCCGCGCCGGGATCGCGACGGTCGCGGCGATCGCCGGCGCCAGCGCGACCGCGTAGTACGGATGGATGATGCCGCCCATGAAGCTGAACACCACCGCCGTCACCAGGAGCCAGCCGCCCCACAGCAGCAGCGCGGCCCGCGTGCGGTCGGTGCGTGGCGCGCGGCGGGTGAACCACAGGCCCGCGCACAGCCCGACGAGCGCGGCGGGCAGCAGCCACGAGATCTCCACCCCGAACGCGTCGCCGAACATGCGGCCGATGCCGGTCGCGCCACCGAACCCGATGTTGCCGCCACCGCCACCGCCGCCCATGCCGCCGCCGCCGCCGGGGTTGCCGTCGCCGCCGAAGATGCGGCCGAGCCCGTTGTAGCCGAGCGCCAGCTCGAGGACGCTGTCGTCGGTCGAGCCCGCGATGTAGGGCCGCGAGCCCGCCGGCCACAACGCGACGAGCGCGACGTACCAGCCCGAGGAGACGATCACGGCGCCGGTCGCGGCCGCGAGGTGCGCGACGCGCCGGCCCAGCGAGACCGGCGCGGCGACGAGGTACGCGAGCCCGAACGCCGGCAGCACCAGGAATCCCTGCAGCATCTTCGTGAGGAACGCGAACCCGACCGCGGCGCCCGCGAGCATCAGCCAGCGCACGCTCGCCTTCTCGACCGCGCGCACGGTGGCGTACCCGCCGGCCACGAGCAGCAGCGTGAGCAGCGCGTCCGGCTGGTTGTAGCGGAACATCAGCGCGGCGACCGGGGTCAGCGCCAGGACCGTGCCGGCGAGCAGGCCGGCCGTCGCGCCGGACGTGCGCTTCACCGCGGCGTACAGCAGCCACACCGCCGCCACGCCCGCAAGCGCTTGCGGGACAAGGACACTCCAGCTCGAGAAGCCGAAGACCCGCGCGAACAGGCCGGAGACCCACAGTGCGGCCGGTGGCTTGTCGACGGTGACGACGTTTCCGGCGTCGAGCGACCCGAACAGCAGCGCCTGCCAGCTCTGGGTGGCGGCCTGGGTCGCGGCCGCGTAGTAGCTGTTCGCCCAGCCGGACGCGGTGAGGTTCCACAGGTACAGCACCGCGGTGCCGGCGAGCAGGATCAGCACCCACGGGCGGTTCCTGGCCCGTGGCGGGGACGCCGTCACGGTCTCGGCGCGTTCTGCGATCGCGGTCACCGGACACCCTTTTCGTTCTGGCGGCGCGGGTGGAACACCCAGCCGCGGAGGAGGAGGAACCGCAACACGGTCGCGGCGAGGTTGGCGGCGACGAGGACGCCCAGCTCGAGTCCGCGCCCCGGCGCGGTCAGCGCGTGCAGGACCGCGAGCGAGCCGCTGGTCAGGCCGAGCCCGAGACCGAAGACGATCAGGCCCTCGAACTGGTGGCGGGCCGCGCCCTGGCGGCCGCGGACGCCGAACGTGAAGCGCCGGTTGGCCGCGGTGTTGCCGACCGCGGTCAGCCCCAGCGCGACGAAGTTCGCGCCCTGCGCGCCAAATCCGTTGCGCAGCAACGTGAACAGCACGAGGTAGGCGAGCGTGGAGACGACGCCGACGGCCGCGAACCGCACGAGCTGCCGCACGAGGCCGGCCGGCGCGGCGTTGCGGCCGAGCTGTTCGCGCAACTGTCCGATCGGGACGGTCCCGGTGGCGAGCGCCCTGCCGAGCCGCGCGATGCCCTTCAGGTCGGCGAGCGCGGTGGCGACGATGTCGACACGGCTGTCCGGGTCGTCCACCCAGTCCACCGGCACCTCGTGGATGCGCAGCCCGGTCCGCTCCGCGAGCACGAGCAGCTCGGTGTCGAAGAACCAGCCGGTGTCGCTCACGTGCGGCAGCAGCTTCGTCGCCACGTCCGCGCGGATCGCCTTGAAGCCGCACTGCGCGTCGGAGAACCGGGTGGCGAGCGCGCCCCGCAGGAGCAGGTTGTAGCCGCGGGAGATCAGCTCGCGCTTCGGGCCGCGCACGACCCGGGCGCCCCGCGCGAGCCTGCTGCCGATCGCGAGGTCGGAGTGCCCGGACAGCAGCGGCGCGACCAGCGGCGACAGCGCGTTGAGGTCGGTGGACAGGTCGACGTCCAGGTACGCGAACACGGCCGCGTCGCTCGCCGACCACACCGCGTGTAACGCTCGGCCCCGCCCTTTCTCGGCGAGGTGCACGGCGACCACACCGGTCAGCTCGCGCGCGAGGTCGTCGGCGATCGCCGCGGTCGCGTCGGTGCTGGCGTTGTCCGCGATGGTGATCCGGAACCGGTACGGGAACGACGCGGTGAGGTGCGCGTGCAGCCGCCGCACACACGGCGCGAGATCGGTCTCCTCGTTGTAGACCGGCACGACGACGTCCAGCACCGTCGTGTCCCCGTCGGTCTCGATGGCCCCGCGTTCGGTGGGGTTGGGCAACGTGAGCGTCATACCGACCACGCTCGGCGGCCCGGCTGGGTCACTCGTGTGGTCCGGCTGTGCGCAGCCTGTGTGTGCCGTTACATCGGGTGTCATGACAGGTCGTAGACGGTGACGCCGTTCACGGTCGTCGCCTCGTAGTTGTCCGCCACCCACTCGGCGATCTGGCGCGCCGCGTCGCTGCCGCCGGTCTCCGTGCTGGACATGGCGCCGTCGCCGAGGAAGTAGTGGATCCCTCCGTTGTGGACGTAGGACTGGAACTGGGCGAGCGTGGGCGCCGGGTCGGTGCCGTTGAACCCGCCGACCGCGAGTACCGGCAGCCCGGCGGCCAGCTGGTAGCCGGCCGCGTTGTTCGAGCCCACGGTGGCCGCCGCCCACGTGTGGTCACCGCTGTCCTTCAACAGCGCCACCAGGTCCGCGCCCGCCGTCGGGGCGTCCAGGAGCCCGCCCATGCCACCACCCATGCCGCCGCCGGGGCCGCCGATGATGACGTTGCCGCCGCCCGGGCCGGCCGCCGGGCCGGCCGCCGGACCCGCCGCCGGCAACGCGCCGGTGTGTGGCACCGCGGCGGTCGCGAACGAGTAGGCCGCCGGGCCGGACAGCGCGACCACGACGGCGAACGCCGCGACCACGAGCCGCAGCTCGGTGGCCAGCAGCAGCGCGGCGGCCACCAGGCCGATCACCAGTAGCTCCACCGAGTCCAGCAGCAGGTAGGTCTGCACGGCGGTCAGCCCCACCGCGCCGGACAGCACCGCCGCGCCGACGAAACCCTGCCGCCACAACACCACCGCGCCGATCCCGACCACCGCGGCGACCGCCGGCGCCAGCGCGACCGTGTAGTACGCGTGGATGATCCCGTTCATGTAGCTGAACACCACGGCGGTGACCACCAGCCAGCCACCCCACAGCAGCAGCGACGGCCACGCCGGGTCGGACCGCCGCGTCAGCCACAGTCCCGCGACCAGCAGCACCACGGCCGCCGGCAGCAGCCACGCGATCCCGCCCGCCATCTCGGTGCCGAAGAGCCTTCCCCAGCCCGACGAGTTCAGGCCGCCACCGCCGACACTGCCGACCTCGTCCCCCGTGAGCCGGCCGAAACCGTTGTACCCCAACGTCAGCTCGAGCACCGAGTTGTCCTGCGACCCGCCGATGTACGGCCGCGACGACGCCGGCCACAGCGACACCAGCAGCACCCACCAGCCACCCGAGACGACCAGCGCGCCGAGCCCGGCCGCGAGGTCGAGCAGCCTGCGGCGCACCGGCACCGGCGCGGCGACGAGGTACACCGCGCCGAACGCCGGCAGCACGAGGAACGCCTGCAGCATCTTCGTGAGGAACCCGAACCCGACGCACGCGCCGGCCAGCACGAGCCACCGCGTCCGGCCCGACTCGACCGCCCGCACCATCGCGTACGCGCCCGCGGTGAGCAGCAGCACCAGCAACGCGTCCGGGTTGTTGAACCGGAACATCAGCACCGCGACCGGCGTCAGCGCGAGCACGACCCCGGCGAGCAGCCCGGCCGCCTGGCCCGCGACCCGCCGCACGGCCGCGTACAGCAGCCACACGGTCGCGACGCCCATCAGCGCCTGCGGCACCAGGATGCTCCACGCGTTGACCCCGAACAGCCGCGCGGAAAGCCCCATCACCCACACCGAGGCGGGGGGCTTGTCGATGGTGATGCCGCCGGCCGCGTCGGTCGCGCCGAACAACAGCGCCTGCCAGCTCGCCGCGCCGGCCTGCGCGGCCGCCGAGTAGTACGCGTTCGCCCACCCGGACGCGCCGAGCCCCCACAGGTACAGCAGTCCGGTGGCGCCGAGCAGGGCGGGCAGCGCGAGCCGCGGGACGGACCACGTCGCGGCGGGGCGCAGGGCGGGGGCGAGTGTCGACATGGCCCTCAGGCTGGTCAGGCCGGCTGAGCGTCGCCTTGGTCAATCCTGTGCACGTGCTGTGAGGGGCAGCCGCACCCGGAACTCCGTGTGGCCCGGCCTGCTCCGCACGGCCACGTGCCCGTGATGCGCCTGCACGACCGCCGCCACGATCGCCAGTCCGAGCCCGGTGCTGCCGGCCGCCCGCGAGCGGGACGAGTCGCCGCGCGCGAACCGCTCGAACACCTCGGGCTGCAGGTCCGCCGGGACGCCGGGGCCGTCGTCGGTCACCGTCAGCTCGGCCGAACCGTCCGAGATGGACAGCACGACGTTGACGGTCGTGCCGGGCGGGGTGTGCGTGCGCGCGTTGGACAGCAGGTTCGCGAGCACCTGGTGCAGCCGCGCGTCGTCGCCCGCCACGCTCACCGGCTCCGGCGGCACGGCCAGGCGCCACACGTGGTCCGCGCCGGCCACCTGCGCGTCGCTCACCACGTCGACCACCAGCCGCGAAAGGTCCACTGTGGAGTAATGCAGCGGCCGGCCGGAGTCCAGGCGTGCCAACAGGAGCAGGTCATCGACGAGGGTCGTCATCCGCGCCGCCTCCGACTCGACGCGGCCGAGCGCGTGCGCCACCTCGGGCGCCACGTCGTCGTCGCGGCGGCGGATCAGCTCGGCGTACCCGCGCACGGCGGCGAGCGGGGTGCGCAGCTCGTGGCTGGCGTCGGCGACGAACTGGCGCACCCGCGTCTCGCTCTCCTGGCGGGCGGTGAGCGCGTCGTGCACGTTGCCGAGCATGCGGTTGAACGCGAGGCCGACCTGACCGACCTCGGTGTTCGGGTCGGTGTACCGCTTCGGCACCCGCTCGGCGATCTCCACCTCGCCCCGGTCCAGCGGCAGGTCCGCGACCCGGCTCGCGGTGGCCGCCACCCGCTGCAACGGTTCCAGCGCCCGCCGGACGATCAACGCCCCCGCGCCCGCCGCCGCGAGCAGCCCGATGAGCGACACCCCGCCGAGGGTCAGGCCGGTGGTCAGCACCACGTCGTCCACTTCGGACATCGGCAGCCCGGTGACGACCACGTCGCCCCGCGGACCGGGGGTGGCGACCAGCCGGTACTCGCCGAGCGCGCCGACCGCTCTGGTGCGTGGCTCGCCATCCACCGGCAGCGCGAGCAACGCGGTGTACTCGGTGGCGGACAGCGCGACCGGCGTCTCGGTGTTGGTCTGCCGCTCCGCCTGGTTCACCTGTCCACCGACGATGAGCGCGTTGATGGTGCCGGCGACCTGTCCGGGTACCGGGCCGGGAGGCTCTTCGCCGGGTCGGGCCCGGAACATGACCGACTTGCCGCTCGCCTCGGTGAGGCGGTCGTCGAGCTGGCCGATGAGGAACGCGCGCAGCGCGATCTCGGTGACCGCGACGATGATCACGCACACCATGGTGAGCAGCACGACCTGCTCGAAGATGAGTCTGCGGCGCAGCGACCAGGACTCGACGCCGCCGCGGCGCTCAGGCGCCCGGTTTGAGGACATAGCCCGCGCCTCGCATCGTGTGGATCATCGGCGCCCGGCCGGCGTCGATCTTCTTGCGCAGGTAGGAGATGTACAGCTCGACGATATTGGCCTGCCCGCCGAAGTCGTAGTGCCACACCCGGTCCAGGATCTGCGCCTTGGACAGCACCCGCCTCGGGTTGCGCATGAGGTAGCGCAGCAGCTCGAACTCGGTGGCCGTGAGGTCGACGAGCTCGCCGCCGCGGTGGACCTCACGGCTGTCCTCGTCCAGGGTCAGGTCGCCGACGACGATCGACGCGCCGGTGCTCGCCTCGGTCACGCCGGTGCGGCGCAGCAGCGCGCGCAGCCGGAGGGTGACCTCCTCGAGGCTGAACGGCTTGGTGACGTAGTCGTCGCCGCCCGCGGTGAGGCCGGCGATGCGGTCCTCGACGGCGTCCTTCGCGGTGAGGAACAGCACCGGCAGCGTCGGCAGGTCGGCACGCATCCTGCGCAGCACCTCGAGGCCGTCGATGTCGGGCAGCATCACGTCCAGCACGACGGCGTCGGGCCGGAACTCGCGTGCGACGCGCACCGCGGCCGTGCCGTCCGGCGCGCTGCGGATCTCCCAGCCCTCCAGTCGCAGCGCCATCGACACGAGCTCGGCCAACGTCGCCTCGTCGTCGACGACGAGCACCCGCACCGGCTGCCCGTCGGGGCGCCGCAGCTCACTCCGCTCCACCATGGCTGTCATCGTCACCCGAGGCGGTGTGGTTTCGCTGTGTGAAACCTGTGGATCGGCTGTGCCCGGTGGTCACAGCGCCCGCCAACACCGAACACAGGTCGCCCACAGGATCAGGCGTGACGGTGGTGTCCATGAGTACCGAACAGACCGACCAGGTCCCGCCTTCGCAGCAACCGCAGTCGGAGTGGGGTGCGACGCCACCGCCGCCGGCCGCGCCGCGCCAGAAGTGGAACATGAAACGCACGGTGATCGCCGTGGTGGTCGCGGTCGGCATCGCGGGCGCCGGTGGCGTCGCGATCTACGCGGCCAGCGGTTCCGTCACCACCGACCAGCAGGGCCGCGGCGGCCCGGGTGGCGGCGGCGGCCCGATGATCGTCGGCGGCCCGCAGGGCGGCTTCGACGAGACCCAGCACGGTGAGTTCCAGGTCGGCGAGGTCACCGAGGTGAGCGACACGTCGATCACGGCGAAGAGCGAGGACGGCTACACGCAGACCTATGTCGTCGACTCGGACACGGTCATCGAGGGCGTCGAGAAGGGCGACTCGGTCACCATCGTGGCCACCGTCTCCGGCGACACGTCAACCGCCGCGTCGGTCATGGAACGCGGCGCCGGCATGCAGCCCCGTCGCGGCACCAACGGCGAGGGCAGTCCCAAGGACAACAGCAACGGCGGAAACTGAAAGCCAGCGCCCTGAAGGACCCCTTCATGTCACTCAACGCCCTCAAGGGGTCCTTCAGGGCACCGCCGGCGTGGTGGTGACTACCGGCGTCGGCTCCTCCGGTGTGGACAGCTCCAGCCCGTACACGCAGGTCGGGTCCTCGCCGAGCAGCCCGCCGAGCAGGTTGCCCACCGTGCCCAGCAGGCCGCACGCGCCGGCCGGCTCGTCGGCCGGCGGTGTGGTCGGTGGCTCGGTCGGGGGTTCCACCGGCGGCTCGGTCGGCGGCTCGGTCGGCGGGTCCGTCGGGTCGGTCGGGTCCGGCGGTGTGGTCGGTGGCGTCGTGGGTGGTGTGGTCGGTGGGGTGGTGACCGGCGGCGTGCCGGGCGGCACCGGCGCACCCGGCCCGGCCGGCGGCACGGCTGGCAGTGCGGCCGGCGGCGCGACCGCGGCCTGCGCCGTCGGGTCGGAGCCGGCGCCGATGATGTCGGCCACGGACACCGTCCCGTTGCGGTACACGGTTATCCACGACCGCACGAGGGACAGGTAGCTCGTCGAGTGGTTGTAGCTCAGCACGGCCGCGTCCAGCCCGGCCGGCGTCCCGAGGTCGCGGTTGGCGGCGCACAGGTAGCGCGCGGCGGCGAGGCTCGCGTCGTACACGTTGTGCGGGTCGAGCCGCCCGTCCACGTTGCCGTCGGCGGCCCAGCGGGCCCACGTGCTCGGGATGAACTGCATCGGCCCGACCGCGCGGTCCCACGTCGTGTCGCCGTCGAGCGCGCCGCCGTCGGTGTCGCCGATCGCGGCGAACGCGCCGCCGTCGAGCACCGGGCCGAGGATCGGGGTGAGCGTGCGGCCGCCGCCGTCCACCAGGCCGCCGCGGGCGTGCCCCGACTCGACCTTGCCGATCGCGGCGAGCAGCTCGAGCGGTATGTGGCAGTTGGGCTGGACCAGGTTCGTGCGCTCGTAGGCACGCTGGTACGCCTCGAGCACGGTCGACGGGATGCTGCCGGTCGCCGACGCCGGCACGCCGCCGACGAACCGGCCGCTCGCGAGGTGACTGTCGACGATCTCGCGGGGGAACGACGCGCTCGGCGGCGAGTTGCCGCCCGCGCCGGCCTCGGCGCGGGCCGGCGCGGGCGGCTGCTCCGCGGGCGGTTCGCTCGCGTGGACCGTGGCGGAGGCGGCGGACGCGGCGAGCAGCACGGCGCTCACGGCCATCAGCCCGCCGGACGGACCGCGCAGCCGGTGTCTACCTCGCCTGCCCTCAGCGGTCTGCTCGGTCAGCCACGCCATCCCCCGCGCCGGGTTGCCCCGGCGCTGGTGTCGCGCCCTTTTGTCCTTGTTCGACAAGCCGATCCACCCCTTCGATCCACCTTGTCCGTAGGCGAACCCACGTCAGTAGAGCATCGGGGTGACAGCCAGATAGCGATCAAGAACCACCCGTACCCGATCGGGCAGCCAAGCCAGCCTCATCGGTGACCAGGCGCTGCCCGATGTGTGCTCGCAGCGTCATGCGGGCCGGGGAAAGCTCACGCTTCGAGGGAGTCAGTCGGCCGAGTCGGCCGCCGCGGCCCGGATCGGGTCGCCGCGCAGCGGGATGGCGTCCGCGCGGGCCGGGTCGATCCGGTGCACGGAACCGTCCGCGGCGGTCTGCGCGACCGCGAGCATCACCAGGTACGCCGCGCGGATCTGCGACTGCTCGTCGTCGAGGGCGCTCAGCTCGAGCAGCACGCTGGCACTGCCGCGCAACCCGTAGGCGTTGCGGGCGATGCCCTCGTAGTCGCCGCCCGGGTACTGGCTCACGTTGCCGCCGGCGAGGTGGTCGATCGTCCGCTGCGCGACGACCGTCACCTGCTTGGCCGCGTCGACCAGCTCGGGTGTCACGTCCGGGTGCGTCGGCCACAGCAGCGACGCGGTGATCTCCCGGCCGTCGTCGTCGAGGTAGCGGCCCTGCATGTGGTAGTCGATCGCGATGTGCGGCTGGAACTCGGCGTACGCCCGCTGGATATGGCCGGCCTCGGTCGCCGGGTTGTCGTCCGGGGCCAGGTCGGGGCTGTGGTAGCGGTTGATGTCGTAGCCCTTGCCGCGCTCGCCGTACTCCGGGTCGGCGGTCGGGTCGAAGTTGTAGCGCCAGTCGTGGGAGTGGCCGTCCGGGTTCGCGCGGACCACGACGTCGATGGTCAGCCGGGACAGCAGCCACCGCTGCCAGAACGACTTGCCGACGCCGACCGTGCGCAGGAACTCCACGGCCGCCGGCGTGCCGAGCGGCTCGTCGCCGTGCTGCTGGGTGACGTACTGGACGCGCACCGGGCCGTGTCCGACTCGCGCCGCCCACACCGGCCGGCCCTCGTTCGTCTCGCCGATGTCGCGGACCTCGATCGTGCCCTTGCTCTGCCTGGCCAGCGCCTCGAGCTGCGCGCCGAGCGCTTCGTTGGTGGGTCTCGGGTCGACCGTGTGCCAACCGGACCGGGACTGTTCTGGAGCTTGTGGCTGGGCCGCGGCGGGCGCCGTCGTGGCGACGAACGCGATCGCGGTAGCGGCCAGCGCGAGCAGGGTGCGGAGTCGCATGCGGACAAAACTCGCACGCATCGACACGGCCTGACAAGACCTGTGTGGCCTTCAGAGCTTTCCGCGCAGCGCGACGGCGGTCGCGATCGTGGCCACTGTGCCAAGGCCGCCGGCCACGATCAGGGTCACCGGCGCCGACGTCAGGTCCAGCAGCACGCTGCCGCCCACATACGACAGTGCGGCCGCGACCCCGATCGCGCCGTACAGGTTGCCGAACACGCGGCCCAGCATCGCGGGCGGCACCAGCCGGGGCAGGAGCGTGTTCGTCGCGACGTCCATGGCCGCGATGCCGAGGCCGCGAACCGTCTGCACGGTGAACGCCGCGGCCACCGCCCACGCGAGACCGGTCAGCAGGTTCCCGACGCTGCTCACCGCGAAGCCCGCAAGCAGCAGCACGGTCATCGGCACCCGCGTGCCGGCCGCGGTCAGCAGCGCGTACCCCGCGAGCAGCCCGATCCCGACCGCCGCGAGCAGCAGCGCGACCGCCGAGTCGCCCGCGGCGTAGGTGTCGGTCGCCAGGAACACGAGCGCCACGTCGTCGACGCCGTTGCACGCGACCACCGCGCAGAACCCGAGCGCGATCACCCGGACCGCCTTGTGCGACCAGATGAACCGCACCCCGTCGCGGGCCGAGCCGAGCAGCGACCCGGTCGACTCCTCGGGCCGCAGCGACGGCACGGCCACCAGCAACAGCGCCGACACGCAGAAGCTCGCCGCGTCGACCAGCAGCACCCCGGGCACCCCGACCACGCCGACGAGCGCGGCCGCGATCAGCGGGCCGAGCACCTCGCCGCCGTTGGCGCCGAAGCCGAGCAGCGAGTTCGCGGCCGGCAGGTCGGCGTCGGCCACGAGCGCCGGCATGGCGGTCCGCGACGCCGGCAGGAACACCTGCCCGGCCATCGCTCGCAGGGCGACCAACACGAGCAGCACCGGAAGCGGCGGCAGCGTGAGCGCTATCGCGAGGATCAGCCCGCCCTGCACCACCTCGGAGACGATCATGACCCGCTTGAGGTCGAACCGATCGCTGATCGCGCCGGCGACCGGGCTCAGCAGCGACGGCGCGAAGTCGCCGACCAGCAGCAGCAACGCGACCGCGAGCGCGTCGCCGGCGCGGTCGACGACGAGCAGCATCAGCGCGACGAGGCTCAGCGAGTCGCCGGTGAGCGACACGATCCTGGCGACCGCGAGCGCGCCGAAGGGCCGGTTGGTCCGGACCAGTCGGAGCGCGTTGGGCACGGCCGGTCAGGCTACCTTGGGCCGCAGCGGCGTGTCGCGCGCGATTCCCCAGATCGCGGCGCAGCCGACCACCGCGGCGACCACGCCCCAGCCGACGCCGACCACGGTCGAGCCGCCGACTCCGGACAGTACGTTGCCGATCCCCAGGAAACCGGTGGGGCCCAACAGGATCTCACCCGGCGAGATGATCAGCAGCGCGAGCGGGATAGTCGACAGTCCGGTCAGGACACTTCGGCTGAACGCCGCGCTGACCAACGCGCCCGCGATCGTCCACAGTAGAAGGAACAGCGTGTACGTCGCGAAGATGCCGGCGAAGTCGTTCGCATTGCCGAACAGCGCCGCGGACGGCAGGTCGTGCGACCAGCCCGCCGCCGCGTACACGCCGCCCTCGACCAGGTAGCCGATCGTCTGCAGCAGCGCGGCGCTCACCGCGAGGCCGACGAAGTAGGGCCAGAGCTGACGCAGGAAGTCGCCCCTGGTGCGGCCGTGCGCGACGTTCAGCCGCAGGTAGGTGGAGATCGCGTCGATGCCGAGTCCCATGAGGAACCAGCGCGGCACCTGCGTCGCCACGTTGTGCCAGATGCTCTCGTCCACGTTCCCGAACCACCAGAGGCCGGCCGTGGTGACCGCCGAGACGATCCCGAGCACCAGCCACAGAACCAGGGTGAACGTCAGGTGCGCGGTCAACAGGATGCCCAGCGTCGGCCAGCGGTTGCGCCCGCTCATCTCGATCCTCCGGAGGTCAGGTGTACGAACAGGTCCTGCAGCGCGATCGGCCCGAGGTCGAGCCCCACCTGTCGCGCCTGTGCCTGCCGTCTGTCGTCGAGCGGGCCGTACACGGTCGCGGACTTGGTGCGCCCCAACGTCTTCTCGTTCAGCACGTCGAGCCCGAGGGTGAACGAGTCGACCAGCGTGGCATCCCCGGTGACCGCCGTGCCCGCCGCACGCAACGTGTCCGCGTCGTCGTGCAGCAGCAGCCGGCCGTCGTGGACGATCAGCACGTCCTCGAACAGCGTGCCGACCTCCTCGATCAGGTGCGTCGCGATGATCACCATGCGCGGATGCGCCAGCACGTCCGCGAGGAGCGCGTCGTAGAAGGCGTACCGGGACGGCGCGTCCAGCCCGAGGTAGGACTCGTCGAAGATCGTCACCGGGGCGCGGGACGCGAGGCCCATCGTGACGCCGAGCGCGCACTGCTTGCCGTGCGACAGCGTTTTCGGCGTCCGGTTCAACGGCACCGCGAACATCTCGAGCAGCTTCGCCGCGTAGCCGGCGTCCCAGGTCGGGCGCAGCCGGCCGGCGAAGTCGATCAGGTCGCGGACGCTCACCCGTGGCGACGACGCGTCGCCGGTGCCGCGGACCAGACACACCTTCCCGGTCGCCGTCGCGTTCTCGAACACCGGCTCGCCGTCGACGAGCACCGTGCCGGCCGACTGCCGCAGATAGCCGGCCAGTACCGAGAGCAGGGTGGTCTTGCCGGACCCGTTGCGGCCGAGCAGGCCGCAGATCTTGGGGCCGGACAAGGAGAAGCTCACGTCGGCGAGCGCGGGGGCCGTGCCGTAGCGCATGGTCAGCCCTGCCGTCTCGATACTCGGGGTCATCGTTCTTCCTCGCTCGCCTGCTGGGTGATCCGCTCGACCAGGTCCGGCAGCTCGATGCCGAGCGCCCGCGCCCGCTCGACCATCGGGTCGACCACGTCGGCGAAGAAGCTCTTGCGCAGCCGGGCCCGCAGCGCTTGGCGCGCCTGTGGGTGCACGAACATCCCGATCCCTCGTCGTTTGTAGAGCACGCCGTCGTCGACCAGTTGCTGGAACGCCTTGTTCACGGTCGCCGGGTTGATCCGGTGGAACGCGGCGTACTTGTTGGTCGACATGACCTGCTCGTCGCCGGTCAGTGCGCCGCTCAGCACCTCGGCCTCGATCCGGTCGGCGATCTGCCGGTAGATCGGGCTGCGGTCGTCGAACATGAGCGGCACCGCCTGGTCAGTTGGTTCATTACTCCACTAATGAACCACATGACTGCCGGGCGAGTCAAGTGCGTCGTCGGATCTAGCGGGAAAGCGCTTTCTCAGGTACTTTCCAGAGCGGATCAGGTTCCGGAGTGACCAAGGACGTGCACCGAATGAACCACGAAACCCACCTCTCCAGGCGAAGAGTCCTCGAGCTGCTCGGCGCGACGGCGGTAGCCGGCGCCGCGACCGCCGGTGCGGCAGGCGCCGCGTCAGCGGAGCCGGCGGCGGCCGGCTGGGGCTGTCGCCGCATCCCTCGCGCCGGCATCGGCATGCATCTCTACACCGTCCGCGACATCCTCGCGGCCGACCCGCTCGGCACCCTCAAGGCGATGGCGGACATCGGCTACAAGTGTGTCGGCGTCAGCGCGTTCCCCCGGCCCGCGGCCGAGATCCGGGACATGTGCCGAGAAGCACGTGTCAACCCGGTGATCCTGCACGTCGGGCACGGTGACATTGTCGGGAACTGGGCGGCCAAGCTCGCCGATGCGCGCACCATCGGCGTCAAGTGGGTGGTGCTGTCGTCGTTCCCGAACGACATGTACACGGTCGAGGGCATTCGGTTGGGCGCCCAGCAGCTCAACGAGGCCGGCGCGGCCGCGCGTGAGCTGGGCATGGGGATGCTGCACCACAACCACGACTCGGAGTTCCGCGTCGTCGACGGCATCCGCCTGTCGGACATCCTCTTCGGCGAGACCGACCCCCGGCACGTCGGTTTCGAGCTGGACATCGGCTGGGCCGACCGCGCCGGCATGGACGCGCGCCAGTTGTTCGCCGACCACCCCAACCGGTTCCCGGTGCTGCACGTCAAGGACCACGACGGTGCCGGCAACTGGGCGGACGTCGGCCACGGCGTCATCGACTTCGGGCGCATCTTCGAGCTGGCGCAATGCGGCGGGGTCAAGTACTGGCTGGTGGAGCGCGACGACCAGCCGGCGCCGCTGGACACCGCGCGCAACAGCTACGAACACCTTGAGTCACTTCGCTTCTAGCTCTGTACCGGGCGGTGGTCCGGGTGTAGGCAGGAGGAATGACACAGACGAGGCGAACCTTCCTGACCGCTTCGGCCGCAGCCGGTGGCGCGGCGCTGGCGGGGGTACCGGCTGTTGGGGCGGCCGCGGCCGGTGACCACGACCGGCCGCCGCTGTCCCAACAGCCGGACAAGGAGCTGCGGGCCGTCCTGCGCGAGGTGGACCCGCGGCGCATCGAGCAGACCGTGCGCAAGCTGGTGTCGTTCGGCACCCGGCACACACTGTCCACTCAGGACGACCCGAACCGGGGGATCGGCGCGGCGCGGGACTGGCTGTTCGCCGAGCTCCAGCGGTACGCGGCCGCGTCGGAGGGGCGGATGACCGTCGAGCTGCAGTCCTACGTACAGCCGCCGGCCGACCGGATCCCGGTGCCGACCAGGATCACCAACGTGCGCGCGACACTGCGTGGTTCCGTTACCCCGGAACGGGTCTACGTCATCTCGGGGCACTACGACTCCCGTGTCACCGACATCATGAACGCCACCAGCGACGCGCCCGGCGCGAACGACGACGCGTCCGGCGTCGCCATCTCGCTGGAGCTGGCGCGGATCATGGCGACGCGCAGACCGAAGGCGACGCTCGTGTTCGCCGCCGTCGCGGGCGAGGAGCAGGGACTCTACGGCGCACGGCACATGGCCGCGCAGTACCGAGCGGCCGGCACGGACGTGCAGGCCATGTTCACCAGCGACATCGTGGGCAGCAGCACCGCGGACGACGGCACCCGCGACCCGCACACGGTGCGGTTGTTCGCCGAGGGCGTGCCGACGGCGGAGACCCCCGCGCAGGCCGCGGTCCGCCGGTCGACGGGCGGGGAGAACGACTCGCCGCCCCGCCAGCTCGGGCGGTTCGTCCGCTCGGTCGCCGACAACCGGGACACCGGCATGGCCGTGCGGGTGATCTACCGCAGGGACCGCTACCTGCGCGGCGGCGACCACATCGGCTTCCTCGAGCAGAGCTACCCCGCGGCGCGGTTCACCGAGCCCAACGAGGACTTCGCGCACCAGCACCAGGACGTCCGCGTCGAGGGCGGCAAGCAGTACGGCGACCTCGTCGAGTTCTGCGACTTCGACTACATCGCGGGCGTGGCAAGGGTGAACGCGGCGACGCTGTGGTCGCTGGCGGCCGCCCCCGGCACGCCGAAGGGCGTCGGCGTGCGGACGAGCGCGCTCACCAACGACACGGAACTGGTGTGGCAGCGGGGCGTCGAGCCCGACCTCGCCGGTTACGAGGTGGTGTGGCGGGAGACCACCGCCCCGGAGTGGACGGACGTGATCCGGGTCGGCGACGTGACGACCGCGAGCATCGACATGTCGAAGGACAACGTGTTCTTCGGCGTGCGCTCGGTGGACCGGGCCGGGCACCGGAGCCCGGTCGCCTACCCGGTCCCGCGGAGCTGACACCGCGCTGACGCGGCGGTGCGACCGGGCCCGCGCGGCCCGGTCGCACGCCCGTCAGAACGACACCAGCGCGGTGCCGGTGATGAACTCGTAGGCGAAGTTGACGAAGAAGAACCCGAAGAACAACACGTTGAGCACCAGGATCACGTAGTGCCACGGCCGAGGTCGCGCGGCCTTGGGCAGCCGGGAGTTCAGGTACATCAACGCGAACGGGAACATCAGCGCGCCGAAGTTCGACATGTTCGCCGAGATCTGCACCAGCTCGGTCGGCAGCGCCAGGTGCAGCGCGGCGCCGATCACCACGAGCACCACCAACATGAACGGGTAGTAGAACTTCCTCGGGTCGTCCTCCAGCAGGCGCCGCAGCCGCGAGCTCGTCGCGTGCGAGGCGTCGGTGAAGTTGCGCACCAACGCCTCGAAGATGCCGAGCTGCGTGGAGAACAGCACCAGCACACCGACCACCAGCATCAGGTAGAACATGCCGTTGCCGTACTGCGCGCCGAGCTTCTCGGCCGTGAACGTCGGCACGTTCGCCGCCGTCGGGGCCTCGCCGCTGGTCTGCACGACATGTGCCATGAGGACCGTCGGCAGCAGCATGCCGAGCATCGCGCCGCCGAAGAACACCACCCACAGGTCGATCATCAGCAGCTTGTACCAGCGCCGCCAGCGGGTCGTGTTCTCCGGCGTGTCGGGGAACGTGACGCCGACGGGTCGGATCGTCTGCTTCTCGCCACGCATGCCGGACAGGAACCCGACCTTCGAGCCCATGCCGTAACCCTTGTCGCGGTAGTGGTTCATCGCGTACCAGTTCAGCCCGGAGGCCAGCGCGGTGAACCCGGCGAGCCCGCCGAGCGTGGTCGCGGTGATGCCCGGCGGTGGCGCGGCCGGCGTGACCAGCCCGCGGATGCCCTCCCACCAGATGTCCCACGGCACGATCGCCACACACACGATGATCAGCACCAGCAGCAGCGTGCCGACCATCATCCAGTTGGCGAGCTCCAGTGTGCGGGACACCTTGCGCGCCAACGCGGTGATCAGGAAGACGACCAGCAGGAGCCCGATCGCGAGCACCCGCACCCACTCGATCTCGTCCGGCTCGTGCGGCCGGCCGGTGATCAGCGTGAACAGCCCCTGACCCGCGCCGGCGGCCCACCCGCCGAAGATGAAGGCGAAGTAGAACGCGATCAGCGCGAACGGGACCCAGAGTTTCCAGCCGGGCGGCACGCGCCCGAACCCGACGACCGGCACCTCGCCGGTCGCCATCACGTAGCGAGCGCATTCGACGTTGTAGAACGTCTGCAGGACAGCGGAAACGGTGATGACCCAACCGACCCCGACGAAACCGAACTCTCCGATGGCGTTCGGCCCGAGGAGCCACTCGCCACTACCGATGGAGATGCCGAGCGCGATGAGGCTCGGTCCGATCACGAACTGGATGATCTGCCGGACACCCAACCGCCGAACCTTGAAGACTTCCTCCGGTTCGGGCAGGTCAGCCACGCCGAGCGGTGGGCGGCTGACGCCCAGTTGGTATTCCGTGGATTGAGAAGCGCGTTCATCGACATCTTTGGCCATGACGACCTCCTGTGTCTGATCTAGCGCACTTCACTCGATTGCGTCAATTGTCCTTTACGGAATCCCGTCTGTCCTCTGTGGACTCGTCGCGCGGTGGGAGGTCTACCTGGACGCCTGTTCTGCCGCCCACTTCTCGGCCTCGGCCGCGATCTCCTCGTGCGACACGTCCCGGTCGTGCCGCCCGAGGCACCACCGGATCCCGGCCGGGTCGCGGATGATGCCCATCCGGTCGCCGGAGAACACGTCCGCGACCGGCGACACCGGCGTCGCGCCCGCGGCGACGGCCCGGTCGAACACGCCGTCCGGGTCGGCCGTCCAGAACGTCATCGTGAAGTTGTTGCCCTCGGCGGGCGGCGGCAGGAGCCCGGCGCCGTGGTCGCCGAGGTCGGCGAGATCGTGCACGCGCTGTTGTACGACCGCGAGATCACGCGGGTGGAGGAGGTGTGCCAGCGGTTCGGCCGGTCCGCCCGCACGCTGCAGCGGATGTTCCAGCGGTACGTCGGCGTCAGCCCGAAGTGGGTCCTGCGGAGGTACCGCCTGCACGAGGCGGCCGCGCGACTGGCCGAGGGCACGTCCGGCACGTGGGCCGAGGTCGCCGCGGACCTCGGCTACTACGACCAGTCGCACTTCATCCGCGACTTCACCCGTGCGATCGGCATGACCCCGGTTGCGTACGCGGAGGCGTGCCGGCGAAAGCAGGCGCCACTGTCAGCGTGAGGCGTGTCGGGAGTCACCGGCCTTCGGCTGAACTGCCCCTGGATTGCCAGCAGTTATAAGGCTAAGGTTATGGTGATCTGTGCTCTGGTCGAACAAGCCATCGACATGCTCGCGGAGCGGGGCCCTTCGCTGGGGCGGCCGCTGGTTGACCGGATAAAGGGATCGGCCTATCGCAACATGAAGGAGCTGCGGCCCGCGTCAGCCGGATGCAGCGAGGTGCGGATCTTGTTCGCGTTCGACCCGTTGCGCAAGGCGATCCTGCTGGTCGCGGGCGACAAGGCGGGCAAGTGGACAGACTGGTATGACCGGAACATCCTCATGGCGGACATGCGTTACGCCGAGCACGTGGCCGAGATCGACGGCGGCGGAAGGGAGGACTGATGTCCCGTTCGTGGAAGGACGTCAAGGCTGACAAGGCTCGGCAGGACCAGGCCGACGGTCGTGACATGGACGTCGCGCACGCCGAGGCGCGTACTCGGACAGAGGCCTACGTGCTCGGGTTCCGGCTCTCGCAGCTTCGGCAGGAGATCGGTCTCTCGCAGGTCGAGATCGCCCGCCGGATGGGGATCAGTCAGCCGCGGGTCAGTCAGCTCGAGGCCGGCGACGTCGGTCAGATGGAAGTCGACACGCTCAATCGGTACGTCATGGCGCTCGGTGGACACCTCAAGCTGTTCGCGGACTTCGAGGACCAGGACGTCGCGAGCGAGGGCAGCGTCAGCGGGGCAAGAGCGCTGTCCATCTAGTCATACCTCGTCCGCGCGGTGTGACTCGATCACGATCGGCGCCTGCCTCGGTTCGGGGTCCACGACCTCGCCGTCCACGACATCGAAGCGCTGGGTGCGCATGTGTGCCCGGCTCAGCATCCGCTTCCGCACGGCCGCCCGCGTCGGCGGGAACAGCAGGAACAGTGCGGCGACGTCACTGAGGAAGCCCGGGAAGACGATGAGCGCCGCGGCCACCCCGATCAGCATCCCGTCGGCCATCTCCGGCTGCGGGTCGCGCCGGTTGCGCAGCGCCTCGGTGAACGAGGTCAGCGTGCGCGTGCCCTGGCGGCGCAGCAGCGACACGCCCACCGCGGACACCGCGATCAGCAGCAGGATGGTCACGAGCGCGCCGACGGCCTGGCCGACGGCGACGATCACGGCGATCTCGGCGGCGACGGCGATCAGCAGGAGCACGAAGACTGGCATACCCGTCCAACGAACGAACGGGTCAAATCACTCCCGGGCCTTCAATGCCTCCGTGACCAGCGGAACCTGCAACGGCAGCCGCGCGATCATGACGGCCCGCCGCCAGCAGCCCCGCCAGCCCCAGCTCGACGACCCCGGACGCGTACGTCCAGAACCGCGCGGTGCCCGGCAGCGCGGACGGCAGGGCGGCGCGCCTTCCCCGTCGAGACGTCATGTCGGGCACATTAGCTCGTCGATCTTCTACACAACCTTGACGAAGTCGAGGAGTGTTGTAGAGAATGGGCGGCATGGCTGACGTCTCGTTCGACGCTCATCCCGATCGGTACCGGCACTGGCGGCTGCGGGTCGACGGCGACGTGGCCTGGCTGGTCCTCGACGTCGACGAGCAGGGCGGCATCGTCCCCGGCTACGACCTCAAGCTCAACTCCTATGACCTCGGCGTCGACATCGAGCTGTACGACGCGACGCAGCGCCTCCGCTTCGAGCACCCCGGCGTCCGTGCGGTGGTCGTGACCAGCGGCAAGGACAAGGTCTTCTGCGCGGGCGCGAACATCCGCATGCTGGCCGCGTCCGACCACCAGTGGAAGGTGAACTTCTGCAAGTTCACCAACGAGACCCGCAACGGCATGGAGGACGCCACCGCCAACTCCGGCCAGACCTACCTGGCCGCCGTCAACGGCGCCTGCGCGGGCGGCGGCTACGAGCTGGCGCTGGCCTGCGACCACATCGTGCTGGTCGACGACAACTCCTCCACCGTCGCGCTGCCCGAGGTGCCCCTGCTCGGCGTGCTGCCCGGCACCGGCGGCCTCACCCGCGTCGTCGACAAGCGCGGTGTCCGCAAGGATCTCGCCGACGTGTTCGCCACCCGCTCGGACGGCGTCAAGGGCCGCACTGCCGTCGACTGGAAGCTGGTCGACGAGCTGGCGCCGCCACGCAAGTTCACCGAGGCCGTCACCGCACGCGCGAAGGAGCTGGCGAAGCGCTCGACGCGGCCGGACACCGCGGGCGTCGTGCTGACCCCGCTGGTCCGCGACCGGTACGTCACCGCCACGCTCGACCGGGACGCGGGCGCGGTCGCCATCACGGTCAAGGCGCCGGCCACGGTCGAACAGCGCGGGGACGCCGAGTTCTGGCCGCTCGCGATGACCCGCGAGCTGGACGACCTGATCCTTCGCCTGCGTGCCAACGAACCGACGCTCGGCACGTGGCTGGTCAGGACCGAGGGCGACCCCGAGGTCGTGCTCGGCTACGAGCGCCTGCTGGCCGGCGACGACTGGTTCGCCAACGAGATCGTCCACTACTACAAGCGCACGCTGAAGCGCCTCGATGTCACCAGCCGGTCCCTGATCGCGCTGATCGAACCGGGCGGCTGCTTCGCCGGCATGCTGGCGGAACTGGCCTTCGCCTGCGACCGTCAGTACGTCCTCGACGACCAGGACGCGGGCGCGGCCGGCACGCTGACGCTCACCGAGTCGAACTTCGGCACGTACCCGATGGGCAACGGCATCAGCAGGCTCGAGTCCCGCTTCTGGGGCGACCGGTCCCATGTGGACACACTGCGCAAAGAGGTTGGCGCTGTGCTTTCGCCGGCGGCGGCGCAGGAGCTGGGCCTGGTGACCGACGCGCTCGACGACCTCGACTGGGCGGACGAGATCCGCATCGTCGTCGAGGGGCGGGCCGCGCTGTCGCCGGACGCGGTGAGCGGCATGGAGGCCAACCACCGGTTCGTTGGGCCGGAAACCGTCGAGACCAAGATCTTCGGCCGGCTGTCCGCGTGGCAGAACTGGGTCTTCGTCCGGCCGAACGCCTCGGGCGAGGAAGGCGCGCTGCGCCGTTACGGCACCGGCCAGAAGGCCGTGTTCGACAGGAAACGGGTGTGACATGACATCCTCGATCAACTACGAGGACAAGATCCCGAACAACGTCGACCTGTCCTCGGACCGCAGGCTCCAGCGCGCGCTGGAGGGCTGGCAGCCGAAGTTCATGAACTGGTGGGGCGAGATGGGCCCCACGCTCGAGACGCAGGGGGTGTACCTGCGCACGGCGGTCAGCGTCGGCCGGGAGGGCTGGGCGCACTTCGACCACGTCAACGTGCCGGACTACCGGTGGGGCATCTTCCTCGCCGAGCGCGACCCCAAGCGCACGATCGCGTTCGGCGAGCACATGGGTGAGCCCGCCTGGCAGCAGGTGCCCGGCGAGTACCGCGCCGACCTGCAGCGCCTGATCGTCATCCAGGGCGACACCGAACCGGCGTCGGTCGAGCAGCAGAAACTGTTGGGGCTCACCGCGCCTTCACTGTACGACCTGCGGAACCTGTTCCAGGTCAACGTGGAGGAGGGCCGGCACCTCTGGGCGATGGTGTACCTGCTGCACGCGTACTTCGGCAAGGAGGGCCGCGAGGAGGCGGAAGGCCTGCTGCTGCGCAACTCCGGCAGCCCGGACTCGCCGCGCATCCTCGGCGCGTTCAACGAGGAGACCGCGGACTGGTTGGCGTTCTTCATGTTCACCTACTTCACCGACCGGGACGGCAAGTACCAGCTCGGCACGCTGAAGGAGTCGGCGTTCGACCCGCTGTCGCGCACGTGCGAGTTCATGCTGAAGGAAGAGGCGCACCACATGTTCGTCGGCACCACCGGTGTCGACCGGGTGGTGGAGCGCAGCGCCGCGCTCATCCGCGAGCACGACACCCTGGACATCGGGCCGCGCGGCGGGATTCCGCTCGACATCATCCAGAAGTACATCAACTTCCACTTCACGGTCTCGCTCGACCTGTTCGGCAGCGAGACGTCCACCAACGCCGCCAACTACTTCACCGCCGGCCTCAAAGGACGGTGGCAGGAGACCCGCCGCAAGGACGACCACCTGCTGACCGAGGACGGCGTGTTCCTCGAACGGCCGACGGCCGAGGGCACCTGGGAGAGAGAGGAGCTGTCCGCACTGCTCGCGCTCAACCTCGACCTGCGCGGGGAGTACATCGCCGACTGCGAGACCGGTATCAAGCGCTGGAACCGGATCCTCGACGCGGCGGAGATCGACTTCAGGTTCGCGTTGCCGCATCCGGGTTTCAACCGGTCGGTCGGGGTCAGCGCGGATGTCCACGTCACACCGGACGGCACGATCATCGACGAGGCGACCTGGCGGAAGGCCAAGCACAAGTGGCTGCCGACCGACGAGGATCTCGCGTTCGTGCGCTCGATGATGCGCCCGGTCCACGAGCGCGGCAAGATCGCCAGCTGGGTCGCGCCGCCGCGCAACGGCATCAACGGCAAGCCTTTCGACTACGAGTACGTCTACCTGACCTGACCCCGAGGTTGTCAACGATGACTCCCAGGACTCCCACCACGTTCAACGCCACCGACTACCTGATCGATCGACAGCTGCGGGACGGCAACGGCGACCGGACCGCGGTGGTGTGCGACGGTCTTTCCCTGACCTACCACCAGCTCGCGGACGAGACCCGGCGGATCGCCGCCGGGTTCCGTGCCGTCGGGGTGCGGCCGGAGGAGCGCGTGCTGTTCTGCATGGCCGACGGGGTCGAGCTGCTCACCGGCATCCTCGGCGCCATGTGGCTTGGCGCGGTGCCCGTGCCGGTGTCCACAATGGTCACCGGGCCCGAGCTGGCCACCATGCTGTCCGACTCCCGCGCGCGGGTCCTCTGTGTCTCCACGGAGTTCGCCGAGGTCGCGCGCGTCGCGCTCGCCGCCGAGTCCGAAGTGGAGCGGATGATCGTCGACGGCGACGTCGACCTTCCCTGGCTGCGGTGGCGCGAGCTGCGTGCCATGGGCGAGCCGGGCCCGGCGTACGGGACGTGGGCCGACTCGCCCGCGCTGTGGCTCTACACGTCCGGCACGACCGGCAAGCCGAAGGGCGCGATGCACCGGCACGGCAGCGTCCGCGACGTGGCCGAGCTGTACGGCCGCGGCGTGCTCGGTGTCGGTCCCGACGACCGGTGCCTGTCGGTCCCGAAGCTGTTCTTCGCCTACGGGCTGGGGAACTCGGCGTTCTTCCCGCTGTCCGCGGGCGCCACCACGATCCTGGAGCGCGCCCGCCCGACCCCGCGGACGATCGCCGAGCGGGTCAGAACGGAGCGGCCGACGCTGTTCTTCGGCGTGCCGACGTTCTACTCCGCGCTGCTCAACTCCGACCTCCCCGACGACACGTTCTCCTCGGTGCGCCAAGGGATCTCGGCCGGCGAGCCGCTGCCGGCCGTGCTGTACTCGCGTTTCCGCGAGCGGTTCGGCGTGGAGATCCTCGACGGACTCGGCTCGACCGAGGCGCTGCACATCTTCCTGTCGAACCGGCCGGGCGCGGTGCGTCCCGGCTCGTCCGGCACGCCCGTCGACGGCTACCGGGTGGAGATCCGCGACGAGCGCGGCGCGCCGGTCGAGACGGCGGGCCAGCCGGGGGACCTGTACCTGTCCGGCCCGTCGGTGGCCACGGGTTACTGGTGTCGCACGGAAACCACGCGGCAGGTGTTCCAGGGCGAGTGGCTGCGCACCGGCGACACCTACGTGCGCAACGACGACGGCACGTTCACGTGTCTCGGCCGCTCCGACGACATGCTGAAGGCAGGCGGCATCTGGGTGTCGCCCGCCGAGGTGGAGGAGCGGCTGCTGCAACACCCGGACGTCGCGGAGGTCGCGGTGGTCGCCGGCCGCGACGCCGACGGGCTGGACAAGCCGATCGCCTGTGTGGTCCCGACTCCCGGCAAGACCGTCGACGCGGCCGCGCTCGTGCAGTGGTGTCGGGAGGGGCTCGCCGCGTACAAGCGGCCGCGTGCCGTCGTGCGGGTGATGGAGCTGCCGAAGACCGCGACCGGCAAGATCCGCCGAAACGTGTTGCGGGAGCTGGTCGCCGAGGAGCTGGTGGTGCGCCCGGTCGTCGCGGCGGGGCCGGAGACGGTGCGGAACTGATGCTCGACGGGATCCCGCTGGTCGACGCGCACGTGCACGCGCCGAGGCTGTCCACGTTGAAGCCCGCGTGGCGCGAGTGGGCCGCGGAGTTCGGCGGCCGCCACGACTGGCGCTCGGCGTACGACGATGCCGGCGACCCGGTCCCGGCGCGCCTCGACGCGCTGTTCGCCTCGGAGGGCGTGGACCGCGTGTTGTTGTTCTGCGAGTACAGCCCGCGCGCCACCGGCCTGCAGACGATCGACGATCTGCTGCCCATCGTGTCGCACAACCCGGTCCGGTTCCGCCTGGTGGCCAACGTGAACCCGCACCTGCACCACCCGCTCGCGTCCGAAGTGGAGCGTCAGCTCGCGCTCGGCGCGGTGGCGCTCAAGGTGCACCCCGTGCACGGCGCCTTCGACCCGGGCGACAAGGAGCTGTACGCGGCGTACCAGATCTGCGCGGACCGCGGCGTGCCGGTGATCGTCCACACGGGATCGTCCAGCTTTCCGGGTTCCAGAGCCAAGTTCGGCGATCCGGCGCTGATGCTCGACCCGGTGGAGCAGTTCCCGGAGGTGAACTTCGTGTTCGCCCACGGTGGTCGCGGCTGGTGGTACGACACGGCCACGTTCCTCGCGCTGTCCAAACCGAACGTGTGGCTCGACCTGGCCGGCCTCCCCCCGAAGAACCTGCCGACCTACTACGCACGCTTCGACCTGTCACGGCTGGCCGAGAAGATGGTCTTCGGGACCGACTGGCCGGGGATCCCCGGCGTGGCGCGCAATGCCCGGGCGCTGGCCGCGCTGGGGTGGTCGGGGGAGGTGCTTCGCGGCGTCCTGTCGGGGAACGCCGCGAAGCTCTTCCCCGGCCTGGATATCTAGTGTCCCGCGCCGGAAATCAGGCACATATCTCGCCGGCCCAGGTTCCCGCTGGCCGCGTTGCCGGCTCGCCCGAGTACAACCCGGTACGAGGACGAGCCGGCGCCTTGCCAGCGGAAACCTGGATCCACCGAGATACGCACCGCATTTCCGGCGCGGGACACTAGCGCGCCAGCACCAGGTACGCGAACCCCAGTACTCCGCGATACCCGGTCAGATACTCCCGTTCCCGCTCCTCCTCACGCGCCCGCACCTCGGCCGCGCGCGGGTCGTCGGCGTTGGCCAGCAGCCACTCCCGGGTCCCGGCCCGGTGGCGGGACTCGAAGTCGTCCCACTCGCGTTGGTCGGCCAGGTTCAGGTGCAGCACCTGCCACCCCGCCTCGCCGCACGCCGCGACCAGGTCGGCGAGCCGCAGGATGCCGGGCCCGATGATGTCCCGCGCGGCCTTCGTCGGTGGCTCCTCCCAACAACCGTCGCCGACGAGGACGCGCCCGTGCGGCACCGTCTCCGCGAGCGCCGTGAGCATCTTCTTGCTGCCGCCCAACGTGTGCGACGAGCCGATGCACAGCGCCCGGTCGGCGGTGCCGTCCCACTCCGCCGCCGGCTGCTCGACGAAGTCCACGCCGAGCCCCCGTTCCCGAGCCGCCCGCCGCCCGCGGTCGAGGCCGGTGGGGTCGGTGTCGAGCCCGACGGCCTTCGCCCTGGTCCGTGCGGCGGCTCGCAGGAGCAGTTCGCCCCAACCGCAGCCGAGGTCCACGACGCTCGTGGCGGCGGTCAGGTCGAGCAGGTCCAGCAGCTCCTCCGCGTGGGGTTCGCTGAGCGGGGTGTTCCACCGCAGCGCGGCGTACCGCGCGGTGGCGAGCGAGTCGGTCACTTCAGGTAAACCCTTTCCTGGGTGATGGGGTAGCCGGCGCGGGCGAAGGTCGCCGCCATCGGCGTGTTGGTGGTGTCGGTCTCGGCGGTGATCTCCGTGACGTCCGCCTCGACCAGCAGGTGCGTGGCCTCGATGAGCAGGTCGTACGCGTACCCGTGGCCGCGCTGTTCCGGTACGACGCCGATGATGCCGATCACCGGGGTCGAGTGGTTGCGTCCCGGCACGGTCAACCCGACGAGTTCACCTTCCCGGGTGAACGCGAGCCGCCACCACTCACGCGGTGACGGCATCCACTTGAGGAACGTCATCTCGTCGCGCGCCGCCGCGTCGACGCCGTCGGTCTCCCTGGTGCGCTTCTCGTGCGCGTCCAGCGAGCCGTGGACGATCCGGCGCAGGACGTCGAGGACCTTCTCGTCGTCGGGCTCCGGCCGGAACTCCAGCCGGCCGGGCCGGGCGGGCAGCCCGTCGGCCGGCGTCCACCGGTACCGCAGCCGCTCGACGAACGGCGTCATGCCGGCCCTGGTCGCGACGTCGATGCGCGCCTCGCCGGCCGCGCGCACCGCGGGCTCGTTCCGCCAGCCGGGCGGCACGAGCAGGCAGTACTCGACGTCGTTGCCGGCTTTCTGGAGCATCGCGACGGCCGCGTCGGCCTCGCCGTCGGCGAAGTCGAGCCAGTCGAGCGCGATCGGCGCGTCGTCGTCGGGTCCGGCCCACCACGCGGCACGGGCGACGACCTTGTCGTCCCGCAGCGCCACCCAGGTCCACTCGGGACGGTACTGGTGCAGCGCGACGAGCTCGCGGTAGTCGCGGCCGACGCTCTGGAAGCCCACGATGGCAGGGTCCACAAGGGACAGGAACAGGTCTTCCTCACCCGCGACGAGCGGGCGCAGTTCAAGCATGTCAATCCTTTACGGGAGTGACGTGCTCCCCCGCATGAGGTGGGAGCACGTGGTCGTCGTTGCGAACACCGTCCTCACCTCCCTTCGTCCGAGTGCGTGGCCCCAGCCAACCACGCTGGTCAACCGTTTTTTCAGCTGTTGGCCAGCTCCGACCAGCGTTGCTGCGCCGGGGTGCGCCAGCGGACGTGGAGCTCGTTGAACAGCGCCGTCGCCGTGGTGCCACTCCACCTCGGGGGCAGCAGCTCGCCGGGGAGCTGTGGGTCGAGGAACGGGAAGCGGCGCCACTCGTGCACCAGCATGGTCTGCGCGCGCAGCACGGCGTCCGGGGTGGCCGGCTCGTGCGCGCGGAACTCGTCGACGAAGTCCTGGTAGCGCGCGCCGACGTCGGCGAGGTCCCACGCGCTCGTGACCATGGCGCGTTCCGACCCGAGGGCCCCGTAGTTCGCGAGAAAGGACATCGCCTGTGCCGACAGGTCCAGCTCGGAAAGGATCAGCTTCGCGTCCGCCTCGGCCGACAGGTGCGGGGTGATCCACACGCCCGCGGTCGGCGAGCCGAAACCGGCCCAGCTGAGCCGGGTGCGCAGCTTGTGCCGCAGGTCGCGCATCGACTCGGGGACCGAGACGAGCACGACGAGCCAGCGGCCGTCCCACGCGTGGGCGCCGCTGCCGAAGCCGTAGATCCGTGCGGCGCCCTCGGCGAGCAGGCGGCGGCCCGGCTCGGTCAGGGTCCAGCGGACGCGCCGCCCGATCCGGTCGGAGCCCAGCCAGCCCTCGGCGGCCGTGCGGGCCAGCGCCTGCCGCGCGGCCTTCTCCTCGACGTCGAACAGCGCGAGCACGTCGACCAGCGTGGACGTCCACACCGGCGCGTCGGCCGGCAGCACGTACTCCCCGAGGATCGTCGTCAGGAGGGAGCGGGCACTGCTGCCGCTGACCTCCCGGCGCCGGCTGAGCACCGGCCCAGACATGGAAGCTCCCCACATTCGTGCCACACCGTCACGAATCAGTATTGCATTGCCCCGAGCCTAGAAGAGCGTGGGCGGGAGATATCCCTCGAGCGTCAGCAGCCGCCGTTTCGACTCGACGCCGGTGCCGCCGCTGAACCCGCCGAGCCCGTCGCCCGCGACGACCCGGTGGCACGGCACCACGATGGGAATCGGGTTGCTGCCCATGATGGATCCGATGCCCCGGGGCGGGATCCCCGAACCGCAGCGCGCGGCCAGTTCGCCGTACGTCACGACCGCGCCGTAGGGCACCGTCGAGTACAGCGTGCCGAGCACGAGCCGCTGGGCCTTCGACATCAGCTGCCAGTCGACGGAGACGTCGAACTCGCGCAGCTCGCCGGCGAAGTATCTGCGCAGCTGCGTCAGGATCTCCGCCGTCCGCCCGGACGAGGCGGCCTCCGTCATGCCGAGCCGCGCGGCGATCGCGGCTCTGATGTGGGGCGAGTCGGTGAAGGCGGTGGCCACCAGACCATCGGTGGTGACCGCCGCCAACACGTCGCCCAGCTCCGTCGGCACACTGCCGAACGCGACCGTGCCAGCGCTGTCCACCATTCAGCCATTATGCGCACGGCACCGACAGGAAAAGCTAGGCCGACTGTTCGGAGTCCCCGAGCCGGGGGAACGGCGAGGTGGAGAAGACCACCTCGACCGCCACCCCGAAGTACTCCGCGATCCGCAGCGCCAGGAACAGCGACGGGCTGTACTCGCCGCGCTCCAGGTACCCGATCGTCTGGTAGTGCACGCCGAGCGCGTCCGCCAGCTGCCGGCGCGACACCCCGCGTTCGACGCGGAGCATCGCGATCCGGTTGTAGATCGTCTCGTTCGTGGTGCTCTTGCCTGTCATGACACCCGCTGCATGGCCCGCTCCCGGCGCTCGGCGACGCTCGAGCCGGACTCACGGCGCGCCATCCTGCGCAACACCATGGGGGCAATGATCAACCCGGCCACGGCCCACGCGCTGAGCACGCCCAAGGTCTCCAGGTGCCGCCACGACTCGCCGATCTCCACCGCGGACAGGTTGTCCGGCAGCATCGCCGACCGCATGCCCAGCCCGAGCCAGTAGATCGGGAACACCTGCGCGCCGCCCTGCACCCAGTCCGGCATCGAGCTGATCGGGTAGAAGATGCCGGAGATCGCGACGAGTCCCATCACCGGCAGCATGATCAGGCCCGAGTTGCGTGGGTTGGAGAACAGCGACCCGGCCACCGCGCCGAGCGGCAGCGTCGCGATCAGCCCGAGCACGATCACCCACACGAGCGTGAACCAGTTGATCGAGATGCCGTCCAGCATGAACAGGCTGGGGATCACCACGAACGACTGCGACACGATCGTCATCCCGGACACCGTCACGATCTTGCCGACCAGGTACCCCGTCATGCCGTTGGGAATCGCCTTGGCACGCAACAACGTGCCGTCCTCGCGCTCGATCGCGAGCGACATCATCAGCGTGACGAGCCCGCCGAACGCGATGCCCATGCCGATGACGCTCGGCAGCGTGCGCGACCCGAGCGAGAAGTTCGTGCCCGGCACCGTCGCGTCCCGCATGAAGAACATGACCACCAGGAAGATCACCGTGGGGAACAGGTAGTTCCACAGGTCCTGGCTGTTGGTGAGCGTCTGGCGGATCTCCGCCCGGCCACGCGCGAACCCCGCACGTACCGCCGTCGCCTGACTCATCGCGCCACCACCTCGAACTCACGCACCGCGTCCTCCTGGCGGCCGGCCTCGAACTCCCGGACCATCGCCATGTACGTGTCCTCGAGGCTCGCGGTGCGCACCTCGAGGTCGGCGATCTTCTCGTCGTGCTCACGGAACAGCTGCCGCACGAACTCGGTCGCGTCGGTCGTCGAGTGCACGAACCGCTGCCCGTCGACCGCCCACTTCACCTCGGCCTCCGTGGACATCCGCCGCGCCAGCTCGTCAGCGGAGCCGTCGGCGATGATCGTGCCGCCCGCGAGGATCAGGATCCGGTCGGCGAGCTTCTCCGCCTCGTCCAGGTCGTGCGTGGTCAGCAGGATCGTCGTGTCCTGGTCGGCGAGCCGGTGCACGAGGTCGTGGAACTCCCTGCGTGCCTCCGGGTCGAACCCGGCGGTCGGCTCGTCGAGGAACAGCAGCTCCGGCCGCCCGACGATGCCGATCGCCACGTCGAGCCGCCTGCGCTGCCCCCCGGACAGCTTCGAGATCTTCTTGTCGGCGTGCTCGGTGAGGCCGACGGCCGCCACCAGCTCGTCGGGATCCCACGGCCGCGTGATGCGGTCCGTCGAGTACGGCGCGTAGTACAGCCCGAGGTGCGCGAGCAGT
>Ga0193742_1000078_pt1 | contig 64995 bp, 71 predicted proteins | sample L2c1metaG_FD_165511 | JGI IMG/M metagenome (GOLD analysis project Ga0193742, IMG submission 165511) | Soil microbial communities from a riparian zone of the East river system, Colorado, United States - L2c1 | ecosystem: Environmental > Terrestrial > Soil > Riparian zone | place: USA: East River... | reverse complement strand
CTGTTTCTGAGGAGCCTCATTCTTCGCGGCCTCTGGTGAAGAAACGCTCTTCTGGGAGCTCTCCTGTAAGACAAGTGTCTTTCGGAGGAAGGTCGGGCGAACTTTGAGGGAGGTAGCAGATTCGTCCAATTATTTCGCTTTAAATTTATCAACTTTCCATCCCAAAAATGTAGAACTATCTCTCTTTTTGAGAGTAGGATTTGGATTGCCAATCGCTATGTATGTTTTGTAATGCAGATATTTAATTCTGCAGTTCCTGCTTACAAACACGCAAAGCCTCTCAAGAAATTGGGCTACTGCAATTCTGTACTCCCACTCTCAGCCAAGGTAAAATTGAGATTGTACAGAGCAGAAAGGTTGTCCAAGTCTGTTGGCCTCTCGATACACAACGACAATTTTCGAGCCAAAAATGTGGCCAACACGTGTTTGCACTGGGACAACAGGAGATGAACATAGTTCAGAAGTATGACGATGATCATGAAACAAACCATAATGTGGGTTTCCGATAAAAGAACTGCGTGTATGAACGAAGGGCAGGTGCAAGAAAATGGTACTCTCGGAGCCGCATCCAGGTCAAGAAGAATTGTGTATGTCGCCGTCGATCCTAGAACTTCGTATTCGGTATGGCCCCAGGGAGTGATATGATGGATCACTGACAAGAAAAAAATGGATTAATCAAGAAACTTAGATTTATTTAAACAGCGTAAGGTGGCTTACCGCTTCCACGGTCGATGAGATCCAGAGCAGCGATAATAAGGTTCTCCGGAAAGATGATTTGAAGTTTCATTAATGAATCTTCAGAAACTTGGAACAAAGGTTGGATTAGATGGATTCATTCACGAACTCTATAGGGACGGGGGACATACGTTCATCATGTTCGAGTTGGATAGACTCAATGATACTCTTCGCGAGAGTCAATGAGTGCATGTTCGAATGCTGGATGAGTTTAACGACGAGTCTTAGTTAGCTTCGCTGGCCTTGACATGGGCATGTTCTGATTGTTGCCTGTTAGATACATGAGAGAGGGTATGTACGATGGCGCCAAACAAGGTCAAGCCAGTCGCAGCGTCGCGAGTCCTTTGTCCAAAAAAACTCATGCCATCATATCTATTTCACTTTGCTCATGCTCACAATGAATTCAGACTTCCTGAACTGAAATCTATCGCAGAACTTTATGGATTCCCGATTATTCTGCCACGACATCCTGATGATCGCGATCCTAGAAGGCCATGCATAGTTATTGAACTCGAAGACGAAGGACATGCACGAATTCTGGCAAACCGATGTATTTTAGTCAAGTATATCCTTTACCTTTGATGATTCTGGATTTTTTATTTTTTTGGCGGTGAGCTAACTTTTCTGCGTGATTGTAGATCTGTATTCGAGTTTTATGGGCAAGGGTCTAGTTACGAAGCCCTTCATGTTGCCAATCGTCAAAATGAGACCCTCTGGCATCGTTATATCAAGGATACATCTTTTCGCTTTCTAGTGACCGCGTACAATCACACAATTCCACAATCAAGGCAGAGGGATGTTATAGAAAGCTTTGCTTATATGGGCTTCCTCGGAAAGATTGATATGAGGACTCCTGATATCACCCTGATCTGTTTCGAAGAATGTGTGTATAGTCAACCTAACATTGGATCCAGTGCAGTATTTCACATACCATGTACAGACGAAGATCGTCATGGAACCACGCGGGAAAAGCATGAAGGAGATGGAAATTTCCGACAAGTATTCTTTGGTAGGTTGGTAGGTTCATCGGAACGATTGCGAGAATCCGTCGTTTTTTGACTCTTGTTCCATTTTAAAAAGCTAGTTGAAGGATCTGCCAGACACTTGATTGGGAAGTTTAATGTCAAGACACGAGTGTACTATGGGAACACAAGTATGGATTCGGAGATGTCCCTTCTCATGGCAAATCAGACTTTGGTGAGAGCCAATTGCACCAGATTTTAATCCACGCCGTAAAGCTCATTTTTGGGGGCTAGGCCTCACCTGGGAAACTCATTTACGATCCCTTTATGGGAACGGGGAGCATGGCCTATGTCAGTGTCCCGCTTTCACGATACTTGTAATCTTACCCCTGATCAGTTGTTTCTTTCCAGCCTACAGCCCATTTTGGTGCCCTCGTTTTCGGCTCAGACATTGATGGCCGTCAAATGAGAGGGAAAGGTAACCCTGATCGTCATATTTGATGATTCAGAGCGCATTTTTTATCTGACCCTTTTCCTAGAAAAGACCCCAGGCGTACTTCGAGCTGCAACTCAATATGGGGTCGCGTCGCGATTGCTGGATTTATCAGTGTTTGATCTGACTCACCACCCATGGCGATGTGGAGGCTTGTTTGACGCAATTGTTACCGATCCCCCTTGTACGTATGGCTATTCATTCTATCCGTTGTTGATTTCATATTTACCTTAGAAATTCACATACAGACGGTATACGAGCTGGCGCTAAGCGTCTTGGACGCAAGAAGCAATTAACAGATATCCAGAAAGAACTTATGCTACAACATCGTCTTTCTCCACCCAGCCAGTATGTTACCTTCTTTGTTATTTCGGGCTTGATACTTTTCTTTTTTCTGAATCTCGAAATTGATATAGAGGTGACCAACCTTACATCCCACCCACAAAACCATATGAATTATCGCAGCTAGTCACTGATCTCGTACTTTTCGCACGATATTTATTAAAGCCTGGTGGCCGCCTCGTCTTCTTCCTTCCGACGGTAACCGATGAATACGAGGAAATCGATATCCATACTATGCTGTGTGAGGGAATGGAAGTTATTGCTAATTCTTTGCAAGACTTTGGGTCTTGGGGGCGGAGAGTAAGTGACATTATTTTTTTTGGCTTCGCTCGTAACACCTAATTCCCCTGTAATAGCTGGTGACTATCAAGAAAGTTACTGCAGAACAATATCCGGCCCCGATATTTGATCCCATCCCTCTCCAAGACGAAAATACTCATGTACCGGCGCATAAAGACTTCCGGGAGAAATACTTTCAGGGATTTAAATCAGCAACACCTGAGGATCGACAGGATCAGTCGCAACTCTCATAAACTGTATCATACGCCGCCTTGTTGTAATATGTATTACAAACGACGTTTGACGGTTGAAAAAAAATGACCATGCGTAGTTCTTTTATCAGCTGAGGCTTTGCTTATTTTTATTTCGGCCTTTCCCAAATCAGGTTGCTTCTTCACTGGTTGCCATTGATTATTCAATTTAACGAAAAGGCTAGTAAGTTATGTATTATAGGATCAATCTCAAGTACTGTTATGTTACTCAATCCCAGATGTCTAGTACAACATCGATAAGTGTGTATGAATCATGGTACATAAAATCATAATGCTGTAGACGCAGTCGTGATAATAATGCCAGTCTTGATACCAACAGTTAGAAGCAGATACTCGTATGCGTGACAGAACAAAGTTGTTCCCCTTTGCTCGGGGAGGATTATATATCGTGATTCAGGAAAATGATGATGCGTATATAAATCCAGATTCGGATGCTCTAGAACCTTCAACAATGGCCATGGCATCGGCCACAGTTTCTCGGAACGTATCATATCCCAGAAGGCCAACGATACCAGCCATCTCGAATGTCTTTCGGGGACGTGCTCGGAGATGCGTGATAAACAATCCTACACCTCGGCTCTACGAACCATGCAAGTGTTAAACGAGAGTTCCACATGGGGGAAAAAACGACTGTGTACCTGATAGTCCTCTAAAAGTTCGTAAAATATCTGGGCAGCCCTATGATTGAATGGCAATATGTATGAGACAAACATGCGCTGGGGAGAGAGGGTAATAATGAATGCCTACGAAGCATCACATGTATCCACATCAGCCATGTGGAAGACGAGAGTAGAAGCTTGCTGTCGACGAGGTGCTTCAGAAGGATGTAAGTTATCCAACCCATACAATTCCAACCGGCGAAGTCGTTCTAGTACGGGTTGGGTGGGTATGAGTGGATTAGATGTTTATTTATCATTCTAATAACACAAACCTTTCAGCTGCGCTGTGTTTGCTACACAAAGGGTTAGCATTAAATAGATGATCAAAAGGATGATCAAACGACCTACCAAAATCGAGATTTTCCCGAATTCGGACAATGAGAGCCCCCGCCACACTTTCCTCTGCCTCAGGATTTTCTTTGATTGGTTTCCATCGATCGGTACCGGGAATACGGCCCTATGAAAAAAATTGAGAGACGTAACAATGGAAAGAAGGGTCACATCACTCCATACCAGAATAGTCATCCGCGTCCTTGAGGAACGGTGCACCACCATAAGCAAAGATATGACCAAGCTGACCACCACACCAACTTCAATGTTCCAGACGATGGAGAGGATGAATGTTAGAACCATAAGTGTAAGATCGACCCAGGCCCTCATTCTAGAACGTATAATAATGAGTCATCGTATTTTGTAGCATAATGCCAGTGGAGACTAGACAAACCGGTAATAATAGAAAACCTCATGTGGAATCTCAGCCAATAGAGAAAAAACGATGCGGCAGATACTGGCTATGGGATGAGTCACCCAATCATGAACGAAATTTTCTCAACGAACATTGACGCTAAAACGCATGTAGGAAGGGAATACAGCCATGGTAAAAGGAAGAACGTCGCCAAGAGAATAATCCCAGAGCAGACTAGAGAAGCCATCTGGGTCCGGGCCCCGACATCTCCATTGATTCGAGATCTAAAACACTCGAAGTCAGATCGATTTACACAAGGAACAGAGGCCGCACCTGGTGATGGAGCCAAAAGCTGGCAAGGTACCAGGGATGAAAGAACTTGCCAAGTTAGCAGCTCCAAGCGCCACCAGCTCGCGATTGGGACTAATCGAGTATCCAAAGCGTGCACTGTTTTGTTTAGCCGCAACGACGCTGTCTAAGAAGCCAACCACTGATATTAGACTATTGAGGATTGATAAGTATGGATGTCATGAGAACCAGAAAGGGAACTGTACGGACATGGCAGTTGAAGTGGTTCTTCGAAGGAATTTGATGTTAGATGCTTTGAGAGGGAATTCGATGAGAGACTCTCCGGTCTGTATGTCAACTGCGCCAAGAATATCGATGCCGTTTGTTTCCCACCCGAATTCGGCGGAAAGGACTGTGAGAATATGTCAGACGGTGGATCCTTGCCCAAAAACGTAAAACGGACTGGTCGATGCAACAACAACAATAAGCACTTCCGGTAGACGGTGTATCCACCAAGTACCTTGAAATTTGTTCTTGAAATACTTGAGAGCGACCAAAGCAAAAAGGGCAGAAAAACTGATGATCGTGGTAAGACGGTTGGAGTTTGTAAGTGCGTTTTGAAGGAGGAAGCGCAGCTTGTCGAATGTGGTTTCTGGATCCACAACAGGGAGCAACTCCGTTAAACCTAACATTGGGATGAGCTGCTCACTGTTGTCGACAATGCCATTAGATATGAATGCAGGAAAAAAAGAGAAATGGCTCTTACATCATGATAACAACAGCAATAGCAGCAATGAACCCATGCAGGAGGGCACGACTTAAGACAACATCAATAAACCCTAGCCTGAAAAATCCAAGCATGAAGGATATTAGGCCGGTCTACAGGGACTTATTATATGCTGATGGAAAGTCGATGAGCCCATACCTGGAACGTTATTACACTAGCCACCCCCAGTCCCAGGATATCAGGATCTCTGGCGGGATAAACACGACGAATCTCAGAGATGGCCTGCCCAAGAAGAAGACTGAGGGCAGCCTCTGGGGCTACGTTGAGTTGCCGGGAGGTACCCAGAAAAGCATAAACGATTCCAGGAATTGACGCGGAAAACTAAATCCGAGAAGAGAACTTAATGCTAGTTGCTGACACAAAATGATCTCGTACCAATCCAGTGACGGGGCTCAGCTTGGCAAGAGACGAAGCATAACTGACTGACTGCGGAACAAGCATTGAGGCTACTGTAGCTCCCGCTAGAAGGTCACCTCCAAAGCTATTGATGGTGAGTTGATCTGGACGGGTGCACACTGAGAGTTGATGGGAACGTACAGTGAAAAAGAATAATCTGGTATCCACCTTAAGGAGGGTATGTAATACTTTATTCTTTTTGCAACCGTTGACTGCGATATCGAAAGCTTCCGCTCTACGAAAGAAGGAAACATAAAATTGAGCAACCAGCTAAGAAAGCAGCTACAAGTAGGCGAGGCTTCGCTCAAGCCAACAAGTACCAGGAAACATGGATGCCCACCATTATGCGTTGTCAAGCCATATTCTGTAGATTCTCTCTCGATCTCAAGCAAGACAGCTCTTTCGTCGGTTGGAGCGTCAATCCCCATGATGGAAGCTGTTGAGTCGTGGTCGTGGCCGTGAATTGGCGTGTCAGTCATTTGGTTAATTTTGGTGAGAACAGCCAATATGGGGTCATCTGGCTATGTGCCATGATGCCGCCGAGGGCTGGAAAGAAAGCCGTGCAGACGCCATCAAAGAACGGCGGCCGATCCCGAGCTCACGTGATTTTCCCCAACGCGGTTTACGCAATGCGCCATCACGGTTTCACCTAGTAGTCCGTTGAGGTCCTTAGTTTGAATATCTCAGTATGCAAGGCTCGTCGGCCACCTCCTCGGCCACGTGATTTCCCCTCCCAATTGGTCTAATAAAGTAGATAAATAGATTAGAGGAGAAAACACATAAGAATTGGTATCGCGTAGAGGAGAATGTTACAAACATAGCACGTGCGCGTTTTCGGACCTTGCCACCGTGCAGAACGCCGTTCTAGCCTGTTCTAGCCAGGCCGTGACAGATCATGTACCTATAAGGCGGGTATTGCCGGCTCGATGCGCGCGCTATGATCGAAAGTGGGGCCCTCGGGCATCACCGACCCTCTGCGAAAAGCAAAAGCGTGATTTGATATTTTGGCAGAGGGAGCTCAGCATTAGTGAATGCAATTGACCCAGCGATTTCTACGCATCGAGAACTCACACAATTTGTTAGTCTATTTTGCTTCTGATATGTAATTCTTTCCTTCAACCGTATACCGTGGACAATGTTGGTCATTTTCTCAGTTATTCTCCGACCCTTGATCAGAAGCTCAACTATTTCCATAATTGCTCTCAGGAAGATATTTCGGGTTTGGTAGCCGTTCGTTATTTTTCAGGATCGTCTGCCGCTTCAATACCTCGAAAGCCTCTCAAATGAAGATAGGACTATGAATTCGGCTTCTCCACGTATGCCTCACTCTCCATCGTCTGACCCATGTCCAACAGATTCAACGGCATCTGTGGGGTCGGCATCCCATATGTAATTGTCGTCAAACTCTGAGTTGGCAGAGCACTAGTGCTGGACCCCGGTCCCATTCGGCAAGACGGATCTTTTGAACATGCGAGCTGTTGAAATTTGACTCCCGTTGCGATTTCCGCTGGCGCCAAAGTTCCGGGTAAGGCAAAGCTTGTGGTCATTGGTGGGTGCAGAGGGACATTTTCTTGTTGTTTCGGAGCAAGTTTCACTCAGAAGGATGCCTTTGGAGGTATTGCATATGAAAGACGATGGGAGGGGAGTGAAAGAGTCGCGTCGTCGACATGCCGTCTGCCAAATTTTTACCGTCCTATTTAGGGGTTTTTGCTTTTCGCAGAGGGTCGGTGATGTCCGAGGGCTGTCGATCATAGTGCGCGTGCGTATTGAGCCGGCAATACCCGGCTTTCCTTATATCGATTCCTCATATACTTATAGAGTTGGTCACGAATCTAAGACCGGATCTGAAATTTAATACACACGTGTATTCGGGGTTTTCCGGATCCGTATTCAGGGCTTGTGCCAAAAATAGTCGCAATATGGTAGGTCGATAAAAGCCAGTCCAGTCACGGTGCAGACATTACAATACGCACGAAGAGCCGCGTCAGAAAAATAGCACATAAGTACACGTACGATAAAAAGCGGGATATGCATTGAAAATGCCATCTGCAGACACTGAAAGAAACGCGCGATCGCCTGATAAGCAAGATACATATTTTTGAAGTGACCCATCGAACAAGTTTATATCAAAACGAGTTATTGAGAGTGTAATAAGTATCATCCATGGAAGAGTGAACAGAATTTTATAGCCAATGACTGATATGGCCGCAGAGCAGGGTTCGGTGCCATAGATATTTCCGGATTTCTATCGAGATCGAGGGCCAATTTCATATTTAGGAAGCGAAGACTCTCTAGACGTAATAGCACCTAGGGAAAGTAGCAAGAGAAAGTGAGACTGCATCGGAGGGATGGTATGTGGTCGAGTCGAGAACTAGAAAGGAAGTCAGAAGAAAAATCAACACTCCACAGTTCGCTGCATTACCGTCCTACTCAGGCGATAAACACGGATAACCAGGCGGAAAAATCAAAGCTAGGCAAGGCGCCGGCGGATGTGAGCGATAGTCAGATTCAGCGTACATCGTCACTGGCACATTTTTGCTCAGAGCTACTGCTGTCTTTGGTCTTCAAAATTTGACGGTTTGTATTCTCACAATCCATTGACTTTGTCAATCGTCGGGGGACCCAGTTCGAGGGAAGGAGTCACTTGAGATCGATGACCAAGTTGAAGTCAACGTTAACCAGTTTGTTTGTCTTGTCAAAATGTCTCAACTGACCTAAAACATCTTCGACTTTCGCGTCGACCTTATGCAAACGCATGGTATAAACGGGGTGAACACGAACACACACCAAAAGAATTTCACCTTATCCAGGTATAGTCCCTCATGCATGCCGACATAGCGCTTACACAATCTTGTGTATTTTAAATCGAATCGTCACCCACGTCGCCGTGCTAGATGTTTCCTCCTCTTTCATGACTTTGTTGTATAATAATTCTCGTTTATCCTTAAATCCCTCCGACACGACAGATACGATCGCCTGAGGGATTAAGATCCACCTCAGGTTAGAAGGAGAATACTGTTGGAAATGAAAAAGGGAAAAAAAAAACTTTGTCAATACTATTGATCGATGTTTTCGGAAAAGCGACTAAACTGTTTGGAGTACGGTGTGTATTGCCCACAGTAATCATGTTCTCTTGTTGACTTGCTCATCAACCTGGCATAGCAAGTAATCAGCTCGCCTCATCTCTAAGAAAACTGGTCGCACGTCGTAGAGGTCACCATGATCATCAAACGAATAGGCCTGCAGGACCAGAAAAGTGAGCTTTGTCTATGTCCTTGGAGAAATAGAGATCCAACCTGACGGCTCCGCAATCTACCAGAAGATGAGCTCACAATCGTGCCTAGCTCATATAGGGTCGTTTCAGGCTCAAAATTCGACCAAAACGGAGTCCAAGGTCAGTATCTGATCGAACTAGATATCCACGTTGACGACAGTTTGTTTTTCAGCATGAGATAATAGGACAGGGATGGCACGAGAGGATTGGGGGCCCAAGGCAGGTTATTCAATTTTGAAATTTCCAGCTTCCAAAGTTTTCTTTCGGTTTTGAACTATCGACCCAGATTATCGTAAGAACAGCCATCCTTGAATGTTGGACATATAATGCCATTCTCGTCTGGTGTTATCCGGCCCGTAGTCTCTGCTCTCCAGGGCACGCTCTCATGATTAAGAGCTATTCAGGGAGCATATTACCATGGGAATGGAGGATGCCAGGCCGTGGTGGTGTACCATGACCGCGTTCCGGGGATCACAGTCGATGCGCGAAATCGCCGATGCTGATATGGTGGACAGAGCTGAGACCTGTTTATCAAACCTCAAATCCTAGGAGGTCGTTCCTGATGTTGAATTTTGCTTCCTTATCGATCCTGCAAGTGATCAAGCATTGTACAGAGCGTTGCTGGAACTCGAACACTCGAATTCCGCAGGGAGATACTTTTTTTTGTACTAGCGCCTCGTGTTGCGCATGATAGACCGGGACCGGTACTTGCTCGCTTGGGTTCGGTCACGTAATACGACAGTGGTGTGGTTAACACCCATTAATGATCTGTCTTTTATCTAGTCAACCCGGAAGCAAATGAGGAGACATCTGGAGCCAGGCAGTGGGTGAATTACCGAGTGGAATCAAACTTTGGAGGTTCAAGTTTTATTTGCACCATCGATTATCGCACAGATAAATGTTTCTTTGCACCAGAAAAAGACGAAAGGTCCCATCCGTTCCTGCTGACTTGCATGTGAAAATGACGAAAAAGAAACCCGTCAAGGTGGGGGGAAAGAGGGAAGAGGAATCTGTTCCAAGCTTTGATGCCGTAACCATGTGGCTAGTAACTTAGAGTTCAACTCCTCTTACAACTTGACTTTTGCTAAAATCGTTCCCAGCTTTTACCATGACCGCCATTTCTTAAGGTCCTTCTATAAACAAGCATGCTATTACCCAAGTATTAGTGAAAAAAATTCGCCATTTGTCTATGTTGCGTTATGGGTCCGAAGACAAGCCGACTGGGTCCACGTAGATGAAGTTAAATTCATGGTTTTAAAGGAGGCAACCTTCCATGTTGTCGAACAATGGAGGCAAGTACACGAGGCTGTGGCTGGTTGCGGGACTCGCACGCCGTACCGTCATAGTCGAGCAGCAGAGAGGCGTTGGCAGTTGCAATACCTGATGCAAGGTTGATTGGCTCAAACTCATGATCACACCAAATTCAAGACAACTGGCCTTTAAGAGAGAGAGAGCCTTTCCATTGTCTGTGGCTGTCTTTGGGTTATGTCGCCGTGTTGGCGCGTATGGCTTGGTCCGATTGCGATCTTCCTGCGACGTTTCTCAGCCTTCCTCTACGAATTCGTGCGGTGTGGGGAATGTTTTAGGCACAGTCGCAAAACCTTCGACCTAAGCAATGCTTTCTGGCAATAGTCGACAGAATAATTGTACTGACTGGCCCGACATCAAGACCACAAGATGGGATTTTACCTTCTTTTCTCATGGCAGATCTTCCTCAACAACTCTGAGGGCACATGGTCTATGACACCATCCGATCATGTGCTGTCCCCATCTGCACCACAAAGTTTGACATCGTTTCCACATTCTAGATATCAAATGGACAATCTTCTCCAAACAAAATGTCGGGACATTTAAATATTTGTTTTTCACCATAACATTTAAATTCGACAACGCACGATACCATGCCTCTCTTCTACTTGTTCCTACTCAATCCCCTACCTCTTCTATTCATCCCTTCAACTACTCAACCTCAGGCTTGCGCCGACAAGTCCCCATCCCGTTACATTCTTCCACGTAATAAGTGGCTCCAACGAGAACTTTTTCTTGCCGAACAATCTCACCAGTGGCCAGCTCCCCCCCCACTAGCAACAATGCTACTGCGTCCATTACACGACGGCCTGTTGTCGCCCTTCCTACTGGTAGCAACGGGGCGTTGGTGTGCTTTCTTTCTTCCTACGGACAAGGACACGACGCCACTACCGCTGGACATCGATGGGACGATGAAAAATAGTACCCGAGAAGAGTTCAATAATGCAGGAATTCAGACTGACGTGCTAATGCGACACTGGGAGTGACTATATTAGGTGCTGTACATGCTTTACAAGGTAGGTTCTTCGATAGTTGCAGTCACCAACTACCGCCTTACACGCACAATAGATTATGTCGAAGATTCAGGCACGGTGCACGAGATCTTCAGTTATACACTCCTCTCCCACAGTCTGTCCGAGGTCAGCACCACTTCAACAGACTCCTCCGTCCCCCCATTAACGGCGATGTTAAACGTCCTACGAAACATTAACCACAGAAATACAGATCCGTTGGTCTCTCTTTCTCCATCCCTCCGGGAACTTCGGGCAGTTTCTCTGGCATACCTGGGAACAATGATTCTTTTACTCGTCTAAAAATATAGTACCTTCACAAAGCCATAAAGGAGCAGCCGACTCTCAAATTGTGCTGATACGAGTGTTGATGAATGAAACGAGTCTCGTTGGGTTTGATACAAACAAATCGTCCTTGACTCCCAAAGGAGCTACAACACCTACTCTGAGCACTGTTGGAGCGTCTCCCAAGTACGGCAGTGGATCGTTCGTAAACATCTTCTATCCTTCCTTTCGCTCTGAGCTCGTCAAATTATTCGGCCTATTAGTTCTCGTTTCTAACATTCTAAAATAATTTACTGCGGGGGGGATGGAGATCGTAGGTCCATTCACTTGGCCATTCTTCGCCAAATCATCTCTTCTATCTGTAGTATTTTGGATACGAACGGGGCACGGAGACGTTAGCAGAAGATTACGTGTCGCTCGTGAGTTGGTCTCTCAAAACAAAGTTTCAAGTTGATCAATCATCGATCATTTAGGTTTGTGATTAGGTTAAATAATATCAATAATGGAAGGAGCGACCTCCCCTTATGACTACAAAGTTCGTCTCTGTTCCTAAATCGCGTCATATCAACTAATACATAAGGTGGGTACAGGTGAATTTCGTCCTAGCTGACTTCAATTTGCATCCGGTTTACATCATAAAACCTTTGAGATCTATACCTTATTCCAGCACCTAACTTGACCTGCACAAGGGACTTATAGAGATATCGTTAATAGGTATGTTTTTGTGCAAAAACTCATTCCGCCAGCCATTGAGGCCTCTGAAATGACGTTTTGCGTTTATTCAACACTTGAAGGTTGGGACATTTGTCCTATTCAAATCATACACTGGATTGACCACCATCCCAATATTCGTAAGTGGTCCTATCAAAGTACAACTGACTTTCGACTATTGGAAGTAAAAATAACGACAGTACCTCGAGATAAGGCATCTACATACGTCAATAGCATATCCGTGGTAAGCAGGTACGGTACCTCATTCGACACCGCATGCGAGGAAAGCGCACCTCAACCGGAGTGCCGTCCAGCATCAGCGGAAGCGCGCAAAAGCTCACATTCCCCGTCCCGTTCGCGGACTGTATACCAGCAAACTCGCACCAAGCCTCCTGCACGAACGCTCCAATCACTGCTGCGCTTTGTCCGCCTCGATCTGCACTTCAAAATATCGCAGGAGCATCTGACTCCTACTTGCTTGCCATAGCTCCAATATCAATAGGACCTTGACCTTCGCTAACAATCCCTAGGTTGCCGCCAAAATTAAACATCACGCTGCTACCAAACTTGCTGTAGCCCTTAAATTAGCCGGAACCAACGAGACATTCATCGAAGGGTATACCATAACCCGTTCCTTGATTACTGTCTCGCCATTCACCTACGAGCTGTCCCGGACGAAAAGCATGTAGAAACAAACACTATGATTGACAATAATCGCACCACATATACTCCGAAGCCTTAGTGCCAGTGATGCGATGATATCAACCTCGTGCAGAACTTGCAGGCAGCAGTCACGATTGTGGCGTTCTAACATCTATGGATTCTACTAGCAGCTGGGGCTTTTGATATACACATGTAGAGGTACTTAGACTACTCCGACTCATTTAACAATTGTTTCCGGTTGCAAGTCTATCTGAGTCCTGTTACGGAGGGGTATGTATGTAATGGACATGGACATCGTTGTTAGAGCGGATCGCTGGCAGAAGGTTTTTTTTGGGTTCGGCACTTGTGCCATGGAAGACGAGAAGAGTCTGACGTCTAGAATTGAATTCAAAGCAATCACGTGGATTATCAGATGATTGGAACGGACAGCCTTGCCAAATAGAACCCAATAAAGTTATTATCCATAACAGACGTTGGTTTTTCTTTCTTCCTATCCACAACCACCATGTCTCCTCTATTTCAGTGGTCGCTTCTGACTGTCTCAGTTGCAGCTTCAGCGTTCGCCACCCCACTCTCTACTAATTCCGTCGTTCAAACAGACCCTGCTCCCCTAGCTATCGCCCCTCTCGTAGCCTCTGATCATCCCCATGGCACTATTAACAACTCGTATATTGTCATGCTCAAAGACAACACCCCCTCGTCGCTTATGCAGAACCATATCAACTTTTTGATGGCGGCCCATAACGCAGACCCTCTAGTTGATGATGACATGGCAGGTATAAACCAGATATACCAAGGTCACATCAACGGCTACGCGGGTCGGTTCACAACCGACGTCCTAGACCAAATCAGGAGAATGCCTGAAGTAGCATTCGTAGAGAAAGACCAGATAGTCCGAACTCAGGACGTTCAGAAATCTGCACCTTGGGTGAGCCCCTGTCTTATCGCATATCATCACATGTTACGCCGCAGTATCTCACCACTGTTCCTTATATAGGGTCTTGCTCGCATAAGCCACCGACCTAGACTTACCTTCGGCACTTTCAACAAGTATATCTACAACGACAACGGTGGTGATGGTGTTGACGTGTACGTTATCGATACTGGTATCAACGTTCAACATGTAGAATTCGAAGGCCGCGCGTCCTGGGGCAAGACTATGCCAGCGAATGATGAGGACGAAGACGGTAACGGTCATGGAACTCATTGTGCTGGTACTATTGCTTCTCGCAAATATGGTGTCGCCAAGAAGGCGCATGTTATTGCCGTCAAAGTCCTGGGCTCAAATGGTAGCGGAACTATGTCTGACGTTGTTGGTGGTGTCGTCTGGGCTGCAACCAATGCTAAGGCCAAGTCTGATGCTGCTGAAGCAGAATATGCCTCAACCGGAACTACTAAACACAAAGGTTCTGTTGCCAACATGAGTCTTGGAGGTGGCAAGTCTCCAGCTCTTAATCAGGCCGTTGACAAGGCTGTCGGCGTTGGGCTGCACTTTGCTGTCGCTGCTGGTCAGTCCATTGTTTTGTTATTTATATATTAGTCACTACGTGCTAATACAACCATGGGAACTGAAAGGTAACGACAACCGCGATGCTTGCAACTACTCCCCTGCTGGGGCAGAGAATGCTGTCACTGTTGGTGCTTCGACTCTCACCGACGAACGTGCCTCATTCTCCAACCACGGTGAATGCGTGGACGTCTTCGCTCCAGGTTTGAATATCCTTTCCACGTACAAGGGAAGCACAACCGCTACATCTACTCTCTCTGGAACCTCTATGGCCTCCCCTCATACTGCCGGTCTTCTCGCTTACCTTCTATCTATATATCCATCTGCAGAATTTGATCCCACCTTTAACTCGGCTGAGGATCTAGTGTCTCTCCACTCCCAGAGTATCCTCTCGGCACCTTTGAGCTCTGCCTCTCCTTCATCCCTCTACGCCATGGCACACCGTGTCCTTCCTCCTTTTATCTCCTCGTATCTCCCCTCACCTGAGTTTTTGGATGTATTGATCGCTCCTGTGCCGCAGAAGCCCAAGACATTGACACCATCCCAGCTGAAGAAGGCGTTGTTACAACTTGCTAGTCCTGATTTATTGGTAGAATTACCAGCGAAGACACCCAATCTGTTGATTTTCAACAATGCCACGGTTTTTTAGATAGTTCGTAGACCTTGGGAAAGTTGGGCTGCTTCAGGTTCTTGCTTCTGATACTTGTATCAGAGTAACTGTGGTTAGAACCTGGCATGGATGTGGTATGGAAGTATCCTCGTGGCCTTCGCAATACCTTACATTTATCTCGTCTCCTTAGCCACATCCATTCCCCATCCAAGTCTCGCTTTAACCCGTATCCGCATTTGTATATTTAGTATTGATCGATTGACTAGTACACCGAGTATGATAGCAATATATCTAGTATCTTGCAACGGTTATAAGTAACTTAAAACCAAGTTCCAACTCTGAGCGTAATGTAGTTAATCTAAGTATCCGAGTAGTGAATGGTTGGTTACTCCACGCGTCCTCGGTTCATGCTCACATAAGGACGATCCAAGCTAGGCGCTATCATCGTTTAAACGAGGACAGAGGCATGATTGGCGGAAAAAACGATACAGAACAAAACTCGGTGAACTCCTTATGTGTTATTACTACCTTAAAACGGACTTGGGAATCTCGGGCATGGAGTGTCATGATGATACAGGAAGAGTAATAAAGATTGGGGAAGAACGTCAACATCTGATTCGACTCTTAAGTACCACATCGTGAGTTGCTGTCCATCACTATAGGCCGCGAATTCGGAATCCATATTAGCACTCATGCTTATCGTCGACGACTCGTATCCTGGAGAACTCGTATCCTGGAGAACTTGGCATGTCGATCGCTAGCATTATTGGTTGATATTATTATAATAAAACAATCTTGTGACATGCAAATCCAGTCAAGCTCTTTTCAACAAAAAAATACTATGCTGACCTAGCCGTTGTTCGTGCCGGAGGACCACTAGGTGCCAAGAAAGCAGAGATCCGGATCTCCATTGGACAGAAGATGTTTGACCCCACAGCACACATTGGTGCATGATCCAGGTTAATCCAACTTGGTTGCATTTTTTCCTCTCTGGGTTAATTAATGGCCTACCCATGTTTTTGTTCGACCTACCTGTCCAGCTGCCTTGAAGTGGTCTAAGCATTCAGTTAAAATGATAAATGGCTGGTCAATGGCTAGTGGGAAAATAGCTAAATCGCTTGGGCGCTTACGTGAATTCCATCACTTCCATATCAGATGTCAACCCTTTCAACCTTTGTGAAACGTAGCCTATGGTGCTGTTCGCTTAGAGACAACCAAACTTGTATAACTTTTATAGGAGCCTCAATTCCAACTCTGTTTCTTATCCCTCTGTAGAAAGTACTCCTTTTAACAATACAAACCTTTTGTACAGAGGGAATTTTGATACCTTTAAAATTGAGGAAGATATAAAATTTGTGACCATCAGATTTTGCGCTCAGGGGCTGATTACCTGATATAGTAAATAGATTATCTATTTTTAGTGTTATCTAATCTAATGCTGCTGCAACTCGCTCTGGAATACGGCGATGTGAAGTGTATCTTTGAGAGCTGAACTTCTTTACCTCCCTGAATTGTCATCAATGATTATGAGATTCCCATGCCCAGGTAAGTCTTCTCTGGTTTCCTCCTCTGACTGACCCCAGGAATTGAGTGCAGGTACATCAACTGGCTCAATAATAGACGGTGGGGCAGAATTGGGAGGAGTAGTTGCAGCCAAAGTGCTTGACCGAGTGGAAGCTGGTTCAGAAGTCAAACCTGAGGATGAGTGGTGGTGAGACTGGTGACGAAAAGTGCGAGCAATGCCAATATTTGATTGCTTGTAGTTTGGTTTTTTGGGTTGAACCATATTTTTTATGATATGAAGTACTGTACAAGCCCGGAACTCGCTAAAATATCTGTCCTTGCTTAAATTTTTTTTTTCGGCTGGCGATTTTGCGCGGTGGCGGTGCAGCACAGCCACTATTCAAACTTAGTTGTCTCTAAGCGAACAGCACCATAGCGGATTGCCACATTTTTCTAAACGACAGTCCACTGCCAAGACCGACTCTCCACATCTGCATCAGAGATCGTGTACTAATAAATTAGAATACAACTTCTTTGATACCAGCGATTTCATTGATTTTACTTGTCACAAACAGATTGGATCCATTCAGAAGTTGAGGTAGCCATCTATGACTTACTTGTGTTATGGTACGCCATCTCGAGGATTCTGCCGTCTACTTCGTGTTCGCTCTAGTAGATTGATGACGACAGGAAAATTTTACTGACAACGGACCAACTTGTCTAGAATCAAGCACTTTCTCCAAATAATTTATCTCAGGAACACGCAAGAGTGATGACAATATTCTACGATGACGACCACGTAAGCATCCTTCGTATGCACATATACGAAAACTTTAGGCGAGCCACGGTAAGCAACGCAATGAAACACATGATAATTTTTTTCACCGACCCAAGTCTTGCTCGGGTTCAGTCCTTTTATAAATGAAAGCAAATCAATCCGCGGTCCATGTGGTTCTCCGCCGGGGAAGCCCGAAGAGGATCTTGATTGAACATTTTTGTTGTCGAGAAGTCAGAAACTTAATGATTGGATGTGACGATTCAATTGTCTCATTCGAAAGGGTGTACTCGAAAGGTATGCCGAAATTTTGGAGTCACTTCGCAATGTACGTATACGAGAAAATATGATCTTTATTAATTCAGCCATCCTCAGGGTCAAGACTAGTACCTATTGTTTATCACATTGGAGGCTCAACTGGTCACTACTTTAGCAACCGACTCTCGTGTTGCCCTCACGCCCATCAAACCATGAAACACCCTTGAGGGATACAGAGTGTATCCATGGGTCCTCTTACTCCTCGTGTGTTCACATCGACAACGCGAAAACATATGTTATTGCACTTGAGAATTAATGATTGGTCTACTAGAAATTTCAGAGATGGTGTAGCCATTATGCCTATTGATTTTGCGACCGTGTATTGATCAATCTTCACGACATCCACCGTTAAGACACAACATATTCAGCTCAAGCTCAATTACTGATGCTAGTATATCCGTGGGGTCGATCACAAGCATGTAGTATGAGGTATTGTATTAACAAACGAGGACCAGAGCAGTGATAAAAGAAAGGTGACGAGTAATCCCAGTGAAGCTAAGTCATTGATCAACGACTCGGGACTGATTGCGACTCAAATGAACTACAGCTGAGAGGCGGTGGATAGCAAGAGGGGGCCTTCCACGGCTTTGGAGCGCACAAAAAACGAAATCGGATTAACAATTAGGCAGGCGTGGTCATTGATCTCGAAAGAAGCAATTTTGCGATCCCTGTCTCTCCTTGTTCTACTACCAAGTACAAGTCTCTGAGTTCGTTCATGACAGCCGTCTGCGAGTTCCAGCATTAATTAATTATGTTTTCAGAGCAACTGAATAGTACTTAAAATTTGTCGAAGCCGTTGAAATCCACATGTGGACACCATGTTGGGATGATTCCGGAAACAACTACAACATCCTCCATTCGGAATTCTTTGGATTCCGAAGATTACAAATATTGTTGTCATCATAGGTAGTAGGTGGCAATTACCCGGAAGTTTTATTGTAGCTAGATGTGTCCAAGGATTGTGAAATGGGGAAACCAACTGGAGGCGCGAAATACGGAGCTATCAATTGTCAATGTGTACAACCAACGGCGTTCGATGCCTTGTAAAACCACCAACTCAGTGCCATACCGTAGAAATATACACATACGGTCATCGGCAGATGATATTAGGCCGACTCTATTATCAGACCGAGTATAAGGTAAACGTACTCGTGGCTGTGCCTTTCGTTTATACAATCAATTTCCTGGATGTCGTGATAATTTAAAAGCGTTTCTGTTCAGAAGGTATAGGAGATACGCCGTGTGGAGCGTGGACAAAGATTCTGTCAATCGCCTCGGAACTAGCGGGTTTCTTGTGAAAAGCCCCTTGATGATGATCCTCTTTTGAAAATCATATTACGAGTAATCCAGTTTGTTAGGAGGCAAACGCACCTCGGCTATTCCTTAACCAATCTCATTTAGGTTCGACATCAGAACTCAAAACCTTTATCAAAGCTCACCAAATATAACTTAACTTTAATCACGGGAAGTTGGTTAGAGTTGGTTGGAGCTTCGACCAGGGTTTTTGAATTAAAAAGATAATTTGGCAGCGTAAATATAAGGAATTTGTTTCCGTCAATCGTGAACACTTGAAATTCCGTGTTTCAGGAAGAGATCATGGTTAACATTAGTGGTTAGTTTTCTTCAATATGACAACATCTGATCTAGCCGCCGGGCCCTGCGGGCTTGGTGGGCGATTAGCTTAGATGATTATTATTAAAGCAAGCAAATTACAGTATATGACTCACTAGGGGTCACCTCCCAACGTCCTCAAAATTGGACCACAAGGATGTCGAGAAAGAAGTAGAGCAGAGAGTTCCAAATCGAAGAATCAGATGCGAGTCATTCGGGGATCGTTCATGGCACCGCAATGTTTCTTCATGCAACAGGGTCGATATCATGATATCATGTCCTGTGCAAGGACACAGAAAAAAAAACTAATACTTGACCCACATGAACGAGTTCCGCGGAGTGCGGCTTGGAAATGTAATTGAGGTTGCCTCAGATCTTTACCGGCCCAAATACGGGAATGCCAATGACCAGAGAATTTCTTCTGCGACGAGAATCAATCAGTCCTGGCTTGGTACCGGTTGTGTGAAATTTATGTAAAGTACAGCAGGTGCGTCCCATTGTTTCGTTGCCCAGACTCGAGTGTGTCACCATATCTGCTACTAGCCTCTGCAATACCATCCTTACCAACGCAAATGAGACAATTTTGAATTATTTTTGGGGGGAGTTCATGTCAAGGATGAGGATGGACATTTGCCAGTGTGCGGAGTCGTCACTCGGATGATGTGGCTTGCCTTCTTGGTCTGCACTGCCACGACTTGTATACCTGGTCTTCGGCTTCCTTTGAAAGTGAACACGGCACTGATTTACATTTTATAATCTCCCTTTTATCACGGAATCTCTCTTATGGCTGTTCATTTTGATATCTGATTTGGCGCTGACTGGCAGGTGAATTGATCCTTAAATGATGCGGTTAGGCGCGCGCTTGCAGTGACTCGATTCCGAACCCGCCGTTGATCCTGTCGTATGCCAGAGAACTTCTTTCTCCTTTAAAAAATTTCCTTTAAGAAATTTTTACTATTAAATTCCTCTGCCAGTGCAAAAGAATTTTACCAAAGTATTTGTCTCCCATATTTCTTGGCATCTTAGGCCGATTTTCGGCAATGCTGATATCCTGGATCATGGTGGGCTGTGTAATTTCACTGTAAAATTGCACTAGTTTCATTCTCTCTAAGATTAATCAATCACTAGTGTTGACTTTAAATCACCTTCAAGGCTGCTCTGAGTGCTATTGCGTGGAACATTCCACTCATATTCACAGCTGGATCATAATCTTGTCGAGTGATGGATATTTCCGTCTAACGCGGCACGGTTGGGCATGATGAATTTTGTTCATTATTGCCATGCATATCTATCCCAAGATTTATTTACAACCGATGCACATTATCACAATTGGCGCGCGAATATCGTCGGGATTCCGTATTCCTGAGTTTCAGGCGCAGTCCCGAGCACAAAGGGAAATATTCTAACTGGGCATCTGAATCAGAATATCTGCTTTTCGCAGTATTCATATGGCACTGTGCTGAGTTCCGGGAAAATAGTAACCATTTCGGGCGGCCCTCAGCCAGATCACTTCTGAAGGCCATTTGTTGGATGGGAAGTTCAAGTTCCACGTCGTTCGCCAGCATATGATATTAATGTAAAAACTGCGGTCGACGACTGGCCAGACTGAGTCGGGGGGAAACTGAAAAATTCCTTTGACATGACATGGGAACCCATGGAAAATACGCGCTTCACTGGCAAACGTCCGACATCTTCAACCCCTTTGAAGTTGGTCGATTCCCTGGGATGTCAGTTATTGAAACCATATTATTATTTTTTCGTGCGGAACGCCAATAAGCTTAAAATCCTGGCCTTTGTGCCTAGAAAAACATATAAGTCTAGTAGGTGTAATATAATGACGTCAAAGGAATTTGCCAGCTTCAGGTTTGGCAGAAACATTCCGAATTCGACGGAAATGATTTTTACATATATTCCAGGAAAATGGTTGTCTATCAAGCATTGAAATCACATTACTCCTTGGGGACTAGGGAAGACTTGGCGGACTCAATCTCCAGCCTGAGTGGTGAAAGAGAGGATCGCCTAGTAGGAAGATAAAAAACTTTTTTGTGATGGGCGTGCCAACAGGCAAGAGCCAAAATAGTCATTCAAGAGCCAGTTGCATCAGTACTTTGCAAAAAGGGTAGAAAATGGCGATAATGTTTTGAAATTTCTACAGCAAATTTTTACCCCAAAAGGGCGAAAAACCCAGTGAAAACTTGAAAATTTTGTCCCAAGTTATTGATTGGGGCTGACCGCGGCTTCATTGGATTCTAGCATCCAAGTTGCGGACTCTGCAGCCAGTTTATGTTGAGTTACACAGAGAATCTTCTCTGGGACACTGTGCATAAGTATGGTGCGACTTCGAGAGTCAGTTATTAGTTAGATTATAAATATTATAATAATATTGTCACCTTTGTTGTGACTCAACTTAATTTAAACCGTACTGCCCTAAGACTTTTTCGATGAACTTGGGTTTCTGGGCCCTGGGCTTTCCAATTGGCATCCGTATATACTACCACCGCAGCCATTAATGACTCCTGTCGACTCGGCATCGCTTCCTCTGCAGCCTAATTAGCCACGCCTAAGATGCAACCACATTTTCTTCCAAAAAACTGCTTGGTTACCATGGCTTGTTAACGTCCCCGACTTCACCGCAAAAACCTACTTGGTACTCGTCCTCCATGCTATATCGATACTCCAAACCAAACAGATAAGGTTCCTGTTACTCACATGCCGAATCAATAAGACCGGAAAGGATTCATCTATATCGACGAACTTCGATGTGATGATAAGTGTTAAAGTAAGATGCATCTCTCGTCTAATATCTGATCTAGACTGGTTACCGTACTGCCAACGATTCCGATCTGAAGACCAAATGAGTCCAGGACCATCTTCGCTTGGGCTTCAGTGCAATTTTAGGCATACCCGGATAACACTGCTTATGGTCTCAACTCCGAACGCTCCTCAACTTGATAGAAAACCATTTGTTGCAAAGTATAAAAAAGAAAAGGTTGGCCTTAGGATTTCTATAGGTCAAACCTACTTGATTCCACGCTTCATATTTTCCATCACATTAACATGCCTTCATCATCATCTAACGTCGAGGTTGTATACAGGGCAAGCAACCTCTCAATGGTTGCTCGGCAAGCTCTAGAGCGTATCCCAATTGACTCAAGTGTTATCCTTCCGACCCTCGACAAATGTGTCGAATTGGATAGAATTGGGCAATCACCACCAGACCACTGGTGGATCGTTGTATATTCTGGATCTAACAGAGTGGCCCTAGTCATTTCTTGCACTGGCGGCTATATGGGAGCGTATCCCATCCTCATCGTCAACCCGAACGCCATAGACTATGACGACTTCGTCTCATGCATACACCTATCCGCGGTCACACTCCAACGCCATGTTCCAATTGAGCGGGTATATTCAGTATTCGCTCCCATCAAGATCGCTCAGTTATTTTCCAGGATGTGGACTCAACTGACGGGTATTCAACCTGAGTCGCAGCCTTACTACGACGCGAAGATCAGTCTCCTTCGGTGGCATGAGGGCCTTCATCAGTCCCTCACCGCCTCAGAAACCAGTATGTACGAGGTGGGACTAGCGGGTCCAGCGGATATCTTGCCCATTGCCAAATTATGCCACGGTTTCGCAAGCGACTCTGTGAGCCATCATTCCCTTCCGTTTCCTTCTAAACCAAGTGCTAACATTTGCTCGCAGCCCCCTTTTACATTGACTGAGGAATCTGCCCTCATCGAGGCCAAAAAACTCGTATCAAGCAGACAAGTCTGGACCCATAAATTTAACGGAAGAGTCGTCTCTATTGCAGCGTTCACAAGAAACACACGGAAAATCGCAACTATAACCAAGGTAATCACATTCAATACGTCTAAGGCAACAAAATATTGACAACCAATTTTTCTCTCTTTTTTATAGGTCTATACAGACCCTGATTGTCGAGGACATGGATCTGCAGAACGCCTAGTCCGACAACTCTGCAATTCGTAAGTTTTCGTAGGCTGTCTGAAAACCCTTGAACAATGTATTGATAAATGGTCAGTTTGTTACAGGACAAGGGTCGTGAGGCCGTGGTACTTTTTGTTGGTTGTGAAAACCGGGCTGCGCGTGTTTACCATCGAGTTGGATTCCACGGACTCGACAACCTTGTTAACGGTCCTCCTGTCGACAACATTGACCGATGGCTGGAGGTGGGATTTGATCGAAAGAAGGTCACTCTCGGCCATTGGTGAATTAATCCTCATTCCTCGTGACCGTCTCTTCCAGCAGTTCATTTTTTCAATTTTGAATCTATCGTACCTGTCTTTCCCTATACTTCCCCAGATTCCAGGACACTGATTTTTTGGACATCTTGTCCTAATTTTATCTCCCTTTTCCGGTTTCTAGTAGACAACATTAACTAATCCTGTCTGTAATAGCCCTAGCATACGTGGTAATATATATATACCCTTACATGGCGGAACGAAACAGCGGTGGTCTGCATGGGCGTTGTATAACTTAGATCAATCGAGATAAATGGTAACTGTACGATTCAGAATGAGCCGGCCAAGGACCCAAACCAAAGGGCTGTTTAGTTAATAGTGGAATTTAATACTCCATGAACGTCGGAAACATCCATCCCTGACGCACTGGATTATTTTCGGAAAATAGCCAATGCCTGTTCAGCCAGGGTTTGCTCTACCTCTTCTGTGCGTTCCTAATAATAGGACGTTAGTTTCCAAGGACGAACACTAAAATAAAATGTACCTCTTTTTTAAAAGTTGTTGGCAAGCCCTGGGCTTCTCGCTCAGCTATGATCTACGGGGAGAAAATTCTATTCACAGATTAAGGTGAGATGCGAATAGTAGAACAACGTACATCTGTTGACTCGGAGAATGAGCATTTGTTTTTAGGACAGTTATTTGTCACGTACCTCGTCCTCTTTGCATCGTATCTCGATGGATTAATACTGACATGACTACTGCATAGACCGATAATCCAGCTAAGGAGTATACCACACCTCGATGGAGAATATCTGACAACGGCAGTCGTGCCATAGGATTCGGGACCGTGTTCGATTTTGAACAACACCAGTTTCGGAAGGCCGTTGAGATCCTTGTTTGGATGAATTTGGTTACACTACTCGCCTCGTTTGTCACGTCGACGTCGGAGGAAGCTTTCGAATGTTCTTTCAACTATAAGCCTGGCCCTAAATACTTATATGTTTTGTCGTAATTGATGCCTGGGACCGATCGGATTCATATCTTGCTTCAATGGTGCGCAAGCAAACCTCATCCTATCTGGTTCGATTCACGGCTCTTGGTCGAAGAAAGAGATGACACTATTGGCATTTATTCTGCGGATAAATTTATTCCCCCTAAAATAACATGTATGTACCCCTCCTCCGTAGGCGATGCTCTCTACTTATCGATATGATCCAAAGTGGTTAAGATACCCAAGGACTTGGTTCTGTCCGTCCGATCTTGTTCACTATCAGGTCTCATTTCCCTCGTTCCCTATGGTTTAGACGCACAGCTGTCCTTGTCACTTGCGGTTTATGTAGAAATGTAAGTGAAGCTTAGTAAGGATCCGTTTCTTGGAAGGCGATTATCTGATTTTGGCGTAGTTTAAAGGCAAATGAGTCAAAATGGCATGGATATCTGCAGTCACTGCCCACCGAGATCGTCGACCTTCCTTTGTTTTGGAATCAAAGCGTCAACCAAAACGATGCTAAAGACGGATTAGAAGCGCTGCGGTGGCTCAGGGGTACTGCAGTAGAAAAAATCCTTGCAGTGCCAGAGGATGGTTCCACTTTGATCGTATGTAGACTTGCCTCCAGCGACGGACTTGCCCAATAATAGTGACCTACCAGGATGCCATATACATGTATTACCACCACGTAGCTGCCCCGCTTCTCCTAGATCATCTTGATCTGTGGCGAAGCCCTACATCAGATAGAGAACCATCTTTGTGCGGTTACTATAGATCGTTCTCGCTCGTGTCATCTAGAGCCTTTCTAGTTGATGCTTATCATGGACTTTCTATGGTTCCCATTGCCGATGCGTTCGTAATTCTTGCTGGTTAGTTCGGCGATGTCTGACTGCGCTATTCGTACAGGTTTAATCACGTTCAAGAAAACCATGTCCATCTCGAGGTGGGTCTTCTGTCGTGCGAAGTCGCATTTCATCAGCACTTGAACTGTTCTTAGAGTGATTACAACGTCTGTCCAGATTGTGGATCACTGGATGAATGCCAACACGACCGTGACGATAATTGCAACCAAGGACATCAGAGATATGGTTCCATCAACGACGATACTCAATCAGGGTCAAAAAATAATGGTCATGATATTTATTACGAGATGGTTTCCAACGCGTACATCCCTCCGCTCACCGAAATTTTCAACACATATGGCGACGACCTCACAAATGCCCAGCTACTAAGCCAGTATGGATTCATCTTGGACATCAATGACAACGACCGGGTATCCTGGACGGCTGCCGAAGTTCTCCACATCTTAGCCCCTGGCCGATTTACCGAGAGCGATCTCAAAGAGTTCTTGACTCATCTACGCCAGGCATTGCCACTTATTCCGGGAGACCACTCCTTGTTTGAACTTTCTCAGCTTGTTTATCTCAACCCTCTTACGCTCGACGAATTTCGCATAAATGATGAAGGCAAGATCTCTCATCATCTCTGGATTCTTTTGCTTTTGCTCGCATGTCGAGCAGTCAGACATTGCTTGAGCGTCGAATTCGGAACTATTTTGAGGCGTCTCCTTGGTTTGCAACTTGACCTGGAGAGCCTGGTTTTGGCTGATGATGAGGTTGAAGCTTCACCTAGGACCATGCCTGACGAATTCGATCCAGAACTTGCCGGCCTTCTTCTTCAGATGAGTTCGTCAATGACGACTCTGTGTTCTGAGCGTAAACATGCAAGTGGAATACCAGGGTCTTCAAACCTTGATTTATATGAAATATTAGATGTGAGTTGACGGAACGCTTACTTTTGATCTGAGTGCTCATGCCATGTTGAACTTCTTGCTCCAGGTTCTTCCGGAAGGCCATTCTCGCACACGGCATGCACTTCTGATCTTAATGGGGGAGAGATCTATTGTGGATCGCTGTTGTGTGGAATGGAAGGAGTTCAAGACAACCCTAATCGCCTACTTGTCAGGGTAACAGAATTAACAGAATTTTACAAGCCTGGCTGGCCCTTCCACTCGCAAGTTGCCTTTGAGCGTCCTTCTCCGATCTTGACGGTAGGATCTCCAGCCGTCAAGCTCGACTGATAAGGGACTCCCGCAGCAAATGTCAAGTTTGGGGTCTCCGGGAACACTATCACAGAAGATCGAAATTATCAAAACGTCAAACTGTGCAATTTGACCATCGGTGGAATAAAAAAATGTAGGTCGGTGGCATTCCACGCCTGCCACTGCACAGGTAATTCTCATGTAGTTGCGAGCGAAGCGAGCAATCATTCTCTAGGGGTGAAAGTAGAACGGGATGATACATTTATCTAGGTTTGAGAGATTTAGTGGATGGAAGAATCATCCTGTTCGTGGGTACAAATGAACGTTATGGTCGTCATTTATCCTTATTTCCTCTTCTTTTCGTCTTCTGCAGGGCCTTTCATATGCATGCATATGGAAGTCATTAGATATTGCTACAATAGAGTTCCCATATATGTAAACTACGCTAACGTGTCACGTCACGTGTACGAATCGGGGCACCCCCGCCCCACTTGCTAAGGGCGGTCGCCATCCACAAATCGCAAGGCCTAACCTGACTTGGGAAAGAGAGAGTTTTCAACTGGACTGACGTTTGTAGGACTATCTCTCTGGTAAAGGCAGTTATGATGCTTGACCAGGTAGATCACTCAAAAATCTGGGCTCTTGGCGGGAAACATGCAATATCGTTTCGACAATTATGCTCGTAGATAGACCTCTGACCCCTCCCTCTATGAGGTGACGGCTCCTCCTCCTCCTCATTCTCCGACTGGTCACGAGTCTAATACTTTGATAGAATTCAATTTTAATTTATGACTTTTCGGAAAATTTACAACTGTCACGCCACTCGGCGAAGCGAGCATTGCCCCGACGGTTGCGGGTACTTAATAATTAATTATCTAGACATCGTTTCACGCTTGCATCAGAAATAAAAACATGCACCTTGCAATTCCTTAGATGACAAAGGGATAAGTTGCCATGACTATATGGAAACTTGAAAAGCCTTGACCTTTGTTCCGTCCTTGAAAGTGTTCTTGTAAAACAATGTCATCACGTGATTTGATTTATTTATAGAAGGCTTCTTCGAATTCCTTGATCAGATCCTGTCAAATTGGACCATGAGAGCCGGACAATTGTTTCTTTCCAAGTTTGCCACCATCCTGTCCCCTCACTCTTTTTTTATTATCAACCGACCCCCCCCCTGGCACTGAAGTTCATGATAAAGCGCATGGCGACTAAATTTTCTACTCACCTCGGTCTTCGTAAATCTATGAAGGAGGATAATGTCATGTTGGGGGTACCTTTATCCTCACCATCTTCTTCTAATATACCCAACATGCCAATATACGACTACCGGGGTTCGATTTCAACTGACCGCACTTCGGCCAGTCAAGAGGATGTCGAAGAACTCGTCAAGACCAAACACGCAAGATTACCTCAACGACCCAAAGGAACGTACCGTTTGTCCGATTTCATTATTCAACGTACATTGGGTACAGGCAGCTTTGGACGCGTGCATTTAGGTATGATAGTCGCCGTTTCTATTTAAATTTGTTGTTGATCAATTTCTTCTTCGTAGTTCGCAGTAAACATAACCTTCGCTTCTACGCGGTCAAGGTTCTCAATAAGGAACGCATCGCAAGAATGAAACAAATAGAACACACAAATAACGAGCAAAGGATGTTGCAATCAGTTCAACATCCTTTCATTATAAACCTCTGGGGCGTATTCCAAGATGCTGGAAATCTTTACATGGTCATGGATTTTGTTCCGGGAGGCGAGCTGTTCACCCTTCTACGGAGATCAAACGTATTTCACTTTTCAAACATTCGAATGAATCAATCGACTGATAGCTTATTCCTCTGTCCCCAGCGCTTCCCTGACCCTGTTGCCAAGTTCTACGCTGCTGAAGTTGCCCTGGCACTAAATCATCTACACAGCGAGGATATCGTTTACCGCGACCTCAAGCCAGAGAACATTCTTCTAAATTCAGACGGCCATATCAAAATCGCTGACTTCGGGTTTGCGAAATCTTGCGAGACAACCACCTGGACTTTGTGCGGGACGCCGGACTACCTTGCGCCAGAAGTATGTTCTGCAGTGTCCGTAGAAGGCAATGACACTCAACCTACATATTTCAGATTATTCTCCAGCAGCGATATAACAAAAGTGTGGATTGGTATGCGCTGGGCGTTCTTATCTTCGAGATGTTATCAGGTCTGCCGCCATATCATCAAACGGAACCAAATCATATGGTGCTATACGAGAGGATCACTAGAGGTCCTTCTTTCATCAGATTCCCAGCAGCTTTCAACGAAAATGCGACGGACATCATAATGAGGTTGATGGAAGGTGATCCTTCACGTCGATATGGGAATCTCCGTCATGGCGCTGGAGATGTCTTCGCGCATCCTTGGTTTAGAGAAGTTGACTGGGATCGACTGGCTGCCAGACAAATTACTGCCCCTTACCTTCCTAGAATTAACGGCGAAGGCGATGCTAGCGCGTGAGTTGCCACTTTTCGCTTCTCAACTGTCGGTTTTCTGAATTTCGCTTCTCATGCAGCTATGATAATTATCCTGAGGATAATGCTGCCTCGATGTATGGTCTACCAGGACCCGACCCTCATGGGGCTCTCTTTCCCGATTTTGACTATTCGGACCCTTCGGTCTAATCAAGCCCTCCTATGTTCTTGCCTATAAAAATTGGGTGTGATGGACCACCATCACCACCACTTTCCTGATGTATGTCATTGTAGATGTGTTGCAGATGTTGCGATCACTTCTTTATCGCATGTATGGGTACTCGAAAGACTCTGTATGGTACTTTTTTCCCCCAATTCATACCCCCCATCTTCTGGTTGGATACCATTGATCATCTTTATTACACTACCCTGTTGTCGTTGTCATTATTCTGTCTTTATTTCTGTACCCAATACCAATGTTGAACCCAAGTCTGCTGGTCACGAGCCTGGACTGAAATTCATTGTGCAGAGTATGTTTGGAGTCGCCAAACAAAGCGTATCAGACACCAAAAAAATCATGCCTTTTCGTTTCCTTCAAACACAGCGCGTCTACGGAACTACCTTGCAACACAATTTCCACTGGCATCCGGGTTTCAATAGCTCTCGTGCTGTCCAAGAATTGTCGCGAACCATCCAGGATCTCCGGAGATCAACAATTAGGGTCTTACAAATTCGCACCGTTGTGGGCAATACGGAAGGCGGTGTGGTGGAATTGATTTCTTGGCCTAGTATTGGCCTACCAGTCGCCTTGTATGCCCTCGAAAGAAATCAACGTCCCCGGCTTTGAAGTTGGACGAACCAGGGCCTCAATGACGAGGACTAGTAAGCGTGGGTCCGGCAAGCTTGCCTCAGACCCCAACATCACGGATGGAAATGCGACGTCACGCTCTAAACGGTCCATTCCTGAAAAAACTTTGGTAGTCACGGAGCAGATGATGGACGCTGAACGGGCCAGGCTGCTCGGGGAAAAGCAGGCAATGTTGACGCAAGTAACTAAGAGACATGATACATTGGTATGTTATAACTTCGTTTCTTCTGCTTTTGTATTGGTTCTCAAGTATCTGATACATAGGTCAGGGAGTTGTTTCATATGGAAAACTTTACCATGATGCTTGGGTATAATCCTGAGGTACTTATCCATGTCTTTATCAAACGACCAGAGTGTAACATGAATATCTTAGGAAGCCAAAGAAGATAATACAAATGTTTTTCGGGAGGTGCGTCTCCTATATTGTATCACAACTCTCCAGATACCATCTTCAACTTTATAGTATAAATCTCGCTATGATCTTATCGACAAGGCTGTCCCTACCGCTGGTCCTTCTCGACAAACACGCAAGTCTCATTCGGAGCGTCGGCAGATGCTAACCAGCGCTTCAATATCTGCTCCATTACTGGCCCTACCTTCTAAACGCAGGCCCAAGCCGAAGGCTCCGAATACAGCTGCTATATGGGATAGCCTAGCCAGCGCTCGTGGCGATAAGGGGAAAGGCAAGGAGAAAGAGCAAGAGACAGAGGAGGAGAAGGAGCCTGAAAAGGAGAAAAAATTAGCGAAGGAGAAAGAAAATGAGATAGGAGAGAAGGACCTCAATGGGAAAGAAGTCTCCCTGCCTACCGACCCTATTGCCTTGAGAGCGCAAATAGACCCTGGGTCTCTCCAACAAGTAACATCGGTATTCACTCAGAGGAGGAAGAAAGAAACGAGGACGGCAACCACCATATCTGAGAAGCAAGCGAAGTTTGCTCCTCTGTCAATAAATGGACACAGACCTTGTCCTCCTACCCCTCTTCTAGACGAGTCTATATCTGTCAGTCTCTCACGAAGGAGCAAGCGATTAAAGCAGCCTGATACCAGGAACCCGCCATCGGAGCCTGTAAAACCCAAGGTACGTTTTTGAATCTCGACAATTTGGGCACCCATTGAACCATTCCCTTGTAGGTCGTTCCATCGCCAAACCTGGGATCTCCGCAGATTCCACAGACTCCTATACTGAGAGCACCTCCCCCTCCCCCAAAAACCAACGTCAAACGCGTCCGACTCATAGTTCGTCGGCCTCCGTTGACCCTGACACACCCCCGACAACGGCCCCGACTCCCAAAGTTCAATTGGTCCCTGAATGCCTTCCTTTCTTCCTACACTTGTCTTGGCGAGGACGAACCAGACCTTAAGCTCGCCGTTCTTGAACAAGATGCCAGGGCTGAAGCCGAGACCTTGGAGCGTGTTGAACAATTTCGTCGTGATGGGCGATTCCTCCCAGGTACTCAGACGCTTTTCGGCACCAAGCGTCATGACAGCGAATACCATCCTCCACAACGCACTTCAACGGATGTTTGGGATGATGTCTTGAAAGCTGTCGTTGCTCATGCTCGCTCGAGGCCGAAAAAGTCTCTTGGGAAACAAATAACGTCACAAATAGCTAACAAAATCCAGGCTCATTTTGATAACCAAGAATCAAGAAAGATTAAAGCCAGGGAAGCAGAGGAACGTAGATTGCGTAATCTTGCCAAATCCACTATGAAACTTGTGGTTGGAGAATGGAGAAAGGCTGTTTTCGTGAGTTTCTCATTGATAAATCTATTCAGGTGCCCGCTCATGTTCTCGTAAAGCATATACGAGAAAAACACCGCTTGGAGCTCGAAGCGGAGGAACTTAAACGTGGTCACGCTCACCTAGACGCTATACTTGATCAGTCGGGACAGATTTTGGAAACGCAACAAGGTGATTTATCAAGAGGCGACTTGTATAGCTCTAGCCGCGGGAGCAGCATGGAGAATCTAGGCTTGGATGAAGAGGAGGAAGGCGGCGAGGAGGACGAGGAAACCGAAGATGAAGAAGAAGGAATTGATGATGCTAGAAGCGTAGACGCTCTGACCGGCAATGTTTCAATCTGTGTCAGTGAAGAGGAGGACGAGGGCGAAAGTGAACACGAAGATGATGACGAAAAAGAGGAAGAAAATGAAGATGATACAGTAGACTCTTTTATGCTCTTGGGAGGGTTGAGCAGGCCACATGTTTCTCCGACAAGCAGGTCTGCTACGCCAGACATGACTACATTTAGTCTTCCAGTGCAGGAAGACATTGAGGTGTCCGTCAGTCCACACCTGTTGGGTTCTCTCGCTGATGAGGACATGATAATGCATTCCCCTTCATCTCCGTCCCCATCCTTCGTGGAACTGATCATTCCTGATCCTGAAAGTTCTCCACAACGACCCCATTTCAGTACCAACGAATTTTTGACAGGCCATGAAGTAGTGAACTCCGTATCCATATCTCGTAATTCCAGCGACGATGAACTGGTGGAAGATAGGTCGCCAGCATCTCAATCCGCAGGAAGGCATGTGGCCTTTGATTCTCAGTCCCAACTGGACGAACTCCCAGATAACACGTTAGATTTGGAGGAACAACAATTACTGGTCGTACCAGATGGCCTCGTTTCTCCAGACAACCTTGATGCCACGCCAACTAAATCTCCTGACAATGTTTTGGCTGACCTAGAGAATCTGGCAGAGGCAGTTGCTGAAGAGGATTTCGAAGAAATGGAACAGGATCTCGAGGCACAAATTCCTGATTATCTCAAACCATACGCTATCGCACCTGTAGATTGGGATGTTCATAGCAAAGTCACACCCCCCCTTCTACTTCGCGGAGTACTCCGCCCATACCAACAATCTGGATTAGAATGGCTCGTTAGTTTGCATGTGAACAAATTGAATGGTATATTAGCAGATGAAATGGGCCTAGGGTGTGTACTCCTTTCGATGCTCCGTTCCTTTCTCATACTTTTGCCCAGAAAAACGATACAGACTATTGCTTTACTTGCCCACCTAGCCTGTGATCGCGGCATATGGGGTCCACATCTTATCGTATGTATCTAGACCCTCAAACTTCCGTTGATATCGATGTTTATATGTGATTGTACCAGGTTGTCCCAACAAGTGTTCTATTGAACTGGGAAATGGAGTTCAAAAAATTCCTGCCTGGTTTCAGAATTCTGAGCTATCATGGCAACACAAAACGACGGAAAGAACTTCGCCAAGGCTGGAATGACAAGCATCATTTTAATGTGTGCATAACGTCGTACACTCTCGCTAGCAAGGATGCACACATCTTCAAGCGGAAAGCGTGGTATTACATGATTCTTGACGAAGCGCATATGATTAAGAACTTCAAATCGCAACGTTGGAACATTCTCCTCATGTTCAGATCCTATCGACGTCTACTTTTGACTGGAACACCACTGCAGAACAATTTGACGGAACTCTGGGCACTCCTCCAGTTTTTGATGTCAGGTGCCAATTTTGCCAATTTGAAAGAGTTTGGCGAATGGTTTTCCAGTACGTTTTCTCCTGGGCTGCTTTCTTTCTTTTCATCTCAGAATTTGTCTTACGTCAGATCCATTGGAAAAGGCGATTGAAATGGGCAACGTCCTTGACGATGAAACCATGCAGCGCGTTTCTAAGCTGCATACTGTGCTACGACCTTATCTCCTCCGTCGACTCAAGCGAGATGTCGAAAAAGAACTTCCCAGCAAATATGAACATCTGGTTCTTTGTCCATTATCAAAACGGCAACGTTTCCTTTATGACGAATTTATGTCCCGGGCGCAGACCAGGGATGCTTTGGAGTCCGGCGTATATCAGAAAATCGCGAACATATTGATGCAGCTGCGTAAAGTTTGCAACCATCCAGACCTTTTTGAAGTTCGTCCAATCGTCACCTCCTTTGCTATGCAACGATCGGCCATCGCCGATTTCGAGATCAAGGAATTACTCATTCGGCGACGACTACTGAGCGAGAATGAGGAGAATGTAAACCTTGATTTAGTGGGCCTACAGTTCATCGATCGCCAGGACGTCTCTTTACTCACAGCTGTTGAAACGCGACTACTTGATGGTACCAGCAACCTTCCTTACTTTTCAGACGTCCCGGGCGAACCGCCGCCGAAAGATACTCGTACCATCGAGGGCTTCCGCAAATACTCAGCATATGTCCAACGAGCTAACGCTATTGCTCATTGGGCACATATAGTTTATCTTAACAAGCTCCGCTGTGCCCACATCCCGGTGTACAACGAGGAATGTCTCTCGGTTGTCAATCGGATGTCCAAACCCATTGTCCCGTTCTCCGATCTTGATTCTCGACTTACCTACATGGAAAACGTGGATCGAGTCAACCAAGCTGTTAAGTCGTACAAGACTCGCACAGACGACATGTCCAAGCTTGTCGATCGCTTCGCATTTGTCACCCCGCCCGTCGTTGCCTTGGATATGCCTCGTATCGCATTGTCGGGTTATGAAGATGTCATTGTCTCGCAACCTGCAAACTTTGATGAACTCTTGCATCCTGCCAGCGTCAAGCTACAAATTGCATTCCCTGATCCTCTGCTCCTTCAATATGATTGTGGAAAACTCCAGAAATTAGCCGATCTTCTGCGAGAAAAGAAAGCCGGTGGTCATCGCATTCTGATATTTACTCAAATGACGCGGATTCTTGATATCCTAGAGATCTTCTTGAATTTTCATGGTTACCTCTATTTGCGGCTGGATGGCGCTACGAAGATTGAAGATCGGCAATACATAACGGAACGATACAATGCTGATCCCAGAATTTTCTGTTTCATTTCGTCGTCACGGTCGGGGGGAGTAGGCATCAAGTGTGTTTTTTTTCTGGTTATTCTCTTTTTCTGTGCCGACACCCCGTTTTTCTATAGTTTGACTGGAGCCGATACCGTCGTTTTCTACGACAGTGACTTCAATCCGCAGATGGATAGACAGTGTGAGGATCGGTACGTCTTCTCTCTCTTTATTTCCTTCGCTTTGATGCAAATCCTTCGTGCACAGAGCACATCGTATCGGTCAAATCCGTGACGTACACATCTATCGATTCGTGTCGCAACACACTGTCGAAGAAGCCATGCTTCGCAAGGCCAATCAGAAACGATCCTTGGATGATCTAGTTATCCAGAAGGGAGAATTTGATTGGCGTTCTCTCTTCAACGATGAGAGTGCTTTGACCAAGGCGTTGGGCGATTTTGAAGATGCAGAAGACCGACATGCCGCTGCGGTAGCTGCTCGGGAGGAGATATCACTCGTGGGTGCCGACGAGGACGATTTTGGTGAAGGAGAGGCGCTGGAAAATGGACACGCTATATCTGGGTCAGCTACTCCAGCGGATGTTACTGCTATGCTCGATGAAGACCTAGCAGCTGCAGAAGCTGGAGGTGTTGACGATGAAGATCAAGAGGCAGGTGGAACTGTGGTTGACCATATGCTTGCCATTGTCGAGGAGGATTACGAATTTTTCAGAGATTGGAGGTTGTAGCATGGTTTTGGCTTTTTATGTTTGTATTTCATCTTGGATGTTTCATTCAAATACCGTTTTACTGCTTGTATTTTTTGTACATAACATATAAGTTCTGCTTGGCAACATAATATCTTTATAATAGGTCAACCTGTTGTTGAATTCTGTTCTTAAGGTCTTTATGTAAGGTATTGTATATGAGCAAGTATTCAGACTGGATATCAAAGTCAGACCTTAGATCCGGGGTGGGGGGATTTATTACTACTGATCAATTGGCGCACCAAAAGGGAAGTAATTATGTTGTTTCAAGTGCACGAAGCAGAAGCGATATCCGTTGCTCAAACGGAGAAAACATTGCTTCAAATTCAGCAGCTGTTTTGGGTGCTGCATTCGACGTTGTCTGAGGGCTTGCAAGGGCGTCACATACCCCACGAGTAATGGCTTGTAATGCCGGAACCCGAGGATGTTGATTTAGCTGTAACATGTGATCATTGTTTGAAGTTGGCGTTAATGTTGGTGATGGTTCTGAAGGGGTTGCTCGAGCATGCTCATAAGGATGAAAATGCAATGTCGACATGATAGGCGACATCGTTTCTTGCTTATATAGTCGTGGAAAGGTATTTTGCATTGACGACTGGGAAGTTGCTGAAGGTTCGGGTGTCATAGTAGTGTCTGATGGTGTTGGGAAATGTTGCACCTGCTGCTCTTGATTTCGACAGTGGATCCAGTTAGCCACATCCTGCTCTTTAGCACCACTGCTTGCCAGAAGTGCTGCCCAGGTCTTTAGTAACTCCGAGGATGGGTGAGTTTGATTGCTTGCTAGGACAGTCAGATGTTGGATAGCAGCTGGTGTTAAAGATGGGAAACCTATGATACCAAAAAATCAAGCCATTTTCATTGGATCAAGTATGTGATCCGCCCGAAAGGATAGTTGACTTACGAAAATCATTATCATTGTCGGTATGCTGCAGAGCTCGTTCCTTCTGCTCCTTCAATCGAATTCGTTGACGACGGTTTGAAAACCAACTCAACATGCGACCTGTATCATAATGCTCACATCCTGGGATTATCTGGATAAGGTGCTGTCATTAGGACATTTAGCCTTTCATCCATATTTTTTTTTTACTGTGACCTTGATTTTTTCCAATAAAGCTTCCCTTTCTGTAGAACTCGGATTTTGACTGACTTCCCGAAAATAATCTGTGCAGCATGGGGTGGCGGTGGCGGTTCAATCACAAGTTAGCATCGGACATTATGCCATGAGTAGTACCTTCGAGAATGTCTAGGGCTTGTTGTTTAAGGCGCCTTCTACCGGCTATGGCCTTTTCAGATCCGGTGCTGGAGGAGGCGATGTCCATTTAGCTACCTGAGGGTGTTGGATGACAAACCGTGTGCAGGTCTTTCGGCAATGCAGCCGGTTTTGTTTGTAGGCGCCGGCTACCTTATGTAACCAAAAAAAAACAAACCTGCTCAGCGATGAGCTCAATAACGCCCATCATCGTCTCAAAAGTTGCGATGTGGTAGAGGAGAATACAGGCCGGACAAGTATCGTCCAAATTTATTTATTTTTTGCAAAATGACTCGAAACACGCTCGGATTTTGCGGCTTATATCGTGCTATAATCAAGAGGTCGCATTAGAGATAATTACCACTGTGAGCTCAATTTCATTGAGGAGTACTGGTGGGCAGCAAAGTAGCCCGAAGTGAAGCAGCGTGAATTCAGCGTGCGTGCCAGATTCATTGTCACAGCTATATTTAGTCAATCCTATTGTTAGGCGACACTTTATCAGCGCATATAGCCAGGCACTTGACCGGTCCGGAAGCGAACCGGAAATATCACGGCCACTGAACACTACCCTCCAGATGTGGCTTTAAAGCTCAAAAACGAGCTCGAATAGAAGTATGGCTCAGATTTCAGGACCAAATTTTGCGCCCCTTGGCACTTATATAATCAATTACATAAAGTAGCCGGCTAATGGCCCCCGCCGCCCCTCGCATATGATAGAAACTGAGACAGAATAAACAATTTAAAATAAGAGGGGAGGTACATTGGCCAATCTTTCTGAAAACAGCAATAAAATTAAAAAATTAAGTTCATAAACACTGGCCTTGGACGTGCAGCGACATCGACCGCCTTTACCGCTGAGCAATGTCTCGAAACAGTAACAAGAAGCCTGTCGGTTTCGCGACGCACATCATCGCTGGAGGGATTGCCGGGGGATGTGAAGCGGTGAGTTATCCAACAAAAATTCAACTTTGATCAAGGGATTCAATTTCCCTTCTTCCTCAGCTCACATGCCAGCCGCTCGACACAATCAAGGTCCGGATGCAGCTGTCCAGGTCGGGACGTATGCCTGGCGTGAGTCAGGATTACCTTTTGGTCAATATGATTGACATGTCTTTCTCAGACAAAGCCCCGAGGCTTTCTCGCTACTGGAGCGTACATCGTAAAGCGAGAGACGCCTCTCGCATTGTACAAGGGTCTTGGTGCCGTTTTGTCGGGCATCGTTCCTAAGATGGCCATCCGATTCGCCAGTTTTGAAGCATACAAGGATTGGTTAGCAGACAAAGAGACCGGGAAGACCAGTGTAGGAAATATCTTTATTGGTACATTCTGTGCTTTTTCTTTTCAGGGTTTTGGTTCTATTTTTATCAATTTTTGCGTTTTAGCTGGCTTGGGTGCTGGAACAACGGAGGCCGTTGCTGTCGTGACACCTATGGAGGTCGTGAAGATTCGCCTGCAAGCTCAGAAGCATTCATTAGCGGACCCATTGGAAGTTCCTCGATACCGAAATGCCGGACATGCCGTTTATACCATTGTTCGAGAAGAAGGAGTTGCAGCACTTTACCGCGGTGTTTCTCTCACGGCGTTGAGACAGGCTACCAACCAGGGTGGGCACGATCGCAATCAACATATGGTGAAATAGAAATATTAATGATGCGTTTAGGTGCAAACTTCACCGCGTACCAAGAAATAAAAAAACTTGCACACAGAATACAGCCCGAGCTTGTTGATCTTCCTTCTTACCAACATATGGTAATTGGTCTGATCTCTGGTGCTATGGGCCCCTTCTCCAATGCACCAATTGATACCATCAAGACACGTAAGTGAAGAATTGTGAACGCACCCCTTGTCACGCCCTTACGTATTACTCTACATAGGTCTACAAAAAGCCACTGCGGTACCCGGCCAAACAGCCTTTCAGCGTATTTCCGCCATCGCAGAGGATATGTGGAAGACAGAAGGTGTACGGTCTTTCTACAAGGGCATCACTCCACGAGTGTTGCGTGTTGCTCCTGGCCAGGCGATTGTCTTTGCGGTGTACGAACGTGTCAGCTCTATCATTGAGAATATACATCCAAGAGTGAGGGAGGATGATGGGTATTCGGAGTAGACTCCTCCAGTGAAGTACCTCTGTCGGTCGCTGTCAGTGCATCTAGAAGACTTGGATTGGAAGAGATTATTTGTATATCATAGGACAACAGGCTTGAACAGAATGTAATGTAGATTTATTTTTTCTAGAGTATTAATCGTGGCACACAACGTATTTATACGACCAGAAAACGGGGCAAAAAAATCAATAATCTATATCATGGTATTTAAATAACAGATAATCGAAAGGGTTGCTCATTGCCGGTCATTGGGCTAATTTTGAAGGAATAGAAATCAACTAGTAAGGATCAGCGGGGCGCCTATTAATAGATAAAGGTGGCAACATACTAAGTAGGATATTCTTATGATAAGAAATTTAAAAATAAGGGTGAAAGCCCCGTTTGCAATTGTAGCGGTGACAATAATCGGATTCAATAATTCCTCTCACTCAGCTCATCATAACGTAGAAATGAAGAGGGTTCTAGCTCTACATGGGTATTCGTCTATCAAAACCAGTCGGATTTCGCTGCTCTGATGCTATGCTCATAGATATTCACAGAATGCTATCATCTTCAGCAAACGAGTTAGTGTGTTCGAAAGGCCTCCTCAAACTTGAGCTTGATGATTGACTTGAATCCTACGCATCTGAATTTGAAGTTAGGCGCCATTCGCAAGGAATGCAAAAACATTGACTTTGGTGAGTGCGTTTCGGAACTTGAAGTGAAATCAACATACAACTGACGTGGTTTACATTTTTATAGTCTTTGTCAATGCTCCACATATACTCTTACCCTCTGAAGTGCCATCTCGATTTGATTCCGAGCCCCAATTGGAGGCAGCAGCGGAGGAAACTCCTGACCCTAACACCGCCTTTCGCGGCTGGTGGCGATCCAATGAAACTCGTACTAAGGCAGAGGGACTCCAAACATCAATATTGACAATTCGGAATCTGTTGGTGACACAGAAATTTGATGTTCGTTGTCTTATCGATTCGAGCGCCTGCTTCAATACCTGATACTTTTTCTTTGGTCTACTAGGGAGTCCTTGGATTTAGGTTCGAAATTTTGGAAGTGCTTATTTTTTTCGTCGTCACTTAATATTCCTATATTCTGCTTCCAGTCAAGGGGGTGCTTTTGCCGCTGTTATAGCTGCATTGGTATGTTCAACTTGAGTCATTATACCCCGACTTTGAGCAAGCCTGACACAATTTACCAGTTGGAGCGTCCCCATCTTTACCCAGAATTTCTAGTTGATGGAAAATCACCGCATCCTCCGCTGTAAGCGCTCCACCTTTTTTTCCTTGCTTGCCGTTGTTCATTGATACCAGACAATTCTGCATTTCCGTGTCCGGTTTTCGGCTAAATGATCCGTTCGGTCTTGAATTCTTGGTGCCGAGTTACTCGACGCCTACTCTTCATATTCTCGGCAAGACGGACGTCGTGGTGGTGGAAGAGCGTTCACGCCAATTGATAGAAATCTCGGAGAATTCACGCGTAGAAGAACATAACGGTGGTGAGTCACATACCGTCTATTGGCAGTCCGGGGTCGCTGATTATATTTGACTTGCTTAGGTCACTTCGTACCATCTCAAGGCAGCTGGCGAAAGTTTTTGGCTCATTATATGAGTGACCCTGATGGTCCACATCCATCGCCAAGTGCCAGCGCAGTCGGTTCGGGGCCGGACACTTCGCGGTCTTATATGCTGTGATGACAAATTTATGATATGTTGGTGACTGTGTGAGGTACAGGATTCTGTTTCTATCTTTGGTCCACTCTTTTCTACTAAACTCTTTGGAGCGGTTCACTTAGTCACCATTTTTGGGTGACGACTGCCAAATGCCGAATTTTTTATATATTATGCCGGCAAACACATTCATTTGAGCAACTGATGGACGTAATGAAGATATTAGGGTAGTATTTTATGATCCAACGATAATTACAAAATACAGAGCCCAAGTAGAGTTATAACATATGAGGTTGCTTCAATTTAAAGGCGGCCCAGGAATTTCCTGTGCCTGGATGAAATTTCACTCCAAAGAAATATTGCCGTATTACAAAACAGGTGGCTAGTAGACCCTTCGATTAGATAAATAATTCCTACAGCACTGTATTTAAGACTCAAATTTGCATACCTTGCAATTTTGAAGCCATCGGAGATCCCTCTTGGGAAAAGCCCCAGCTTATAAAAAGGAATCGATTGGCAGAAGGTTAGTCCTATACAAATTTCCTACCTCACTCCGTTTTGAAGATATAGTTTTCGTCTCCTGAAAAGGAGTCGATTGGCAAGAAATCCGGGTATTTCTGGAGGAGCCGGATCACACTGAAAAGTGAGGTTAGAACGTCGCCATGAACCCTGGATGAGGTGTATGAAAATGATCTGACCGTTTCTGGATGTTGAGTTCAAAATCGAATCACATCGGTATCAAAATTATCTATCTTTGATTTAGGCGCATATTTGCCCTTAGCTTATCAGTGTATACTTCCATTTTTTTTCCATCCCTGCCCTTGCCAGTGGTGGTACTTATTTCATACATAGGCTTTGCATAGATTGGAGTAGTTGATGATGTGACAATGTGACTGTTATGGTTGAGGCAATAGATGTCAACAAAAGAAGTGAAAGATTATTGAGTTGTTGGGAGACTTGAACTCGCTTTCCTCTGTTCTCCCATATTTGTTTTACACTTTAAACGCGTATTTCTCTTTCAAAATGTCGCCCTGGGCCCCCCAGCCAGCGGGTCTCCGGGAAATTCTTCAAACTATCCATGAGTCAACCACCACCAGTGCCACTGTGCAGCGTAGCATCACTGAGGTGCGCCTGTCTGATCCCATTAACCTCGGATTGATTACCTGACTATATATATGACAGAAACTTAACCATTTTACGCGTGCACCAGAGTACATTGCCTATCTCGCTTACATCTTGAGCACCTTGACCCATGAAGAAGAGCGTATACGAACCATAGCGGGTTACCTATTGAAGAACAATGCTCGATTAATCCTTAGTGCACCCCCCGATGTATCAGATTTTGTCAAAACGGCAGTGTTATCTGCTTTTAACGACAATGCAGCCATGATTCGCAGCGCGGCGAGTCAGGATATCGTCGCTTTCCTTGGTGTCCTCGAGCCAAGAAATTGGCCAGAGTGTCTCCACCATCTTTTTATGGCTCTTGATTCTGAGGATTTGGAGAGGCAAGAGGTAAGTTTTTCATCCTACTTACTCCCAATCAAGAGTCTCTGGCGTTATGTCTTTGACCCACTCTTCATGCCGTGTCAAGATGATCGTTGATTTCTTCGCTCTCCTACTTCTCCCAAAACACTGTCGTAAATGATGCTGATTTCCATGTCTTCTTCACGTAGTCTGCATTCAATGCCCTCGAAAAGGCTTGCGAGGATTATCCTCGTAAAATGGACATCGAGATTAACGGAACAAGACCTCTCGATTTCATGATTCCAAAGTTCCTTGCTCTCTCAGAGCATCCATCTCCTAAAATGCGAGCACACGCCGTGGCTTGTCTGGGTTATTTTGTGCCCATCAATTGTCAATCCCTCTTCATTCACATTGATGCATTCATTGCTTGTCTTTTTAAGCGTGCTTCCGACGACGATCCTTCAGTGCGTCGCCACGTCTGTCAGGCGCTCGTTCTTCTCTTGGCTGCTCGGCCAGACAAGCTCATGCCAGAGATGTCAAACGTAGCACAATACATGCTGTATTCTACAAAAGACAAGAACGAGAACGTTGCCCTGGAAGCTTGCGAATTCTGGCTTACATTTGCCGAAGATCAGGATCTCGCGCCTTGTCTACTTCCTTTACTGGATCAAGTAGGACCCACGCTATTGGATTGCATGGTATATGGAGAGGACGACCTTTTATGGTTGGAAGGTGACGCAGAGGATGCCGCAGTACCCGACAAGGATACCGACATCAAGCCACGCCATTATGGAGGAAAAAATCACGGTTTCGAACGTGAAGGTGGGGACGGCGACATAGCTGTGGAACCACCGAAGCAGCGAATCGGCGCCTATGGCCAAGAACTTTTCGATTCCGATGAAGAGGATGACTACGATCTCGACGATGATGACTTCGCGGAAGAGATGACAACGGAGTGGAATCTCAGGAAATGTGCCGCTGCTGCGCTGGATGTACTTGCTGTCCGATTTTCGGGCGATCTCTTACGGGTTTTGTTGGGTCCTTTGAAAGATAAGCTGTGGAGTAGTGATTGGTTACAGAGGGAGAGTGGTATTTTGGCATTAGGAGCTATGGCTGAGGGTTTGTTTTTGATCTTTCAATCCGTACCCATTTACTAACCAGCAGAGTGTTTTGATAGGCTGTATTGAAGCCATCGAACCTCATCTTCCAACTCTTATCCCTTACCTTATCAATACGCTGAGTGATCCCAAGGTTCATCTCATAACCCTTTCGTTTCGTTTCGTGTAATATCTCATATATTCCTTTTAGCCGCTCGTACGTTCGATCACCTGTTGGACCCTTGGTCGTTACGCAAGTTGGTGTACACAGCCTAAATCGGACGAGCACAAGAACCTATATTTCATTCCTACCATGGAAGGCGTAAGTTCCTTATGTAGAGTTAATAAAATTGGTGCTCATATCTCGTCACAGCTTCTCAGAATGGTCTTAGATAACAACAAACGGGTTCAAGAGGCTGGTTGTAGCGCGTTTGCCACCCTTGAAGAGGATGCTGGTGCCGAGTTGGCACCCTACCTGGAGCCGGTTCTGCGCAACCTAGTACTTGCTTTTGACAAATATCAACACAAAAATATGTTGATTCTCTATGATGCTGTGGGTACATTAGCAGACGCAGTTGGAAGAGCCTTGCAAAATACTGTTTATGTCGATATCCTTATGCCGCCTTTGACAAATCGATGGTCAAAGCTCAAAGATGATGATGAAGATCTTATTCCTCTGCTTGAGGTGAGAAATTCATGTTCGATGCTTTCTGTCGCCGCTAATACCCGTCCCTTTCCAGTGTTTAGCATCCGTCACTATTGCGATGGGCCCGGCATTCCTTCCCTACGCTGGGCCTGTGTTTGAACGATGCAATAACATCATTCATTCGTCACTTCTCCAATACCAGCAATACCAGCAGAACTCCGACCTCGATGAGCCGGACAAGGCCTTTCTCGTCGTGGCCCTCGACTTGCTCTCCGGTCTCATTCAAGGTCTTACCATGTCCCTCGAACCTTTGATTACAAGCAGTCAACCAAACCTCCTCGGTCTACTCACAATTTGCCTCAAGCACCCTCAAGCACCTGTAAGGCAATCCGCATATGCACTTGTGGGTGATCTGGCGATGGGATGTTTCCCCCTCTTGCGTCCAGCTATGCCAGGCATTATGCAAGAACTGATCTTACAGCTGGATCCGGAACCAAAGTTCGAGTTTGTTAGTGCTTCAAATAATGCAGCATGGTCGGTTGGGGAAGTTGCTTTGCGCTATGGTCGTGGTCAGCTCTAATTTCAGTGATGGTGGTAGTCCTCTTTCTGATGCCTTTGTATCCTTTATAGATGATCTCGAGTTCCAACAATGGGTTCAGCCTCTCATCTCAAGGCTCATCCCTATCCTGTTGCATCCCAAGGCGCCGAGAAGCCTTCATGAGAACGCTGCCGTGTCTATAGGACGCATTGGCCTGATGCATCCGGGCCTCGTTGCCCCACATCTTCATGAATTTGCCCAAGCTTGGTGTCAAGCATTATATGAGATTCGTGATAACGAAGAGAAGGACTCTGCATTCCGTGGTCTCTGCACACTTGTGCAGACAAACCCTGCCGGTATGGCTAAGGTCCGTTTGTCACAAGTTGATGTATATGATGGCGCAGATCTAACTCATCCTTTCTTCACGTAGAGCTTACTCTGGTTTTGCAACTCCATTATTCGCTGGAACCAACCTTCGCCAGAGTTGAACAATATGTTCCAGACTCTGCTTCTGGGATTCAAGCAGCACGATGAAGCCGGCTGGGCTGCCCAAGTAGCTGCTTTCCCCCCTGCCATTCAAGAACGTTTAGCGGCAAGATATGGCGTGTAATTCTTTTTTACCGTGTGATGCGTATGAAGAATAACGACCGAAGTGGTTCCGTCACACCTTGTCTCTTCTGGCTCACCCCTTCTTTCTTTCTTTCAGGCCAGGTCAATATTTTTTCCCTCTAAATTTGTGGTCTCTTGCATCTGGATATCTCTTAGTAGTGTAGCCTTTCATCTTTGCCTCTGTCAAGAGCCTTTATCTGTCGTCTAGCTCACATGCACATCAACCCAATCTGTCCTTCATTACATTGCGTTCATCATTTCTTTTCTTTCAACTCGCGTTTTTTTCTGTCCCCCCCTCTTCTGTTAAAGGATGGGCGTTAGTGACCCTTCCAGGGCTGTAATTACTGCAAATTATTCCCCACACTCACATTTATCACCAATCCCAGCACCACGGCAAGATATACACATCTCCATCCCATCTTTTTTTTTTTTTTACGTAGCATTAGTATTCAGTAGTTACAAATAAGTAGTGTAGTTTTTCACATCATCCTGCAAGTAGATACAATATCTTTTCATGCCTTCCCTGCAGAACCTCTCTCCGCACGTAATTCAAATATCTGTACGGGGATCTCCTTCCCATATATATATATAGCAAAAGTTCTCTGTAGCACCTACATACAACTTACTCATCCCTGTTGTTAAACGCAAGCTTATCAAGATCTCACTCAGCGAATGAGCAAAGCTGTTGGTTTCGCACAGCAGGATTACAAACACACCCACACTACTAAGCACTGATGACATTCAATAACGCCTATTATCGGAAAACATGTCTGTAAAGCCTCCAAGGCGTCTTCCAAAGTTGCCACCCCCTCCATACCTCTGTTGTCGAAGGTATTCCTGATAGCCATAATATCCTCCAGCAACAACACCTGCTAGGAAAAAGAGTTTGAAGAAGAACCCAAGCCACGATCCCCTACTGGAACTAGTGGGCCCAACTCGGTTTATTTTGTTGGGTCCAGAGTCAGTGTTAGACAAGACCGCAGTATAACCGGTGACAGAGATTATGCTGAAAATGACAGTATGTAAATGACAAGTGTAAAATGTGCCAAGTAGGAAAGACATACTCATGGGCATCAGAGACGTCGCCGGTCAAGGCTGTGAAACCAAGGAAGGGGTTAGGTGGAAGGGTAATCTTTGGAGCAAAAAAGCAGTCTGTCCATTCGTCCCCTAAATGACATATTTTGATCAAGATATGTTCTTATTTAGGTAAATGTTACTTGATACTCACAAGCTTTGTCCTGAATTTTGACCTAGCAAACCATGCGTGAGTAAGAATAATGTGTGAGAGATATAAGGGCTAACATCAAGGAAATCATCTTTAACATATGTCAACTTTAGTTTCGTTGCTACGTTGGTGCGTCTATAGTTGGCCTTTCGGGGAAATATTTGAGTATTTGTAAATGGATGTTTCGAGAAAAAGGCATACGGAGCATGAGCCGATGGATTGTTCAATGCCATCGTCATCATGGTTGTATTTAGTCTTGCCGTCACCCATCATACCAAGAACTACTGGGAATTCGTGGTCATGTTGGCCATTGGCATATCTGGATAGATAGAATGAAGTCTGATGCAAAAAAAAAAGAGAAGACAAAAAAAAGACCCAACGTGTCTAAAAATATGGCCAGACCCTCAAACTCGTCTTGGTTTCCAAATACTGGTCCAGGTTGAGCGCGTTCTTTGGTTATCCATACAGCCATCCCATCACCATATAGATGTGAAGAGTCGCCCGAGACCTAGATATGAATGATATCACGGGACTTGGAAGAAAGGTCGTTTTCTTACCTTGAATTCGATTTCAATAACAAAGTTCGTAACTGGCAATGCGAGACGCGACCATAGCCAACCCTGTGAAACTTGAATGAAATGATGCAAATATAAGAAGCATAGGGTGTTACCATCTGTGATGGAGAGTTCCTCGTCAGACGGATGTGTTTGTTTGTGTTCTGAATAAGTGCGGAAAATGATAAGATCTGTGTCGACGAGAAACGACAGACGAACGATGTAGGCATCGGCACCAAAATCCCACCATCTAGTTTTAGAAAAATGTTCAGTCAATAATGATACAACCACCAAAAAGTTCTATTGATGGAGCACCGGTTTTGCAAGTCTTGATCGATATATGGTGCGTATATTGAATGTGTGCGAAGTTGCATTGTCTGGAGAAATGGGTTCAGTTCCGAGCAATGAAAAAACAGATACTGTATTGAGAACCGATGTCGTTTCTGTAGACACCAGCATCGTCCACCCTCCCCATTTATGAAGTTCAACCCATAAAGACCTAAATTAGGCCATGCTCACCCGTTCAATCGTCTGATTCCCCAACCGCGTTACGGTTTTATCCTCTGCTGTCTGGGCGAATCCACTTGAAATTAGGAGCACAGCGGTGACTACGCTGCTCATACACCGCGACAGCATTAAGGGCAATAAGTTTTTGTCCACTCAGCGGTTTTCTGGGTAGGTCAATGTGATGCGTAAGAAATACAAATATAAAAGCAAGATATAATCTGTGAAGGTTGGTACTAGTAGGACGTCTGCCACGAATATCCTGCAGGGCACGTGACCTTGACGGTTTCGGCGAATCGGGCGTCTTTTCTGAGTTATATACTCACCCAACATTCATTTATGCATAGCCTCAAAGCTGTGTGTGGCTTATGTTCTTCTATTACCGCAGATAGATCACACGTGATTAGTAAACCTAAACGCCCAAAAAAACCGTGGAAGGCTGGCCACCTGCTGTGTTGTATAAAGGATCTTTGTGTCGGCTTGTTCATTTCCCATACTTAGGTTCCCCGTGTTTCTGCCTCAGACAACCATGCCAAGCAAAGAAAAGAGAATATCAATGTATGTTATTGATGTTTCACTATCACCCTTATTCTTACTCGTCACTGCAGGGGACAATCAGAAGATCAAAAATTAGTCCACTTCATGGACCCGCCATCACCCAGAGAGGCTACCAAGCAAATACAGTTTCACAGTCAGTAATCTCACAGCCAGCATATTAAATTTTCAACCATCCACCTTTACCAGTTGACCGTCTGAACGGCCTTTCTGTTGGATCAGCCATAGTCGTTGAGAACAGGACAAACAAGGAGCAATCACATAGAGAAACCACAAGTAAAGGTAAAAAATTGAAATCAGGGGACATCATTGTTTGGGAAGTGAATCTCCCTCAGTGAGTCTCATCCCCCTTACTCGACACAAACGAATAACAAACAGGCCGCCAGAATGACCTTGACTGAATCCTCCAAAGTGAGATTTGTTGTGCAAGGTCGATCTGTCGTAGGCAAACGCCCTGTGATCGGATTCACAGCCGATTATTCAATCAGTAATCTGCTTGAACTTATGGAAAAGTCAGAGCAGGAGTCTAAGGACATTCGGAACGCATGTAAGGGCAACTACTTTCACTTTTTGTATGGCAACTTAACATACACCTGATCCTAGACTTGCAGTTAAACGTCGATTGTCGTTCACTTCACCAGGATGTCACAATACAAGTCAAAGTTCGAGAGTTGCCAACTGGGTCGACGGCAAAAGAAACTGCGGCTCGTGCTATAAAACAAGCGGCAGAGAAATACAAACAGGAATCCTTGAAGGAATTGGAACGAATGGAGGCAGGTATTGAGTACCTTTCAAACACGCTGATGGGCACGAACGTAAGCTACATCTCGATCTTATCTCTTACCAATCTGACATTTCGTAAAAGGTTCGCTGCATGGTCGATGTTATGCACGGCGCCTTGACTGTCGTCAGAACGGTGAGTTACATTACCATCGTGTCAATATGAAACAACTGTACTTATTTTCATTTCGCCTTAGCCATGTGAGTCAGAGAAGAGCCATTGCGCAAGAGTTGTTATCCGCTTGCTGGAGACCATCAATGTCATATTTGACCATTATAGATCCATCACTCCTGGCCAACTCGTCAAGGGTCAACACAGCGTTTCTTTAAATGAGCTCTTCAGCAACGTAGTCAAAAGTCTGTGGACCGTCGCCGTATTTATGACTGCAGAATGTAGGGCCGCATGTCGTCTTTTTGTTTCCTATTAAAAATGCTGACGGTATAATAGTTTTGGAGCGGGCCCATTTAGAATTCAAAGTTTCTGCATGGATGACTTATTTCAAGTCTCTCCAGCCCTGTCTAAGTGACATACACCAGACAAAGCCGTCACCCCCTGAACAGTCGCGAAAGGTGACCAACCCACCTGACTTGAGTCGGTCTCTTCTTTTACCTTCGCGTTGTCCTGCATTGACCTTTACCTACCTTATCCAGACGATAAGTCAAGTCTACCCTCTTTGGATGGAGTCGAAACACAGCTTCCAGTAATTTTCGAGGAAGGGGCAGATCTCTATTACCATACTCCAATTCGACTCATATCCAGTTGGGTTCTCTCTTCAGCCCATGATTCAAGTTCAAAGATTTTCTGCCTCTCTGGTGCAGCGGGATCCGGGAAAAGCTACCTAGCGAGAGAGATTATAAAAGCATTTGGCGAGCTTGGGTTCTTTGGCACCTACTTTTCTTTCGATCATCATTCACGCAAAGGGATAGAGCTCCTTGATTCGCTTCCACCTGCCATTATGCACCAGATCTCCACTGTCGAGCCTGATGTAGAGAGACTGATGGCTCATGAGATAAAGACGCTCTCAACTGTCCCTGAGACGTTGGAATCGAAGTTCCAGAAACTTGTTGTGGATCCCCTCAGAAGCCTACGCTCCGGCAATCTACCTCACTGGCAACCTGATTATCCTTTATTAATTGTGCTCGACGACCTAAACAGTTGTACGTCTGAGGTTCAGGAGTTATTGTTGAATTTCCTCAGTGATCCGATCATGGAAAAACTTCCATCTCACATTCGTTTCCTCGTTCTCAGCCGTCCTTCGGAAGAGGTATACCGAAGGATCGGTAAAGTTGGATTTGAAATTCTTCCTTCCACTATACATGCAGAATCAATCTTTTCGACTTCGACCCCTGTCGAACGACAAGAGACTGCCTCTGGTAATTCAAGTGTACATAACAAATGGGCAACATCGAATTTATTTGGAAAAGGCGAGACTTTTGATTTACTCATTTAGAACCTTCCTGAACGCCCTGATATTCTTTCAAACAGCACCCATCCAAGCATTCTGATTTCATGCATATGGACATAGAATTGTTTGAAGCTTTATCTGGTCGTTCTCGTGTGGATCATTCCTTCCTTTGTCCTTCCCTCTCTTTTTCTCCCTTGGTCAAGTTGTAATCACATTACTCTCATGTGTACTTATTTTTACCTGTTCCAATTCGAACAGCTCATAACGATCATGACTAGAATATTATCAAGGTGACAGTTGTTTTTTTTTTTGGGGTGGGGGCAGTATTTATCTCAAGGACTTGGTTTCACATCCACCACTTTTTGAAATTTCGAGTTCGACAATGGTTGTCAACATTTTTGAAACATACATCGTCTAAAAGCGCAAGGGAAGAACACTAAATACTCAGGATAGTCAAAATCAGGTTGTGTCTGAGGATCCTTATGTTATTTTTGACTCCATCATATAGTACTCACACAAGACATAGTACACTACGCTAGCTAGGACGGAAATTATCTATGCTGGTAGCTCAAACTTCTCGCCTTGCAATACTCTAGCAATGAAGAAACGATGATGGCAGGGGGTTAGTGAAGGTTACCAAAAAGATATGATAAGAAACATGACGCACTTTGTAAAGTAAATGTAGAAAAAGTCAATATATAGCCCAGTCTGAGTAATACCTGCGGTTATAGCTATTGGGTCCACGATACCTTCTGTGCAGTATCTATCCAGAGACATGTATTAGCAGGAGTTATAGTTACACGTATACAAAGCAACGCTGCCAGGAGGAAAATTACGTACCTGTATATCCAGTTAGGGATATAAAGAGCCCGGTATAGGCCCAGCGCAGCTAGATAATGCGTCGTAATTGTTTCTGCTTCTCCTGTGCGTTGGAGCATGAACAATTGAGGAAGGATAGCCACCGCCTCCAGCCAGATGGAAAATGACCACATAACTTCCGCAACGGTGTATTTGTAGTTGAAGAGAAGGGCAAGGATGAGGCAGGGGGCGAGGATATATTCAATTTTGAAGGTGTCAATGGACGGATCATGTGTTGGTCTGAAACGTGGACATGTCAGATTGGTTGGTGTAGGTGGATTATGTGGCCTGAGGCTGACCTGTATTTGAACTTCATGAGGTAGAGAATATAGCAACTGCTGCCGATGAAAAACAGTTTCATGACCGAGTTGTATATGGATATGAGACGGAAGAAAAGGTCGAGATATCTTGTAACGAAGACAGCAACATAAAGTGCCTGCGTTTTGAAGGATATGCCTGTAGAAGATTGATTTTAACGGGAGGTTCTGGGCTAGCACAAACCTCCACTATTCCGTGGAATTGCGCATATGACACATGTACAGAATAGACAACTTGCCTCGACATGACCGTGTTGTTTGGATTTTATGCAACAAGATAAAGATGGACGCCAAATGCGACAGGTCACCTAGCAAATCGCGGTAAATGTCAGCTCGGATGCTGCTTATCATCCTTAAGGATATACATACCCAGCAACCGGAAAAGGTTCATGACGGATAGATGAGAATTTGGATCACTGAGGTTGGTAGAGGAGTTAGCATTGCTCGCTTGACGTGTTCGACGTGTTGCTGACAAATAGGTCTCACGCTTCTCCTCGAACCACCACAACAAAAAGGTGAGGTTTCTTGATTATTTTTATTCAAAAGCCAAGATGTTCTAGTAAAAGGGTCGACCACTTTCTATGTCAATTGTCACACAAGAAGGAACCTTTCATTTTTGACTCCCTCCTGGCTTGCGAACCGCCTTTAAACGGGTTTATTTTCTCCGACGTGCCATTCAGAGCTTACCTTTGGCACATCGTAAGGCTGGACCAATATCAACGACTCTTCATCATCATAGACTGCAATGGTCTCAAAGACTTTGGCCTTGCAGTAAAGGCGGAGTTGCACACTCGGATTCCTTTCACAAGCTCTTGGGCACATTGAATGGATTTCCTATCGTCCACCTAGCCGAGCTCACGCGGATGAGATCTACTCCGCGTTGGGTGGTCACTAGACGTGGTTTTATTTTTCTGGAACGATATATATCCAATCCTTTGCTCGTCTAAAGCGTCCAGACTGGAACATAATGTCTGAGGCGTGTGGTTACGTGCGTAAAATGGCTGGTTCGCGACCATTCAGTGGACGGCTGCCAAAGATGTTACGGTGCTTTCTTGTTGTTGACTTTTGACTGGATTGGGGACTGAGATCGCAAATCAGTCTGCCTTGTATGCAGCACTGAGCCCATCATTTATTTCTCCATCTATGTTTATCCCATACCTTTGTCTGACTTTTTTATTTTTTCCCTTTCTAAAAAATAGGCCCGAATGAATTGCCTCAGGTTCATTGGACCCCAGCTTGCCAAATTCCTGGGTACAAGATGAGGCGCGCTTTAGAAGGCACATGTGATAGTGTCCGAAGAGGTGTTATCTAAAACATCGCAGGTAAAATTTCCTATTTCCCAAAGGAACAATAGAATTACCGACTCTGTCGTTTTGAAATTCCTAGACTGGTATGTAAAAAGTTTTTCAACACACACACTGACTGAGATAGAAATCCAATTTCAGCAGAAATGACAGCGTAAGATAGTATATATTGTGTAGTTGCATGAAGCTCGTTGGAAAAGGCATCAGGTCGGGTGAGGCAAATCCATATACATTTTTTAGCCCCTTACAGCCGTTTTCATGAAAATGATGGCAATTATTTGGGTTTCTTTTTAGAATAACTCGAAGTTCCAATCTCCACTTTGAAGCTGAATACCGACTTGAAATTATAAACGCGGGATGTCCATGACGCTTTTGGCTTTTACATAGTGCCGTGGCGCGCATCAAGGGTTTTGCTGGTTTTGTGGATTTTTTCGGCAAACTCAGGGGAGATATATTATTGGGTCTCCGTCGGACGTAATGAGCATCAGACCCATGGTGCAAGGTTGTCACCACAACATAACTCATGCCCAAAAATATAACAACAAACCAAGTCTAGTGAAGACGCGTTAACGTGTAGCCAACTCCCTGGCGAAGCCGCAGTCACTTTCGAGTTAACATTGCAATTTGTCAACCCGCTTTCGCTGGATCCTGCTCGCTAAACGGTTTGCTCGAACCACAGGGCAGCCTTGGTCCCCCTAAATAATTCTTTTTCGTTCCTTATCATCACTTTGACTATCAACCTAAATTGACGGCCGACATCCACCCACATTCCTTCAAGGTTAACATTATTCATGGTCTTCTTCATCACTGCCAGACGATCGTCCCCCGTTTTCTCGTCTCCTTCGCCAACCCTATCTCCTTGGATATGCTTGTTACTCCTGCTTTCACTCTCCTGCATATCAGCGACCCACGCGTCTCCCTTCGACTTGACTGCCGACGTCTCCCCTACTATAATACGTCGCGATAGATTTATAATAGAAAATAGCACGGGGACTCCTCAGGTCCTCAACCCGGCTACCAACATAACTGTTCCTCAAGGGCCTGCCACTGATGCTGGTGGAGCTGATTTCAACACTCCAGCATTGATGTGGCTTTCGTTTTCGTTTGCTGTCGGTGTTCCTATGTCGTTGGCAGGTTTCCGCGGTTGGAGACTCTCGACCGGAGTTGGGGCCGGCTTAGCTGCTGCCATTGCTTGTAAGTCAACGAAACTAGATACCGATATGAAACTATGGAAGCTAATTTTATTGATTATTCAGCCTGGGCTACATTTATCAATTCCATCGGACCCGTTGGTGCTAGCGACATAGTCATCAGCGCTATTGTTCTAGGTTTCTTTGCATGCGGCTTCTTGTTCGGTATTTTCGAGCTTGGCAGAATCACAGGAACCATCCTTTTGGGGATCACGGGTGGTTTGGCCTTTGGCATCCGCATCATGATCCTGAAATCGAATTTGTTGCTCTCTGGCTCTTCGTTATTCCCAGTAAATTGGGGTTTGGTTGCCATTTGTGGCGCTGCTGGCGGGGTGAGCATTATATGGAAAAATGCTCAGCGAAATGCTTTGGTACGTTGTCCGATTTGTCCTCAAGGGTGTATCTATTCACTGGATTCAACGTTAGCTTCTTGGCTGCGCTTCCATAGGAACCTTTTTAACATCTCTTGGAGTGGACCTCGTCATTCACAAGCAAAGAGGCATGAGTCGCGGTCTCCGCTTTTTATTCGACAGAAACGCATCCCATTTTCTGGTGGGTCATTCACATTTAGTAGGCGTCTTACCTCTCATCTGCTTCATACCTAGGACATTATCGGGGGTGGCTATGTCCCACCACTCTCAACTCAGATCATCATTGGTGTGTCTCTTGCTGCAACGTTAGTACCTCATGTTCTTTTTGCCTTCCGAAACGAAGAAAATGCTTAACTATCTCTTCTTGAAGTCCCATCCTTGCACTTGCCCAACACTATATTTTCAAGCAGCCATTTAGACGACGACGGCTAAAAGACTCGGACGTAGAAGGCGACCTTGCGGAGCAAGACAATAGAGGCAGCAGCATCGATGGAACTCCAGAACCATCCGCCGCTGCCAATGAAGTTAAAGACCCTAGAGATATAGCAGAGAAATAAATTTCAATATCTATTCCCAAACAGTATTACAACCCAAGTTAATGTCATGATGGTCATGGACTTTCCATTGTGATGCTGTAGGCAACCCCGCAAACTGAACTTTCGTCTAGTCTTGTATTCAGTTGGGAGTCTGCTCAAGGTGAGTTAAATATTTACCAGGGCCCATCATCTTTACTCTTCTTCATTGACTCTAATCAAGCCCTATAAGCAAATGCTCTGATTGGTGAGCCATCACTTCCATATAAATTCAGTGGGATGAGGTTGACAATCCAAGTCCCTCCACCATCTGCAATTCCTTCCTCTTCAGTAAGTGCCGAGAGGTTTGTCAGATTTTCGGCAATTATACCCCCGGCACCGAGGAATATTTCATGAAATTTGTAACCACTCTCCCCACCAACGCCCTCCAGAGGGGTCTCGTCTGGGCTTAACGTATCCAGTCCAATGACACGAACACCACTTGCCACAAATCCTTCCGCTGCATCCGCGGTCAAATAAGGATGGTGGTAATATTGTGGTGTGCACCAATAACGTTCAGACCATCCAGTACTGATCAAAACGATGACGCCCTCTCGCATGTGGGCGTGCCAGGCGGAGAGGTCGGCCCAAGTGATCTGTTGTCTGGGTTGTAGTTCTCCTCCCGAGAGATTAATAACTAGAGCTGGTCCAATGAGATCTGACAATGGAATTTGTTCGATCGTCTTTCCATTTGCAATAAAATGAAAAGGAGCGTCGAGGTGGGTTCCTGTATGGACCGAGCCAAATGACACTGATCCGATGTTACATTCGTCGGACCCAATTGTCGACACCTGACGGAAAATAAATGGGCCATCGCCTGGATAAACTTGTACATGATTGGAATCAAGTACAAGTGTTAAATCGATGAACGTTGGCTTTGTGTGCTCCTGAGGACTAGCAACCATGTTGACAACGGTGGATAAGGCTGAGATGATTAGAGATGTTTCAGCAGAACGATAAAAAGCGCTTACTGGAGTATCGAATGCCGAGATTTACCACATGCAGCGGGACTACTTCGGACGTTCAACTTCAACTTCGGAACAATTAGATAAGATACGTGTGAGAGTACCCATCTCATGGGGGCAGACTCCAATATATATAGGTAGGTAGCATATTATACTGACGCGATCCCCGGTCGGAACAGTCAGTTACTGTAGAGTACGGACATAGTAAATTAACCACCCTTCAAAGAATCATACTAAGAACTCAAAAACTTGAAAATGTACTAGGTCTACATTCCTAAATAGAAACAGAGGGACGCTGGAGTCCATTAAACAATTACTGTAGAAAATGAGACTCCTTTGACCGGCGATTGACCGAAAACTGACTATTCATCGGTCGTTGTATTCGTAGAATCCTTTCCCGTTTTTCTTTCCATACCACTGAGCATCAACCATTCGTTCGAGAAGAATGCTTGGACGGTATTTCGAATCGCGAGTTCCCTCGTATAATGTTTGTTGAATAGCCAGACAGGTGTCAAGACCGATGCTATCAATACATTAGCCACAGTAGATCCAAATTTTAGAGAAATCATAAGGAACGCACAAATCCGCTGGATACGAACAAAATTGTTAATCTTTGAGTTCTCCTTGCGATAATAAACAACCTTACCAAGTCGCAGTGGACCCATGGGATGGTTCATGCCAAGTTTCAGGGTGGTATCGATATCTTCCCGTGTTGCAGTTCCCTGATAGTAAGTCAATAAGAGGCACCTCAATACTGCGCAATTTTTACCTTCTCTAAACACAGTATGGCCTGGGAAGTAGAAAAAAGATTGTCATGTTCAGTATAGTATAAAGCATGCGTCAAATAAAGTGTTACCTCATTGATGAATGGCATTAACAGAGCATTGGAAACGAAGCCCGGGACATCCTTTGAAACCGTCACCTCTGGATATAATTCCAGCGATAATGGAAGAGGAAAATTTAGCAACTGATCCTCCAGATGAGGCATTTACGGACCTTTCCCACAGGCGATGGCGAACGCCCGTGCTCTGTCCAAGGTCTGCTGAGATGTTTGGAGCGCTGGAATGAGCTCAACTAATTTCTAATCCACGTTGTCAGATTTATTGAAGGGGTTTAACGTAATTACTCACCATGACAGGTACTGGATTGAAAAAATGCAATCCTAATTGCACGCGTCAAAAAATAGTCGATCGGAAGTATAAACATTTTCACCAACGACACGTCCTGCACTCTTTTTACCTTCTTGGCTCGCAGAGTTTACACCAGCTGGAATCGCCGAAGCAGCGATTTTTGTGATACTGATGGAACTGGTGTTTGTGGCTAGGATAGCTTCGGGATTTAACTCAGCTGCAAATGATGCAAATATAGATTGCTTGAGTGGTAAAGACTCTGAAACAGCCTAGTTTGAGATGTCCATTTTTGAAACGGTTCTTGAAACGAGATATAAAAACGTACCTCGATGACCATATCAACCTCTCTCATTCCTTTGATTCCGATTTGTGGTCCTACCACAGAAACCTTGTCCCAAGCCTCTTTGGCTTCTTCGCTAGACAGACGTCCTTTCGCAACATCTTTCTCCAAGAGCTTTTCCATGAGTGAGAGTCCTTTTGTCACCTGCTCAGCTGATCGGTCGTACAGAAGTACTGGCACCCTTGCCCGCAATGCAGATACAAGCGCAATCCCCGTTCCCATTTGGCCTGCACCCAGCACACCAAGCTTTCGAATTCCGTGAGCGAGTGACATTTTTGAACTGCCTTGTAAAGACAGAAATGCGACCAGAATATTTTGAAAGGGAGAGCTGGACTGAACGTTCAACGTTAAATAATAACTTGAAATCCGGGTCAAGCGTGAAATTTCGGCGAGATTATTATGTAATTGTAATAATAATATCCCTAATCCGGCAATTCTCCCTACGCAAGCGCAACGATGTACTCCAGCTTGAAAGGCTGTCCGCAAAGCGACTCCCTTTCGCGACGCGTTGCCAGAGCTTAGCGTCGGCTCGTGCATTAGCTGCGACATGAGGTATATTTCCTGGCGGTTCAGCGCTAACGGAATTATGCGCATTCCCTGCCTCCGAAATTCTCGATGTACCTACAATAACAATAACATCTTCCCCTTAAAATATATCATTTTCAAGATTCATACAAGGTGCTTGGGTAACTTTCGCTTGCAAACCCAAACAAGGGCTACCTTGACCTTGGATGACCACTTTACAACCCTCACTAGGCTAACACATCAAGGTTAGAAAATATATAAGTACCTAAAGCGGGATCTAGGTAATTGTTAGTATAGTAAGATATATGTAGGATGTTGCTCATGCCTCAACTTCGATAGAAAGTTGGTAAATAAACCGTGACCGAAAAGTACACATGATTATGTAATGCAGCTTATAAGAGATAAAATGCACATTGCCACACAATTTTACACATGTAAAATTTAAACATAATCTCAGACTTTACAAAGACTTTCCATGAATATACATATAATTACACAACCCAAATTTATGCAAAGTTCTACAAGTCTACTTCATTTCACTACCATTTTTACCACATTTCTCTATGGACTTTTTGACAACAATTCATTGATAATTCATCTGCCAAATTACACTCAGGCATGCACACCACTGGCATCACGTGTGCACTGCGGCACTGCAAATCAGCTCATCCTTGTGATTCCGGCATATAAATATATATATTGACTTTCAAAAGAAATTCTATCACATCCAGTGGATGTAAAGGGGGCACCAAGAGGTAAAAAAAAAATTGGTGTCTGTGCACCACAACCACCATGAACTTGAACAGTGAAGACTGCACAGCAAGGCTCCAGCATCCAACTTATATCTTTCCTCCAATGATGTTTGAACCGAACCTAGATCCTCCTCTACAAATACTGAGCCTGATGCACACCCAAGAAGCATTTTCTAGTCCTATCCGTTGTTAAGCTCGGAATTCAGAAGGAGATATCGGGTCCAAAGTTGTGTGAGGTGTTGGCTTCAACTTGTAGGTTGTGCCACTCTCTTGATGGATGCCTCGAATTTTGGAGGTCCGGACGGAGTAGAAGAGCCTGGAGTCGAGCCGAGAAGAAGCTTAAGAAATGCAAGAGCGAGTTAAGAGAAGTAGGTTGCTAAGTTGATATTTGAACTAGCAAAATACATACAACAAACTGGAGTATTTATACAGAAGCAAAACATAAACATATAAGGAGTTAATGTGAAGAGCATATGGTAATTGGTTTCCTTAGTACCACAACATGAGCCACAGCCAAAACAACAACAACAACAACAACAACAACAACAACAACAACAACAACAACAACGCGGGCCCTTCTGGGTCAAGCCAGCTGGGGGGTCTGGTGGAGCAGGCACAGTGATGATGGAGGGAGGCAGAGGAGAGGCAGATGCGAGAGGACGAGGAGCTGGCAGCTGAGTTGGCGCAGAAGGCAGAGGACAGTTGGAGGAGGGAGAGGCTCGATGAGGTGGAGAAGAAACGGAGGGAGATGGAGAAGGCGAAGGGAAAGAAGAGGAAGGTAGACGAAAGGTCCGTAAAGAAAAGAAGAGAGGTAAGTAACAGATTGTCTGTAGGTAAAACATACTAATGAATGCATAGCAGGCCCCGGCGGTCGCGAAGACCACCATTCACATGGAGGTCTCCTGCGAGCGGTGCATGGCCATCCAGGCCACCTGCTACAAGAAGACACAGGGTCCTGGCTGCTGGGGATGCAGCAAGTGCAAGACAAAGTGCAGTGCGGCTGCGCCTCAGGAGGCCGGAAAGAGCAGAGGAAAGAAAGGAGAAGGGTTGGAGGGGCTGCCACCACCGACGAGGAGGTGATGGGGTTGTTGAGGAGGTTGGTGGGAGCGTTGGAGAGGGGAGCGGAGGCACTGGAAGCGATGGAGAGTCGCTACCAGAAGATGGACGAGCGGGAGAGGGAGTATAAGAGGATGGACGAGCAGGGATGGGTGGAAAAGGCAGACGAGTTGGAGGAAGACAAGGAGGAGGACAAGGAGGATGAGGAGGAAAAAGTGGAGGGGGTGACCAGAGCGGAGATGGAGATGGGGATGGAGATAGCGGAGAAAGGAACGGAGAAGGGAACAGATGAGGAGATGGGGGAGGCAGTAGAGGGGATGGAAGTAGAGAAGTAGAATAGAAAATAAAAATCTTTTTGTTTTGTTTCTTTTTTCATTTGTTGTTCAAAGTAAGAGGAAAACATATAAGGAACAGTAAGTAAAAAGGACTTTGTATTCTTGTTAGAAAGTGTGAATGGAAATATCAGAGTATGTCGGAGGCGAAACGGAAAATAAAGAGAATGAAAAAGTGAAGGATGGAAATTGTGCGGAGAATATTGGAATGTCGTAAAACAGAGTTTAAGGGATAGAGAGAGGACCAGGCTTGTGGAAATACTGGTGGTGGAAATGATTGATTAGCTTGGGAGCATTACCAAGTTCGGTAGCTAAGAGCCAAGATGTTTCATCATCAGTACCTTCATAACCTGACCATTTGACCAAATACAGAAGCTTGCACAGGTGCCATCTGTTGTCCAATTTAGAGTCGAGAATTTTGGAGATCTCGTATTCTGGTTCACCATCCACCATGACTGGTGGCGGAGGAGTTTGGACTTGATCCAGAATGGTGTTTGGAATGGAAGGCTCTAGCATAGATATTGTTAGGGGACGCTCCGCATCGTCCAACGTCTCCTCCAATATTTCTCTGTCACCTCTGTATATTCCTCCTCATCGTTGCTAGTCCAAGATGGAGTGCACTCGTGGCTCTGACACCGGAGTCCGATGATCACGTGACATAGCATTCCTATCACCTTTTCACCATTCCCCATCTTTTTCATCATTTTATTATTCAACTCCAATTTTTGGTATATAGACATGCATCCCACCTTAGCAGGGCCTTATCCTTTTCTTTTAGGATCCCCTGCTAGGTGCACTTCCTGTTGTATTTATGTTTATATATATGTTTAGGATCCCCTGCTAGATCTCGACTAAGTTGTTCCACAGTTGCCCTAACAGATACACGGAAGATGGGATGGACAGCTTGCATACTGTCTGGTAAGCGGAGAGTCCAGGACAAAGGTCCTGCCTGGGCTATGATGTTGAACAGACCTAGATACTTCTCCAATAGTTTCTTCAAAGGTCTGGTTGTTTGGAAGAATTTTGCTTTGATGAAAGCTTGATCACCAACTTTGAAGTCTGGCAGAGGAATCTGATTCTTATCTGCGGAACATTGGTACTGTTCCTGAGAAAGTGTGATGGAATTTCGGAGTTCTGCATAGAGTTCGTTGAGGTCAGTGACATACTTGTGTGCACGAGTGGAAACAAGATCGTATTCCGGATGGATGGTGATGGCAGGATCATAGCCTTTGTTGGCAAAGAATGGAGATACTCCAGTTGTTGTGTTCAGAGCATTGTTGTAAGCAAACTCTCTTTCGGTCTGACCATCACCTTCCAGGTGATATCTAGAGGTGAAGTGCAACTTCATATCAAGGGCTTTGCCTAGTGATCTAAAGAAATGAGATACAAACTCAGAGCCCCGATCGGAAGTCACATGGCACGGAACACCATGTTTGGAGAACACATGGATGACAAAGAGTTCTGCCAGCTGAGCAGAGGTAATGGTGTCATGCATTGGAATAAAGATGGATTGTTTTGTGAAGCGGTCCACTACTACTAAGGTAGCAGTGAAATCATCGGAGGAGGGTGGAAGTTGTTCGATGAAGTCCATGGAGATTGAATCCCAAGGACGGACTAGAATGGGAAGTTGTCGGAAGAGTCCATAAGGCTTGTGACATTTGGACTTGGAGCATGAACAGGTAGTGCAAGATATACAATAGTCAGTGACAGAGGAACAGAGATTTGGCCAAACATAATCCCTGCAGATCAATGCTAGGGTTTTGTTTATGCCAAAATGACCAGATACTGGATGGTCGTGATGATACTGTAGGACAGAGTTGGAACAGACCGGACTCCGGAACAAAGATACATTCGTTAATATGAACATAACCTAGTTCATCCTTAGACCAATTCTTGTATTTTGGGTCATTAGTATCTGTCAGATAAGACTTTGCAGTCAGATCAGTGTCAAGAGCGACAAAATCTCTGTGTTTAAGATTGTGAGGATTGACTTTACCGTAATTGCCTTTCCCCCCACTAGGGTAGAGGTCAGGACGATGAGTTAGAGCATCAGGCTTGGTGCCAAGACATCCTGGCCAAAACCTTATCACCATATTAAAGGCGGAGAGGTATTTGGACCAACGGGCTTGTCGTCGGGAGAGTAATTTAGTAGTTGCAAAATACTCTAGATTTTTATGTCAGTCACAACATCAATTTGGGAACTAGCACCTTCAAGATAATGATGCCAAGAGCAGAAAGCTTTGTAAATAGCTAGGAGTTCTTTATCGTGAACATCATAGTTCAATTTGGCCCTGGAAAAGGTCTGGGACAGAAATGCAATAGAACAAATCTTGGAGTCATCGTCCTGCATCGACAAGATACCTGCTAAAGTGTAATTGGAAGTGTCAGTTTCAACAATGAGAGAATGACCAGGCTTCCAGTGGGTGAGCACCGGAGCCATGATGAAGGCATCCTTCAAAGTCTGAAAAGCAAAACGACAATTATCGTCAAAATTCCACAGAGTAGTCTTCCGGGTGAGACGGGTTAAGGGAAGGACAATTTCAGAGTAACCATGAATAAAACATCTGTTAAAATTAGCAAAACCTAGGAATGATTGAACATCTTTAACTTTCATGGGTTCAGGCCAGTCCTGAATGACCAGGACTTTAGCAGAATCCATGCGGAGACCGCCGGAACTGATGATGTACCCAAGGTATTCCACAGAATCAGAGTGGAAACAACACTTGTCACCATTTACAAAGAGACCAGGTTCTCGGAGGCGTTGGAGTACCTCCTTGACATGCTTCTTATGGTCAGCCATGTTGTTGGAAAAGATGAGGATATCATCCAAATAAACCAGGATGTAGACATCCAATAAATTGGCAAAAATTTCATTCACAAACCTCTGGAAGATGCTTGGATGTTTTCCACTCGTCACCCGAAGCAACGTGAACCAAATGGTAAGCATGCTTCAAATTGAGCTTGGTGAAAACGCGGGCCCGTCGCGGAGCGTCTAGCAAGTCAGAGATTAATGGTAAAGGGTACTTGTCCTTTCGGGTGATAGTGTTGAGTCAACAGGAGTCAACACAGAGCCGAAGGGAGCCATCCTTCTTTTTTACAAAAAGGACTGGAGCTCCGAACGGAGATTTGGAGGAACAGATAAAACCCATAGCTAGGTGCTGTTATGACTTCGACTGATTCAGGCTTTATAGCCATGATCGGGTACAGTCAGTCTGATAATGCCCAAGCATCTGTCCAAGGAGCTAGCTGAGCCCATGAATATCAACTGGAAGACGTCCAGTCAAGTATCCACAGGTTTGAGAATGGATAAATGCCAATCAAGCAATATAGTTATTAACAATGATTAAAGACAAGCTAAAGAGTACAGGTAATTTAGCTACGGTTATATACTAATGTCCATGTGTTGTCCTCAAGGTAAACATGTGTAAAATGTATGTCCAAAGCATGTCAAACGTAAGGTAAAAGCATGTTGCCCAGCAACATGTGTAGAATGCATGTCGATCGTCAATGAAAGACATAAGTCAAAGGCATGTCAAATGCATGTAAGTAATAATGTAAAGTTCATATAAAGAAACATATCTTGGATCATCATCGGATGATAAGATCAAGAGATCAAGATAAGATCGTAGATCAAGAGATAAGATTGCCAAGATAAGATCGTCGAGATAAGATCAAAAGATATGATCAAGAGATCAAGAGATCTTTGTATCTATAAGATAAGATCAAGTAAAGTTCAAATGTTCAAAGTAAAAGTCAAAGTAAAAAGAGTGTCGTAACACCATTGAGCATGCAAGTTCAAAGTGCGCTGGTAGCAATGGCACAGCCACACACATCACAAGTGCTTCTTGGTGCGGTTTTGGATCAGAACACATGCTCACACGGATTTTAGCTGAAATACTTCAGAAAATTTGTCCAATAATATATAAGCATAATATAATATAAGAAATATTTTTAATCTCATTTGTATCAGAAAAGCTTCCAAAACCGTTACAAAACTACCAAAAAACTACCATGTCTCAGGCTTTGTCACGTTTTGGCATTTGTGATGTGACGTGATGCTGCCAAGGCCATATTGGGGATTGGTCAACCCCACTGTCAGTTCGGTTCTTGGTTCTATGATTTCGAAATTTTTGAGAACTCGGTTCAAACCGGTTCAAACCAAACTTTCTGTCCATATTTTTTTTTCTAATATTTCTGTAAAGAATTGACTGAGATATCAATAAAATACTCTTTGTGATTTCATCCTGACGTTTTGGAAGTTGGAGATTGAATTATTTTGGATCAATCACGAGCGCTTGTTACCAACCCATTTCTGGTACTGTGAAGCACACTATATGGTGTGACCATATTTTATCATCAATTCCTAAAATGGTCGCGTTTTTGATGCCGCCAACATTTCGGTTGCCACTTCTTACTTGGATCTTAAAAACAATAAAAATAAAAGAACTTATATACATTTTCTTGACATTTTCTAAGCCTATCAAACATCAGTGTGCACCTGCCACTGTCCAAAATAATATATTAGGATGTGTCATGCGTGATCTATCCACTTTTGGACAAGTCACAACCCACCGACAGTCGCCTACACTTGCCTACAGTTGTTAAAACAGATAAGTACAAACAAAATGAAAAATCACATTTCGGCTTAAACAACTAGCCAATGACCATTCCCAGCCTCTTGCACAATCAATATATCATTTTCGTAGCTACAAACAACTATGTACATACTTACAGTACATACCAATCTCTTATAAATACCACACTGTGTACTGTAAAATAGGAGTGAAAAGTTCACCCATATTGTTAAGCTCGGAATTTGGATGGAGATGTCGGGTCCGAAGCCGTGCAAGGTGTTGGCTTCAACTTGTAGGTTGCGCCGCTCTCTTGATGGATGCCTTTAATTTTGGAGGTCTGGATGGAGTAGGAGAGTCTGGAGTCAAGCTGAGAAGAAGCTTAAGGCAGACAAGAGCGAGTTGAGAGAAGTAGGTTGCTAAGTTGATATTTGAACTAGTGAAATACATACAACAGACTGGAGTATTTATACAGATAAAGACATGAACATATAAGGAGATAGTTAGGAGAGCATATGGTTTTAGAATGGAACATATAATGAAAAGACTCGTACTCCTAAGGGTGCCAAAGGATGCTGACTCAAATCCTCGCAAGTCCTTGTGGCGACCGAGACCCATGACCTCGAGAACTTGTGCATGTGCAATATGATTGGCTGTTAAGCTCGGAGTTCGGACGGAGATGTCGGGTCCGAAGTCGTGCGAGGCGTTGGCTTCAACTTGTAGGTTGCGCCGCTCTCTTGCTGGATGCCTCGAATTTCGGAGGTCCGGACGG
>Ga0193742_1000076_pt1 | contig 66407 bp, 67 predicted proteins | sample L2c1metaG_FD_165511 | JGI IMG/M metagenome (GOLD analysis project Ga0193742, IMG submission 165511) | Soil microbial communities from a riparian zone of the East river system, Colorado, United States - L2c1 | ecosystem: Environmental > Terrestrial > Soil > Riparian zone | place: USA: East River... | reverse complement strand
TTAGGATCCCCTGCTAGGTGCGCTTTCCTGTCGTATTTTATGTTTATATATATATTTAGGATCCCCTGCTAGATCTCGACTAAGTCGTCCGCAGTTGCCCTAACATCATGATTGCCGTCCTGTTCCATTTCCATCTTCATGACAGTGTTGATTGCCTTGACTGATAATCCATAACCCCGCATCTTCCCTTCCTGTGCAATTTAAATTTGAAAAACTACTCTCCACATATATAAACACTATCCTTACAAGATCATCTTCGAGTGCTGTTGTTGGACAAACCACAACTACTGCTGGATCTGCGGGAATCTTTTTTTTCATTGGGGATAAAGATGGGTCTTTTGCTAATTCGAGGAGAAGGATAGCGAGCATATAGATATATGCTGATTTTCCTGATCCTGTTGCCGAGACAGCAACGACGTCTTGTCCGTCGAGGGCCTGGGTGATTCCCTCCAGCTGATAGTCATGCGGACCGAACAGCAGTCTATCAGTGAGGATTTTAGGGCAGATCTGCCATCCGCGGGGGCTTGAGAACCGGAAAGATCCATTGGAGTCGGTAGGAAGCATTGGACATGTCAGATTAGATAGATAACGCGTTCACAATAAACATTAATTAATAGACGCGTCATGCGTGGGAAGTGCACGTGATCTCGTTAGTTTACTACGGTTTCGGGCGCGTCTACATACACAGACTAACCAATTCTGTCAATTGAAAAGTAATTCCTAAAACGAAAGTGACATGTCGTGTGACTGTTTCCTCGCATCCCATCGCGTTGCAAACCTGCCTGTTAACTTTCAAATAGAACTCTCTCTATATCGTAATGTTTCTCCCCGACTCTTCCCAGAAAGTATATGCCATTCAGAGTACCTTCGGTGTTGCTCTGTCTCAGGAATCACACACAGGTCAACCAGCAAGCAATCCAACCCAGAGTTGCTTCACAGTATTGTTGAATCTCGCTGCCTAGTTCAGCGTCAGAGGGCTCACACCATGCCATGGAATCAAGAGCCAGTTTTTTTTGACAGATTACTGATGCAAAACAGAGAAGAAGAACAGCATCAACTCAAGTGATGCCTTCCTTGGCATCCAGTTGCCAACAGCTCACAACACGAATACAATTAGACATGATAGAGGGATGAGGAGGTCACTGGACTCAAAGGATATTGCAAGGAATGGATTCATGGGTGATTGTTTTAGTGCTGAGAGTAACTACAAGTACACTGTGCTATGCCACTGCTATCTGAGTGCTCAATGCAAATGCGCTTACCCCCTATCCTGCTTGCTTAGAAGCCCCAGAGAGTCATGGAATGTGCAGGGATCACCGTTGCTCACACCTAGTCCACTAGACAGCCCCACGGACTACCATTTTCCGCATGAGCAAGTACGCAAGAAATCAAGGTGTTGCGAGAGATTCAGAACTGTGATGTTGACACTAGTAGTTTCAAGACATTTCAAGGAGAGTTGCAAAGTCGTGCGCAACGCGACACATACGCGCTTTCGCTTTGGGAGTTACTTGAATTGGTATCATACTATATACTTATACAGTGACTTAAGGATCCACGAGTTATCTGCCAGGCGCTAAGATTTTGATAGCCGGGAACCCCACAGAAATCGGGACATCAGCGTCTTGAAGAAATTTGTAAATACAGGACAATGTCGTCACTACCCTGCAGACTACATGGTAAGTGACTCGTAGATCGTTGTAGACGTTCGGGCTTACGGTTGTTTTTAAAAAATGGCGTTAAACAGGCCAGGACAGAGAACGAACAGAAGTGATCCAAGAAGAAGCGCTATGAGAAAACTAGATGATTCGGTGAAAGTAGTCAGATTTCGTTATCATTGACTGCCCTTTTGGCTCACCTTCCAAACCGTAGTGCCTCCATCTAACAGAAATGGTGTCATCAACAACATAGAAATATCGTACACACAAGGAGACTTACCCCATCCCTTATTCTTGGCTTGTGTCAAACAACTAGCAAGTGTGAAACTCGGCATGTGACCGCTGTTAGCATCGCTCGTAGTAGCCGGTTTGCCGATTACGAGCTTGCTCAAAGGTACGCCGTTTGACGCGATTTCGAACAAGGCGGTTTGAGGCCATTTGTTGGATGATGTGGTTAGAAGGTTGTCACATGTCATGTATTCGGATGCGCCCTCTGAATAGATCCAAGCCAAGAATAAGCTGAAGAGATACGGGCACCAGGTTCATTAACTTACGGTTATAGAACTATGTAGGTGAAAGACAACGAATTTAATTTTCGGTGAAATAATTTAGTCTATGATTCGATTCATACCTGGATATTGTACCAATCAATGAGGTCTCCAACCGAGGCATGGACCTTAAGATAGCCTCCACCACCCCACTTCATTGGTGAGAACCTTGATTGGACTTGAGGCAACATTGATATTGGTATGAAATCCTCCTTACCATGGGGCAATAGCTAAGGTGGTGATACGATTTAGCAGAAAGTATTGAGTTTTGATGAAAAAGACATACGAGCATGAGTAAGAATGTAGCTACGTTGAGGAAGTTGGGTGCGAAGGTGTTTGGTGAACGAGATGAGCCATGCCTGCGATAATACAGTCAGGCTTGGATGTTCACAAAAAGTCAAAGATCGAGTCAGACCTCAGCTGTGCCGTCTCCTGCGTGGAAGGCATTCAAGTCCTATTTCGTAGGTTGAAGGTATTCTCGATATCAGAAACCAGATAGAATGACTAACCTCATAATTAACATCGACACCATCGAGGTTGTATTGCTTTACCCATGCTGCCACTGTATTCGCAGTATTGACCGGATCTGCGCCTGTCGAGGTGGGAACATCGGTGGACCCGAAGACAGACACGACCAGCTTGATACCTGCAGCGGCGTATTGATGTTTCAGGGAATGCCGCTGCGCGTCCGTCAAAGTTGTCCATTCATAAGCCTATCATTCGAACTCCATGTTTATTCTTTCTTTATGTTGTCGCAAGGAGATGAAGTATTACCTTGTCCCAAGCGCCTTCTAGAAGAAGAAAGGACAAGGCGCTTTTTTTTGAAATAAAAAAAAAGACCTTGGAGTTGATAGCGGATCGGAAGGTTGCGAGTCATGACGTCACTTACAATACATTGAATCCCTGTGGAATAGTATGAATGGCAGACTCTGAGCTGAATGGCAGTAACTTTACTTTTATCGCTGATGCGGCCGGTGGCCCGGTCGTTCCATCATAGGCATCAGCATAAACCAGGAAGTGTGGCGCAGCTGGGGTAGCATGCGTCAAAACTTCACGAGCAGTTTGATCGGGTCCCAGATCGAAGATGGTAGCATTAGATGGAAATGCGGAAATGTGGACGACTATCGAGACCAAGACAAACGCAATAAACGGGATTGCGAGCATGTATACCCCAGAAACGAGGAATGTAGCGTCCCTTTCCCTAGGGCTTATTTATGTCCCTGGTTATCGACGGGGAAACTTCGGGGGTCAGTGTCTGCCAGATTGAGGACCTTTAGGGCCTTGGAAACGAGACCTACATAAATAGTTCCCCTTCAACCATAACCATACTATCTATGTTTCTGTGGCACACTTCGCAGAGGATGGTAGAAAGATCCAAGTCCAAGTGAGGCTCAGTCATCCGCGAAGAACCCTGAGGATCTGGGTCGGATGACGCGATCTATGGATATTAACGAGCCAAGGATCGAAATGCGAGAAACTATGGTGGCAGCCAGTCCATGAGTCGAGTTGGATATGAGACAGCTCGAGGGTGGCCATGAGTTACCGGATATTTGGCATGGCCCACCACGCTCCTTTTTCGCGGGAGGATAGAAGCAATACGGTACTGTCAGAACGTCACATGAGATGATAGATTATAGGATTTTTTTTGAAGTGGTGGTACTTTTTGCGCAGATAGCATGTGATCAGAGGTCACACTCAAATATACTTCTCATTTTAAGTGGCTAGAAAGGAAAAGCTGGGTTACGCTTGGTGTTAAGTATAAGAAGCAGACGTTGGTTCGTAGGCAAGTCTACCAAAAACAAGTTTTACTTGGGTAAGGCCCGCGCGGTGATTGTCAGGCGGATCCTGCCATTTCGGAAATCGACGGATAAAGACTGCGTTATGCTACCACAGAAGCGTCCTGTAAAGACACAGGCCGAATTTCCGCGGAGACCATATGTAAAAGGTCCTGATGTGCCTTCAACATAGTTGTAGCAGAAGCCACAAAGATCCTGTCTGGAATAATTGTCCGGCCGGACGGCAGGGACCGGAAAATCACACCGTTGGTGTCCGGACGACCGGATCTCAAAAATTTGCGCCTTAGGATTTGCTTTTTGGCTTTACAAAGTACCTTGCTAGGAAATTGTGTGAATCTTATACTTCATAGTTGTGTTTACAGGGCTCATGGAACTAGAATTTATTTAAAATTTATGCCCACCGGTGCAGCCGCAGCTGGTGGACATTGATATATTATTAATCGGCCGATCCATTGTTGTAGCTGATTTTAATTTACGTATAAAACTCCCCCCTTTCCTTTTCATTTTTCGCCTTCTCTCTCCCTTTTCTCTTCTCTCTTTTATTTCAATGTCCTCGAGCAGACCTCGAAACCCCCAAGAACAAAGCCAATCTGTGTCCCGCCACAGCTGGAACACTTCAGATACTGCCCCCACTGTCTCTACAACGTGAGCTGTTTATGTATCTCCCTTGGATACCAATTCTAATGTTACGCAGTCGAATAGAGAGTGCTTTGAAGAACATCTCCAAGAAGAATATCGAGTATCAACATCAGTTGAAAGAGCTGGAGGTGGGCGACACTCTACCCCAGTCATTCTCCTTACTCATCCGGATCGTTCAGTCTAGGTTGACACACGGTTTAAGTAACTTCAGAACAACTGATATACTGTTGCAGGAGGTCTTTGCTGGTTTACAGGTATATCATATATTTTCCGGGCTCGAAGAATACTGAACCTATACATAGCGCGATTCCAAAAGGGCTGATCGGGCAGTTAATTACCAAGTTCCACAGATCATGAGCGAACTAGACGAATCAATGGAGACTTTGAATGAACTATCGGAGACACTCCCTACGACTCAGTCCCAGGTGTCGGATATCCGAGTGGTGTATGACTCTGGGAGAGAAAAGGTTCGTTCTAGTCCAAAGCTTACAGGTTTGTATTGAGCTTGCATCTCGTCGTTCAGGCGAAACTTCTCGTCTCCGATTTGACGTGGCTGAACACCGAGTTTTACGAACGCTGGCGAAAGATCATTTTCACTTCTACAAGCCCAGTCTCCTGGCGTTGGAAGCTATACATGCGTTTGCTTTTCATTATTTCGTTCCTTATCTGTGCTCGCCTTTTCTGGATTGCTTTGATTGGCGCATACCGCGCTCATCGACATCGACTGGTGTGGGGGGAGAAGTTGATGTCCTAGACTATTGTATTGGTCTCCTTATGAATCACGATTTCAGGCTTTGAAGATTTTTTCAAATCCGCTGTATTTTTGTATTGTGCTATAGCTTTCACGTTATTACATCGTATCCTATCATCTGCTGAGCTCAAGACATGAACTATTTTGGCAATTTCAATTACATAAATCCTAATGATAGTTGCGTGACAGGCGTGCAGATTCTACTTGCAACTTCATGGACGGCTTCGACGATCTACTCGCACCTTCACGACACGCTCTTGAAGATAACCCATTTGCAGATCCCTTTGCAAAGCAACGACGCTCTCCAGATCCTTGGGCTACACCATTCGCAGCAACAGATTCTCATGCATTTGGCAACACATCTGAGCACTTCAGCTCACTAGGCTCGTATAGTTCGAGCAACAATGAATTTGGAGCAAGTTCTAGTGAATTTAAACCATTGGACAGTGACCCACGAGACTCCCCAGCACATACGGCTGACGATGATGATGATGATGAACAACCGTTGGGACAACTGCGTTCACCAGGCTTTCGGGAAAGCATTCCAGCCAGTTTCTCAGAGACTGCCACTATCCGGCCAACTACTGCGGAATCGAGCTTCCTGTCTCCTTTAGACAATGCTTCCACCGGTCTGGAACGGCCAGTTATTGGTCCATCCCTCGGAGGAGATACGCTTGGGGGATGGCAGACAGAAACTCAGACCTCATGGCAATCCGAACATCCGGTATCTACACCTACGAAAGTAGCCCAGACGGATGAAGACAGTGATGATGATAAACCTGTTATGCAGACGTTGAAACACCATGATCAGGATGATAATGCATCAGTAAGTCTATTCGCTCAGTACCATTCATCTTTGCTCACCTGTTTTCGAAAAGACATCTCAAGCTACAAAAACCATTCGAAATGACAAAGGAATTCAACCCGTATTCATGATAACCGTCGACGATCCACAGAAAGTTGGGGATCCTATCCGTTCTTTTACTATGTACACTGTTCACACCCGGGTAACGTTTTTCTTTCCATGTATCTCTGCTCACATCCTAAACATCAATCAAACACAGACTACCTCTCCTCTATTCCAAAAATCCGCATTTTCCGTCCTACGACGTTATTCTGATTTTCTCTGGTTATACGAAACCCTCTCCATCAACAATCCGGGTGTCGTCGTCCCACCTGTCCCTGAAAAGAACACTTTCGGTCGATTTGATGACCAATTTGTGCGGCAACGACGATTAGCACTTGAGAAATGTATACAAAAGACCGCGAATCACCCTGTGCTGGGGAAGGATCCAGATATGAGGATGTTTTTGGAGAGCGACTCCTTTGCGCTTGACGTCAGTATATCTGTTATCGTTGATGTCATACAAATACGAGTGATTTGACAAGTTATATATCTAGATAAAGCATAGGAAAGCTGAGATTGCTCATGAACGAGGAGGCATTATTGCTTCTATTGGACAAACCATAGCAGGGCCTAGGTTCTATGAGACTGACGAGGTATGCATACAAGCTTGCGTGTATCTTTATCTCTGATTGAATCTTTTTTTTTCAAGTGGTTTGATAGACAAAAAGTTTACCTTGATAGTCTGGAATCTCAACTTCGCGGACTAGTCAAGGCCATCGAACTGGTTGCAAAGCATCGCAGCGGTGTGTTTCTTCAAAGTTCTTAATTTTCGACTCTCCTTTCATGAATGTTCTGTCTCTTTTCGTAGAGCTAGCCGTTGCTTCGGGAGAATTTGCGCAGGCCGTCAGCGACCTTTCTGCAGCCGATGTGGGCAAGCAGTTGTCCCACTCATTAGCAGGCCTAACGGATGTTCAACGTAAAGTTCAAGATTTGCAGAGTTTTCAGTCTGAACAAGACATGACGACCTTGATGGCTACTGGTATGTGCTGCCTTCTTCTCTTCGATCTGTTTTTTTTTTTTGTTTTGCTGGTGTTGATCAGGGAGGAAATAGTTGACGAATATGCTCGTCTGATTAATTCTGTTCGAGTGAGTGATTCCGTTGTGATACGATATACCTGACGCCTACCGACCTGACGAACGCTCTGCTCTCAAATAGCTTGCGTTTAGCTCACGCATTCGTACATTCCATGCATGGAAATTCTCCGAAAGCGATCTATTACGAACGAAACAAACACACGAAAGGAATAGGGCTCAAGGACGTATCCCCACTGACCGACTAGGCTATTCGTTAAGCCAAGTCGCTGAGGTAGATGTTGTCTACGTTGTTTCATATATTGTATTTTCTGATGATCATGTGTTTCTTTCTTTTTTCGTATCAAGGCGGAACGCAGGGCATCAGAATCAAAACTCGAGTACGAACAAGTATCAAAATTGGTAAAAACAGAGGTTGCACGGTTCGAGCAGGAACGAATTGAGGATTTCAAAGATTCATTGCATGCTTTCCTGGAAGGGATGATTTCACGGCAGAAGGAGGTACGCGGCTCAATTTCATATCGCTTCTTTCTGTCTTACTTATTTTTTATGAATCGTAGTTGATAGCAACATGGGAGAATTACCAACAGATGCTTTTGAAAAAAGTAAGTGGAGGTGGGATTGCGGGCCCGGGTATACAAGCGCTAGGATCCTCTACAATTTCAGCATCATGATTATTGAGACAATAATGAAGTTTACTTGGTTCTAACTGTTATCCGTGGTATCAATAGACCGTAAGTGGTAATCGATAGTGGATTTACAGAATGGCTTAATGATGTTGTTCAAGGCGCCGTAGCGTTCCTGCCAACACTACTCGTATATTCTGAACAATCCTATGTGAAATTTTCATATGACAAACTTTAATTCTCCTCCTTTGAATTCCGTCCGCTGGACATCCTTCGCAGAAGGCCTAAGGGTTTGACCCACAAACCACAGTCCACACTCAAGCTTCATCTCGAAAGTAAATACATGAGTCTATTTTCTATCTGTCCTACATCGAAATACTTAGACCTGATCTTGTGATGGTGATGTACTCACGCTCCTGAACTCCTAAACAATACCCTGATGCGGCCCATCATATTTTTATAGATCCGAGGGATGGATGTCATGTAAAAAAATAATTCTCAAACTGAAATTGAAAATATTATTATTCATTGTAATGTGAACAAACGATACACAAAAAAATGAAAAGACAGCTGCACTACGTAGATAGCACAAGAAACTGGTTGCTATCGCACTTCTGGTTAAACCTGCTCCTCTATCCTACTCCCAATATCTCGGTATCTTGGTACCATCTGGAGCCGTCGTCTCAAAGAAATCTGTAGGTCGGTCGCGTTTGAGATTTCTCCGTCGGTTGTTCACAGGTAACCGTTGATAAGCAGAATCTTGACCAGTAGGTTGTTGTTGATTCGAGAATTGGTTGTTGTTATTATTCCACTGCCCCATTTGCTGTTGAAATCCACCACCTTGCATCCCAAATCCCATGGCATTATTCGCAACATTCTGAGCCGCCTGCTGCTGCTGCTGCTGCTGTTGTTGAAACGTAGCAACCGCAAGGGCCGCCGAAATCGCTTGAGCTTGCGAAAGTTGAATTTGAAGTTGTTGATGATGCATTTCCGTTTGGTGGCGGACGTGGTCAGGGAGATTAGCGTTTTGCAACATTTGAGAAAGTTGAGTGATCTGTGCTTGAAGTTGTGGAATTTGATCAACTAGCATTTGGGACATGTCCATATTCAGATCAGGTTGTTGTTCAGAGTAAATATCTTGTTCTCCGACTGTTCCTTCTTCAGGTGTCGTTGACTGCGACATTTGGGTTAGTACGTCCCACCTCATAGATGATGAGAAGACTGGGAAGCTCACCTGTTGGCCATTTGGAACATCTCCTCTGCTGTTGAGAACTGATTCCTCCCCACCTTCCCTTTTGCTCTCCTCTATAGCTTTTTCAATATAATCTGATACCTTGATTCGAGTAGGTTTGTCGACTAGGAGTTTGTCCAGTGAAGCAATCTTCTTGGAGCAGCTGGGGCAAATGAAATCTCTTTCAAGGAGATGCGTCTGTACGCATTCTTCACAATATAGTGTACCACAACAAGGTGTTTTAACAGTATCTCGGAACAGTTTGTTGTCTATTGGACAAGTTAATGAAGCATCAGTTGGTGCTTTTTCTCGAACTTCAGCCGTCGTCAAGCCTTTCGGACGTGAAACTTGTTTTTGCCATGAAGCCCTGGCCCACCAGAAGTCAGTGATAAAGAAGGATAATCTAAATAGCTACGTCGACGTACAAATCTGGTTGGGCGACAACATAGCCACCTTCTGGAGTCACCATAACTCCCTGGGTCAATTCACCACTGTTGGGGTTCTCCACAGCTTTTAGCATACTTCGTGGAATACCCGTTGTTCGCTTTATCCGTGGTCTGTTATCAAACTCGCGATCATTATTTGTAGGGCAGTCTTGTATCCAATGGCCTTTTAAAGTGTCAAGGTCTACGTTTTTGATGATAATTTTGATGGAGCAAACCTTTCTTTCCGCATCGGTAGCAGACATAGCTCGGCGGTAGAGGCCTGTCATTCTGAACCTGATGAGGTACATTGGGGGTATGCGGTTTTCCACCGCGGGGGAAGCCAGTCCCTCGAGTATTGGAATAGATACGAGTCGCACTGTTTCAATCAGAACAGTCGGAGAAAAGGGAAAAAAAGACCATTCATCATTAGATTTTGAACTACTACGTAAACAAAAACCCGCAATGGGCAACACCAACTGAGACATCTTTTCTTGAGTTTCCTCCCAGTTTTGACTCTGGGCTTGGAACATGGCTGCCATGGCGGCTGCCTCATCTCCTTTACCTGGCGCAGGAGACTGAGTTGACTAGATGAACCGTGCTTGAGTTATAGACAAATGCTATGGAAATGACTTACATGTAGAGGAGGCTTGGAAGGGGAGACTTGCTCATCTTTTCCGTCAAATCGCTTCGAGATGGCTCCCTTATGATATGTCGTTCCGCCATTAGTAGTAGTTCCCCGGGGAACGGGTTCCGATGTTGGTAGAGACTGTGGAGTGCCAGTGCCAGCCACATACATTGAGGCTTTTCCCTTGCCTGGGCGAGCAGCCGGAAGACGTTTGACGATTACAGAAGACGAACGAGGAATAATTTGGGAGTCATCTTTGTGCTCTGCCGTCGAATTGTAAGGTGGCTGATTGGTACACAGGTAGAATACTTGCCTTGTTTGGAGGTAGCATCGAAGATATGAAGGTCAAAGTCATTGGCCTTACCCATATTGTTGGCAATTATGATTTCACGCTTCAAATCAAAGACAGATATGCCAGTGCCGTCGAAGGTCACTCGCGACTCGTCCTTCCTTGAACTGAACTTGTAAAACACAGAAGATGCCATATGTATTGACAGTCGCTAATACAACTAGAAATGGTGGATTGAGGACAACGTTTGTAACAACGATGATGATGGTTCTGACTGGAGAAATTTTGTAACCTGTGACACCGTAACGCATCGTTGTTGACCAGGGTCGTCCAAAAAGGGAAATGTCATAATGTGGTTCGATCAACTTTTCAGTTTTTTTTGGTCGCGTCAGTCTCTTTCCACCCAACTGCAATGGCTGTCGATTCAACCTTGCGTCAAAGAATTAATGGCTCTGCACAGTCTTCAAAATTTGTCGTTACAAAGGAAGGAAAAGAGGCTGATAGACGTCTCGACAGCCATGAAACGTATGTGTCCCTCCTGATATTATCATTTTTCATAGTGAGAAATCTTTTCATATGCAGTTTCGAATTTGGTGGTCCATGGGGAGTAGTCTCCATCATGACTGGCTTCCCAATCCTCATGTACTACCTTTGGATTTGTCTATGGTTCTACGACGGAAAGCTTGTCTATCCATCATCAGTAAACGACATCCAACCATTCTTATGGAGAATGTGGGATCATGTTGCAAAGGTTAGTTACCCAACCAGTGCAAAATACTACCGTCTTCTAACTCCACATAGGATGCCAGTCCAAATTTATACGGATGGAAGGTCTACTCTGGCAATTTCTTCTTTCAACTATTTCTCGCTTGGGTTATGCCCGGTTACCAACAGGAAGGTCTTCCAGTGCCTTCACTTGGCTACAAAACCCTCACATACAACTGCAACGCCCTATACTCATTATATGCTACACTAGCTACCTCTGCCGTCCTGCACTACTATAACATTTTCCGCCTCACCGAAATCATCGACAACTATGGTCATCTCATGTCGGTTTCGATGATCTATGGCTTCGGCGTTTCTCTCCTCACCTATTTGTATGCTGTCGCAACCGGTACACAAATTCGCATGTCCGGCAATTTCTTCTACGACTACTTCATGGGCGCATGTTTAAATCCCCGACTTGGACCCATCGACCTAAAAATGTGGGCTGAGGTTCGCATTCCCTGGGTAATCGTGTTCTTCCTGTCTGTCTCGGGTGCTTGCAAACAATACGAACAACTTGGATACGTTACACCTGTATGTCGCTTGTATGCAAGTTGGCAGAATCATCTCTACTAATTTCTTGTCTAGAACATGGCTTTCATGATTTTGGCTACTGGTTTCTATATCAACGCATGGTATGTTTCTCATTCGAAGGCGTCAAATTTTACTTATAACGCCTTCGACAGTGCCAAAGGAGAAGAATGTATTCCTCAAACTTGGGATATGTTCCATGAGAAGTAAGCAAAGATTCATTTAAACGTTTCCAAATTACTCAGTCACTTCCACATGAATAGGTGGGGTTTCATGGTCATCTTCTGGAATTTCTCAGGTGTCCCCTTCGTAAGTCATCGAGACACTTGATTCTTGTTCTCTGATCTCGAATGTGACTAGTCTTACGTTTATTCGGTGGTATACATGGCCTCCCATGACCCTGCCACATACCGTTTCTCCACTGGTGGCTACATTTTTATCTATACAGTTCTTTGCACGGCATATTACATGTACGTCCCATTCCCTCCTTGATGACTGCTTACTCACATTCAATGGCTTGGACAGTTGGGATACGGCAATGGCGCAAAAGAGTCGCTTTAAAATGCAAACCCAGGGAATAACCAAATTCCGCAAGACCTTCCCACAACTGCCTGGTTGCCTGGTGGAGAACCCTACCTTTATCCAGACTGCCCATGGGTAACGAAAGGTGTCATTTGCTCCCCACTTACGCCATGACTGATCTCTTCTTCTCTCAGTAACCGCCTCCTCACCAGCGGCTGGTGGGCTTACTCACGCAAGCCAAACTATGTCGCTGACTGGATCATGAGCTTGACATGGGGTGCTATTATTGGTACTACCACCATCATCCCTTATTTCTATTCGGTCTTCTTCATCACTGTCCTCCTACATCGGTGCACGCGCGACTTTGAGCGGTATGTCCTTATTTTTTTACTATATAAAAATTTGGTCAACCTGAACTAAATTGCACATACAGGTGCTCAATCAAGTACGGCAAAGATTGGGAACGTTACTGCCAAGTCGTCAAATACAAGTATATTCCTGGAATCTACTAAAAATTAATTATTCGGGCGGATATGCCAATGCGCTATCTAGATATCTACAGTACATACCCCTCAACTAGATGCGAATTCAATCTTCCAAACTGTTATCAACTCGATATGTCAAGAAAGTCAGGATCCCATCATATTGCTGGCAAGAATATTTACATTACAAAAGTTTCTTTCCATGTCATTGTGGTGTGGGTCCTAATTTGGCGTGAAGCCAGTTCAATTGGCAGGCATCTTCAAACATTGTGTTTTAAGCCCATCCCCACTCCACTTAGCAACTTCAACAAGGAGTTCTTTCTTCTTCTCAAATCCGGTCGTGGATCTAAGTTCATATAGCGTAGCTAAAATAATAATAATGTATGTTCAAAAATGTCCATGGAAAAAGGATTCTTAGGCTTACATAAATTGAAAAGAAACGGTTCAACGACAACAAGTGAGGAAGGAGAGGTCTTGAGACCTTTTTCTAAAACTTCAATACCCTGGAGAGTGTATAAGCAAAAAAATTAATTTGTAGTGCGAGAACGTTCAAGAAACTGACCTCTTTCAACTTTCCTTGACTCAACAAAGCAACAGACAAATTATTAACAGCCTATAGAACAATGATTGTATCAGCCGAACCTAACAGTTGCAGAGATAAATAAAAATAGGAAATGAACAAACCACATAATTTTCCGAATCCTTTTCCAATATTGCTTTCAAATTATCGCTGGCTTCTGCCCAGTCGCCTTCGGCCGAGGCCAAAAGGGCAGTATTCATCTGCTTCATAGCTTCTGCGGCATTGGGATCAGCAGCCACCGATGAAAAATATTTAGTTGCCATCTGGATGTTGCCGCCCTGTAAATACATCCTTCCAACAGAGGAACATAGAGCAGGACTAGATACATCTCCTTGTTTACATAAAGGTTCGAGGAGTTTAGCGGCAGCTGTTATTTCCTGTGAGGAGGTGCGGGAAAAACCAGTTGTTCATCATGCTGATATAACCCGCAAAAAAACGAACCTTCATTTCCACCATTTGAGATGCGATGATTAGACAAACCCTGGCTCCGCGTTCTTTCCACATCGGTACAAGGGTTGGATCATTCCCAGATTGTCTACACTTCATTCTACACTTCTTGAGCAATGCATTCAACGCATCAAGGTACCCCATGTGGTCTCCCGCCCAATACCTTAGACGCGTCTGCATGACCTCAAGTTCGAAGGGCAGGAGACGCTCAAAGACATATTCACGGGTGTCTGGAGGATCTATAGCGTTGAGGACTGCGAATAGGTTGGTACATTCTGCAGAAGTTTGGTTGAAGAGGCGTAGACGGGCAAGGCACGACAGGCGCAGGTGCCAGAGCTGTAAATAAATATGGTTATGGCCTGGTAGAAAAGGAGAGGTTCAGGAGCTCACTCCTAGGATGAGTGTCAGATCTGTTGGATCGGATGTAACAAGGCGATCTCGAGCCATCTTTGCTAACGCTCGCCAACTATTGGTCATCTAGTTTCGAGAACGGGAAAGAGGGGCAAGAGAATATCTCCTATCACTGACAATCTTACATGACCAAGGGATGCTCAAGACTCACAACAAGAGTATGAAAATCGTTTCGTTGCCATTCGCCAGTTAGATCTCGAGCAGGTCGTTTTTCAGGTGGATATATATATTTGTTGAGGAGGGTAGTCAAAGGATCGGTCTGGTACAGGTATCATACATTAAATTTCTGGCCAACCACCATGTCAGGAGATTTGATGAGAATGGGCGGCGTACATTTGGTATAGGCAAGAACATAGTAGGAACAATGAGGGCTGGGACATACACATCAGGCACATACTCTTCCTCACTTTCTGAAGGAGGAGGTGGAGTATCTTTCTGCATGTTGGGAAGTGGCTGGGGCTGGGAAATACTGGCTTGAGGTGAGGAGGGAAGGTCGAGGGGAACGGTTTGCGTTGGTGAAACAGCCTTCTGATAGACGGCGTCAGATGAAGCTTGCTTCTCATCTGCTTCTTCCTCAGAGCGTAAACCCCTGTCCTCTTCATCATCATCGATGAGGAAGGGATCAGGAGTCTCCACTTCAACGAGCACCTTTGGAGGGTCTTGTTCATTGAGGTTTAACTGAAGCGCTTCTTGTGGAAGGTCATGTTCGTCGGCCATGTCGATGTATGTAGCTGAAGAAGTAGAAAGATCAATTGAGTGATCCGCTGGGCTGTTGAATGGTTCGATGCTGTGCAGATCAATTTCCTTTGCGTATTTGACGTCCCAGGTGTCACGGCTGTGCACGGACCCGGTCGCCGACGACTGATCTGGGGGAAGGAATGCGCGGACAACGCCAACGGGGTAGAAGATGGGGGATGAGGGAGAGGTGACAGAAAACGTGCGAGTTCGGACTCTGTGTTCATGGGGGTGTATCACGTGGTGTAGGACGCCATCCAGGCGACGAAATTGACGCTTCACTTTTTTTGCAAGCTTGCCAGGGAGTTGTTTTATGGCAGATTTGGTAGGCGTTGTTGTTGTTGTTGTTGTTGTTGTTGTCGTCGTCGTCGTTACTGCCGACGATGACACCTCATCAGACTTTGACATTGCCTTTGAGTTTGTTAACGAAAGTTTAGGCATATGTCTGAGAGGGAAATGAAGAAAGAATGCCAGGTTGCAATTGAGTCCTTCGTTTTATAGAAGGTGGGATTTGGTGCTTCTATTTCATATATAATGTCCCGATTATAATTTGCCGCTGTCTGCCACAATTACGGGATTGAGCAGCAGGTCATCCATGTGCTATGTACAGTCTCCGGTGTTCCTATTTCACCGAGTATCGCGTCAGTCGAAATGTTGCCAGAGGACAATTGTCATACTTTAAAGTTACGCCACCCATTCGGTGATTGATCGATTATCTTTAGCGTCAGTGAATTTAAATAATTTTGTCGATAAGGATTGGCAAAGAAAAATTCGTTTGCAAATCAGGATATACGGCATGTGTTTTGCATATATAGAACACAACAACGATGAGGAAGGCATAGCGATGACAATAAGACTTGATGAGATTATGAAAGAGAATTTGAATGCGTGCAGACATTACAACTAGAAACCATTATTGCGTTGGGAAAAGTCATCATAGGCAAGATTGCGTTCGTGGGCATACTGGGGGACGGTGTGGATGCCTCCCAGCAACTTTATCCGAGACCCGCTTGACGGTTGAGGATATAATGGCTTAAATCTTGCCAACCTTTTCAAGTATATCAATACCTTGGTAGAATACGAAGGGAAATTTTTATAAAAACTTACCCCCACCAACTCGACACATAACCTTTTTGGTCGTCGTAGTATCTGTGCCCGTCTTGCTTGACCTCGATAACGTCGTCAACCGACAGGTAACCACCTTTCTGCTCAATGAATTTATGAAAGCATATTGCGCCTTGATCTCCTGGCCCTCTTTCGGAATCTGATTCTTTCGCAAGGGAGGATCTACACGCTCAACAAGCAGTCCATGCACAATCGAATTGACGACATTCGCAACTTCGGCGTCAAGGGGATCTGCAGTATTTCCCGCAATATACTCATGCAAAAGAAGATTGTCCATTATCGGTGTATAAGCCCCTGTGCGGGATCCAGGTCGGGAGGCCGCCCGACTCGAATTCCCATCCCTGAAGCTCGAAGGAGGCAGTTTATTTATTAGCGGTCGAGCACGTAGAGTTGCTTCAGGGATCTGTGCACCCATAGCAGAGTTCCTGAAAGTTCTAAACGTCGGGCTCTCAGAACGGCTGAAATTAGAAAGCGAAGACGAAGGCCGTGATGGCGTGTGTAGATGAACACTCGGGATAGGGATCATAGAACGGCTGGGAGGTCGCGGCGGGTGTGAAGGGGGGGATGAAGTGTTGAGCGCAGAGGTGGAAAGAGCAGGCGAGAATGCTCGTTGAAATACTCGATCATCTTCATTCTGCCCGGTGCCCGAGAGAGAAACCGACCGTAAAGCCTTGAATGGGGCTGGAATATGACTGGGGGTTTGGGGTCGCGTTCGTGTTCTTGGAGTGGTATTTAGACTAGGGGTAATAGCACGGGAGGGGGTTTGGGCTCGAGAAGGTGTCCGTAGAGTAGGAATTGGCATGGATGGATGGAATTGAGACGATGATTGCGTGGTTGAGACGGAAGAAGTGATTGGAGACCATGGTCGAGATGACGCCATCGAAGCTCTGGAGAGACTTCTTCTATAATAAGCATTAAGTGGAGGAACAGGCGGGATATCGTCATTGTAACTATAATGCCCAATGGCAGATGGGGGCCGCTTGATGCCTTTGTTGACAAGAGCTCGATCCTCGGGATCCACTTTCGTAGAGCTATTCCAACGCTGTTTTGATGGGCCCGAACGACCCGTGATTGTTGCGTTTACATCGACCTTAGTGCTCTGAGGTGAAGAATCTGGTGTATAACTTTGACTATGTTTGTGACTAGGCCGCTCTGGGGTAGATGGTGACTCAGATCCGCGCACAGAACCGAATAAAGATGCTCTTTGGCGTTGCATTGCTGCGGTTGATGCCGGTGGGTCAGTGAATGGTGCTTTTTTAATTATGAGAGGAGACACTGATATCGAACTTGGTTTCGAATTTCCTGTGATTTTGCGAGCGAATTTACGGAAGGGCGAGATTGAACGAGAAAGAGATATACTGGCTGCACTGGTTCCTCTCGATGATCGAGACCCACTAGTGCCGCTGGTAGGCGTTGCAAGGTACCCATTTTTTGTCGAGGCGGTTCCAGAGGTATTGGAGTCTTGGTCACTGAAGCCAGCATCTCCAGCCAAAAAATATTTGCGCATGTTTTCCATTTCAGTGTCTGTCCGAGAGATACGGTCTCGAAGACTCTTCCATCGTTGTGCTGACTCTGCATGTCTCCGCAGAGTTTCGCCATTCTTTGTAACACGATCACGGACACCTTTGTCAATGATTGAAAGAACTTTGGATGTCGCTGGCATGTAATGTCTAAAGGGTAGCTTTCATAAGTAACGCGCCTCATCAAAGTCAATAACTACCCACTTCTTTTTTGCCTCGTAAGAATCGAGAAGTGAAGTGAAAACTTCAAAGTTTATTGTTGGTTTATCGTGCCGTAGAGATGAGACAGCAGCATTGGACTGGAAGTCGTCGGCGCCTCTCCGGTGGACTTGCCATATGAACTCCTGCAAATCAGAGCATATGAAATTATATATTTAGTCGTCATGTATTAGTAGATGCTCACCTGGCAGCGGTTGACGGCCTTTTCCAAACTGGACATCATGCCATCTGCCTGATCTGTAACGGTCCGGAACACAGTAAGCCACTTATCCTCCTTCAGTTCTTCTCTTAGAACGTCACTCTCATCCTGAACGGCCTCCCATTCGGATAGCAGCGTCGCATGCTTCCGAAGTATTCCCGCGATCTCATTCGTCGAGCCATTTCCTGATACAGTCGGCGTTGCTGAGCATTGTAAGAAAGGTTCCAAAGTCTCATTGATATTCTTGATGCCTTTCTCCACGGAACCCAGGCGTTCATCCAGAGTCATGAGTGACTGGTCGATGATACCGGTAGTTGCTGTATTATCCCCTGACGACTGAGACTTGTGTCGGAGCTCTTGAATTTCTGTAGTGAGCGTCAGAGGCGGGTCATTTAGCCGTAAAGGAGAGCACGCGTTTACCAAAGATGCGAGTTTGTATATCTGATATCGCGTAAGAAATCTCTGTCATATGCGTCGAAACTGCTAAGAGACGTATATCACTGCCGACTTCGTTTTAAAAAAAGGCGAGAATGAAGACAGCGTCGCGACGCACTCTTGACTTTTCCGTTTTCCCAGCCTCTTGGTCATTGCATGACTGGAAGTTATAGTATCATTCTCTGGAACATGAAATGAAAGATGAGATCCTTATTGACGCGTAGAAGAAACAGGAAACACCTTCATCTTCGAGATCAAATGAAACTTTCGATGATGAGGCCGAACTACTAGATAGAATTGATATTGAAGACGGTAGGTTGGTTTGTGATGGGGAGTTATATTTCGAGCTACGAGAGGATGCCACACTGATGGACCCCATGTTGAAAGATAACAAATTGAGCCTATGCAAGAGAGCAAGGTGACTGATTGTTGTGAGGAACCGCCGAAGTCACCCGCCGCAGACCAAATTCGTCACAAGGAACTTTGGGTGTATGGGTATAAGACTGGCGACGTCCAGACCAGGCGTCGACGGTTCCTCTACAGCCTGGCGTGAAAGAAAGCGAAGATATGGAACACAAGAACCCTGAGGAGCAGGGTAGGATTCGGGTCAAGTGGCAATCATAATCATGCCAGTGTCACGGTCACGTAGCATTAGCACCTATGTAACAGAACAAGAATACTACAGTTACTAATAATTAATATATAATTCCTCCTCATGCGTACATTTCATCAATTTCCATCGGATCATCCTCATCGTTCATCACTTCCAATTTCTCCCTTTTGTAATTTTGCAGTTGTATAAGAGACTCCTTGTCTGCTTCTTGCATCATGTAAACCCGACTCCGCTTGTACTTGTGAGGATCAACAGAGTTATGATAGCCTCCAGAAAGTCCCTCAAGAGCCCACAAGTTGTTGGCACTCGATACACCACCTTCCTCTACGGAGCGAGAAAATGCTGTTTGGACGGCGGGTACAACTTGTGGATGCGAAAGAATTCTAGGATAATATCGTCCACTTATTAGACCTAGTTCCACAACGGCTTCATACCCTGGCTCCAGAATTGGACGCAGTTTGTATCCCACTGGCGCTGCAGGTAGAAGATTTGATTGAACAAAATCAGGGTTTGGAGATGACAGACTTGTTGTTGACGATGCGGTACCATCAAGTTGTGGTTGCTGCGTGGCATAGGCGTTGATCGGGGGGGCTGGCGTCGTTGAGGATGAAGGACCAGCTTGTGAAGGACCCGCGATTTGTTGGCTTTGGGAAGCGGGGTCTGCTATATTATCCAGGGGAGGCTCCGAAGATTTTGAGTCTTTGGGGTCCTCCCAGTCCTCTTCAACAATTTCATATAGCATGCCACAAGCCCGGGCAGCCTTCTTCGTTCCAGGAGAACCATCATCTCTGGGTACCTCCACCGCCATGAGTCCGTCCAACCTCATAAAGACTCCACGAGTCCCAGCCGTGAACTCGGCTGGATTTCTTTTCTCAGCTAGACATTGCTCTAACTGCCGCTTCCCAGGACCTGCTGGCGGAAAAATATTCGCCGCTCCTTCAGGCGCAAGGCTTCGACGAGGAACTTTTAATCTAATGATATCGTCCACCCAAATCCTTTCTGTCCCCCACCAAAGACCTTGAAATCTAGTTTGGGAAATGGATTCTGACTGACTGGGAATGCCAAGAATCTGTGTCGATGTTTTCTGCAGCTCCGCTTGAGACATGTGAGGAGTGGTACCGGACACATTTCGATAAAGGGTCGAATTTAACAATATAGAATTGTCTGACAGTTGGGCGTTGTGTTGACCGGCTGCCTCAATTGCTGATTGTAATGATGAATGAACTGGAACGGGAGCAGGTGGAAGGAGGGCGGGTGGTGGTGGTTGTGGCCGACTGGCCTGCAGTGTATACTTCATCTCGACCTCATCTGTAAGACACCAGAAGGAAGAGAGTGTCGACGCAATTTGCAGGGCCATTGCGTATGGGGAAACGGCATCGGAGAAAGAAGGTGGGTGATCTTCAGGACAAGGATTAAACCGAGCGAAGATCTCTTTTTCGAAATGAAGATCATTCGGTGGGATTTGAGTCATAAACGCGATGAGCTCATCTGGAGGCATGTGAGCTTGGTAGGGAAGAACATCCACGTCGTTGATGCTACAAGAATGTGAAACGGCCAGAAATCGGACTTTGTATTTTGTCCACTGGTAAATGGTATAATGCAAGGGATCATCATTGGATTCTAGCACGATGCCTCTCTCATCCTCTTCATCCATGCTATCAAGTTGAACGGCTGAAGAACTGGCCAAGGGTAGGGTATGGCCAAAGGAAGCTGTAGTTGAAAGATCCAATCCATTTTTTCGTGGGACAGCCTTCGTCTTTAAGGCTACTTCTTCAATGACTGCAGGCCAGAACTGAATCGTGATCTTTTCTGTGCCGGGAGCCACAATGGCATGAGGAAGTGCACACCAGATCACTTCACCTTCTCTAAACCATCGTCTGAGAGCCATGGATGCTTTCGAGTGGATTGCTCGGAGGTCGTTGTTGCGTTCAACAAGCATGGGCTGCTTCAGCACATTGGTGGACGCTTTTAGCGGTTTGACGGTTTTTTGAACAGCGGCATAGACTTTTTCGCGGACACGGGACTCTTTCACACGCATGATTGGGTCGCGAGTGCGTTTTTCGCGGAGTGCTTTCGTTCTACTTGGTGTCGGGGATGCAGTAGCTGGCGAGGAACGTAATATGCCACTCATCGACGCGGTGATTTCCCTCTGGCTTTTGTTTTTGCTGCAGTATTTGCAGGCACAAGTATGTATCGCAGGGTCTTTCATCAGCCAGATAGCATGCGGTATAAATTCATTGACCGAGCGAAAACGTTTCTTGACGGGCCCTTTTAGTAGTCAGATGAGGACTTGGCAAGTCTATCAAGAAACATACCATATAGATATAAGTCATGTCGAGGATCACCTTCACCCCCTTTATTGTGATCAAAAAAACCATATCCTTCAGGAAAATCTCTCAAAATATACGATGGCCCCTCTGAAGCGATACGAAACTTAGTTTCATATGCGTGTCAGCGAGTTTACAGAAGAGGAACGCACCAGCCATCTGCAAGTCATTCGCAATTGCACTGGCCACTAGTGCTCGCCATCTAATAGACTGATTGTGCGAAAGTGGTAAAGGATCAAAAAAGTTGACTTGGCCTTCGCTATCAACGATGCGAGTCGTATTTGTGGGCCATGTAATAGGTTGTCCATCACCCCTTGGAAAGTCGATATAAGTTGGGTTAGCCGGTTCTTCTAATCTTGTGTCGACTGTTACTCTGCGAGCAGACATAACTTCCAGAAGGAGATACCAGGTTGCAACAAGAAACAAACGCGCGTCGCGAACTTGGATATGATGACAGTGAGAGACTACAAATTTATGGTGACGGTGACATTGTGACACGAAGTATCTCACCTATTGACCTCTACAATAGTAGTGAAATAATAACATTTCTCATTTATACTGGTCGATTCCTATCTATTATCTTTTCTCACTTGATAGATGACGCCGCGTATATCTACATCTAGCACAAGATGGTCTCACGTGCATGGAAGTTAAACGACGCGGCAAAATCGAAGTCTTGTTAGTCTCTGCAGAACGTCTACCCTCAAAACCATACGGGACGATGCTTTGAAAGAGCCATACATTCTTATGCAGTTACGTCTATCTACCTTCCAAAACAATTAGCCACGGCTATCTGTGACATACTTGAAAATTGTCCACATGCCCACCGCTTTTCATCAACCACATGTATTTATACTCTGTCCAGAACTACATTTCTTACAAAACAATTAGGAGCAACCTAAAGCGTAAATTCTACCTTCACTTCTTCCAACCTTTCATACGCGTGCGACCCATATGGACCTTGTTCAAAAAAATTTCTTTTGCCAGTACCACAAAGAAGAAGCGCCTATGTCGGCCTATTTGTGGAACATGGTCTCTGAGTGAACGATCCATGTAAGGAGCTGGGAGGTTGAGATCCACATCCTTGACAATCGCATTGCCGATATCCTCTGGAACCTTCGCCGACTTCGTTCGCCAGGTTGCTCCATGCTTCACCCTCTGTTGAGCATCTGGAAGAGACGCTCATGGTTGACGGCACCCTTTTTATTACTAACTTTCGAGATAAACGGTATCGGAAACTGCCTCCTCAACACTAATACGACCTTCCTCTGTGCAACGAACGGAGGAGCGATGGAAGGGTATCTTCGTGTGCCGACCATTCGCGCGCACGCATCCCTTCGCAGAGACGATGTCGAAGACGACCTGAGAATGGTGAAAAGCTTGTCGCATGGGGTTTTTCTTGGATTTGCGAAGAAAAGGTCTAGCTTGCCCTTCAACTGGATGCAGTAGAAGCTCTATTCCTTGAATTGCTCGAGATACACATATTATAAGGTTCAAACGGACGACTTTACAATTTGCAAACATCGACCTCAGGCACTCCTTGCTGTGATGTAAACTCGTCGGACATTTTTTGGAGTGTTTAATTGGGTTATCCAGTGCGAGATGTAGACAGATCCTTCTTCGCTATCTCGCCAATGTACTGTCAGAGGATTTTCGAGAATGAATGTAAGAGACAAGTCTTCTAGATCACTCAATCGAAAGGAAAGCGATCATGGTATTGGATCAAATCTGGGTATCAGAAAGTTGTCTTGGAGATCCAAGGACGCCAGAGAAGGGACAATACTCAGATCTATGAGATCGTCCTGGCCTAGATGGGCGTCACAATCAAGTAGAATTAAAATCTTATTTCGTTCAGGATCGACAACTTGCAAGAACCAATTCCATTTCGGAGCGCACCGCAGAAGTCTAGACCGATGATTTGCTTGATATAGTGCGATGTACAGTATCCGACGTGTATTTTGACACAAAATCTCAATGATGTCAATTGATTTCGTTGCAGGTGAACGTCGAACAGGTAAACTTGAAATTGAACAAACTGTCATATCCATGCTTTATAGACATAAGTTACGTGCCAACCGCCGCAGCTGTTTATTTATCAAGACCGTCAAATGACATAGCCGACTCGGACAGCTCACAAACTACTACTCCCGATTCCTTTAAATTTTCTTTCTTATTCCACAAGTATGAGTTCTAAAATTGACGCACCCTCATACAAGTCCAACGGTTTCGAGACTTCAAATGGCACATTATATGTGTCAACCCCATACCGTTCAAAATCTTCCAAGACGCTCAGAGCCCAAATCACATTTGCCCCTCGGAATTCAGCATTCGACATCAATAACGAGCATTCAGTATCTAATGAGTTTCGCGTCCGTAGCTACCTAGTCTTAACCATTAATCGCTCACCTTTTCATTAGGGCTTTTTCTCGTTATTTTGGATCTCAATATTCATTTTTACACTCCAAACATATGTCCGAAGCATAGAAGCAAACGGACGTCCTCTCAATCTTCACTTTGCTACGATGTTCTCTCAAGATGCTATCACATTGGCTCTAAGTGATGCTGTCCTCGTCCTTAGCACTGGTATCTGTGTGCCATTCGCCATGGCCATAAAAAACAGATGGATACGTTACTACTGGACAGGATTGGTCTTGCAACATCTACTTCAAACTTCCCTTCTCTTTGGAGCAATCACATGGACTTTCAATAGGTAACTACCACTCAACTTTGCGTAAAGTAATCTGTAACTCATTGACTTCTAAATACTAGGGAATGGCCTTGGGTACAATCTGGCTTTCTGACATTGCATTCACTTGTACGTCTAGCCAGCAGCCATTTTAATCCATTCGATCACCCTCTTCTAGGTCATGATTATGAAAATGCATTCATACATCACCCTTAACTGGCAACTTCAATCTGTCGCGGAACAATCACAAGAACTTTTCGTTAGCCTCAAACAAAAGACCAAAGCCGTTGGTGGATTGGACAAAGCTATCGCAGACGCCATCGCTAAACAAACAGAGTTCGCTTCTATCGCTAGCGCATCGTTAGCTAATGGATCCAGTACCCATGAACCTACACCCATCGGAACACCTCCAGTTTCTGAAGGATCTTCCACTGCTTATGTAGACGCTTCAACCGCCTCCGCCCTTCGACAACGTTTAACCTCCCTGCCAAGCAGCGATAAGCAGCATCCATCACTCATGGCGGAAGTAGATGTTGTACATCCTCACATATCACAAGATAGATCTCGACTGGAGACGCTTGTCAATGACGGTTCACCAGAAAGACTTGGTCCCCATCCGCTCATCCATCATCCTGATCCTGAAATTTCGGCCATTGCCAAAGGCTACTCTGAAATGCGGTTCGAGTTGACTAGCAGTGGTCCGCACCCTGTGACCTGGCCAAACAATATATCATGGAAGAACTTTGCTGTGTACCAGCTGATTCCAACTCTTGTCTATGACCTAGAGTACCCTTGCACCGATCGGTGATTACTCTTTATCAAGCTTGATTGATCATGGCTCTTATATCTGGCTCACAGGATACGTCCCATCTATGTCTTCGAGAAGACCGTAAGCTGTCACCCTCACTCATATTACTCTAGATCTGAGAAAGCAATGATAGGTGGCTACTTTCGGAACATTTGCTCTTCTCTATACCGTGACAGAAAGTTTCATCCTACCCTACACACCCACAGCGGACCAATCGTTTCTACGGTCTTTACTTGATCTAGCCCTTCCATTTATGGTGGCATATCTTTTGCTTTTCTATATCATATTTGGTTCGTGACATTCTTGATAATGTTTTATATATCGTCTCTGACATATCCTTCCAGAGTGCATATGCAATGGCTTTGCTGAACTCTCATAGTGGGCAACAGTTCTTCCATTGTAGCATACCGTACTAATTCCCATCTTTAGTTTTGCAGACAGACAATTCTACGAAGATTGGGTATGTCTCTTCCTGCCTGCCTGTTGCAATCACGAATTTCCTCAACGCATGTTCTTTAGTACGAATATTTTTTCCCTATTTTCTGGCACCTGGTTTATCATTGGCCATAGGTGGAATTCAACGTCATGGGACGAATTTGCTCGCAAATGGAACAAGCCCGTCCATGTATTTCTATTGAGACATGTATATGCAGCAACTATTATGAGATATCGTGTCTCAAAATCCACGGCCATGTTGCTCACATTTTTGCTGAGTGCTTGTGTGCACGAACTTGTCATGTCGGTTGTGACACGCAAGTTTAGGTAGGATCTTGATTCTTATTATTGCGTCTTTGTTTTAATCCTTTTCTCTTTAGGATGTATCTATTTGCTTTGCAGGCAAGTTTTTTGTGCTGCGAGACTCAGGGGGGCTCTCCCTAACTTTTTACTCTCTCTATTCAGATCGTCCAAATCCCAATGATCATGCTGAGTCGCATCCCAGTCATCAAGCGAAACAAACTGATGGGAAATGTTATATTCTGGCTGGGACTCTACGCCGGTTTCCCTCTTCTATGCGTTGCTTATGTAGCCTATTAAATCAAACACCTTTTCAATATCCTACTACATATCTTCCTACAACTAGAACGTTGATAGTCTGGAACAAGTAAATCAACTATTTTCCATTTACATTGCAACTCGTGATATACACGTTAGAGAACTCGTCTAACAATATCTACCTAGATCAACTGGACTGGTTTCCATCACATCGGAATTTTCTACACATACGAACGAACTTTAGAGAACCAGAAGGGTCTTTCACGCTTGAGTGTGACAGGAGTGACGGTCCCTGTTATAGTGTTAACGGAATCATATGAATAGATGACCATCTTGTTCCAACGACCGAGAGGGCGAGTTTGAAGATCGAGCGTCATGTCAAAGACATACTTCGCCCGATCCCCAGATGAAGGGTCTAAAGGAGAACCAGCAGTCTCTGTGGGAGCGGGAAGTTGGAACCGGCCGCTAGCATCGTTCAGGTCAGACAACTGGACTGTGGTCCCTACAAGTTTCCATTGACCAAGGAAGAGTCCCTTTTATTAACAAGAGTTCAATGACTGGCTTTATTTTATGAGTTGTAACTGATCGCTTACTTTCATGCGCAAGGTGGGCTTTAAGAGGGGTATTATCTGCTGAGGATTTTGTTCTTCGTTAGCAAGGAGGGATAGGACTTGGCCATCAGGGAAGAATCGGCTGGGAGACGTAGGATTAGAATGATGACTTCATATTTGGTTGAAATCTCTCACAGGTAACGATGATAAGTAATGAGATGGGTAACCTGCGAGTCAAGGTTTAGAGGGAAAACCAGCATGATGTATGAGATTTTACCTACATTAACCCATGAGTTATCGCTTGAGCCTGGTCGTCTAAAATATTCAAATCGAATAATTAACAAGTAATTCATGTGAAAAAAAGAGAACTATATTCACACGTAGTGACAGTTGGCAATGTAGACTCCATCCAGGCGGACACGTGGTTGCTCGATATAAACGCGTCGACAATCGAACATGCATTTCTTGATTACGGGTATCATGGCTGCGGTCTCTGGTACTTGCGGTGGGTGATAAGTGATGCGGACGAGTTCACTGGATGAACGGATCATCATTTCAGATGCCATGAAAATTAGAAAGGGAAAATATACATACGTCCATATCACTGGGTCCAGAGTCAGAATCCTAGCTTTCTTACACACTCTCGCAAACCGCTCAATGGAAGTTGCGTCCAAGGATACAATGATCATAACCAACAACTCCTCTGGAAGTTTATTCAGGAAGACTGGTTCCTCTTCATTCTCCGGCTCAAACAGAAGCTTTCGCGTGAACGTTGCGAGAAGACTGGCTAAAAGTCCCGTTGCGACAGAGGGGGCTTCAGAATCCACAGGTTTCAATGCCAAGGTTGTCTCAACGGCTGCCGATAAATCGTGTATGGAGCTCGATTCTGTGCGAGCGTGCTGAATGGAAGAGAGCATCTGCTCGTAATGATACGCGCGATCCACACTATCATCCTGAGGGTACCTCAGGCGCGTTGAACTCCATTGCAAAGACGCGACCACATACCAAGCGAAAGGCCTGACGATAGAGAAGGAGTGCTTCGTCAAGCTCGCTTCGTTGTTCATGTATAACGGCTCGACGATAAATACTGAGAGCTGACTCGAGTGCCTTGGAAATTTGGGACGAAGATGCCACACGACCATGTTCGTTCAGAGCAGGATGTGTGGCCAGATTGCGATGACTAGGAGCGGGTTCTCGGGAGGATGTGGCTTCAAGTGCTGATTCATTTCCTTTCAAAGTCTGTCCTATTGGCTCCTTGGTATCCGAAGGTGGTAGTTGAGACTGTTGAGTCAAGTCTGCTGAAATGGCCGGCATGCCATTGCCAGTCACGGTACCAGATGCTTTGCGCCTTTGAAGCTCTGTGAGCCATTCACGTCTAAATCTAGCTAGCTCTGCCGTGTCATCTTTCGAAGTGGTTTCTACAGCTTTCGCTGAAGTGGGGGACGGTGTTGGCATTGAGAAGTTGAGTCATTACCCGAACCTATCTGCTAAGTGACGCCCTGAGAACGTGTACTTAGCCAAAACAAATAATTAAATAATCTCGGTATCGGTTCTTCCACGTCCACTACCAAACTACCAATCCGCGCTTAAGTATCACTGGGTACTTGTGGGATTGTCTGTATCCAATGGAGGGGAACAAGGATGAAGCACTGCGATGCCTTGCTATCGCACAAAAACACTTCGACGCTGGCAATCTTCCGTCAGCACGGAAATTCTGCTTGAAATCTATCTCACTCTTCGAGGCTCCACAGGCCACCAAATTGCTGGCCTCTATCAACAAAGCTGAATCATCCTCCTCTTCCCAAACTAGAAGTGGTGGTTCATCATCAACTTCCCAAGCGGAGGGGCATCCCTCAGCCGCTGGCATTAAAAGTCGACATCCACAACCGAACGCTAATGGAACGGCTGGTGGGATGGGTGGAGGCAAGCGAGATTTTACACCTGAGCAGCGGGCGGTTGTTCAAAGGGTACGGTCATGTAAGGCTACGGATTACTATGAAATTCTCGGTGTGAAAAAGAACTGCGACGATGCCGAAATCAAGAAAGCGTATAGAAAGGTCATTTCACTTCATTACCCTTATTTACTTTGGATTCTATAAATTCCCTTTTCTCAAGCTTGCTTTGGCTCTTCATCCTGACAAAAATGGCGCACCAGGCGCTGACGAAGCTTTCAAATGTAAGTGTTGTTGTCGTAACTTCACGCAGGCTTCTTAAATTTCTCCCACTTATGTAGTGGTTTCTAAGGCTTTCCAGCTGTTGTCCGGTATGGATTACATCTCTAACTATAAACTTCAATTCTATATCTTTCACAGATCCACAAAAACGAGCAGTATTTGATAGTGGTACGGATCCAGATGACCGATTCGGTGGAATGTCTTCGCGAGCAGCCTCTGGTTTCCCGAGTTCATTTGGCAATGGTCGGTTTGAAGGAGAACTGAGTCCAGAAGATCTATTCAATATGTTCTTTGGCGGCAGCAGCGCTAATGTATTTGGTGGATCTGACTTCGCGGGTGGACCAAGTATGTCTACATTTCGTGGTTTGTACCAATTGAGGTACTGATTCTTTCTGGCTAGCTGTTTTTACTTTTGGTTCAGGAGGCTTCCGTACTCAAACATTTACACAGAGTACGCGGACAGGGGCCAATGCCAATGCTGAACCTCGTTCTATTCTTGTGCAGCTTCTTCCTCTAATTATCTTATTTGGGTTCTCTATCCTTTCCGCCTTGCCTAGTTATTTTGCGACGCCCCCTGTGCCTGATCCTCGATTTGCTTATTCCGCGACCCAAAGATATAGCACGGAAATGGAAACAGGAGGACTTGGAATCCATTATTATGTTAATCCGACGGAATTCTCAAACCATCCTGTAATTGGCGCCGAATTAGCAAAGGAAGGGGTAAAGATTGGGAGAGTGGTAGATGAACAAATCGTAGAGACCAATTTGGACTCGGCCAAAGGTGCGGATAAAGGCAAGGACAGCCAAAGGCAAAGCAAAACACGGAAAGTGGTACGAGGCAAAGGGAAGAAACGAGGGCCTGCACTTAGGAAATTTGAAGACACTGTGGAACGACTCTATACCCAGGACTTATATTCTCGTTGTCAACGAGATACGGATCGAAAGCAGCGCGAAAAGGAGACTGAAGTTGGGATTTTCGGGTTTGGCACAGACTGGGAAAAGGTTAGGAAGATCGATAGTGAAGTGATAGAAAGTTGTGAGGAACTCAAACGACTTGGGTTACTCGTAGGATAATATCGAGCTGACCCGCTAATTTATTCTGGCTTGGATTATTATATCACGTCATGGTAGCTTCAATGGTTTTCACGGAAACTAATGTGTTCAATGAATTGGAAACGCTTTTTGCAAGAGTTTCTACAATGCGGTATTAAGGGTATGGGAAACGGTTCTGGTCTCTCTTATGCCGCTTTCAATTTCTCCCGTTCGAGTTTGATGTAGTAATTTTCCTGGCGTTCCACTGTCAAGAAATCATGAAGTGGGTCAAAATAAATTCAAATCAAGTACAATTCAATGAAACCCGGCTTATTATGCCAACTCACGAGCTTTCAAGTGAATGCCATACCTAGGAACCACTTAGCATAAAGTATTAACGGTAACAAAAGATCTGGACTCACCAGTATGCGTATCCTGCGCCTATTCCAAGGCCAAGGGCACACCCAACATCGAGCCAAAAGCGCTTTCTGAGTTTGCCAGTAATGGGAGCAATGGGCATGGTTGTGCTTTTGTCAACTTGTGATTGTGGTTATGGAGGAAAGGAAATTGTCGGTGAACGTTACCTAGCATGATTATATCAGCATGTCACGGAGTGGTCACGAGCATGACCACACCTCTCACAATCTTGACTTTTACTTTAACGCTGCGAATCTCCTGCTTATCCATTTCTCGTTCTTCTTCTACCACCAAGATCTCGCAGAAATTGTCTCAATATACAGGACAAATCCAAGAAATCGACTAACAAATCTAAAATACTGAGTGACAGTTTTTCAAGATCAGCATGGAAGACCCCTCAGGTTCTGGTGGTTGGCGTTTTGCTCAATGCTTCGGTGATAAAGGCGAAGTAGAAGATATTACAGAGGGTATGCACTAGTTCATTTTATTTCAAAGCATGGCGCTTGTATTGATGGCACCTTGGATCCATCATGCACACCACTGATCATAGCCGACATTATATCGACCGTCGAGTTTGATTCAACAGGAAACTATCTCGCTACGGGGGACAAGGGTGGACGTGTTGTCCTTTTCGAGAGAAATGAAATGGTTTGTAAAATCTCACTCGCTGACCCTATCTGTGGCTTGTCAAGAGACAAAAGTTCCAGAGGAGGATACTATCATACCACCATACTTATGCTTCTTTTTTCCTTTAGAAAAAAGGATGCGAATATAAATTTTACACAGAATTTCAATCGCACGAGCCAGAATTCGATTATCTCAAATCGCTCGAAATCGAGGAGAAGATTAATAAGATCAAATGGTGCAGGCGACAGAATGCAGCACATTTCCTCCTTTCCACAAACGGTATTAATTTACAATCTGCATATCTGTCGGGGGGCTGATTGCAATCTCAGATAAAACAATCAAGCTTTGGAAGGTTTTTGAAAAGTCGTTGCGAGTGGTATCAGAATCAAACCACTTCGATGGCCAACGCCCTATACCAGCACCCTCCAACCCAACTCACTTGAGGCTTCCTCGTATGACACAACAAGACAATATCATTGCGGCTGTACCTCGGAAAGTTTATTCGAATGCTCATGCCTACCACATACACTCCATCTCTGTCAATTCCGACCAAGAAACGTACATCTCCGCTGATGATCTACGCATCAATCTTTGGAATCTCAATATCAGTGATCAAAGTTTCAGTACGTATACAGCCGCTTACATTGAACTACTATCTATGATCATAGAAATGCTCAATTTTGGATAGACATCGTAGACATCAAGCCCGTCAATATGGAGGAACTGACAGAGGTCATCACTGCAACTGAATTCCATCCCACACAATGCAATCTCTTTATGTACTCTAGCTCAAAAAGCAACATCAAGCTTGCAGACATGCGTGACTCAGCGCTTTGCGATCGACATGCAAAATGTACATGTTATTTTACGTAAATGATGCAATACTCAATCGACTTATTTAGGTTTCGAGGAGGAGGAAGATCCTACAGCTCGTTCTTTCTTTTCCGAGATTATTTCATCGATATCAGATGTAAAGTTCAGCCACGACGGTCGCTATATCCTCTCTCGTGATTACCTCTCCTTGAAGATATGGGATGTCAACATGGAATCCCGACCTGTCAAGACAATTCCAATCCATGACCATCTGAGAGGCAAACTTTGTGACCTGTACGAAAATGACTGCATTTTCGACAAGTTCGAGTGCATATGGGGAGGGGATGACAAGTAAGTACCTTCATTTACCCTCTATATTACATCATCGACACTGCCTTCACCGCTTTCTCACTTGATTAGTATTATGGTACTGACTCTTTTATCGTAGGCACGTGTTAACAGGATCGTACCACAATTACTTCCGGATTTATGATACCGATACCTTGAACGATGTTGTTTTGCAAGCTGACAAATCAGCTTTCAAGGCGAAGAAAATCGGAGGGCCGCTGCCAGGTGCGAAGGCCGGGATAAAGAACGGACCAAGGGTCGGTGGATTAAGAGATGCCATGCAATTGGAGACACTTGATTTTAACAAGAAGATATTGCACGCGAGTTGGCATCCGCGGGAAAACACAATTGCGGTAGGAAACAATATCTCATGAGCTACTTTGGTTTTCTAACCGTTATGCGCAGATTGCTGCGACGAACAATTTATTTTTGTATAGCGCTGCATGAGTTCAAGTCAGGGACACTTAACGCTGACTCAATCGTCATCTTTGAACGTGTTTTCCCATTATTTTCTTGCAAGATAGATGGATTCCGAAGCAAGGATACGTATCGTTTCAGTAACATCATGGACCGACCACATCAACAAGACTGAATGCGAACTTTTACCCCTATTCATCCCTCCTTCTACAGGTCACTGGTGTTTTTTTACGTTTCATGGTACATCTACAATCACCGACTTAGTCCACCGTTCACCAATCTATACGCACTCATTATCCTTTCACTTCCCACTTTTTCTCCCCGCATACTTACTTGCTCCTTTATACCAACGCCTCATCGTCATCTCCCTCTTCTCGTTGGTTATGTCTCTAATTTGTCCACCGCACGTTGCATCCTTTCCCTGGTCACACAGTATCCTCGAACTTTAAGTATACTTGTGCTTCCTCCTGCCTTTCCCCTCCCACGCTCTTTTTGGATTGTTATTTATGATCGTTGTCTCGGTTCATCTTCTATTCTTTCTTGCGCTTTCACTTTAGAAGGACTAGAAAGCTAGGGAGGAAAGGTAGATGGGTGACAGGTGCGCGCTCCTAGTCACATTCAGCAACATATGAATCTTCTGACCATTTTATCTGGAAGGTTAAAGAGAAATGGACTGTGAAGATTGGGTTGATTGAACGAATAATTGAATTACAAGACAAATAAATGAGTATCCTCCTTTGTATCATAATAATTTCTCAATACTTTTCTCTCTTCGACATTGGATGGGCTCGAAGTATGTGAACGTGGTTTGACCAGGAGATTGATACTTTAGACCAACCCATTTTCAAATTTTCACCCTTCGTCGACATTGGCAATGGCAAGATTGGCAAACAACGTTTCCAGCAAGCTGTCACGACCCCATTCTAGTACGTTTATTCCGCGTGAGATTGACAAGATTGGCAAGCAACACCACCCAACACGTCTCCGGTAAGCTGTCCGCACTGCATATGGATTCGTCAAGATTGGCAAGATCGGCAAGCAACATTTCCAGCAAACCTGTAACCACCCATTTTGACTACTGTTGACACCACTTGTGGTAGAAATGCGGCCAATTGAACCGCTTTGTCTTAAATTGGATGGGTCATTGGCCATCCACTTATTTAGTTGAGTTCTCTCCTGCAAGTTTATTTGGACGTTCAAGGTTCAAGGTGATATGGATGCTACAGTCAAGCCAGTGCTACCGCCCAATGAATATGATTCTTTACCTCCAAAATCTACACCAACCAGAAACGTGGCGAAGATTAGTTAATGTCGGGGAAGCCACAGGAGACGTATCTACAATCAGTGCTGCCTATGATGCCCTACTCAAGCAATATCCGAACACAGTAACATACTGTGGAGGTCTTGTCTCTTTCATTCCTTTGTCGGCCCTCTCTTGACTTGTGCTCAGGCTTCAGCTCAAATTCAATATATCAACCACTTTTTGAACACTGAGTCCTCGTTTCATGAGGCCCAATATTTATTCAAAAAATTCTTGAGAACTTCGCCGTGTGTGGAACTTTGGACATTTTATCTGACTTATGTGAGGTACGTTGGAGTTTTTCCTTTTTTAAAAAAAAAAACTCCCAAGCTTGCAACTCGTTGAATTCTTAGACTGAATAATGTTGGAAACGCGCAACGAGATGATATCCGAATGTCTTATAAATTTACTCTGAATCACGTCGGTCAAGACAAGGATAACGGAGAGATTTGGAGTGGTCACATTCAGTTTCTGCAGTCGGGAGAGGTTGTGCCAGTCATCCCGTCCATCTTCCGACCGATCTAAACTGTCCATTAACAGGCAACAACGACATGGGAAGAATACTGATACGATGCTCTAGATGCTCGAGCTTTATTCGAACGCGTAATACCCAACTTCTCTGCCGATCGTGCTCGACCGCTATGGGAACGTTGGGTTCATTATGAATATCAATAGCGGAGATCTAGCAGCACCTTCAAAACTCGAGAAACGTATGGCGGAGGTATATGTCAGGTATTATTATTATTATTATTATTCCGCACATTTATGTCTGATCACTGGTTCGAAAAGATCCTCCTATCAAACTGTTCGCTCAACGCTCAAACAGATGATATACCATCCTAGACCAGTGAGTGAGGCTGACTTTCCAAAGACGTAAGGCAACTCTCACCTACTTAGTGGTGGTAGCGGTACGGGTCTGCAACAGTGACAAACTCAACAGCATCGATCTTCATATCCTTTTTGATTCCGCGCGCCCGGTCGTCCTCCTCCAATTCATTCGGTGTTCCTTTTCCGTCGTACTTTCTGGCGGTAACCACCAAAAAAATGCACTTCCTTTCATAATCGCACGCCAGCAGGCGGGTTTTAATGCCCTGACTTTTGAGCCAGCGATTGACACAAATAGTGGTATTGCCCTCAGAAGGTTGGAGATTGTGAGGACGACCCCATTCAAGAACTTGCTCGCGGGTGAGTTTGTAACCACTGACAACATATACCATCTGTAAAAGAATGTCAGCACCGTACGCGCTTTGAACAATTGTAGCAACACACACCTTCAGGGCAAAGCTGTACCAGTAAAAGATCACTGAGGTATAAACCAGCCATACATTCCAGCACAAAAGGACTTTAAGACTCCGATTGTGGAAGAAGTGTGGTGTTGAGGTGGGACTAAAAGTGCACGTGGTTTGTGACATTTCAATCACGTGACTGAGCTAAAGCTCCGCAGTTGTGATACGTTCTTTATCATTCTGATAATAAATATGGACCAGGTATGCTTGGTTTTGAAGATATATGTTTTGCCAAGTTGATCTCCAATTAACGTTAGGATTCCTTCCGACGCCTTTTGCAAACTCCACGTCTGAGTGGATCCTCAACTACAGTAGGAACTGCACAAGGCTCCCGCGGTTCCTTACTTGCTAATGCGTCTAAACCGTGCGTCTGTACATACTGTAAAAAAATTGCAGCAATATTCACAGCTTCGCAAAGGAAGACTATAGATTCTTCTGAGACTGCCTTCAAACCTCGTAAGCTGAAGAAACAGGCGGACAGCAAATATCGAGATCGTGCAGCGGAGCGTCGTGTTGGAGAAGGAAATGACTACGCTCATGTACCTCGTTATATTGCCGCCGTCACTCGTGATATTAACGATTTATTAGGTTGAAGCCATTTATGAAGAATTCGAAAAGAAGACTGCAGGTAGCCAAAACAAAGAGGAGGCAAGCCGACTTGGCACCATGTTTTTGAAGGTCGTTGACTCTGGATTTTTATATCTAGGTGGAGATTCAACGACGTTACCTCGGAGGAGATAGCGAACATTCCATTCTAGTGAAAGGCTTGGATCGCTCTTTACTGGAACAAAATAAGGCCAGAGCAGCTTTGTCTACTGAGGATGATGATGAGCTAGAAGAAGCCTTTATGGAAGCAACATCTCATACGCCCATAAATCTCCCCAAAAAACGTACTCGAGAGGAACTTTTACGAGATCTAAAAGAACAGAGGGCCAGTAATGCAGAGCAAGGCCCCAAAACCGCAGACGAAGAAGCACGATTACTTGAAGAGGCTAAACAAAAAGGAAAGTTCAAACCTATCGGATTCAAACCAATAGGCTCGACCTCTGGAGGCAAGCAAAACAAAACAAAACGTAATGCGGACGATGTGGAAAGGAAGAATAAGAAACGAAAAGTTGACAACGAAGTTTTAGCTAACAAGACAGGCAGCAAAAACAACTCTTTGATGCCTCCACCTCCGGTGCCTACAAAAGTACAACCTAAATCCAAGATGCCTGAACCAGAAGAACCCATCGATGGCGATTTCAATATCTTTGCGGATGCAGGCGAATACGAGGGTGTTGATGTCGGTGATGATGACGACGATGAAAGTGTGCCTCGGGTTGCTCGAGAATCGGAAGAAAGAGATGAATCATCTAGTTCTACGGCACCCCGACGTTGGATACCCAGTGATGAAGCAGAAACTCCACCTACCAAACCTTCAATACCACCGCTCTCAGAAGTAACAACGTCATCGCACAAGGTGGCCAGCGACGACGAGTCGGAGGACGAGCAGCCAATGCGTCTTGTTCCTCTTTCGAGTTCTGCTCTGCCTTCCATTAAGGACTTCTTGGCGATGGACCAGGCGGCTGGTTCTTATGACAAGAAAAAGAAGAGAAAAAATAAAAAGAAGGCTGGTGTTGGAGACGACGATAATGACGCAGGCCAAAAACAGAAAAATGTCGAGGCAAAGGTGGATCGAGACTATAAACGGTCAATTATACCTTTATTTTCCGTTGTGCTTCAGACTTATGATTGTCTCTAGATTGAAGTCATATACCGACAAAAAGACTGCAGCAGGCAATAAATGATTGTCCCTTGCCATTAGGCTCGATCCCACAGAATCGAACTGTCTACTACTGTCATCTTACCATCCTCAGATCTTATTCGCTCTTTTCCCATTCATCATACATGCATGAAGGTATTAAAAGTGGGTGCGCCTAAGATCGTAAGTATGTAGTGGCAGCTTTCGTGCTGATGAATCAACAACTACTGTGAAGGATGACCGCCAAGTATCTTATTGATAGTGTTTGTCCGTAGTGCCGTGTCTGCGAAGAGGGCTCGTACGAGGTTCACAAGTTCATCAACCTCAAAGTCCACTAGGGCACCCTGCTCAAACAGATATGTAATGTCAGCCAGGGAAGCCTCCTGTAATTTCATTCAATCTCAGTCAGAAGTCAACTCTCCCAACAAGAAGAAAAAGAAACAGACCAAAAGCTCTGAGAGATATGAAAATTTGAGCCATGTAGGTACATATGCGACAACAAAAGAAGGCTGTAGATCCTGTTAACCTAGCCACAAGTAACAGAAGTTGAGTATTTCTTACTTGTTCTGGATCTTCGCAGAAAAGTCCCTCCAGAGCATTGAGGATACGACACAATTCGCTGAGTCTATGCGACTCTAGTTCTGGAATGTCATGGAGTTCAAGAACATCTTGGAGAACTCTTGAAAGAGCAGTATCGGTTAGTGAACCGATGGCTTCATAGTACCTACTCTTTGCAAGTACTTGCTGTGTAAAAACCTTTTTTTAAGTAACTGAATACGCAAAGTGCCAGAATTAAAACGTACTTTGAGCCGTGGGGCAAGCCGCTTGACGTCTTTGAGGACTTCATTAACAGCCCTTTCGCATTCATCGTACCGATCTTGGTCACTTGTGTCAATAAATCCTCGAGCACCGTCAGTAAGTAACTTGTCAACAGCCTGCCGTTGTTGCTCCTAAGCGAGGCGAAGAGTCAGTCATGCAAAACGCAAGCGAAAAATAATCATATCCACAATTGTTTCATTGAACCAACTTTCACTCAATAGCTGGAGGTGATGTCTGCATTCCGAGAGCCGATCTTTCAGGATTGACTGTCCATATATGGTGTCTTCGATCTGCTGTACTGCATTTGCCATGTACAGACAGCTATTCGAAAACAGCATCCCACGTTCAGGCAATTGCAGATCTTTGGCGAACTTGACAGGATACAAAGCTTGGTAGAGATCCAAGATAGAGGATGCCGATTGCGAGAGAATAGTTCCTGGAGCCGGAACCGTGTCTTTCGAAGCTGGGAAGAGATTTGAAGCATAGAATAATTTGCTCTCGTCAATGACGGCCTCGACCATGCGCATAAATCGTTTCGTCCGTATAGGAACTTGATAGTATTCTGGTGGTACAACCGTGGTCATCACATCTGTAGGACGTTTCGCCCCATTTACGCGTCCAGTATTAGAGATATCTTTAGATTGGGATTGCGGAACTGGTTTCGGGGACGGCGGTGAGAGTATTATGCGTTGAGGTATTTCGTGGATGGATGGTGAAGTCAAGGGTGAATTCGTGGCGGAAGAGCTCCCACCATTCAGGTGCTTTTTGTTTTTGGAAGCCATTTTCTCGAGGCGCGTGGCCGCCTTCGGGGAGGCGAAAGAAGAAATAGTTGGAGGTGGGGGTTCGGGTTGCGAGTCCATTTCACCGGAATCTGACCAAGGATCATCCCATGCGTTATCCTCTGGTACCACCTCTGCGGTTGGTGCTCCCTCCGCCTCGGGTATGCCTTCCTCTTCATTCCACCCCCAGGCGTCTGCTGGATCCACGTCTTCATCGCCGTTTATATTCTGTTTTTCACCAATGCCCATAGGTATTGGTGGCGTCTTGAGTTCAAGATCTGCCCTGTGTTCCTCCTCTACTGGCGTCGTAGCATCCATGTCGTCATCGAAGCCCCAACCAGCAGCATTTCCTTCAAGTGGGTTAGAAGTTGCTGGTTCATCGAAACCCCATGCATCGTCTCTGAAATCTTCATCTTGGATGGGGACGATGGATCGAGATGTTTCCAAACCACCACCATCGGCTATAACTTTGTAGGTATCTTTGAGATCGCCTCCTTCGACGATATCTTTCCTGGCAAGCTCAAGAATTTCAATGCGCCTTCGCCGTTCATAGTGGCCCGAGACGCCATCAGACCATGCTGTGATAATGCCTTCGTTCCCAAGCCTCCCAAGCAGCTTGCTGATATCATTTTCTTCAAATAGTACAGCTCGTGTGAGAAGAGAGAGGAAGGAGGGCAGAAGGCCAAAAGATGAGGGAAGTGAGGGCATGATGAGATTGTTTAGAACACTTGTGACGATCGGTTTGCTCAAGGAGCGAGTGAACTGGATCCCTTCTGACTCAGGAAGCTGAGGAAGTAAATGAGAGGATAGAAAATCCAGGATATGTGATATATTGTCTAGCCGAGACCCTAGGTCTTCGGTATTCGGTGGTGAGGGTATTAACCTCAACCTGAATTCGTTAGGGTTGGAGGCATCGGTATGTAGAGCGTACGGTTGTTTTAAAACATGATCAATGAAATATGACAAGAAATCTCGACGAAAAGTGATGACATGATTTGACAGGGACCCAATCGAAAGAGACTTAAATATTGCACGAAGGTCGAGAATTGTGTCCGATTGCCGTACTGGAAAATTTTCAGTACAACTCAAACCGTAAAATAGACAACATGCCTTGGACAAGGGTCCGTACAATAAACGCTGTTGGCGTAATGACAACGCTCCTTGAGTAGGCGTCGTTCAATTGGTCCTCAATGCGGGCACTAGAAACACGGAACTTTTGCTGAAAGATGACAGCTTTTGGTAAACGAGCCGATGGACAGCCAATTACTACGTACCTTCAAATCTTCGACTACCGTGGTTTGTTTTAGAGATTCTGGCAGGCCGTCAAGTAGCTGTTGCACGTTCGCAGACTCTTTTACAGCTTCTGGTAGCTCTCCAGCAGAGACCAAGGACACGACAGAAGAATATGCATTCCTGCATTGTAGAAGGTATGAAAAAGCCTCATGGATGACCTCAGCATCGCTCGCATCCTGAGCTAAAGCTGCATGGACCGTTAAAGTATTCACCAATGTGGGGAGAATACCTTCCTGAACAGGTTTCAGCTTCGTTAAAAAAAATAAGGTATTGAAAAGCACCTTGGGGTCAGAGATTGCATTACACAGGTCATCCAGTTGACTTGTAAGAGCCGTGAATTCCGTCTGCACTGATCTCGAAATCTCGAGCTGCTGTTGGAATTTAGGGAGTTCAGATTGTATACGGTCATGTATATGTTGCTATAATTCATACGAGACAGTTGCATTAGACTAAAGTTGAAAGCAGTAAATGACAGCACCACACCTTCGTCAATTGGATTGATTCGTCCAGTTCGCGAATCCACGATGATGCCAAAGAAGAGTTCAATGTCTCGTTAGTTGATGCATCTATTTTGTATAATATTTTAGAAGACACGTCAACAGGCGTAGGTCGTTTAGGTAGATGGTGTGGTATTGGAAAGGCCATATGTGGAGAACCAGGTTACTAGGAATGAAGGGTGGGTAAAGTTGAATCCCTGATCTCACCACGTGGAACTACTATGAGTATACAGTAACTCAACGCTCAACCTCATCATGTTCAGTCGCGTTCTTCTCCTGCTAGCCACTATGGCGACCCTTCATGGTGTGTACTGTGTGTATCTCAAAGCAAAGCTTAGACCTCACATGTCTTGACAGCCGCCTTTTCAACGTATGAACGTGAGCTGATTCACAAACTTGTGTGAAATGCTCTCTTGAAACCTTACGCAAATACCAGACTTCTCCCATCTAAAGGCTCTTGGGCGACCGGAAGGCCCAATTCCTCAAGATGTAATTGCTCTTAAATAATATAAGTACATGTGTTACTGCTCTTCAACTCACATATTTATAGATCGTTTTAGAATGTTTTATCGGCCTAGTATTTGGAATACTCGGAGCCAGCTTGAATGCCCCTCCGTTGAAAGAAATTACTTGGGCAAGTGAAATGCGACAGCAGTGCGTTACAGTCTTTAAATGACAAATTTTCTAATCTCCTAACAAAAATATGATTTACAGTAAGATAGATGAAATGGATTCTAGGCTTAGTTTTGCCAACTACCTCAACAAGGGGAAACGGATATTTTCTCCACCTTCCACCATACGTAAACGAGGTCAATAGCAATCTCCATTCCACAGACGTCTTCCTAAAGTTGACTGAACTTCGCCTGCAGTGCCGCATGACTAGAATGCATGACCTCTACCCCGTAGCACGTAACTTCTTGAGCCTCGTCTTATCATTTGATGCTTCGCCTTCATTCTGGACGTTTCCAATGATAATTCAGCCTTCGGAATTCAATGCAGTCGTAGTGACGGCATCATACATCAGTCATGATTTCGAAGTCCTGCAAGCTTATTAACCACCTCAACTATTATTGCGTTCTACAGCGGCCCTCCTTTCCGGCTTCTAGGAACCCCTAGTTCTGACCGGAACAACCTCGGCTGTCAAATTTTCGAAGCGTTTGGACCTATGCTTAGTCTGTGAGGTAATGATATTCTAGATCCAGAAAAATGTATAAGAGGAAGTGGGCTTCAAGGGCTCGGGGGAATCTCGGGGCAACCATAAACACATTCCGTGAGAGCGCTTTTGTAGAAGCCATACACAAGCGATGACCGGGTATGCAAGTAACTCACGTGTTTCTACAAAGGCTCGTCAGACGAGCGCTAATGTATCTTCATTCTATCTTCCCTCTCATCCATACCCAATCAAGAGCCGTATTCTAAGGTCATGAAGAACACGACGCGGATAGGGATAGTTCTGGCAATCAGCCTCGTATTTTTCGCTGCCGAAATTGCAGGTGTGTCAGCTTGCATCGAGGGACTCTGATGTAGCTCTAAGTAATGACCAACTTAGTGGGATTTAGGACGAAGAGTTTGGCTTTGATTGCAGACGCTGTTCGCCATTTCTTTTACCGCGTTCATAACCGCTGCTGACCCATGTGATTGTCGCGCATAGTTCCATTATTTCAATGTAAGTAGGCAAAATTTTCAAGGCAACATGTATCAACTGAATACAATCACTATGGATTTGAATCCTTCCAGGACGTCGTGTCATAGTGTGTTCTTGATGTCAGTCTGTCTCCTATGAGTATTATGTTCATTTCCGAAATACAGCGCCATCGCGTTTGCCGCAGCATACGTACGTTCATGCTTTGAGCTCGGATTCATGCAAACGCCTGACCACCACGTATACCAAATAGCTCAATGAACGCGGACAACACGTGAGTTTGAGGGCGTTCAAATCGCATGTCTTGACCTCACTTCCTCTTTTCTTTTTTTTGTTTTGCAGACGCATAGTTTCACCTACGCCTTCCACCGTGCCGAACTAGTCGGTATGAAACTCTAAATCACATAATGACATAGTGTGCCATCTGCTCACGCTTCTACAGGTGCCTTTTTCAACGGCGTTTTCCTTCTGGCCTTGGCACTGTCAATCTGTTTGCAGTCTATTGAACGTTTTGTTCACGTAGAAACAGTTGATTCTCCCATGCTTGTCCTCATCGTGGCATGTGTCGGTTTGAGCTTGAATATTATCAGTGTATATGTAATCCATGGTGAGTTCCCAATGCTCTTAATACTCTTTTAAAATTTCCATTGTAATGAATAATCATCAGAACATCATGGCCATAGCCACGGACCCCCCTTCCGGGCTGATTCATATGAGCCTCAAGAGATTAATTCTCAGCGAGACCCCATCGTAAGCATGTACCCCTGCTTTTTTCATCTTTCACTGGGATCTCAAAACTAGTTGACCAACGTCAGCATGCCACACACAACCATACAGTTGACCCTCCAGTTGAAGCGTCACAACACAACCACGGTCTCCTCGGCGTGCTCATCCACCTTCTCGGTGATGCCGCGAATAGTATGCTATCGTCCACTAATATTCACCAAATGTGTCTGACGAACCTGTCAGATGTTGGGGTTATCATGGCCGCCGTTATAATGATGAAGCTTGATTCTCCGAAGCGCTTTTATGCAGACCCTGCTGTATCTCTCGTGATCAGTTTCATTATTTTTGGTAGTGCACTTCCGTTGAGTATGTCTACTGTCACTGTCAGTGAAGAGAACATACCCCAAGAATTTTATTTCAAACTCAACCGCAGCTTTGAGGACTGGAAGAATCCTTTTAGAGGCTTCTCCGATACATTTAGACCTCACAAAGGTGAAAGAAGATCTTCTCTCGGTACGTTCTCTTTTGCGCCAATCTTCTTTGACTTGTCTAAAATCCAACCCTATAGATTCCCGATGTGATTTCGATACACGATCTCCATGTCTGGCACTTGTCCCAGTCGTAAGTAACACCCCCATTTGTTATAATACTTAGGTCACTTATCTCACCCCCATCTTATTTTTAGGGTTATTCTAGGTTCTCTTCACGTTTGTGTCTCCGTCGGCACCTCCCTCGAACAATGGGAGAAAACTGAGAGGTACCTGCGACATTGCTTTGAAGAATACGGAATCAACCATGTCACAATTTCCCCCGAAATTCAACCAGATCCTCTTAAGGAGTCGAGTGAAGGGATGTCTAGGAGTTGTAGATGGCCTTGCGAAGGTGACTTTGGGTGTGCCGTCAGCGCTTTGAAGAAACGAAGAGTGGTTACGACTAACACTGCGTAACCGGGCAACACATTTGACAACACATTTGCACTAAACCTCGCGTGGCCAGTGTGCCTGAACCTTTCCACACTAAAATGATAGTATATGTTGACTTCCTAAAACGTCTTATAGGTGCTTATTTAGAGCGCTATATGCATCTTGAGCTATACGTAGTTCCCAATGTGTATGTATGGTGCGGCGCTGGGGTACTTAAGAATGGGGAAATGCTGGTTACTAAACCGAATCGAGACTAATGGTCATTGTTAGTATGAACGAAGATTGTATTTGGGCTTTAGTTTGGAAAGGCGACTGACTTGATACCGGATCATAAAAGATACGCTGGCCGCCAGCTAGGTGGTGCACAATGGAAGATGAGTTGTGAATGGGGAGCGTGGGTTATGTTGTTGTTTAGAACCTGAATGAGCACACTGTCAATTGCGCCACACAAAGTTATAGTTAGAATAACTTTGGACACCACGCGAGATAGTGAAGATCGTCACTGGCAGGAGCGGGGGTCCTTAACAGTAGAACAAGGTCGACCCATATGGTCATTTCGAAAGCTTACGCGGCCTTTGTTGTTTGCATGTTTACAGGTGGGTAACGGATCTGGAGCTGTACTCCGTTCCGAGATGTGTTTTTCAACTGGCCCAATAGAAGTTTAGTTTGTCACAACAAGTAAGAGCAGGTGTGGGGTAAAAGGGGGGGAAGCCTGCGTAATATGACTATAGAAGGAAGCACGTTCATATATTTTATTTTACCAAAACGACTTTGTGAAATGGAGATCTGGGCGGAAATGAATGAAATCAGTTTGTGGATATGAACCGATAAAAAAAATTGGGACTCAGTTGGTGACTTGTCCTACCTCGCGACGAAACGATTCTGAGTCGAATTGTTGAGATTAATCGGGTTGCCCCCGTTGGGTATAGATTTTGGTTGCAAGCGGTGTATTTTCTATCCGACCATTGACGAGAAAAGTCGGATATTTTTCGAAATACCGGGTCTGGAAAGTACAGGGAAATATGGGGAGAATATTGAGTCAATAACTTGAGTTCCCGATGCACAGCAAAGAGAATGACGACAAATGGCTATCAGCAGATAAGCAATTTAACATCCCGTTAAAATCCATCGATTCGTTTCAGTCTTGACTTGTTCGGAAAAACACCTGCTTGTGGCAGTGAATGGTCTGAGGGCCCATAGGTTTAATTTTTTGAGCATCAAAGTGAGGTAATGGAGGGTCCCTCACATACATGGACCGTCCTATCTTTGCGAAAATTTCCTCATTGCATGTCAACAACTCCACAGTCCTGGGTAACACTAATATAGGGTGGGTCGAGGGTTATATGCCAAGAAAACCGAAGTCTGCGCAGGAGGGAATCATTTTGGGCTTTCGATCAAGCGAAACTTTGGGGAATTTCCTGAAATTGGGGTGCGGAGGTGCAAATAGAAGTAGTAAATGCTATGAAGGAGAGCCAGAGGCTATGGTCAACGGATTGGTAAAGGGACGCTTGGGACGTCCTCGTTGGCCTCGAGGCGCGAGTGAGTACCATGTCTGCAACGTGCGAAATCACGCGACAGAGGTGAGGCTCCAAACACGAGGCATCCACGGACCAAAAATTTGAGCGAGTGAGTGGAAAATCAATCCAAGCCTGCAAATCCAGTGCAGTATCAGGGCTGGCAATTGGTCTCCCCGGGACCTTGCCTTTGTCCTTATAACATGTCACGGTTATAAATGACGAATTTGCCGAATTTGAAAGGTAAAAAAAAGTACCCAAGTCTTTAACAAATTAGGATGAATTTATAATTTCAAATTTCGGGGCTTTCTAGGCTGTTCTCGATCGATACTTGGCAACGTTATACTTAACTTACTGGATTAAGTATTGTGTCGAGTCATCGAAGCGTGAAGTGGAAGGTGCCGTGGGTGAGTAGACCTTTAGAAGCCGTTTGAACCGGAAAGTCAAGACGCCCATTGGACAACCACGATGAAAAACATATTGGTAAGGCCACGGAAGCAAGCAAGGGGGGTCGAGTCGTTTGTGTTGGCACTAGCGACTTGATTACCAATTTGGAGGTGGAACGTCGTTTAACCGAGAGTAACAGAACCAGGTAGTTGATTTTAATATAAGCAAAAAGAATTAATATTATATATCGATGGATTGCAACTGAGAGCAAGAAATTCGGAAATGGATGAAGGCGAACCGGATGGGTTCTAAAATAGTTGCCAAATCGGGACAAGAGATCAATTTATTTTTTTGTTGGCCAAAAGCTGTGACGACCGACTTCAGTTGTCCGAGATCCACCATCTCTCGAGTAGTATTGTATTGCTTTGACACCTCTTTTCGTCGGACTATAAGAATGGTTTCCCTTTTTTCTTTTTGGTGTGGTTTTGATCCGTCAAGTCCCCTTTCCCATTCCGCTCTCTTACATCCTGGCGATGGACTCAACAAAACCCTCGAAATCGTCTTCGAGGGTTTCCAAACCTCTAAAACGAGGTAGAGCGTGTATGAACTGTAGGCAAGTGGCATTAGTCCAAATTTTCTTCATTTCTTGCTGACCGTCTTCCATAGATTTTTGAAGATTGTGCGTTCAGGTCTTAGTATCTTGATTTGTCTCTTTCCTCAACTTACTCTCTAGAAATGCGACGGCAATAAGCCCGTTTGCGGTCCATGTGAAGTTCACCCTAGGGATGACGAATGCGAGTACGCTGATGGCCCTGGGCGGTCAAGGACGAGGGTATTGGAGGATACCGTCTCCCGGTTAGAAGCAAGGTTGCTCGAACTTGAGAAACCAGAAAGTTCCACACCCTCAGTCACGCTTCACGATCCTTACTACGGGCATAATACTTCTCAAAGACTATCTCCTCCCTTGTTCCATGCAGACTCTCCGACCATCTATAGTCCCTTTTCTCCGACGTCCACCACCTCAAGTCTTCCTTCTGGTAGGCACTGGCAAACATTCTCTGCACTCGAGGCGAACACTGAATCTACAGGCTCGAGTGGTTCATCATCATCAAATACTGTAAGGCGCCCAGTTTCATCTCCTTTTCTAGGCGTTGAGGTATGTTACCCATTTTCGAGCTTCGACGATCGTCTATTGACTAATTCATGTCCATAGGAACCGTCCCTGGGACACCTTCAATCATCGTAGGTAGCTTCCTCCCGTGCTCCTGTTTGCTTCTAACTTCAGAATCTAGACTCGATAAATTTCTCCCTCACGCTGAACAGTTTGGATTTTTCCTACACATCACTACATTCCGATTATCTGCTCTCTTGGCTTTTCCTTTGGGTCATTCTACTCGTCCAACACCTGGTCTCCTCCATACTGTCCATCTTTTGGGCACTCATTTCTTGCAGCCGGAAACTCTCCACGCACAAGAGGCACCTTTATTGACTCGTGCTGTGCAGTATGTCGCCACTGACCTTCTTGGTTCTCATCCAAACAAAATCGTACATACCCTGCAAGCGGAAGTATTACTAGCCTACTATTTCTTGCGTACGGGCATGTTGCTTGAGGCTAAACACCGCACAGGTGCAGCCGTATCTTTGGCTCTGGGTGCTGGACTTCACAAAATTCGCTCTTCTAATATAACAACCCCTTCGACAATTGGCATTACACAAGACCAGCCATACCCACTTCCACCAGCAAGGGATAGCTTGCAAGAGGCCGAGCGGATCAATGGTTTTTGGGCTGTTCTAACGCTCCACAAATTCATTACCGTCGCATTGGAGTCCCCTGCACATGTTTGTGGGGCTTTGGAAGCTCCTGGTATGCAAATTGACACTCCTTGGCCAATCGACATGTCATATTACAAAGAGGTCCGTTCCGATCACATTGAGGAATGACTTGTCCGTGCTAATAAACCTTTAGGGTATCCTTCATCATGATTTGCAAGGAAATTCGACCGTTAGGGGATTTCTCAACGGATACCTAGTAGAAACGGCCAACGGAGACACCCTTACGGCCTTGGTCAATAAGGCAGCCATTTTATTCCATCGGGCAGCTCACTTAACGGGCCAATGGTCACCCAGTAATTTTTTTTCCCCATTCCTCTTTCTTCCGTTCATTTTTACTAACATCTGGTTTCAGCTATGTCTCAAAGAGACAGAGTAGCTTACGACGCCGCAGCTCGGTCCGTCAACGTGCTTATCGAATCTTTTCGAGCAAACCTGGCTCCGTTACCTCCATCAGGCGATCCTTCCCTCCGTACTAATCTCTTGATACACGCACTCGTCGAAGCTGCCTCTATCAAATTGCACTGGATATTTGCGTACGCGTATTCATCATCGAAGCAAATCTGTCTTTCTGCTGCGCGTAACATGGTTAACTACGGCGATCTCAACCTACAAGACATCGGTTACATCAACCCCATAATGGGTGTACGTAACACTTCGTCTTTTTTGTTTTTGTTTCTGATGTGAACTTGATTCGAACAGAACTTGTGGATGACTGCATGTCATGTTTTCATCGATGAAATTTCCAGAGTACGACAGCTACGAGCAACGTGGCCAGACGCTCCTCGTGTGGAGGATGAGTTGATGGAAAATTATCGCAACGGATTGAAGGCTATGAGCTTATTTTCACAGGAAAGCAATCTTATGCGTGAGTTTTACTTCCGTCAATTTTCAACGAACAACGGAATTGAGTTATCTCCACTTCCAGGTTACCAACTGACCAAGGTTCAAGAGGCATTTGAGGCCATTTGACTATTGCATTGACACTTTCTCCTACCTCTTTCACTTTACCAATCATCATCATCACGAACCCTCATCAACTCCCATACCTTTGGAAATTTAGTCTCATCACACGCATGTTGCTACCATACCCTGCATCAGTAACACACTTTACGATACCAACATCCTTCGCCTCGTGAACCCATCCCTAACGTTGTTTCTCGACCTTTCCACGCACCACTTTCGATTTTCTTTTTTCACCCTTTTTCACCCTTTCCCTGACTGTACCCTTATTTACCTTCCTTGAACCTTTAATGTGTACTCTTTTCCCGACAGACCTTTTTTTTCTGCCACGCATTTCTTCATGCTTGTATTTATAACCGAGATCCTTGTTCATGAGGATATCAGGAGGCATTATTCTTGTCTGTATCTCTATCATGGACGTTAATCTACCGTACCTTCCCCCTACCTGTATCGAATGTTCCTGTATTTCTAGTTCACTCACCATATATTCCCATGGATAGTTCATAAATTGAATTGTTCTTGCCTCTTTGGTTATAAATATAAGTGACTTGCACTAAGTCATGTTGAAACTAAAGTACACAGTTCCTTGGATCTCTATAAAGGGTTGTGAACGGCAAGCGCGCAGTTTTTTCTTTCAGAGTACTACATTGAGCATGTTATATTAGCAAAGTTTTTTTTCTTTTTCTCGAAACCCTCCGTCAACCTCGGTTCCAGCTCATGGAAGCAAATAAAAAAAAAAGTGGGTAGATCGAGACGAAAATCGTTCGATCATGATCGACCACTAATGATAATGCGCATATGGAGATCAACCTTGAAATCATCACATTCACATAGATTTACAAATAAAAGTTCACGGGATCATTTCAGCATGAAAAGGACATGTAGTACATATCCATATTCGGACCAAAGTTTTACCGCCAATGCTGTGAGCATCCGTTAAGATCGAACTGACGGAGAATTTCCGTTCCGGCCGGTATAGAGAAGGATATCTCATTGGATATCAACGACAAACCCTGAAATCTTTCCCAACATTTGGCCCTCTCAAAGATAGAGGCGAACAAGGGTAAAGGTTGCTGATAAAAATATATGTGCAGTTTGAGCCAGCTCATTGAGCCGATATTTCAATGGCATTTTTGAAAGCAGCTAGTAGAGCGGTTAGCTGCATTTTTTCGCTACCACCCGTTGAGAGTCGATGTCTATCAATCCACATTGAAGTGTAGGTTGGAAGTCGAGTAGGATGGAAAACATACTCTGTTGTAGCTAGATGGTCTAGAAGATATATCCTGGCTTGTGGCTTTAGCTCGATCGTCTCCAGATACTCATATGCTCCAGTGAGAAGATCTTGAAGAGCAAGGCCGCGTTCCACTTTCACCTTTGATATCACTAGTCATAATAAGGAATAAATGCGGAGTAAGAGGAGTGTATCACCATATCAACTCACTTTGATATGATGTCGTAAATTCATCCGATAGCATTGAATTTACGATAGCTTCTATGTCAGAAGGATGGGGATTCCCAGTACAGTTATATATTTCCGTCTCCCCGACAATATCGTAGGCGGCGTGGCAAGCTTGTAGTACATTGAGAGCTCGTCGCATATCACCCTTAGATAATTTGAGGAGGGCCTTTTTGCCGTCATTTGTCAGATTTACACTGTTAGTATGGACGTGAGTAAACAATCATTTAGATACTTGGGGTCATCACGTACTTTTCTGCATCAACAACTGTCATTAATCGTTTCTCCACTTGGCATATTGGCAAGGGAGAAAACCTAAAACGAGTGCATCGACTTTGAATGGCAGGGGTAATTTTGTTGACATAGTTGCATATTATGCAAAAGCGAACGTTCTTAGTATATTGTTCGATAACACGCCGAAGAGCGGCTTGTGCTTGTTGAGTCATCATATCAGCCTCATCAAGGATGATGAGCTTGTATCCTTTGGAGAACAGGGTTCTTGTCTCGGCAAATTGCTTAACTTGTTCCCGAACTACGTCGATACCACGCTCGTCAGATGCATTGAGCTAGATAAAAGATCAATATCGGGAGACGACAAGGGGGCGGGAATGGGAATGGAACCTCGAGAATTTGTTTGCGATAATCGTTCCCATAGATACATCGAGCAACGGCCAGTATAGTCGATGTTTTTCCTGTACCCGGCGGACCATAGAATAGTAGATGAGGAAGCCTATTTTTCACGATGAATTTCTCAACTAGTCTTGCGATGTTAACTTTTATGATAGCGGAGAAGACATAGGCTTACTAGTCGTTATGATATCTTTGTGTGACACGACATCATCCAGATGTATCGGTCTGTATTTTTCGACCCTTTGATAGGAAATGAGAGGCTTAGCACCCAGTTCAATATAAGACAAATACCAAGGCAGATTGTCATTATCGACGGGGACATCGTGATTCACAGCTTTCCCCTTGCCTTTCGAAAGAGTTGTGGAGAACTCCACATCTATCATTGTAGTATCTTCATCACTATCCATAACTGACGCGTCAATATCCGGTGTGGAGAAGAAAGACGCGACTCGTGTTCCTCAAGCTTGGACTTGTTTGTCCAACACGTGAAGCGTGAGAGCAAACCTTAATTTTGATACGCACGGGCCATACACACAGATGACAAAGCAGACTTTATAAATCCGATTGATATCCTTTTTCTCCATCCATCATCGGCTCTTGCTTTTGTCGAAGACTCCACCGTTCAAATCGCTGGACAGACCAAAGCGTCCGTAGAATATGCAGATTTTTGTTAAAACGTACGTTGTATAAGTCTGATCTCTAAATCTATTCCTCATCGTTTCTGCAGCCTAACGGGTAAAACCATCACCTTGGAGGTGGAGTCTTCGGACACCATCGACAATGTCAAGGCCAAAATCCAAGACAAGGAAGGGTAGGTTACTGTTCAGTTATCTTTATCGCCCTACTAAATTTCAACTCAGAATTCCCCCCGACCAACAACGCCTAATTTTTGCAGGCAAACAACTTGAGGATGGTCGTACACTCAGTGACTACAACATCCAGAAGGAGTCGACTCTGCATCTAGTTCTCCGTCTCCGTGGTGGTGCGAAGAAGCGCAAGAAGAAGACCTACAACGTTTGCTCAGCCCGTTTCTATAAGCAATTGCAGTATTATTGACATGCCCTATATCAGACCCCCAAGAAGCTCAAGCATAAGCGTAAGAAGGTTAAGATGTCCATTCTCAAGTACTACAAAGTCGACTCCGATGGCAAAATCAAACGCCTTCGTCGTGAATGTCCCAACCCTGAATGTGGTGCCGGTATTTTTGTATGTTTTTAGGCCATTTTACCGTCTACTCCTCTCATGCTAGTCCCTCCTGGTAGATGGCCTTCCACAAGGATCGTCAATATTGTGGCAAGTGCCAATTGACTTACACTTTCCAACCTGGTACCAAACCTCCCGTCGTTTGAATGTTCGTCGAACTGGAGTCTTTAGCACTGGGCAATTCCTTTATGCTTTTTTAGGTTGCATGTCAGACAACGAAATATATATGCCATCACCATCTTGTGTTCTAAGCAGAAGAGGTTGCTGTTTGCTCAATCCGCCGACTGCAGTTTCGGTAAGAATAATTGTGAACACTGGCGTGTTTCGCCTTGGCCCGAGATTGGATATTATCCGGATCTGTTCCCATGCTGGACAACAGAAACTGCAGTCAAAATTTCCCAAGTTTTAGCTACATACTAGTATGGTAATGACTCTATTAATAAATTAGTATGTTCGTGAATCATATGCTAGAAGTTGGTCTAACTTCAAAGCCATTCTCCGTTCTAGTACTGGGTGTCTAAAGTGTCTAATACGGCTCCGGTCTATATATATCAATCTAGGCGTAACAATTGTAAAAGATAATTTTTTGGAGAAGGCAAGAGGAGTTAAATGAAGTGGAAAGAAGGATTTCAATTACTATCAGTACTATCAAGACAAAGGCGACACAGCGCTTCCTCTGTTTCGGTCCATGTTTCGGGACCACCAAAGGGGGTGTCCAGGTAGGTTAGATAAGGAAATAGGTTGTGTAGATAGGTCGCAATTTCCGATGGTTGTGAGGTAGTTAGCTGGGCAATTGCCAGACTTCGTAATGAATTATTTGGTGTGTTATCGGTGGGAGCGTTGGGCAGCGATAGGTCACATAGTTTCAAGGGCAAAACCAGTCGCTTGAGTTTCAAACAATGCTCCGCGAAGAGTGCGAGGGATGCTGTGGTCAATTGCGTCGGCCAAGCGAACCCGATTTCATCTGCTTCAGGCACAAATCCTAAGTCAAGATGTTCGATGTCAGGCCACCAAGAAACTATTTTCTCGATGTCTTTGTCGCTGACGACTAAGGGTATTGTGACATCACAGACAAAATGAAGAAGATGCTTGAGGTTGCCTAATGTCTCCATGATCGCCAGGTTCATGTACAACTTGCCATAGTTCGCAACAACGGAGTTATAGGATGCATTTTGTATCGTATCGGCGGAAGCAGAAGCTCGGAGATCTGGTATCTCGAAGTGGTGCTCTAGACGAAGACGAATAAGAGAGCCGGCTTTATCATTGATCGATTCAAAGATCTTGGCCCACGATGCGGCGGATGGTATATCATCTTCTAAGTCAATGTGCAAATGTCGCAAGGTGTTTGGTTGTAGATGGTGAATTAAAGTTTGAATTAGAGGCGCTTTGGCGCGTAGGTGTAATTTGCTTAGCAGGCGAAAGGGTATGTAGTCTTGGAGTCCAATTATGTCGTCGAATTCGTGAGGTTCTATATGTCCAGCATGGACTTCTAACTCTAATAAACGAGGGAACGCCATGATGGTTCTAAGCGTTACGGGTGAGAGTGAATGACGCAGTCGAAGTGAGAGTGTCTGGAGATTGGTGAAAGTGGAAAGTATGTGATTCAAGCGTTGAGAGGCGAAGCCTCGTAAGTTGATTTGCTGAAGTTGAGGACAAGATGCACCAACTTGTCCTAGAAAGTGACATAGCAGGGAATCAGCCTCGGAAGTTTTGACTTTGAACCCCAGATCAAAGTCCAGGCTCCGAAGACTGTGCGATACATGGACTGGCAAGAAACCCCCTTTGCATCGGGGAAAAGATATATGTATGGTTGCAATATTCGGGAGAGCGTTTGCATTCGGAGGCAAAAAGTGGTCGAAAATCCTGGATATGGTGGGATGAACTTTGAATTCTTGTCGGTAACTGACGTGTTTGACGCGTCGCGCGTACGACCTGAATACAACCAAGTCCTCAGGGTATATAGTGCGAGAAAGAAACTGTAGATAGATGAGATTAACTTCGTCAGTAGGACGAAAATCAAGACATACGTATTCGTCACCGACGACCAAGACTCCAGGTAAAAGAAGAAGCAAAGGCTCGAAGGACGTTAGATGGTCCCAAACAAGATCAAGTGCAGGATCTCTCCATGATTTACAGCTCCGCGATGCAGATACAAGGGTATGTCGATGTCGATCATAATATGAACACAAGTAAAAAATGTTTCGCAAAACTTCGTCTATGAGGAGAGCCGAATGCATTATGGGAGGATACTGAGGTGATATGTCGCCTAGCTCTATATTGCTGCTTGAATTTGTGTCCAAGGGTGCTCCAACGACGAAGGAACATACCTATTATTCAATATATTCCTTCATCAACCTAACAGGGGTTTCTATTTGGCAATGAGTTCGAAAGTAAACATCTAACTCCGGAGTGGAATTGGCTTCATTCGAAATCCCTGGAGTCTATTAGCAGCGTACACTGTCAGCGTCGCTTATTAAACGCAGCGATCGCTCTCAAATCCCTTAAGCCCTGACAGTGCACAATCTTGGTAGCCTCGATGATACTGTAATGCTAGCTATCTTCAAGTTTCTGTAGCTCCTTACACTTCTTACAAGCCTAAGGAACTCGTGGACTGGCCACCATTGTAAAACAGCTTGTGTATGTGATAGTTGGGGTTTACATGCCATCCGATTTGCTGCAGTGTAAGTAGTATCATTTCCTAGGCGTAAATAGCTAAGTAAGATGAATAGTGATTGTGCCAATTCAGATATACGTGTTTTGTTAAAAGTCATGCAGAAGATGACCTATCGACCATCTGGACACGTTCGTAGATCTGCCGTTTCCTTTGCGACTCCCGAAGGTCGTCTTCTCGCTGTTTCGATTTCGCTCGCCGTCGCTCATCATCACGCAAGACACCTTTATACATATTCTTTAATTGTAATTAATATGAGCATTCTGAGACAGCAGAATTTAAGCCTTACAGCCCGTTCTTGGTGTTGTTGATAGTGTACGGCCCATATTGTAAATGCCGCAAAAATGGATGCGCCAAAAAGCGTTGCTTTGGCTTTTCTATCCGCCATACACCAGTGGGCCCAACTTTCTGGCCCGTCGTTCTGTCGCCGTTCCTTACAGTTATAAAATTGAAATGTGGTATTGATGAAGTTGAAAGGCCAAAGCGCACAGACCACATCAAACAGGCAACATGTGCAAATAATACCTTTGTATTGGTCTCTCACAACTTTTGCATGAACGACAACCGCGAGCCTAGGACGACGAATAATCTTCTTCTGTCAAAACAGCATTTAGCTGAAACCTGCATTAGATGGCGGAACTAGAGGTAAGATCACTAAATAACTAAATTATTGGCTCTCATATTTTTTGAAGGACTTTGAGAAGATCCTAAAGGAGGTTGTCAATGCAAAGCGATTGTCTGCATCGAAAATGAATGCACTTACTGAAATCGCTATAAAAAACATGGGGGTGCGTCAATGCTGAATCACTCGTGATATCGTGATTACGATTTTTTTCCAAGAATGACACTCAGCTGGTCTCCATCCTCTACCGTACTCACAAATCCTTGCCAACTGTTTCTAAAGTATCCAGTCTTTACATATTTGATGCACTTTCTAGGGCAGCCAAGCATCATGTCGTGAAGCACGGGATGTCAGGAGATGCTTACACGCAGCCAGGAAATTGTGCTACCTTTCTGCTAAAAGTTGGGGGTGTAGTAGAAGGTCTTTTCCAAGATATGGTTACTTCAGGGAGTTCGGAGTCCAAGGTTAGTCAATTCAAGCTCCTAACTATCACAGAGGGCCGCGTCGTCTTGGTGTTTCCACGACTGCTCATCTACGTCGACCGGGTGGTTTAGGAATAAACGTAAAAATGCTTTCTGGAGGTCATTTATTATTGACAGACCCGATGTGGCTTCCTCTGGGTTTGCAAAAAGTGTTTAAGGCCGTATTAATCTCCAGCATCTACTGGTTGTATACACCACGACGACGGCGCCTTTACGGTTTGTAACAATGTTTTTGGCAAATCCTAACATGCAGTTTGTATCCGATTATAGGAGAAAACGAAGAAGATCCTTGATATATGGGTGAAGGGAAATACATTCCCACCCGCCATTTTGTCCCAGTTATCCAGTATCTTGAAACCGACAGATAAAGGTGCTTATCGCAGTTTTCATATGTTCGCTAAGTATCTTCTTTACCTGTGCAATCTAAACTTTATGTTTTTCTTCAATTCCCGAATGTGAGAATAATAACTGAAATGTTATCTGGTTTGTTTTGCATCAGTGCCCGATCCGACGCCAGTGCCCACAGTTGACCCTCGAATGAATACGCAACCAACGTTTAATCCGTCTTCCACCATTGTTCAAAGTTCTTTAACACCACCGTTGGACCCCCAAGCTGCATTGTTAGCGCTACTGACACAGGCCGCAGCTAGTTCGGTAAATTTATCTACTACGTGAGTGGTCCACGTTCATTCTCAAGCCCCTTGGCTGACTATTTTCGATACCCCTAGGCAAATAATCACAAATATGGGAGCACCACCTCAGTTAGACGCCACCCAACTTGCTGTGTTGCAGCAGTTAGCACATACGGCTGCTTCTGTACCGTCTGTCTCGCAAACCTTACCCCCTCCAGAACCTGTAAATGTGCAAAATTTTCCTTCATCTTCTGGTGTTAGTGGTAGTTCGCACTCTCCTCCATCATCGCATCGAGAAGAGCCTCACAATATGGCCAAGAAAGAACAGAGGTATAACCGATTTCGTAGTCCCGAAAACGAAATTGGTCGCGATCCTCACTTTGATCCTAACAATAAGTATAGAGGTGGTCTTCGAAGTCGAGGACGAGATAATAATCTCGGGCATAATCGTGACCGTGACTCGGACCGTTACAGAACCTCAGAGAGAGACCGAAGCCCTCCTCGCGCAGGCAGAGGAGGACGAAGCCGGTCAAGAAGTCCTTCAAGTAGGTATGGAGGAAGGAGAAATTCAAGATTTTACAGTCCGCCACAAAGACCGCGATTCGCGTCGCCTGCACGGCGAGAAGAAAGCACTTCCTCCAGAACCGAAAATGACCCAGGAAAGGACGAGTTTGGAAGAGATATTCGACCACAATCACCCAACTCCGAGTCGCCTTCTGTAGCCCACGACAAGTCTCCACCACCTCCCAGTCCTCCGACTCCTATAATTAAACCTCGAGTAGAGTCCCGATCCTCACTGGCAGTCACAACTAATCTTGACCCAAAGTCTCTATCACCGTTGGTAACTGCAAATGCAGCTTCGAACAAACCTAGTCCACTTGTCTCAGATACAGTTCCTTATTCTGGACTGGGCATGGACAATTTTGATCTATCGACATTTGATTACACCTCTCCAGCGTCGTGGGAAGCCCTTGGAAAGATGTGGCAGGTTACTCATGGTTATCTACCTTCAACTGAACAACTTATGCAATTCGTCATATCTTGTGGAACTGGCCAGATGAGTTCCCTTGAGCTGTCAAATAGCAACCTACAACAGAGTGCCAGTTTTACGAGCCAATCGTGGGGAGAGGGGCAGCTTAGAGGAGGGTTTCCATACGGCAACGGCCGAAGTATGCACCATGTCAACGACATGGCTCAGGGAACAGACGCCATTGTCCTCGGAGGAGGCGATAGAGACAACCCAGACATTTCAACATCCGGTCAAACATCCCTCCAAGAGAGTCATACATCAGGTTCAAGCTCAGGTCGCATGCAAAGGGTTGGAGATAAATGGGTTTTTGTGCGCGGGTCTACCACGGACGTTTCGTAATGAATTAGCATTGCATATACAGGATACCGAATTTCACGTTACTCCTTGTAGTTTATTTGATTTACACAACATTATTCACTCCATCCTCTTCTGACCTCGCTAGATGAAACTCAGTAAGCTCCGACGTAGTGTTTTCGTCCGTGTATAGAACACGTGGTTGGCCATAGGTGGCGATATCGAAACTGCTGGTTGAGAAAGGATTGGGCCAAAAAATGACGTAGGAAAGGAACGCCGATAGTATCCCAATGAAGCTACCGATGACGATGTCTTCTTTGTGGTGTCTCTGTTCATTACTTAGTGATGAAATCTTTATAAGATGCATGAAACTGACATAGTCCTGAAGACGCGTCAGAGCAACATGACTCGCCCAGAATAAAGGGGAGAGTGTTACAACAAAGACCATCATCCGACTGGAATAGCGATTGCGAGGTGGTTTCGGAACACTGAAACACCATGCTGCTGTCTGACCGGCTATCCAAAGGGATAAAAACATCATACCCGAGAACGCTGTGGACGAATGCCCGGAGGGAAATGATTGCCGTCCATTGAGAATGTGCTCCTTTATCCTGTAGATTTATCAGATTTTGGGGAGGATGAGGTGATTATGGAATATACCCCGTGCACTTTCCAGTAATTTCCTCCCAATTGCATGAAGCAAGAAAATCCGGCCGTAGTCGACCTAGTAGATTACAAGGAATCAACAAAAGCGATCACATTGTTTCAACTGGAAGGGATGTTCTAACCAACGCTGTGTTTCAGAGCTTCCGTCACGAGTCGAGCAAGGCCGCTAGTCTACCTCGGTAAATAACACAGAGGCAATTGTGAGATTCTTGGTGGCGTACAGTGCAGTACACAAGCCGATTGTTCCATGATGAATTATGAACAGTGATTTCCGAAACCAAGTGACGAAGATTGCAGTAAATGGGACAAGTAGTGCGATAGCGAAGTTTAGAAATGAGCTAACTCTGGACCATCAGGTTAAAAGAGTGGAGTAAGTAAACGAGGAAGGGTTCAATCGCACTGGCTTTCCTTGTGGGGATGCCTTATTAAAGGATCCGAGATGGAAAAATCACGCTCATATACTGGTAAGGCAGATACCAACATTGATAGCAGCCAGATTGTTCCAACAACTGCCCTAAAATTTGACCATGAGCCTCAGTGAGAATCAGAGAGATAGTGTTCAAGTTTTGTTCGTACCAATCTATCAGGTATAATGTATGAAACCAATCCAGCGCATCACGTCCAAAGTAGCTACGAATGGTATCCCCGAGTCGAGACATAGCAATGTAGAAGTTAACAAGGTACTAAGGTAGTTGCCACGACATTTCTTGATTGGGTAGTATTTCACCCCGCGTGACCATGGCGTGACTGTTCGCGTTAATTCACCAAACTTGGGACGTGCCAAGCGCTTCCCGTTTTACACCACGATGGCGAAGGAAAAGTCAAGTAAAGCGCGACCTCAGAAGCAAAAATCTATCACCTCCTTTTTCGGCGGATCGAATAAAAAGGTTGAAGAACCAACAGACATTGAATCAGCATCCGAATCCGCGAATGACACGCAAGCTGAAGCTGACGAAGATGTTTCGATGCCAGAAGACCATTCGTCAGACGTGGACATGGACGCGTCGACGACAAACAAGAAAACCTCAACCTCAAAGTCCAACGCTCCAGAAGCCTCTGATCTACCACCTATAAATGAGATTCCAGCCATCTTTGACGATTTGGTCGTGCGGATTCCTGATATAAAACAAGTTGCAGAACACGTCGCTGGTCGAAAGTTACGCGTGGCAACGATGTGTTCAGGAACCGAATCGCCTCTTCTTGCTTTGGAGCTCATACAAAAGTCGATATTTGAACAACACGAGGTTCGCTTGGACATTGAACACGTTTTTTCCTGCGAAATCGAGCCCTTCAAGCAAGCCTACATTGAGCGCAACTTTCATCCTCCACTTCTTTTCCGAGACGTCTGTGAATTAGGGGACGCAGAAGCGTAAGCCATATATGCCGTTTGAAAGTTCTCGACTCATGAAAGGAATCACACATTCAGTCACACTGCATACGGAGCTCTTGCACCTGTTCCAGGAGATGTTGATATCTTGATTGCGGGAACCTCATGCGTCGATTACTCGAATCTCAATACGCAAAAGCAAGATATTGATGCCAATGGCGAGTCTGGTCGTACCTTCCGCGGTATGATGTCGTGGGTAAAATTCCACCGCCCTCCACTGGTTATCCTGGAGAATGTATGTTCAGCGCCCTGGGAGAGGGTCAGGGAGTATTTCGAGAAGAACGGATATAGTGCCACCTTCTCGCGGGTTGATACTAAAGCCTACTACATCCCCCACACAAGAACCAGAGTTTATCTTGTCGCCGTTAATAAAAGACACTCTAAAATCCCAGACACTTGGAAAAATTGGGTAACTTCAAAGCTCAAACGTCCGGCATCTTCAACCCTTGACGCCTTCCTGTTACCGTCCGACGATCCTCGAATTCACCAAGCAAGACAGAAGTTAGTCCAAGAGAGCTATGGTGCCTTGGATAGAAAGACAGGTAGAACCGATTGGGGACGGTGCGAATCTCGTCATCAACGAGCGAGGCTAGAGGAAGCGTTGGGCTCAAAGCGCCCGCTCACCAGTTGGGATGAAGGTAAGAGCGTCGTCATTCATGAGATCGCGGCCTAAATTCCTGAATAGGCGGCTTTTGCAAATTACCTGACTTCGCATGGAATGACTGGGGTGTGGGCCAGGTTGAGCGTGTCTGGGACTTGATGGATATCAGTCTCCTCCGTTCGGCAATTAAGGGTATCGATCCTTCTTATAAGACGTAAGCTGCTAAACACGTACGACTCTTTCTTTTTTCTAAACGTTGTTCTTATTATAGCCAAGTTTGGAATCTGTCGCAAAACGTCGACAGAACCATCGGTTCGAATAAGGTCGGCATATGTCCATGTCTCACGCCGTCTATGATTCCTTACATCACCAACCGTGGCGGTCCCATGGTGGGCCTAGAAGCACTGTCGATGCAAGGTTTACCAGTCGACAAGCTCCTCCTAACTCGCGAAAGCGAGGATCAACTAGCAGATTTGGCAGGAAACGCAATGTCAACGACGGTGGTTGGAGCTTGCATTCTAGCCGCTCTTGTTGCGGGAAAACAACTATTGAAGGCTGGTAATGACTCGCAAACATACGAATCCAAACATGGGGGCCAAGCTGCGGAGGTTGATGCGGAACCAATGGATATTGACATGGCTCTGGAACCAGATGCTCCTGAAAGCAGTATAGTCGGGGAAGAACATTTGCTGAAAAAGCCGCTCGACCTATCAATAACGAAGGCCTGTTCTTTTCCGGAGCTTCTCGTTAATGCGGAGAAGAGTAAACGCCTCTGCTCATGCGAAGGACGCATGGACATGACAACACGATCCCTTTTCCGATGCAATGATTGTGGAAGCTCATTCTGTAAGAAATGCGGTGGACGTCCGGAACACAATCCTGAACCCATTGATGTTCTCAGTTTCCCTCGTGTACATCCGTCAGAATTCTCCAAGCAACTGAAATCAACTCTTCCGATGTGCATATCGCTCAAGAACATTAGTCAAAGGCTCCTTGATAGTCTAAAAGGCGCCGAGAAAATAACCATCCCAGAATCTCGTTGGGCCGATTGGGGTGCTGCTGTGCTTCGAGCGTCCACCTCAGAACTTCGCTTTGTAGAGCTTAAAAGGCAGGAAATATGGAGTGCAATTTATCAATCGCCAACTGGTTTGTTGGAGCTCTCTTTACATCCACAACAACCGGAGTGGCGCCTTTATGCTGTTCCTCAAGCTGATGAACCAGTGAATGCCGAAATACGTCAAATACTCCAATCACCAGTGGGTCGACTCAGTTGTAGTGATGATCTCCTCAAAGGACGTTGGCAATTTGCTCTGCCCTACACGTCCACCATTCAAGTCAAGATCCAGGGACAAGGGGAGCTTGTGCCATCCTGGGAGGCTCGTCTGGGTTTGGTTGGAGAGGAGTTCAAGAGCAAGCTGGTATACCCGAGGGTTAAAATCACGGTTGGACGCAATGACATTCAGCAACTGGATCGCGATATCTCAGGCATCTATACGCTTTTCGATAAATGCGGAACGGCAAACGGCGCTTTGCATAGGAAGGTCGAAGCTGATACGATTTTGCCACCTCTTTTTATGCTCTTTGATCCTCATCGCACCAACGATTCAGAAGATTGCTTTGTGTTCTCCATTAGTACTCGACGATTGGAGTATCAGGAATGCCGTCCCATTGTTTGTAAACTCGATCCTAGTTGGAGACAGTCAGCCACAGACGAGGAAGAATTTGTGACCTGTCATCTTCCCTTCAAGTGGACGTCGAGTGATGCTGTGAGGTTGGAGGTAAAATTCCAAATATCTCCCATCGTCCAAGTCTCATAATATATACAGGCGTCTGTCGGACAAAGCGCTCGATTTGGAATTCCAGGAAAGGTTCTCGACATTTCTGTCTCGGACGACGCATGTAGTAACGCATATGCTCTTTTGACTTGCAATGTTTCTTTACGCGGTCAAGCTGGCCCAGAATGGCCTCAAGGGAAATGGACAGATGTTGATAAGGTTCACGAACGAAGTACCTTCAAATCGTTAGCCTGGCTTTTAGAGCGCATTCGACATGTCGATGAAAATTTCCACTCTTGGCAGAACGTTGAGGCCCTTGAAGGTCACTTCAATTGTGAACGTTGTGCCCCAACCGCCCCCGAACTTCAATGGGTTCAGTCAAGCAAGAAAATGATTGCTGTTGAAGATCCCGTCCAGGCTGGTGAATACGAACGTCGGCTTAAGAGACGGCCAAGTCCGTTTGTTACACAACTAAAGCTAAGTGAGACGGGTGAGGGGGCAGTCAGAGTTGGTTTTAATATCCCTTCCCTCTTGCATCGTGCAATCTCTCGTCTACCCTCTTCACATCACAACGGAAAAACCACCCTATCCTGGCGTTTAGACACCAACTTCACCCCAGTTGCCAGTGTAAATCTCCCAAAATTCGTGATAATGAGCAACAAACGCGATAAAGAACACGCTCAACCTCCCAACTTTAAGATCCCTTTGCGGAAGGAGCAACTTCGGTCTCTAGAATGGATGCTTCGTCAAGAATCTTTAGCCGCTCCTCTATTCGTTGAAGAGGAAATATCCGAAGCGATTCTTGATCCTCTTGGATGGAGGGCAGAGGGTCGTGCGCAGAGATCCGTTCGTATCAGGGGAGGGGTTCTGGCTGATCAAGTCGGTTATGGAAAAACTGCAATTACCTTGGGGTTGATTGATTGCGCCTCTAAGAGCGTTAAAGAGGAATTTGCCAAGATGGGCAGAATCCCTGGCAAGATATCGGTCAAAGCCACACTGATCGTCGTTCCTCCTCATTTGACGAGACAATGGGATTCTGAGGTCAAAAAGTTTACCCAGAAACGATTTAAAGTAGTCGTTATTTCGACGGTAGCCAATCTCAATGGTGTCAAAATTGAAGACATCCAAGAAGCCGACATCGTCGTCGTCGCTTCCAATATATTCAAGAGCAACGTCTATCTTGAAAATCTTCAGCTATTGGCGGGTGCAGGTGAACTTCCGACGCGAGATGGTCGTCACTTTAACGCCCAGTTAAAGAAGACTTTGGAATCCCTGAAAGCTCAAGTCGACCGTCTGCAAGATGAAGGGTCTTCTGCCGTCATGAAGGAAATCAAAGATGCGCATAGTCGAGGTAAGCCAATGTTCACGACCATACGAGTTACATACTGAATATTGTCCAACAGCAGCTGAAGAGCTAGCCGCTGCAGCTCTTGTTGTGTCCAAGAGGTTGAAGGGGAAGTCCTACCGTGAAGCAGCCGACGCTATCCAAACCAAACGTGAAAAACCTAAAGAGAAACAGACCGTCAAGCCTACACCTGGTCTAGTTATGGAGGTTATCATCGCCTCCAAAGCATCGTCTCCAAGTAGTGATGTGGTTTCCTCACCACCAAGAGAAGCTGATTCAGACGAGAGTGTATCACGCAAGCCGAAACGTCGCACAGTCGCGAAACGAGCTATGGTCATATCTGACGATGAAGACGATTCCGTCGTTGAAACCGGTATACAGGACGATGGTGAGGTTACATCTGGCAAGAGTTCAAAGCCTCCAAAGACTGCTCCGAGGAAACGTCGGCTCGTTAAGCGAGGCTCGCCTTCGTCTGACTATCAGGGCAGCTCTGCAGAAGAGGAAGACTCCGATGTAGAGATGGCGTCAACCATCTCTGACGACGGAGACATGGAAATTCCGAAAAGCAAAAATTCTAAAGTAAAGGCCAAGGCTATACCGAAGCCGAAAGCCAAGGCAGCTAAAGCCAAAGCTTCCAGCAGCAAGTCAGAAGAGTCGGACGCGACTGGGGCAGATGATATGGACATGGATCTTGATGGCCCCGCAAAGAAAGCAACGAAGAAGACCACAAAGCGAAAGGCGGGTGACGACAATGAGCGACCTGCGAAGAAGGCCAAGCGAGCTGACAGCGATCCTTGGAAGCTTAGCTCAAAGCCTGTGCAAAGAGATTGGACGGAGATGCAAGCTCCGCCATTCGAGATATTCCACTTTTCACGCAAAGTCGTCGACGAGTATACGTATCTCGATGGGAAGATACATTCATTGGTGACCAGTCTGACCGCAGAGCGTCAATGGGTACTCTCAGGTACCCCGCCTATCCATGACTTTGGCGCGTTGAAGACCATTGCTGCTTTCCTGGATATCCACCTTGGCGTTGATGACGATGGCGAAGGAAAGTCGGCTGAAGTGAAGAAACGTCGCCGAGAACAAACAGGTGAGTAAATTAAATGAGCAGCTGCTGGACCATTTTCTTTTTCTAATGCTTTTTTTTTGCAGCGGTCGAACGTTTCCATTCTTTCCGCGAGGTTCATAGTTTGCAATGGCACGCACATCGTCATACCATCGGCCAGGCGTTCTTGGATCAGTTTGTACGCCAGGTATGTCCCCTTTTGACCTCGTTAAATTTGATCTTTTCTGATACTTGAAATTATTAGAACATCGCCGAGATCGACGAGATTCCGTGGACTGCCAAGGTAGAAAATATTGTTTTGCCTGCTGCTGAAAGGGCCATATATCTCGAGCTGGAACACCATCTTCGTTCTCTTGACATGACTATCAAGCGTGGCAAGAAAACCGAAAGTGACAGGGAACGTCGGCTGGCTCAATCTCTTGGCGACAGCAAGTAAGTTCTATTCTCTTTGTTTCCTTTTCATTCTTGGTATTGAGCAACACATTTTCGCTAGGTCTGCCGAGGAAGCTCTACTCAAGCGATGCTCACACTTTGATCTCGAAACCTCAAATGAAAACGCCATGAAGGCTTGCGATGTGATCGTTCGAGAGCGACAGAAGCAACTGGATGAGTGCAAGACCGAATTACTGAAGTCCATCAAGGAAGGGGTCAAACGCGAAAAGAACCTTGGGAATACTGGCCAAGAATCTATGTTCAACGAATACATCCGAGTATCAAGGACAGAAGGCATCGATGATCAAGAAGCCACTGATGTGGTCATCGGCTTACTCGACGACGCAGGTGCCGGAACACCTAAAGCGAAGGGTAAAAATCAAGATGTTCAACTTTCTGAGAAAACCAAGGCGCTTGTCTGGGAACATCGTGAAAAGACCCATGAAATCAGGCGTATCACCAAGGAACTTGTTGGTCGAGTACGATCTTTGCGATACTTTACCGTGGTCCGTGATCTCCAGAAGCAGACCGACAAACCCCTTGAAGTTTCTTGTCCTGGATGTGAAAGGAAGAAGATTCCCATCGCCGAGGTCGCAGTTCTTTCGTCCTGCGGTCATATGGGATGTTTGTCATGTGTTAGAAGCTGTGCCGAGAAAGAGGAATGTGTCTATGCAGCTTCTGGAGCGTGCAAGTCCGCGGCTCGTGTTCTTAACGTTGTCAAAGCTGATACCCTTGGTGTGGATGACGGGGCTCGAGATGGAAAAGGGCGTCATTTTGGTATGAAACTCGAAAAAGTTGTTCATTTGATCAAGTAAGTATTGTTGACACCCCAGCTCAAATCACTTGAAACCCCAACTCATTGCTCCACCTTGCAGGAACCAACTTCCAAAAGACGAGCGTGTTCTGGTGTTTGTGCAGTTCCCCGACTTGATGAAGAAAGTCACGGAAGCCTTCACATACAACAATATCAAGTACCTCGAAATCAAGGGTACAGCACACCAGAAGAGCAAAAATCTTGAACAATTTCAAAATGATAGCAAGGAGCGTGTATTGTTGCTGAACGTCATGGACGAGAGTGCTAGTGGTGCAAACCTGACTTCAGCCAATCATGCCATTTTCCTATCGCCACTCCTTGCTCAGTCGCAGGAGATTTACACCGCATGCGAGACACAGGCAGTGGGTCGTTTGGTGAGGTATGGACAGACGAAGCATGTAACGGTGTGGAGGTTCCTGACTTTGAACACCATTGACGAAGAGATCTATGAGCAGAGGAAGAGTGCTCTTGAAAATGCCACGTAGTAGTGGACACCGGGATTTAGTTAATTCTGTTGGTTTAGAGATAAATTTGCTTGTGTTTCAAACGTACTAGTACAGTTATAATTACCGCACTTGACTCTTCGTTAACGTTCCATAATTAAGTGGCTTCGGAGTAAGTGCAGGGTGTATAAGTAGTTGACAGTCGGAGCCGTCACTTGCTGGACATGACATAGCCTTTCGTATCCAGGATCTGCTTTCCACATATTGAACAAAGGCCTTTCTTGTAAGCGCAGCCTGAGGAGAAAAAAGCACGTTTCAGATAGACTGATGGTAGGAACTGAAAGTGAATGGACGTACCATGACAATACCGGGCTTTGTTTTGCGTCACTGGCTGCTTACAATCTTTGCATTTACCTTGATATGGCTTTTTGTTAAGAAGGGTTGGTCATTAGCGCTGCAGTGATCGTGTCAAAACATGATATAGACATGCCTGGAAACGATTCTTGGATGTTCCCGGGCGCGATAGAAGTTTATTCTCTCCGATCTTTCTCGAGCCATCCTTGATGCTACTAGAACTCGCCTTAAATGGGTCTGGAGCCGCTACTTTTGAGAGTTTCTATGGATATCGGATATGAGATTGGGTGGTGTATTAAATAAAACAAAAGAGAAATACCGATTCGCATTTGTTACAGACCATGATGGTTTGAGCGGAAGCGCCGATGATCTTTTTTTTTTTTTCTTTCTTTTTTGGAACTTTTTTACTGTAACAATCAAGTTTCTGAAAAACCTTTGACTTGGTTCCGTTTTGCCCTATCCATGCTCCTCAGTTGTTTTCCCGTCATCATGGCTCT
>Ga0193742_1000074_pt1 | contig 66841 bp, 100 predicted proteins | sample L2c1metaG_FD_165511 | JGI IMG/M metagenome (GOLD analysis project Ga0193742, IMG submission 165511) | Soil microbial communities from a riparian zone of the East river system, Colorado, United States - L2c1 | ecosystem: Environmental > Terrestrial > Soil > Riparian zone | place: USA: East... | reverse complement strand
TATTGACAGAAAGGGTCCGGCGTGATTCAGAAAATCCTTGACCTCCGCTTCGCTTTCCTCGCCCCCGTGATGGGTGCCGGCGATGAAGTTGATGAGGAAGACGAAGGCGAGGAAGAAGGCGATGAAGGCGAAGAGGGTGCTGAGGGTGCTGGAGACAAGCTTGACCCTCGCATCAAGGCGGCGAATGAGGAAGCCAAGAAGCATCGCCTGAAGGCGAAGGAGTTGGCTCGCAAGCTGCGGGAGAAGGAAGCAGCCGAGCGGGAGCAGGCGGACAAGGACAAGCCGGAAATTGAGCGGCTGAAGACGCAGGTGAAGCGCACCGAAGGCGTCGTGTCCGAACGGGATGAACTCAAGGTTCGTGTTGCCGTACTGGAAATGGCGATTGAGAACGGCATCAAGGATGTTGATTTCTTTGAGTACAAGCTAGGCAAGACCGGGCTTCTGAAGCTGGACGAAGAGGGCGATCTGCCCGAAGAACTCCAGGACGAAGTTAAGAAGCTGGTCAAGAAGATGGCCGAGTCCGAGAAGGACGATGGCGAAGAGCGTGACGCTCAGGAAGACGAGGGTGCTGCGAAGACCCCTCCACCGAAGAGTCCCCGACTGAGCGGCAAGGGCAAAGGCAAGAAGGAAGATAGCGATCTGGCTGCTTTGGCCAAGCGCTATCCAGCCCTCATGCAACGCCAGTGATCTCCGCTCTTTAGCTGAAAGGCAGGGTCCGGAATGGCCCGCTATGACAAGGTAGACCCGATCTCGGGCAGCTTCCGGGCACCGCTCAATGCGGACCTGACAGCTACCGAAGATACGGGTACCGGTCCACCCGTGGGTGTCACCATCAACGTCTCCGGACGAGTGGTTGTTGGCAGCGCTGTTGAGCCTGGCGATCCTATCGTTGGTGTTCTTTGCACCACTAGGAACATGAAGGCTGGTGACATCGTTGATGTCATGACAGCTGGTGAGATCGTGGAAATGCCGGCTGCGACATTCGTTGCTGGTGTTTCCGTGTGGTGTCTCACAACTGGTGTTCTGGACGCCACTGCACCCGGCGTCGGTGCCAACAAGTGCTACGTGGGCACGATGGTTGAGGCTGGACGCTTGGTCGTTCGCCTTGGCTCCGTGCAGGGAGTTTGATCATGACGTTTGCACTTCTTCGGGACCGCAAGGCCCAGCTTTTCCTTCCGCCCACCACCGACGGCATCGTGCCGGCACATGGACCGCAGGACCTCAACTCTGCGTTTGCTCAGGTGCTCGCTGATGTCACCGGTATGGCCAAGGGCTACAGCACCGAGGGCGACGTCCTCACCCAGACCATTGACGGTCGGGATCTCAATGACATGTGGAACGAATTCCAGCGAGTGCTGGGGTTCTGGAACGATCTCCGGTCCAGCATCGTGGGGGCGCTCAGCTTCCAGGTTGCCGCTCCAGTGGAGGACGTGCCGCAGGTCACCACGGACGACTTTGAAGAGGCTTCCGAGTTCGGCGTGCCAAAGGGCATCCGGGGCGGAGCGTTCTTCAGCCTGGCGTACGACTTCAAGTGGTATGACCTGGCTGCCCGCTTCACGTGGAAGTTCCTCGCAGAGGCAACGGCGTCTCAGGTTCAGGCTGTGAATAACATGGCTCTGGAGGCTGACAACAGGTTGGTCTTCGGGAAGACCCTGAAGGCCATCTTCAACAACGCCAACCGGATGACTGACATCCGGAATCAGCCTTTCACCGTGTACCCGTTCTACAACAATGATACAACGGTTCCTCCGCCGTGGAAGAACGACGTGCATCAGGCCACCCACGATCACTACCTGGATCTTGGAGCGGCACCTCTGACGCCTGCCGATCTGGATCTCATGGAGGGTCACCTGAAGCACCACGGGTATGGAGCGCAGAACAACTCCACCATGTACCTGCTGGTGAACACGGCGGAACTCGCAGTCATTCGGAACTTCCGTGTGTCAACGGGTGCCTCGTACGACTTCATCCCTGCTGCCGGTCAGCCTCCTTGGCTGCTGCCGACCAGCACGGGCGGTGTCGTGTCGCCGCAGGGGCAGGGCGTGCCTACCGTGTTCGGTGGTATGCGAGTTGCCGGACGCTACGGCAACTGGACTGTCGTGGAAGAGGACTACATCCCGGCTGGCTACTTGTTTGGCTTCGCCACGGGCGGCGACAACGCTGCCACCAACCCTGTCGGATTCCGTGAGCATGCCAACCCCGCTCTCAGGGGCCTGCGCATCGTCAAGGGTCGTGAGCCGGATTACCCGCTGATTGACAGCATCTACAACCGAGGCTTCGGTACGGGTGTTCGTCACCGTGGTGCCGGTGTTGTGGGCCAGATCGCTGCTGGTGGCGGTACCTACGACATCCCGACAGCGTACCTGTAAACACGGTTTCATAAAGTCGTGGTCCGTGTCGGCAGCTTTCCCCCAGATGTTGCTGACACGGGCCACCTTTACGAACATATCTTGGAGGTCTGAAGATGGGAAACAAGAAACTTGACGATGCTCTTGGAGCGCCCTTTGTCAAGGTCAAGGACAGGGATCTCAAGGGGTTGAAGTGGCCGGAGCTGAAGTACCTCAAGGATCGTGGCAAGCTGACGGCTTCACAGGAGCGTGCTGCTGGCTTTCGTCCAAATCGTCTTGGAGGAACCTATCCGCCCGGTGAAGTTCATAGTGACGACTATGGTGACGAGGCATACGAGGATCTGGAAGGGCCGGCGCAGGAAGAGGAACTCCAGGCAGAGGAGTCGGAAGAGCTGGACGACGAGGAGTATCAGGAGGATGACGGCGGGGAAGTGGAGTCGCAGTACGCCACCTGGACTCGTGATGAGCTGAAGACCGAGATCCGCAGTCGCAACGAACTGCGGGAAGCGGGCGACCAGCTCAAGCTCACCGGCAAGCACGACGAGCTTGTCACTGTCCTCGTGGAAGACGACGAGGCTGATACCTGATGGCTACGCCGAGCGAGATCATCGCTGTTCGGGAGAACACCAACGAACATGCTGCGACACCTTGGACCGATGAGGACATCAACGAACTCATCACAAGCACAGGGAGCGTTGATCTCGCCTCGGCCGTCATCTGGCGCAAGAAGGCTGCGAAGTACGCCGATCTGGTTGACACTAGCGAAGCGGGCGCTAGCCGCAAGCTCAGCGATCTTCACAAGGCAGCTTTGTTGCAGGCGGCACAGTACGAGAAGGCGGGCGGTACTGACGACGGCACCTTTGGGCCTGCTCAGGTACACGTGATTGAGCGGATACGATGAGCAACGTCGCCAGCGTGCACGACGCCAGTACACAGGCGTTCATTGACGAGGACCCGTCAAACGCAGTTGTGGAACGGCGCAAGCGGACCACGGTGGGTGGTGGTGGCTGGCAGTGGCAGCACGTGGCCTATTTGCCGGTTCAGCAGTGTCGGCAGGTACTACGGGGCAACGTCAACGACACGAATCAGCGCACGCTCCCAGACGGGCGAGTGGTGGTTGCTAATTCGGTGCTGGTGTTCCTGCTGGGCGGGGATATCCAGGAAGGTGATCTTGTTCGTATTGATGGGGTTCAGTACGAGGTGATTCGTACCAAGGCCAAGTACGACGTCACAGCCGAGGTGATCAAGCATGCCGACACGTAGCGCATCGGGTGGCGGTGCGGGTGGTGTCACCATGGACAATCCCATCACCAAGAAGCTCGCCACAGCGGCCGCCCTTTCACCCGAGTACGTGGAAGCTGTTCTGGAGTACCACGCAGGAAATGCCCAGAACCAGATGAGGACAAAGGCGCCTTGGACCGATCGTACCGGTAACGCTAGAGGCGGATTGTTTGCCCAGGTGTTCAAGGAGGGTCTTACCAGGGGCATCGTTCTGTACCACACCATGCCCTACGGCATCTGGCTGGAAGTTCGCTTCAGCGGCAAGTACAGGATCATCGTTCCAACTGTCAACACAACCGGCAAGAAGGTCATGACAACCCTTAGGGGTCTGTACAGGGGTGTGACCTGATGAACGATTCCTTCTGGAGAACCTGGCTGTACGACCGGCTTCGGCTGACGAGTCCGGTGGTTGCGCTTGTTCCCGAGGCAAGCATCTACGGTGCCGGCTCGCTCACTGCTCCTCCTGCGAAAAAGCCCTTCATAGTTATCACGATGGGGCAGGACGTGCCCGAATTCCCAGGTGTAAGTCGGCAGGACGCCACCCTCTGGTTTCACGACGAGCCGGGCACGTACAACCGCATAGACCAGATCAGGCAGGCTGTCAGACAGGCCCTGTGTGGCCCTGACGGCAATACGGGACCGGTTGCCGAAGCTGGTGCCATTGCCTGTCGTTGGATGGCTGACAGCGGCGACCAGGCCGACGAGGGCTACGGCACCATAGTCAAGACAACCGATTTCCAACTTGTAGGGAGGAAAGGCAATGGCTGAGCGCAAGACACGGCCGACAAGCGTGCCGGATGACGAGGTGGATGTGGCGATGGCTGCTACCGCTGATGAGGTGGAAGGTGATGGCGAGCCGCCTGAAGGTACCGTCAAGATCAAGTACCTGGGCCACGCCAGTGTGCGCAGCTTCGTGGAGGAAGACTTCACCAGGCACGGCATTGAGGGTCAGGGCGACGTCAGTTTCAACCATTCCAACAAGTGGGTCGCACACGTTTCTCCTGAGGCTGCCGGTTATCTGATCGGAACTCGGGAGTTTGAGAAGGCGTAATGGAACTGCGATGCCAGAAGAAGCTTCACGGAAAGATTGACGGCAACGTGATTGAATTGGGTTGTCAGTCACGCTTCTGTGGTAAGCGCCCTGGCCTCGTTGTTCTTCATCGCTTCAATGTCCAAACCGGAGAGCTGATAGATACAAGGCGCTTCGCAGATCCAGTGAAGGAGAACGGAAATGGCGCTCGGAGTAGCGTATCCATTCGGCATTCGTGACATCAAGCTCAAGCCCATCACCAACGTGGTGACTGAGGCACTGGGCACGATCATTGATCTGCCGGCTGCCCGCACCTTCAAGTTCACAGAGGCTGAGTCCTTTGAGGAGCTTCGTGGTGACGACAAGGTCATCCTTTCCCGTGGTACTGGTCCTCAGATCCAATGGGAACTGGAGTCAGGTGGCATTGAGCTGGCTGCATACGTGGCCATTGTCGGCGGCACTCTCAGCGAGACGGGTACAACACCCAACCAGATCAAAAAGGTGACCAAGAAGGCCACCGACGCACGGCCGTACTTCCGTGTGGAGGGGCAGGCTTTCAGTGACACGGGCGGCGATGTGCACTGCATGCTGTATCGCTGCCGCACTACCGGCGATGTTGAAGGCGAATTCACCGACGGTGGTTTCTACCTCACCAAGTGCAGTGGCACTGCCTTCCCCAGCCAGGCGGTTGCCAGTATTGACGCTCTGTACGATCTCGTTTACAACGAGCCTCCTGCAGGAACCCCCATCACGCTTCCGTAATTCAGCAACCCACCAGCCAGGAGACCTAGGAGTCCAACATGGCACCAGTCAAGCCCAGCAAGCGCACCACCCCGAAGGGCGATATCCAGAAGGCTACTTCAGCTTCGGAATGGAAGTCCTCAGCTCGGCACCCGGTGTACCTGGAGCTGCCCAGCGGCAACACCTGTCTAGCCATCAACAAGGGCCTGAAGGTGTTCATGCAGGAAGGCACCATTCCCAACTCGTTGCTTCCTATTGTGGATGCAGCGATCTCGCAGGCACAGGGTCTTGCCCCTAAGCAGATGAAAGACATGGCCTCTGACCTGAAAATGCTGGGTCAGGTGATGCAGCTTTGCGACGCTATTGTCGTCTCCTGTGTGAAGTCTCCTAACATTCAACCGTCGCCTACAGCGCAGGTTTACGGGGATGAAGAGGAGATCGTCACAGTGGTGGTTGAAGCTGGGGAAACCGTCCACGATGTTGTGACAGACAAGGACGTTGTTCGGGATCCAGAAGTCCTGTACGTGGACGAATGCGAACTGGACGACAAGATGTTTGTCATGCAGTGGGCCATGGGAGGTGTCAAAGAGGTGGAGACCTTTCGTAAGGAATACGAGGCTGCTATGGCAGACGTATCAGGCGGCTCAAAAGTGGATGAAACAGCCAAGTGAACTGCTTCACATTGAGGATGAGTATGCCGCTTGGTGCTTTGATCAAGCGTGTATGTTCTTTGGCGGCACTGTTGAAGCAGACATGGAAGCGGTGGAAGGCCAGACAGCCGCTCTGCGTAAGGGCAATGCCCTAAACGTTCTTAGACGGTATCTGGGGGAGCCTGAAAAGTTCCGGGACATTCGGTCAATTGGTAAGTTCCAGGAACAGGAAAGACCCGAGCCACCGTTCAAGCGGGAGTAACTGATGAGTGATCTAGGGACAGCCAGAGGCAAGGTAGTTATAGATCCATCTGGTGCTGTCACTGGATTCGGTACTGCCACTAAGGCCAGCGAGAGCTTCACTCAGAAGGTAAAGGGTGCAGGAAAGGAAGCCCGTACCGTCGGTTTGGCCATCGGCGGTGCGGGCGCTGTCATTGCGGCAGGGCTGGGTGTTGCCATCAGCAAAGCGGCTGACTTTGAAGAGCGCATTAGTGCCATTGGGGCTGTCACAGGTGCCACTGAGAAAGAACTAGAGAGCATTCGTAAGAAGGCCCTTCAGCTGGGTGCTGACACCAAGTTCTCTGCTCTTGAAGCGGCCTTCGCCATTGAGGAACTGTCCAAGGCGGGTGTTTCTCTAGACGACATCATGAACGGTGCTGCCGATGCCGTTGTCAACCTGGCAGCAGCTGGTGAGATTGATCTAACAGAAGCAGCTTCCATTGCTTCGGCTGCCTTGAATACGTTTGGTCTCAAGGGCAAGGACATGGCGCACGTTGCCGACCTGATTGCAGGTTCGGCTAACGCAAGTGCCATTGACGTCCATGAGTTTGGTGAGTCACTGAAACAATCCGGTGCTGCTGCCGGCTTGGTGGGCTTGAGCTTTGACGATCTGGCCGTTGGCATTACGGCGATGGGCAAGGCGGGCATCAAGGGCAGCGATGCTGGTACTTCACTGAAGACTTTCTTGTTGAACCTTCAGCCCACTACCGCTAAGCAGCGGGACACGATGAAGGACCTGGGCATCATTACGGAGGAGGCCGGTAACCGCTTCTTCACGGCTGGTGGCAAGCTTAAGTCACTGTCTGAGATCTCTGAGATACTGCATTCATCTACGGCTGACTTGACAGATGCTCAGAAGACGATGGCATTGGAAACCATCTTTGGTAGTGATGCCATTCGTGCGGCTGCGGTCATCACCAAAGAAGGCGCAGCCGGTATGGACACGCTTGCTGCCAGCATGGCCAAGGTGTCATCGGAAGAAGTCGCTGAGAAGCGCATGGACAACTTCAAGGGGTCTTTGGAGCAGCTTCAGGGCTCGTTGGAAACTGTTCTCATTATCATCGGCACACCGTTCCTCAAGGGCCTTCGTGATATTGCTGACCAGCTGACCAATGTGACAAATGCTTTCGCAAACCTGTCACCGAAGACGCAGGAGATGATCGGCAAGGGGTTGGCCATAGCCGCCGTTCTTCTTATCGCTATTGGGGCTATCACCTTCTTGGTGGGAGCTATTCAGTCCGCAGTGGCTGCTTTCACGGCCATAGGTGCCATCATCGGACTTTCTGCCGCTGCTTTGTTCTTTTGGGTAATCGTCATAGCGGCCGTGGTAGCCGCACTGGTTCTGTTGTGGCAAAAGAACGAGAACTTCAGAAACGGAGTGCAGGCTGTATGGCAGTACATTCAGAGCACCGTCATTCCAATTGCCAAAGACCTAGCCGCACGAGCAGTTGAAATAGGAAAGGCGTTTGCTCATTGGTTCATGGAGGTAGCGGTACCGGCTATCCAGAGCTTCATACAGAAGGTCGTTGAGGTAGGTACTGCCATAGTTCAGTGGTTCCAGAATACTGGGCTTCCTGCCATCCAGGCATTCATCGGGTTCATAACGGGCACCGTGATACCGGCTATCGGTAGGTTCGCCAGCAGTGTTCAAGAGAAGCTGGGTGCTGCCTTCAACTGGCTTCAGGCAAACGTGTTCCCGGTATTCACGGAACTGGGTGCGCTGGCCGTAGCCGTGTTTGACAAGATTGTCCAGGGCATCGTCATTCTGGGGCCTTTGTGGCAAGCCATCTGGACGGTTATTACCACGGCCGTCAGTATTGCTATTGGCATCATCGTTGATATTGTCACAACGTTTGTTGGAGTATTGCTCAATGCCTGGTCGTTGTTGGGAGATAACATCATAGACATTGTGATGTTTGCTTTCAACTTTATCAAGTCTTTCGTGGAAATAGTGCTTCGGACCATTCAAGGAATCATCCAGGTAGTTACCGGCATAATCACAGGTGACTGGGCCAAGGCTTGGGACGGTGTCAAGAACATCTTTGGCGCCGTATGGGATTTCATTTTGTTGGTCGTCACCGGTGCCATTCAGGCTGTTGGATTGATCATCGGCACGGGCCTGGACCTGATCCGCTTGCTCTGGGATACTGCGTGGGCCTTTATCGGTTTGGTGTTACGCACGGCTTGGAGCCTTATCCAGGGTGTGGTTACCGGGGCTATCGCTATAATCATCGGGTTGATAGGCAGCGCCCTAAACCTAATCAGGACGATATGGAACAATGCCTGGAGTGCTGTCAGTAGTTGGGTGACCGGTATTTGGGCTGCGATTGTTGCTGTCGTCAGCACTTTTATCGGTGCTCTTATTGAACGTATTGCGACAGCACTCAACAATATTCGTAACGCATGGAATAGCGCATGGTCAGCTATCGGTTCTTTCCTTAGCTCTGCGTGGTCGGCAATGACCAGTAGAGTTTCGGGAGCCATTAGCACCATCATCGGATTCTTGCAGGGTGTGCCGGGCAGGGCTCTGGGTGCTCTGGGTGGAGTTGTTGGTGCGTTGATTTCCAGAGGAGCCCAGTTGATAGCTGGTTTCCAAAGTGGCGTCACCAACGGAGTGATCGCAGTTGTTGGCTATCTGTCTGGTTTGCCCGGTCGTATCGCTGGTTGGATCGGAAACCTTGCGAGCACTCTATGGGGTGCAGGCCGTGATCTTATTCAGGGTTTTGTTGATGGTATCAGGAGCGTTATCAGCAGCGTTCGGGATACTCTGACCGGTCTTGCTGGAAGCCTCACCAGCTGGAAGGGTCCACCCGCCAAGGATCGCAAGCTCTTCATACCGATCGGCCGGATGTTGATAGAAGGACTGATTGAAGGTATTTCCGATCAGGTTGCTCCGTTGCGATCCCTGCTCCAAGACATCGGGCCTTCCCTGCGTGCGGATCTTTCCGTGGGTGTTGCCGCTGCTGGGGTTGGGGCTGGCGGGACCATCGGCAATATTTCTCCAAGTAATTCTGTGTTTGGAGACCAATTCAGAGGTAAAGCGGAAGCAAAACCGACCACTTTGCTTCATATTGAAAACTTCACCGTTCAGGCCAATACACCTGAAGAAGGTCGTGCAGCTGGCAAGGCTTTCCTGGGTGTTCTTGAGGAGCGCAAGATCTTGACTGATGCGAGGATCGTCTGATGCCTAACTGGAATCCAAATGCTTCGTCTGGTGAAGTGCTTGGCCTTGAATGGATGACGAACCACGATCACAAGAATAGGGTGTGGTCGGGAGCGCCTGGGCGTATGGATCGCAAGAGGTCTACGGTGGCTGAGACAATTGGGTCTCTGAAGATGTCTGCTTCAGTTGATCCACTGACACGTGCCAGCGTGCCCACTTTGATTGACGTCATGGTGGAAGGCAATGAGTTCACGGCTCTGCCTAAGGTTGTGAATCTGGTGCCAAATGTGGATAGGCTCAACACTGGTTGGGTCAATCAATCCGGTGGTTCAACCAACCTTTGGCAGTCCATTGATGACGACACCACTCAATGGCCTAGCGTTGTCACCGAGACCACATGGCTCCAGACACCCAGTGGTGTTCTTGACTACGCAGCTGGCTTTGATACGGCTCTGTTCAACGGTGGAGCTGCTGCGAACGGTCGTATATTCTGGGTCGGTGTTGGTGCAATTCTGGGGGCTAATACCGGTATCCGAAAGGTGGAAACTAGGCTTCGTATAGGCGGTGCCTACTTCTCTCCAGCTGGTGGGGCACGTCGTGACGTCACCGGGTACGGGGCTCTGTATTCGTTCTTCTGGGGAGAGATCAACCCAGCCACCCTGCGTCCGTGGACGCCGGCTGAAATAGCCAACTTTGGCACCCAAACTGATTGGGGTGTCATGATAAGGTCTGTGACTGCATCTGCAGCACAGGTCCCCAGGATTATTGCCCTGAGCCTGAACGTTGCCTACCTGGAAACGGAGAACAGGGCTGCCGTAGGCGTGTGGCGCAGGCCCGAAAGCATTGGTACTTCCAAGCTGATCAACGTCACTACGGACACGTTGCGCACCATGCCAGCGGGTACCGTCAACTGGTCCAAGTTGATCAACACCAACTACTTGTTCTTCTGGCGTCAATCGGCAAGTCCCAGTCAGTATGGTCCAATCGTGGCCGACGACGTACGCTGGAATGGTGCGTACCAGGATCTGACCAGAGACGGTAATCCTCCCGGGATCGTGTATCCGCTCAGCTTCAGTGGCACGCCACCACCAGGCGCTACCGGCCTCGCCAGCGACACCATCGCTTACGACACGTTCGGTAGGCCCCAGAAGGTGTTCTCAGGGGTGTCCCAGGCCAGCTATGCGCTGGCGATGGTGACCACGGCACCAGCCGACAGCATTGACAGCCAACCGTACCGCCTGGACTTGGCCGATTTGGCCAAGGTCACGTCTGCTCAGAAGCTGGGTCAGCGGTTGGTGCCCGGCTCCACGCAGACGTATCTGGGCACGTGCTTCCCAGTCATTCCTCCTGCTACCGGCAATCCAACTTTGACGGTTGCCGTCATTCGTATCTCGGATCAAGTTCAGATGGGCGGCACCTTCACAATCACGGCCGCTGCCGCTCGTTCCCTGCGTGTTCTTAGTGGTTCTCCGGATTGGGCTTACGTGTCCGGGTTTTTGAGTTCCGGAGCGGTACTGACCAATGCCATCCCGTATGAGCTTCGCTTCACCACAAACTCGGGTGAGTGGTTGATGGCCATGCCGAATTGCTCTCTGGCACCAACAGCCAGTTTCGGGGGCAATACCTCTGGTGCCTTCATAGGCGCCACCCACGACACCAACCGAGATCTCAGCGCTGTACTGGTGCGGCAGCCCAACCCTGCAACCGGTGCGGCAGCCGCCATAATTCAAGTTCCGGTATTGACGTATCTGTCGGTTCAGGGAGTACCGCTGATCCAACACGTGCGGGTGTCGTGGTCGCCGCCCGGCAGCGGCATGGGTGGTCTGTTCAAGCGCTATGAACTTGATAGATCCTTGGACGGAGGAACCATATGGTTTCGTATAGCTCATTTGAACAATTCAGCAGCGTCTTCGTTTGACGACCACGAAGTGCCCCGAGATACTTCGGCCATATACCGAATTCGTGCGGTTGGTCTTGACGGTCGTTTCAGTACTTACGCACAGACAGGGGCTGTGAAACCCACCGGTCCGGGTGAGGTTGTCATATTCACGTCCAATCACGACACCACAAAGGAAGTGGTGTACTTCTTTGATCATGACTCCACGTACCCGCTTCTGTCTTCAGCAGGTGACGAGACGGTATTGATTCACGGTGCTAATCGTCAGGTTGTATTCATGGAGACAGAGGACAGAGGTATCGGTTGGCATACCGGCATCACCATAGACAAGATGGCGGTATATCGTGATGGAGGTCATAAGGCCATCACCCCCTTAATGAATATCATCAGGTCGTTGGACATCCCGTACGTGTGCACGCTTGACGACAGAGGCACTCAGATACTGGGGCATGTCGCTATTACCGAAGCTAGCCGAAGCAACAGTTCTCGGTACTACACGGCTGACGTAAACGCCATACCAACGCACGATGCTCCGGTACCGGTGGAGGTTGCCTGATGGTTTGGGCGCCAACTACAGATCAGATCCTCAACCTGGATGGCGTAAGGCGTAGGGCTGATCGCTTCAGATTTGAACTGTGCGACAGAGACCTCAGGCCAATTGGTCAGTTGCATCCAGACAGATCCTCCTCCGTGATCTCTGTTCAGAACGATGTTTCAAATAGAACGTCAAGGCGCCTTACCAATTTCAAACTCTTACCTGACGAAGCTGCATATGTGAACACGGTTAGCGATCGTCTACGTGTCTACATGGTTTTGCAGAACGGCGTTGAGTTTCGTCTGGGTACGTTTGTTTGGGCTGATGAGAACAAACCACGCCGTTCATGGGGAGATGAAAAGCACGCTCAGTTAGTTGATTACAACTACATCCTGGACAAGGACACTACGCAGGCATTCGGATGGGGTCGTGGTGCAACCATCGTTCTGATAATGATCTTCCTACTGAACCGTGCCGGCTTCCAGCTGGAGCAGATTTCTACGATAGGTCCAGAGGCCGAAAGGGGATTGGCCGACCCCATGAGCTGGCAACCGGGTGCAACTTGGTCTCAAATGCTGACCGACCTGTGCAACCTGGTGGGGTTCGCATCACCCTGGTTTGACAGGGACGGAATACTGCACTTGGATCAGCCACCGGATCCAGCCTTCAACTCTCCTTCTGTTCCTGCGTACGGTCTAGATACTAGGATCATCTCGGATTCCATACTCTTCTCCAGTGGTCTGCTAAATGCCCCGAACGACTTCGGGATGTTTGACTCTGGTACCTCCCAGTTGAGAGCTGGGCGATATCAATTGCCGGCTTCGGCGCCTCATTCATTTGCGAATAGAGGATATAGGATTGGTCAAACACAATCTGTACAGGGTACGTCAAGCCAGGATATTGTGAATAAGGGCGCTCGTACTTTGGCTCAAACAAGTGACGTGTTTGAATTTGTTACGTTTAGTTCAACTTTGGATCCTAGACATGACACGTACGAGATTGTTCCGGCGTTCAACTTGAACTGGCTGGAAACTGGTTGGAACATGGAGTTGACCTCGGGTGGTGCCATGCAACATACGATGAGAAGGATCTTCTATGACGTCGTCTAATCTCACGGTTGTCAATCTGGCCGCACTGTTGAGGACAATGGCAAAGGCTGCCGTTACCGAAGCGGTGTCTCAGACCAGAACAACCAGGCAGCTTGCGGGCACGGTTGAAGACCTGCAAGAAGTGGAGCTGGACGTTGCCTGGATCCGCATGGACTCAGAGGCTATGAGTAGTGATCCAACTCAGTCTGACAACTGGGGAGAGCCGGGTGTCATACCAACCACTCGGTTGGGCGAAACGTTTGCTGGTGAACAGGTGCGCACCACCTTTGACGGCTCGGCTGGTGCCACTTCCATACGCACGAGCGCTCTCAAGCAAATCGTTGTTCCTTTTGGTGCTGCGGAAGATGGCGAACACATTCGCATTGACGGCAACGAAGGTGCTGGATACATCGCATTCTTCAATGACGATGGAGAAATGGTTGGTTATCTAGACGCTAATCAGTGGTTCATGGGTACGGAGACGTCCGATTTGGTTCGTCTAGATCCAATTGGTGGCCTGCGGCTGTGGGACGATGGTAATCAGGTGCGGGTGATTGTGTCTACTGGCGAGGGTCTCCAGGTGCGTGATGGTGTTTCTGGTATCACCGGAGTCGCAGTTCGCCATGACGGCATCATCGTTGCTGATCCTGTGACCGGTGAGACCATCTCAATTGCCAGTGGCAGCGTGTCGGCCACACCAGCTCCGCACTGGGCTAGCTCGTTGGCACTCTCACCTGGCACCACTCACAGCGCTCCCGCCATCTCGTCGTTTGCCACTGCTGATGATCTTGATCTACGGTTCGTGTCAGCTTCGGCTGCCTCGGCGCTAGGCGCTCAGAGTTACACTCCTCCAGCAGGCTTCACAGAACAGACAGACGTCAACAGCTCTGGGGCTACGTCACTGGCAACTTCGCTGGCCACGAAGGATCCCGCCGACGCTGCTCCGAGTGTGGCTAACTTCACTAATACGTCGGCGGCTTTCACTCGCAAGGTCGGACATGGTGTCATAGTTCGGGGTGGTGGTGGCACGTCCCCGGCGATCGGTGCTGTTGAGTCGGGCACGGTACAGACCTTCACCACCAAGACCATCAACTTGACCATCAACGCTCCAGCCTCTGTGGCCAACGGTGATCTCATGGTCGCTCACGTAGCCCTGGCTGGTCCGGCTATCCCAGTTGGTTGGACGGTCCCAGAGGGGTGGAAACAGCTGGGCGTTCAGGCCTCTGGGCTCGGCACCACGCACATCTTAGGCTCGGGTGTGTGGTACAGGAAGTGGGAGACCGGAGACCCTACGAGTGAGGTTGTTAGTATCAACATGACAGTGGCTGCATCCACCAAGGTTCATGCCACTGTCGTGAGGATCACCAACCCCTACGCTTTCCCCGGTGGACTTGACATCCGTCGCAACAACCGCTCAATGCCTCGGGGACAGGTCGGTGAAGCGATTGGCACAACTGCTACGACCAACTGGGCGAACGCCGCTCTTCCACAGACAGTGGAAACGATTTCCAACATTGACGTATTGGTGGGGCGAACCTACAGGATCGCTTATGATGTCCCAAACTACACGTTTAACGGCCTCGCCGCTGCTTCTCGTTTCGCCATTGACATTGAGATGGACACTGGATCAGGATTCACCTTGTTTCACACGATCATTGCTAGATCAATGAGCATTAATGGGACTGAGACAGGGTCCGCCAGTGGTAGCCGGTCCTACATTCCTTCTGCAGATCAGACCATAAGTCTTCGTACTGTGGTCCGTCAGATCGCAGCCGGGACCGGCTTCAACATCCAGCTCAGTGGATCGGCTGGTGCCCGTAGGTGGCTCTACATTGATGACGTAGGAGCAGCGTTCTAACGACCTGCTAGCCTGAATTACAAGGCAAGGAGAAGCGTATGAAGAAGGGTTTCGTAATCCATCACAACGGTCCGTCAGCCAACTGCATTGGTAAGCCTCACTCTCGCTGCATTTCGTTCTGGAATGGTGTGAAGGCATACCATCAGCAGAAGTGGCCCGACTCCAACGACATCGCCTATTCGTTTGGCGTGTGTCCGCACGGCACAAGGTTCGTTGGTCGTGGTTGGAACAAGAATCAGTACGCAGGTGGTACTGATGTGGTAGGTCACGACGACGGTCCGGATTCCGCCTGGTTCTCTGTTCTTGAGTTCATCGGTGGCGGTCCTGGTACCGGCTATCCCAACGAGGCGCCTACAGAGGCCATGGTGGCTGACACCAAGTCTTTGATCGCTGAGGGCCGGAAGGCCGAACACTGTGGAACTCAGGTGTTACCGCACAACGCCTTCAAGGTGAAGCCCTGTCCAGGTTCAGAGTTCACCGTCCTGGCTTACCAGTGGAACAACCGCTCCCTCACAACTGAAACCCCCGAACCAGAGGAAGAAGACATGGATTTGATCATTGACAGCCCCGGTAATCCTGCTCTGTGGGTGGGTGGCGGCAATGTCAAGTCACTCAACCCTGCGCAGCGCAGCGCCCTGCGAGCCATCGGTGTGGCGCCGAAGCAAGTGGACGACGCCACTTCGGACGCTCTCCGCAGTCTCGTGGACTGATCTCAACAAGGAGGAAACAACATGGGTGGTTCAGTCAACTACAGGGACATCTTCTTCAAGGTGTTCTGGACTGGAGCAGTAGCCGCTACTTCAGCCGCCATCGCAGCAACGGCGGATCTGCCGTACTGGTGGGTCCCGATGCTTGCAGTCGGGTTGAACACGGCTCTCGCATGGTTGCGTCAGCAATTGGGTGAGACACCACCCACGCTTGGCCCACCTGCGTGACGAGGGCTTCCCACTGGATGGTCTGGCGATCTGGTGGGAACAGGGGCTAGAAGCCGGGTGGCAGGCTGGACCGTGCCCTGTCACCTGGCTCGCCCTCGTAAATTCCCTGGTCATAGACTTTCTTATAAATTCTCATATTTGGGCTTGCGATCTGTTCCTGGTGAGAGTACATTGATCTTCAGCAAGCCAGCCCCGCAAGGGGCCAAGGCAGCCAGCAGGTTCCAGTGGCCGGCAAGCCAGTAGGGCGCCCGGTTCGCACCAAGGATCTGCCGCCAGCACCAGGCGAAAATGGTGGCGGCCAAGTCCAACAGTAGGGCCGGCGGAGGGGTCACAGCCTCCCGAAACAAGGGACAAGCGAAGGCTCCGCAGGGAGCTGCGGGGTATCTGACTCTTCCACGGGTCACGCCTCTCAGACCGCAGACCACACCAGCCCTGGTGATGGCACTGGCTCTGGGAAGGACGTGCGATGGCACCGGCAAGAGGACAAGGAGGGAATACCGAATCAGCTTCCTGCAGGGTCTTCGCCACAAAGGTGAAAGCTCCGCAGGGAGTTGGGCGTACGTGCCGATTGCAGATAAGCGCACCTAAGACGTGTCAAACAGACGCTAAGCCCACGTCCCAGCTTCCTGCAGAGCTTTCACCAGCTCTACCCGGAGCCTGCAAAGGGCGAGGGATCAGAGGCCCTGAGCACGGCCACTAGGCGAAACCGCTCAACACGGCCAGTGTGAATTCAACTCGGTAGCGCCCCGACAACGGGTAAGTAGGGTTCAACTCCCTACCTGGCCACGGCCGGAGATACGGGTTCAAATCCCGTCCAGTCCACTACGAGGGCTGGTAGCTCAATTGGTAGAGCCCGGCGTTCTTCTCCTCACCACGTAACCCCGCATGGGGTTCACCAGTTGCTAGTACCTCCCCTCAACGGTCCACAGCCCAGAGCGTCATGACCACGGTCTTTCGTAGGGCACCGGATGTCAGTGTAGGTAGGCGTGAGTACAGGCTGGACGTGGTGGGGATTAACTTCACCAAACAGAACAGGAGATAGAACCATGAAGGCAACCAACAAGGACGGCAGCCGCAATGCAGCCCTCATCAAGAAGGTTGTGAAGCTGCGGGACACGGACAACTTGTCGTGGACCAAGATCAAGCTCGCCATCCGAGAGGGCAAGACCGGGGTCACCGTCAGCGGCAGCACGGTTCGTCGCATGTACGACGAGGGCCACGGCCGTAAGGGCGCCCACTACGAGAGCCGCCCGCTGACCGGCGGACGGTACCGCAAGGGCACCGAGGCTCCCAAGCCTGCCGAGAAGACCACGGCTCCCAAGGCCACGGTCAAGAAGTCTGCCCGAAAGGGCAGCGACGTCAGCTCCAAGGTGACCACGGTCACCCGCACGCAGCGCAAGGACGGTCTCAAGCCGTCCCAGTCCGCCCTGGGTGGTCGCAAGACGCCTGCCAACAAGGGCACCTCGGGTACCGCCCGCAAGGCGACCCGCAAGTCAACGACCGCTACTCCTGCCAGCGACTCCTCGGAGCGCCCGGCGGAGCAGGTCGGCTGAAGTCAGGAGGAGCGGTACCGCTTGCAAGGGCGGCACCGCCTTCCCCCTAGCTACAGCTAGGAATGCCAGGCAACGAATAGTGAGTTGGATTAGTCCCCCAGCCACGAGGGAGGACACCCATTGTCGGTGTTTGGCAGTAAAGTACGTTGGGGTTACGTGTGTACGAAAGCCTGAAGGACCCGCCTGATCAACGGGCCTGACCGCCTGCGAGGTTTCACATGCCTCGGCCCCACTAGCCAGACTAGGAGAAGGGTGTATGAAGGTAAAGATTAGCTACACGGTTGACGTGGATGACGACATCCGTCGGGCTATCAACGATTGGTACGGCCGTGAAGGGCTTGCTTCTCGTGAAGAAGTCCAGCGATGGTATGAGGCCAACGGTCATTCCATGGATATGGATCTCGGTCGTACCTGATCCCAGCAGAAAGAGGAAGCATGGACGAGAAGCAAGCACGGTTCATCCAGAACCTGGAGAGATTCATTCAGGAGACCGAGGAACTGAAGCAGTTCAAGGGCAAGGCCAAAGTCCTGCGCTCGCTGGAGCGCATCAGGGTCCTCAAGACCTTCAACTGAAATCGCCAGCAGTCCACCGCAAAGAGCCGGGTGGCCCTTAGGGGTTGCCCGGCTTGTTTGCGTTGAGGGGTCTTGCGATCTACATCTGGAAGGCGCATACTGATCCACATGCGAGCAACCATCACAGGCGCCGGTGAAATGAATTCAGTACGTAAGGCTCTGGCTAGCCGTGAAGATCGTCAGGCCGACACCGTCAAGATCCAACGACAGAACAAGAGTGGCCGCTGGGGCAAGGCTTACGACGCACGACGCTTCGGTTCCGAAACTGACGAGCAGGTTGTGGCCAGGCTTACCAGTCTCAACGAGGGTGTTTCGTTCAGGCTGGTCGGTTGAGGAACTTAGCGGGTAGGCCCGGCTTCGGCCGGGTCTTTCTTGTGTTTCGGAAGGTTGCGACGTGTGGTACGATGACAGTAACAGACCAGTGCATCACGAGAGGGAAGTGTTATGACTGGCACGCAATGGCCTTGCACGGCCGAGGAAATCATAGAGGAACGGGACGCCAAGAGTCAGTCTTGGAAGCAGGTGGCTGTTGCTCTTAACCTGGGCGAAGGCAAGAAGAACCGTGGGCGCTACGCCCAGCACGCCTACGAGGAGTTGACGGGTCTCTCACGACACGACAGCAGGCCGTTAGGCGGGCGCATACCCAGTGCCGGCACCAACGGGGCGCACGCCACGCCTGCTCGGCGTCAGCGGGCTCTCAGGACCCAATGGGACGACGACACGGACCAGGGTGAGATTGAAGCAGCCCTGATGGGCGTGCGTGTGGAGAACGAGAAGACCGGCTCGGTGTCCTGGCGACCCGTGAAGATCACTGTCCAGCGGACTGTGTACGGCCGCAAGTACACCGAGGAGATCTCCTGCCGGTACGCCACGGAGTTCAGCTACGGACCGGAGGGCGACCAGCCGCTTCAGGTGTCGGTGGTGGAGAACTACGCAGGAGCCAGCCGTACGGTCTACGTGGCCGACGTTGTGAAGGTATCCCGATGATGAAATGTCGCTGGTGTGGTTGGGCTATCCGCACGCATCCACTGTTCACGTGGGTTCACGAGGACACTGCCCATACAAGCGGGCGGGTCAACTGCTGCAACGGACGACACCGTGCCCAACCCAGGAAGGAGCAGTGATGGTTCGGTACTATGGAGACTGCTTCCAGGTCTCAGCGCAACGCCTGATGTCACCGGGCTTTCCTGATGGTTTGCTGGTGCACGGTCTGCCCGTGAACCAGAGCGAGGAGCACGCAGGAAAGCGTTACTGGCACGCCTGGATTGAAGTGAACGGCACGGTTTACGACTTCAGTCGGGGCAAGCGGCTGCGTATCGCAAAGGCGGAGTACTACCACCTAGCCCAGTTGACCGAGAAGCACGTGTACCGGTACGACCGTGAGACCGCCCGTTCCATTCTCCTGCGTACCGAGAACTACGGACCGTGGGTGCCAGGTTGGCGTCGGCTTGAGGAGATCAAGTTCCCCAAGGCGGAAGTGTGATGGCGCTCAACCGTGCCCAGGAGAAGGCCATACGCACGGCTACGTTGCCGCTGGTGCAGGACCTAGTCACTGCGCTGATTGGTGCTGGCATGACACGTGAGAAGGCCCTGAAGACGATCCGTTGGGCTAGCTACCGCCTGGTGGCTGGAGACACTACAGACCAGGAGAAGCAGTTATGACGGTCACAGACGAGCGTTTGCTAAGGTCCATCACGATCGTGTACCCTGACGGAACAGTCGCTCACGAAAGGGCACCCACATGACCACCGACACAGGCCAACTGGACAAGCTGATCAAGCGGGTCCAGCATCTGATCGCCAAGGCGGACAGCACCCAAGACCAGTTTCCCGAGGAAGCTGCCAGCTTCCGGGAAAAGGCCGAAGCCTTGATGTTCCAGTACCGCATTGAGGAGTCAATGCTGGCAGCGGCTGCACCTGTGGGCACGGGTCTGATGCCGGTCTGGGCGGTGTGGAACATCTGTCCGCTGGTGAATGAGTTCCGAGATCAATATCAGCAGATGGCCAGCAGCATCGTCCAGCACGTGGGCGCCCAGGCGGTGTACACCATGGCCAACGTGGATGATGTCACGTGGCGTGTGATGCGGGTGGTGGGCTACGAGAGCGACCTGCGGTACGGGGAAATGCTCTACACCAGTGCCCGGCTCGCCTTTGGTGAGCACCTGGAGCCCAGCTACAACTCCAATGAGAGCGACCAGGCCAACGCCTACCGCATGCGCCACGCAGGCATGGAAGGCTGGAGGATCGCCTACGTGCTGTGGGGCAAGAAGTTGGAGCTGATCAACACTCCGGCAGGTGTCGGCCGCAATGCCGGCAAGGCACGGCGCCTGTACAAGGCCGAGGCGATCGCCCGTGGTGAAGATCCCGAGATGTTAATGGGTCAGGGCATGAACGTGAAGACGTGGCGCAGCAGCTACGCCGACGGCTTCGTGCAGGAGATCTACATGCGGTTGCTGCGCATGCGCTACGACAAGGGCGAGGAATCTCAGACCCTCATCTTAGCTGGCCGTAGTGAAGCTGTGCGTGAAGCCTTCTACACAGAGTATCCGCAGTTCCGCCCCCAGCCCCGAGCCGGTAGCCTGACTACTGGGCGTGACAGTTGCCCTCGCTGTGCCAGGGCGAAGAGCGGCTACTGCCGAGACCACGCCTACCTGAAGCCCAGCTACGCCCAGGGCGGCGAGAAGAAGATCAACCATCGTGCGTTCAACAGGGGCAGCGATGCCGCCACTACGGTGGACCTGGGCACCAAAAGGCGCCTGACCTAGCGGCTGTAGTTCTACAGGGTCCGGGCGGAGATGCCTACGTCCGGGCCTTGTAATGACTACAACAGCAGGAGCAGATCATGGATGAGGACGAGTGCCCGGATTGCGGACAGGTGCACCCACCACGGCCACCTACTTACAACGTGCCAGCGATACCGCTGTCTTGCGTCAATACTCAGCTTGCGTTGATCACTGGCTGGACGTTGGTGTGGCGGGAGTACCTGCACACTGGATGGCAGCTTGAAGTTATCCGTGTCACAAAGGAAGAGCTGCTAAGCCCCTGAGATGGATGGTGCCCAGGTATACCGCAATGCTGCCCATCTCGCCCGCTCAGGCGGCACACCGAGAGACTGAAAGGCACTCACATGTCCGACACGGCCACTACTGGACAGATAGCTTTGTTGCTACGCCAGCATCAGGAGGATCACCCGGAAGTCGGTAGCTTCTTCAAGGCCATCCATATGTTCATAGACCGCACCGTGGTTGAGTTCTTCGGGAAGGACGTGGGCAGCATGCCGTTCCCCGTGGTCTCGTTTGAACCCATACCGGGTGAGCGCCGAGGTGAGTATCGCCCGGCGGACGGCTACTTCCTACCGCACAAGATCACAGTGGATCCGTTCAAGATGGACACCGGTCTGGACGCTGCTGAGATTCTGGCTCACGAACTTGTCCACCTGTGGATGCAGTGGTTGGGCTACCCGATGGTGGATAACGTCCACACCGATGCCTTCCACGAGAAGATGGCTGACTACGGCATCATGAGCAAGGGTGATACCGGTGACCACGTTGGCCTAATCGGTGAAGTGTGGGTGGACTGGCTGGAGCACAACGAAGATTTGCAGCTGGCCAGTTACGCCATGGGCGATGTACCCAACCCCAATCCTATGCATGTGTACCGCTGTCCTCGTTGTCACTTGTCTGTCCTGACCCACTCCAAGTCTGCTAAGATGACTTGCGAGAACACGGACGACTGCTTTGACGAGATGGAGAAGGTGGGATGAACAAGCGCAAGCGCCAGACCTGGACCCCTGAAGAGGACGAGACCTTGAAAGGCATGTGGCCCACTGAAGAGACCGACTTGATCGCCATGCACCTGGAGCGCACGCAGGGTTCAGTGTCTGGACGGGCGCACGCTCTGGGGCTGCGCCGGACACCCGTGGCATGAAGAACGCATACTCCATCCACCTGGCAGAGCACCCGGGGCGCATCTGTATAGCGGATCTATCGGAGCCCCCTCTACTTGACCCTACCGCCTGGTGGATCCATAGGATTAACGTGCCGACACAAGTTAGAGGCAGGGGCTACGGCACCACGCTTCTAGGTCTCATCATATTTGACGCCGATGCAGAAGGTGTTGAACTGGCCCTGACACCTCTGGCCACCGGTGGACTGACAAAGATGCAGCTACGAGACTGGTACCTGCGACACGGCTTCGTGTGGGTCAAGGAACCGGACATGCACCTGCGGAGGCAGCCGTCGTGACCGGGTACTGCGAGCGGGAAGACAACCGAATCATCGTCAACTGGGATGGGGACTTTCGTGCCGGATTGAAGGTGATCAAGTCGGTGCCGGGTAGACGCTGGCTGAAGGACAGGCCTGGACGACCGTGGTCGGTACCGTTGGACATGACGGTATGTCGGCTGCTGCGCAAAGGTTTCGGTGAGGGCAGAGAGGCCCTTCAGATCGGCCCAGAGTTGCGAAGCTGGGCATATGAGGCTGCGCAAGCCGAGACACGCCTGGGCAGCATCTCAGCGGGAACCAGCGGGGTATTAGAGCATCTGCCGTACCTGCTGCCCACGTTGTATCGGGCGCTGTACCTGGGTCCCCTGGGAAAGCAGTACACCGACAACGGTGGAACTTCGCAGGAGTTGGATGTAGCGGCTTCGGTGTTCAGCACGATGTGCGGTGCAGGCGTGGACTACTGGGACGGCACCTGGGGCAGCTACCAAACGGCTGACGTTCGCTTCATGGCAGACAGTGCGGCACCCGGCAACTTCAACCACCAGGGCCTAGGCAAGACGCCTGAGACCATCGCCGAAGTGTGGGAGAGCCAGCGGCACGTCGGCAATCACTTGGTGATATGCCCCAAGGGTGCCGTGGAAACGGTGTGGGGACCGGAGCTGGAGCGTTGGCAGGCCGATGCAGCACTGGACAACGAGGTGGAAATCTACCTGCCCACTGGAACCCGGGTGCAGCGACAGAAGATCTTGGATCAGTTCCAGGTCAGCACGGCGCCTGTTAAGTGGGTGGTGGTCAACCCCGAGATGATCCGTTACGAGAAGGACCCCATCAACGAGGGAAAGGTCGCCTACAGGGCCAAGCCGAAAGAGTGGTACAAGGCGTGCGATTGCGCTCGGCTGGTTGATCCGCACTGGCACTACACCACTCGCTTCCCTGCGTTGGGTGACACCCGTTGGCGTACCGTTGTGAACGATGAGGTGCACAAGGGTAACATCCGCAACCAGCGCAGCCTTACCGCCAAGAGTGTCTACGATCTGCACCGAGAGAAGCCCATAGCACTAAGCGGTACGCCGATGAAGAAGAAGGGTGCTGACATTTGGGGGATACTCCACTATCTTCGTCCAGATGTATTCACTAGCTTCTGGAACTTTGTTGATATGTTCTTTGAGGTTAACGACAACGGCTTCGGGAAAGTGATCGGTGGCTTGCGTGAGGATCGTCAGGACGAGTTCTTTCAATACCTGATGCCCTATGCGCTACGCAGGACCAAGGCGGAGTGTGCACCTTGGTTGCCGGCGAAGCAGCACGTGGACGTGTGGGTGGAACTGGTCGGGTTGCAGTGGGCGCAATACGTCTCAATGCTTGAAGAGAGTTGCGCCGTTGTGGGCAAAGGTACGATCAGCGCTAGCAGTGTGCTGGCACAGTACACACGGCTTCAGCAGTTCGCAGGCAGTCTATGCGATCTGGATGGTGATGCCGTGATGCCTACGTTGAAGTCTGCCAAGCTGGATGCCCTTTGGGAGCGCCTGGAAGAGGCCGGTATTCTGGATGGCAGCAGCGAAGACAGTACTGCCATCTTCAGCCAGAGCAAGCGCATGGTTGACCTTGTCGCTCGCACGTTGACCGCTAAGGGTGTGAGCGTGGGCATCATCAGTGGTGACAACATGAAGGACCGCCCTGCCCTAGTTGGGGACTTCCAAGCCGGCAAAGTGAAGGTGTTGTGCGTGGTGACCACGGCGGGCGGTGTGGCTCTCACGCTGGACCGTAGCGACACAGCCCACTTCCTGGATGAGACGTGGGCACCCGACGACCAGGAGCAGGCTGAAGACAGGTTCCATCGTGTTAGCCGCATGCACCAGGTGACCATCTACCACTATCGGGCCAAAGACACGATTGACGAAGAGAAGATGGTTGAATCCGACGACAAGAGGACTGCCCAGCAGCACATCTTGGACAGCAGGAGGAAGATCCTTGCGAGCAGAACGTAACCTTGAACCCACGGTTTTCTACAACGTTGGCATGACCGATGAGGAAATGACTGAGATCATTTTGCTCATTGATGACGAAGCAGTGGATGAAGAATTGCTGAATGGCATCCGGAAGAAGTTGTACCTAAAGCGGAAGCAGTTGCGGCAACGCACCAACCGGGCGCAGGTGGCTGTCTGATGGACTGGTGGAAAGAGCCAAAGGTCAAGGCAGTCATCAAGGAAATTGTGGATACGGTCCACGGTGATACCTACGACACCGCCTATGTAGTGGGCGCCCTCATGCAATGCGACCTGATTATCAGCGAAGATCCGGGCAACTTGCGGGAACAAATAGTTGACGACATCAAGCGTGAGTTTGACCCAGACAACGAAGAATATGGCTCGGTAGTCAATGATATAATTCACCTTGTGGAATACGGTGAACTCCCTGGTTAGAGACTTGTTTGGTGTTTGGTTCATATCGTGCTAACTTGACATTAGTTAGTACCAATTCAGACTAAGGAGACAACCAATGGCAGACGAAGAGACCGAGGTCGTGCTCGGCGCCAAGAGCCAGACGTGGAAGCACGAGGGCCAGCTGGAGTGGATGGCCGAGAACTTCGGCTACGACTACGACGAGATGTCGCCTCTGGACATCGTCACGGCTTTCGCTCTGCACCGTGTGCCGTGGCGTCGGAGTCAGGAGTACGAGGATCTGGTGGAGTCGCACCGCAACGAGGTCGCCGAAGCTCGTGAGGAGCGACGTGCCGCTCGTGAAGCTGTCAAGGCAGAGAAGGATGCTGAGGCTGCCAAGGCCGAGAAGGCGAAGCCTGCCGCCAAGAAGCGTGGCAGCAAGGCCGCTCCGGCTGCCGCCAAGAAGGCGACAGGCGCCAAGAAGACAGCTGCCCGCACCACCCGTGGCACGGCCAAGGCCAAGCCGGCAGCCGGGCGAGCACGTCGCAAGTCGGCTGCTGACGAGGACGAGTTCTAGACACAGATCCGTTGGGGTAGCCTCACTCACTATCCCAACTAAAATAAAGGGACACTCACTATCCCGACTAAAAGAAAGGGACTTGGACACTGCGCCGCCTTTGTCCGGGTCCCTTTCTCTATTTGTCGGACGAGTCATTTAGTAGTAAGTTGGTATCGTCCAACGTTGGACATGGCAAACTTTCGGAGGGATCGGGGTGGTGGACGGTCATCCCGGTCTCCTCCGATTTATCTAGCATCACAGAAAGAGCAAGCATGCCAGAAACTCAGGTCTTGATTCGGGGTACAGAACTCAGGACATTCAAGCGCTGTCGCATGAAGTGGCACTGGAACTATCGCAAGCGCCTACAGCGCAAGCGCAAGAAGGGTGCCCTCACCTTCGGAACCATCTGGCACATCGCTATGGAGCGGTACTATCCGCCCGGACGCAAACGTGGGATCCACCCGGCACACACCTTTGAGAAGGTGTACGTGGACAACATCCAAGAGTTTGATCAGTGGGATGAAGAGGGCAATAAGATTGACGCCTTGGAACTGGGCATCGCAATGGCCAAGGGGTATGTGGAGCGCTGGGGCGCCGACGACAGCATTGAGATAGTGCATCCTGAGGAATCCTTTGAGATTGACATATACGATAAGCACGGTCGTTACTTGTGCACCTTTGTGGGGAAGTTTGACGGATTGGCTTTTAGTCACAAGACCGGCCGGTACTTCATCTTTGAGCACAAGACCATAAAGGGTCTCAAGGAAGTCAAACTCATTTCTGACTACGGAGAACAGGGCCTGGGCTACTTCTTCGCTGCGAACATCTGGCTGAGGCATCTTGGCATCCTGCGTGAAGAGCAGTTCGTGGATGGCATCATGTTCAACTTTGCTCGCAAGGGGTTGGCAGACGATCGGCCCGAGAACGAGCGTGGGCTCAAGCTCAACAAGCCCAGTAAGGACGCTCTGTTGGACCGCTGCGGCGAGCTGGGGCTGATCACCCCCAAGCGCACCGTGGAAATGATGACCGAGGCCCTGCGGGCACACGGAGATAACCCTGCCCTGCTGGGGGTGCCCAGTAAGAACCAGCCGGCTCCGCTGTTCACCCGGCAGGAGATCCCGCTGGGTGAGCGTGAAGTGTTGGCCTGGGAAAACCGTATGCGCCGTACCGCTACCGACATCAAGCACACCGACGCTCGCCGCCTTGCCATCTACAAGAACCCAACCAGAGACTGCGACTGGGACTGCGACTACCTGGCAGCGTGCGAAGTGCACGAGATGGGCGGCGATTGGCAAGGTGTGTTAGATGCAGAGTACAAGAGTTGGTCACCATACTCAGATCACGAGCTGGACCAGGAGCTGAAGGCTTGAGCGAACACCACACAGAAGCATGCGCACACTTTGGTGAGAATTGTCCCGAGGAGTGCGACTGTCAATGTCATGAATACTTGAAGCGACCCGTCCAGGAAGAGGAGCGTGATGTGGTTGTAGCACTGCGCTTCAAGACCTTCTCAAGTCCCGTGCACATGCAACAGCTGTTTGAGCGCATCCGAAGGTACTTGGCGGTTGAACTACAACATGAGGTTGAGTTAGCCGGTTACGCATACTCTGAAGGTGACACCGAAGTAGTTAGTGCTTTGGGTCCAAGAGATGCAGAAGTGAGGTTGAATCCAAGTGCCTAGCGGCTCTCGCCCAGAGGGTATCTACCGGCTTGGTGATCAAGATGCCCTGCGTACCATCAACTTGCTGTTGTACAGCCATCCGGGTGTCGGGAAGACGCCTTTCTGGGGTACCGGCAACAAGGTCCTTCTGATGGATAGCGATCACGGTGTGGAGAGTGCTGAGGCACGTGGTAGTCGCATTGATGTTGTGTCCGTGCCCGGCTTCAAAGAGCTTTCGGACGTGTACCAGTATCTGCGATACGGCACCCACTCCTACGCCTGGGTAGTATGGGACGGCGGCACACTGTTTATGGACCGTGTTCTAGTTGACGAGATAGTCAAGGACGCAGCCGCTCAAAACCCGAAGCAGTCTGAGGACGTCGCCAGCCAGAGGGAGTACCTAGTCCTCCAGAATCGCATGGGCGAGTACGTTCGCAGGTTTGTGGATTTGCCCATCAATTTCGGTCTATCGGCCCATGTGATGACTGCTGAAGACCCGGACGGAAATCTCATCTATCAACCGTTCTTACCGGGCGGCAGGGGTGATTTCAGCAATAAGATCAGTGGCTACATGAACGTTGTGGGCTATTTGGGTATTCAACCCGACGGCACACGGCGTATGATCACGGAACGATCGGGCCACTACTTCGCAAGGGATAGGTTCCATGCCCTGCGTACGAACACCACCAAGGGCAGCAAGGGTTATGTCAAGAGTCCAACAGTTCCCAAGGTTGAACAACTGATCGCAACAGCAAGGAGCAAACGCAATGACCAAGGTCAAGGTACGAGCAGGCAAAGGCGCCGTAACCCAAGCACAGGAAGGCGGTGATTATGGTGATCCTCCGCCCGTCGGCCTGTACCACCTGGAGCTGAAGGGTCTGGATCAGAAGACCGCCAAGGGCGCCAACGGTGGCAAGTACCTCTCCTGCCGTTGGCAGCCAATCGCTGCTGGTCGTGAGGGTGAGCCCCTGGACAAGAAGCTCGGCAGCGTGTGGGATGTGGTGTCGTTCAGCGAGGACAGCGAGTGGGCACGTGCCCGCTTTGCCCTGGCTCTCGGTGCACAGCCCAATCGTGCCGGCAACGTTGACCTGGATGTGGAGCTGGACGCCACCAAGCCGGGTAGCCCCATTGGCACCGTCGTGCTCGGTCGTGTGAAGGCCGACAAGGATCTGGAGGGCAACTACAAGCCAGCCATCGGGTGGATCGGCCCACTGAACGCTCCCACCGAAGACAGCGAAGAGTTCGCTGATGACGAGGAGGAAGTGGGAGAAGAGGTGGACGAGGAAGAGGCCACTGAGGATTTCGGTGAGGAGGACGAGCTTCTCACGGAAGATATTCTTGCCGACTACAACAACAAGGAACTCGCTGCTCTCCTGACAGAGTTTGACCTGGACAAGGCAGCCCTCACGGTCAAGGTCAAGGGCAAGGTCAACGTTGACAAGACCCGGACCAAGATGATCGCCGCCATCCTGGAAGCTCAGGGCGCCGACGAGGAGGATGACGACGAGGATCCTTTCTAGGCCCGCATAGGTCGTGGGGTACCAGGGGCGAACCCCTCCGTCTCTGGTGCCCCACTCTTTTCAGAAGGGCGAAGCAGTGCCTACAGATGAACTAGTAGAAGAAGACAGATTTGAAACAAACCAGACGACCGTCGCTGCCTTCTTCGTGTACTCGGGCCTGCGCCTGGTTGGCTTGCAATGGGAGTACGGCGTCTGCACCTTCTTCTTCGCAAACACCAAGCCTCTCCAGAATCTATTCTCCCAGTATATCCAGGGTGAAGCTCGTGTTGAGCCGCAGGGCTTCAACAATGCAACCGTGCAGGTCAAGAAACGCATGTTCAAGGCCCGTGATGAGGCTGACCAGGAGGATAAATGACTAAGCCGATTGCCGTACTCGGATGCGGTCCCGCCGGTTTGCTGGCAGCCTGGGCGGCATACACCCGTGGGCACGAGGTACACGTGTTCAGCATCAAGGTCAAGTCGCCCATAGGTGGCGCTCAGTACCTGCACAGAGCGATCTCAGGGTTGACACACCTGGCCCCCGACTCAACCATCACGCATGTAGTCCATGGCGACGCAGGTGGCTATCAGGCAAAGGCGTACGGTACGGGTGCGCAACCTGCGTTTGTCTCTTTTGATCACGTGGCTGACGATATGCCTCAACCGGCTTGGAATCTACGTGCTGTATACGATCAGCTGTGGGATTTCTTTGGTGATCAGATCTACAACGAGCCAGTGGATGGTACCTGGGTAGAAGCCAACAGGCGTAAGTTCAAGATGATTGTCAGCAGCGTACCTAAGAGGGCGCTCTGCCGGACATTGGATCCCTCAATCCGGATGCAGGGTGTACCCACGCAAGTGACGCATCAGTTCAGCACCCAACAGATTCAGATCCTAAACCGCTGTCTTCCAGGCGGACCAGAGGGTCCTGATAACACTCTTTATTACGACGGCAGCGACGCTGTCTCGTGGTACCGGGCCAGCAAGATATTCGGGACTGGTTCCACTGAGTGGGGTAGTGCCGTGCAACTCCCATTCCCAAGTCAAGATGTCGTGAAGGTATGGAAGCCCGTAGCCACGAACTGCGACTGCGACAAGCGCATCCGCAACCTGATGTGCGTGGGACGCTTTGGTAAGTGGCAGAAGGGCGAACTGACGCATCACGCCTACGAGAATGTAATGGAGCGCCTGGCATGATCTGCACAGAATGCAACAAGGAAGTTCGCCCGATCGTAGCGGTGGACATTGATGGTACAACTGCGGATTACTACCGCCATTTTTTCACGTTTGCTGGGGGATGGTTAGGCGTAGTTGATCTAGGCGCTGGTCTGAGCACAGTGGAAAATTGGGTTCATAACTATCACGGGGATATCAGCATTGCCGAGTTCATGGGGCTGGACAAGCGCACCTATCGTCAGATTAAGCTAGCGTACCGACAAGGTGGCATGAAGAGATCTATGCCGTTGATGCCTTTCGCAAAGGAACTTTTCCTTCTCCTGCGTGAACTGGATACCGAGATCTGGGTTACCACCACCAGGCCCTATCTCCAGCTGGGAAACGTGGATGATGATACTCGTGAGTGGTTGCAACGCAACGAACTTCCCTACGACTACATCGTCTATGACGATCACAAGTATCAGCGTTTGTCGGAACAGGTAGACCCGGCTAGGGTCGTAGCCGTGCTGGAAGACCAGCATGACGACTGGATGGATGCAGCCCTTTGCAACCTCAAGCCCGTAATGGTCAGGACCAGGTACAACTACTTGGATCAGGGCATGCGGGCCATTGGTATGACCAATATGACAGATGGTCTGGAAGAGGCTAAGACCATGCTCATCAAACGTGTTGACGCTTGGAGGAGAGATAATGGCAATGCATCAGATTGACCCAGCACGGCGGGACAACCTGTACACGGCCGTGCAGTTCCTGGTAGAGACGTTCGGAATTGAGTACAACGAGGACAACTGCGAGCACTTACTCACCTTTATGGAAGCGCTTGCAACTTATCACCAGCGTACGCAGGAGTACGGTGATCTGTGGAAGGAGGCTGGTGCCGTACATGCCTTCTACGACGGGATGCGCAAGGCACGCAGGGTGAGCAAGGTGTGGACGCTGGGCAGCACCCAGGAGGAAGCAGACAAGTTCCTCACTGAGCAAGCCGGCAAGCTGGATGACGCCTTTGACACGGTGAACTACATGTTGTTCGGCATACGCAACGCACGGTCGTTCCGTTTTGTGGAGGTGTTTGACGACAGTGGCGATTCATTCTTCGGAGAGCCAGGCTCTTAAGAGTTCCACCACTGAGGCAGAAGCACGACGCCTAAGGATCCTCAGCCGAGCCGGCTTGAAGGCGGTGGTCTGGGAGGAGGGCGAGAGCCTCAAGTCCGCTGGGGACATGGTGTTCTGTTCGCTTCATCATCACACGACATTTTCGTATCTGGACGGCTTCGGTACGCCTGCCCAGCACAGTCTCAGGGCTGCTGAGATGGGTATGTACGCTCTCGCAGTGACGGATCACGGCAACGTGACTGCGCATGTCCAGCACGAGCAAGCCTGCGATAAGCACGGTGTGAAGCCGCTGTTCGGCTGCGAGTTCTACTGTGGTGACATTGGTGAAGAGCGCACCATGAAGAAGAATCACCTGACGGTGCTGGCTGAGAACCAGACCGGTTACGCCAATCTGCTTCGGTTGGTGAGTCAGGCTTGGTACAAGGGTTTCTACTATCAACCGACCATTGATGGAGCACTTCTGAAGGAGTACTGCGATGGGCTTGTTGTGCTTTCGGGTTGTCAGGGTAGTCTGTTGTCTACCTCTCTCACTGGTGGAAAGAACATTGAAGTGGGCGACGCTTCATATCCACGAGCTAAGGCTGTCGCTGCTCGTTTCAAACGACTTCTCGGAGATGCGTACTATCTTGAAGTCCAGGCGTTCCCTGAGCTTGAAAAGACGAACAACATCAATGTCGGATTGGCAAAGATGTCAAGAGAACTGGGAATTCCACTGGTTGCGTCACTGGATGCGCACTACACCACTCCGGATGAAGGCCAAATGCAGGCAATTCTTCACTCGGTGCGGTCTGGTGGTAAGAAGACTGCTGAGGAGCTAGATCAAACCTGGGGCTACGACATCCCACTGTGTCCTCTTTCCGACAAGGACATCTACAAGCGGCTGGTACGCACCGGTCTCAGCAAGGCGCAGGCCGAACAAGCCATCCGCAACAGCCGTGAGATAGCTCAGCGGTGCACGGTGCGGCTGCCTAAGGTCACCAACTTGCGCTACCCGCTGCCGCCCGGTGTACCCGACAACCTCACGTTGTTTCGCAAGCTCGTTAACGACGGCTGGAAGTACCGGGGCTTCCGCAAGCTGGATCCAGTGACAAAGGCTGAGTACATAGCTCGGGTGAAGTACGAGATGGAACTAATTGAAGAGAAGCAGTTCGTTGACTACTTTCTGGTGATGGCGGACGTCACTGTCTACGCCAAAGACAGTGGCATCCCAGTCGGCCCAGCACGAGGCTCGGCAGCAGCCTCGCTGGTTTGCTACATCCTGCGTATTACTGAAGTGAACCCAATGCACTTTCCGGTGCTGGTGTTTGAACGCTTCATGGATAAGAACAGGCACGATCCTCCTGATATTGATTTGGACTTTGATGATGAGAAGCGCTATCTGATCCGTGAGTACCTGGCCGACAAGTACGGCGGCGATAGAGTTGGCAGCATCGGTACGTTTATCAAATACAAGGGCAAGAACAGTCTCAACGACGTGCAGATGGCCCTCTATCGTGACAACTGGGCGTGCCGTAGTGACCTGGATACTGTCAAAGACCTGTTGATTGAGCGCAAGTCCGGCGACCTGCGGCCGGATGCCACCGTGGAAGACACCATTGAGATGTTTCCGCAGGTGGCTGACATATTCAAGCGTTGGCCAAACCTGCTTAAGGCGCAACGTCTTGAGGGTAACGTCCGTGGTATGTCGGTGCATGCGGCCGGCTTGGTGGTGGCCAACGCACCCCTGACCGACTTCTGTGCTATCTACTCTAAGACAGATAGCAAGGGCGGCATCAAGTTGGACCCGGAAACGGGCGAGCCGTTGCAAGTGATCTCGCTAGACAAGTACGACGTGGAATACCTGGGCGCCTTGAAGCTGGATCTACTGGGGCTGAAGACCATGGCCATGATTCGTATATGTCTTGAGCAAATCGGCATGACACTGGAGGAGCTATACAATCTGCCTCTTGACGACAAGGAGACACTACTGGGTTTCCGGGAGCAGGATGTGACAGGCATATTCCAGTTTGACGGTCGTGCCACACGACAGGTCAACAGCGGTGTGAAGCCTGACAACTTCATGGAAGTGGCAGACATTAATGCGCTTAGCCGCCCTGGTCCACTACACTCTGGTGCAACTGGTGACTACATTGACGTGAAGTTTGACCGCAAACCAGCGGTGCGCTTCAACGATATTGTGGACGGCATCACCAAGCACACCCAGTACCAGATCGTTTACCAGGAGCAGATACTCCAGATATGCCGGGAGCTGGGTGAGTTCTCGTACCTAGAAGCCGGTCGTGTACGACGCATCATCTCAAAGAAGCGTGGCGAGCAGGAGTTCAACAAGCTTCAGCACAAGTTTGTGGAGGGTGCTGCTACTCATGGAATGGAAGAAGCTGACGCCATCAAGGTGTGGTCTTTGATGGCAACGGCGGGCGCCTATGCATTCTGCTTGACCGGAGACGCAGTGGTTCAGACAGGCGGCAGAGGCTCCAGTGGTGGAGCTACATACACCATGAAACAGCTATGGGAGGCATACAACCATCCGGACAAGCGCAATTCACTTAGACAGAAGCTTCGTTATGGACAACGTGGCAAACGAATCACTCTGCAACAAATGGATGGGGACGGCCGTGTTAGACCTCGCCAGTTCCTATCTATAGACAGGTCACCAATTACCCAGCCGATTTATATGGTGACTCTTGAAAATGGTATGTCCTTTAAGGGTACCGGAGTTCATCGTGTTCTTACGACGCACGGATACACCGAGATCTTTGAACTGGGGGTTGGAGACGATATCATATGTGAAGACACCGAATACCAATACAAGCAACCCAGCAAGGTTCGTACCGAGCCCCGAAAATCAACCTATGATAACTCTAAAAAAGGTTTTGAAAAAGGCTCTGGGAATCCTTCATGGATAGACGGTCGCACCGGGGCAATTAGAGAAGCAGAGCAAATAGTTCTTGATCGTTCAGGTAACAAATGTGAGAGTTGCGGTGCCGTCGGTAGTGGTGGCAAGCACGACCTAGAATTCGCTCACGTAGTTGGCTTGACGGATCTTGGCGGAGACTATCTCAAGTATCACACTCCTGACAATATCCTAAGGCTGTGTAACTCCTGTCATAAGAAGTTTGACTATTCCAAGGGTGAAAGACTTGGTCGTGACTCGGTGGGCAAACCAACTGTTTCCTCCGGGGTTGTTTCCATAGTTTCTATGGATGAAATGGAATATGTCTACATGATAGAGATGAATGACAACAACCACAACTACATAGCCAATGGAGTTGTGATGAAAAATAACGCTGCGCACTGCGTCAGTTATGGATTACTCGCCTACTGGACCATGTGGTTGAAGCGGCACTACCCTCGTGAGTTTTTCATAGCTTGCTTACGCAAGTTTGACGATAAGCAGCTGTCGCTACTGCGTGATGCGCTGTCACACGACATACCGCATAGCTCCATAGGGCTGGACAGTGAGATCACGTGGTCGGTGGGTGGCAGGGGCATTCAGGCTGGCTGGTTGCAGGTGCCCGGCATAGGCGAGGTGAAGGCCCGTGCCATTACCGACTTCCTGCGTGATGCAGACAACGGCACCACTTGGAAGCACTTGTCTCGCATTAGTGGCATAGGTCCTAAAACCGTGACCACCATCACAGACTTCGCAGAGGAAGAGGATCCGTTTGGGGTGCATCGTCTCAAGAAGAAGTTGCACGTCATCCGTACAGTTCTCAACAGTGGTGTTGACATGATTGACGAGGACGGGCGTTTCCGGTCACCGGGGCAGACGTACCGACTGCCGGCACCCACGGCCACTTCGGAAGATATCCCTTACGATAAGACCGAGACAGACTTTGAGTGTGTGTGGCTGGGTGTGATCAAGTACCGCAACCTCAAAGATCTGTTTGAGGTACACCACTCCAAGACCGGTGAAGTCCTTGACCCTAACGACGTCAAGCGTCCAGACCTTAATGAGTGGGTCACCATGGAAGGCGAGGACGAAACCGGTACGGTCCACATCTCAGTTAATCGCTTTGTTTACAACACCTGGAGGGATGACGTATGGAGCATTGATATAGAGAACGATGCTGTGTTGATCAAAGGCAAGAAGTGGCACGGCATATCAAGACGTATGCTGTCCGTTAACTATCTCTGGGTGCTTGAAGACTAAACGTGGAGGAACAATGGCAAAGTTAGACGTTAGAGAGGCTTTGATGATGAAAGAGTCTCAGGAGGAATTTCCTGAAAGCGAAGAGGACAACAAGCCCTTGTTCATTGTTATTTCGCAACTGATTGAGGCACTGGAAAGTCTGGACAAGAGCATGCACGTCTTGGCTGGGCACTTGATTCATGTGAGTAGCCGGGAAGACCACGAGCCTCGTGCAGGTGGCATTCCAGAGATCAACAGTGGCGGAAGTAGTCCTGTGGTCAGTACGTTGGCGGGTGCCACTGTGCATGTGCTTCAGATGGAACAGCGCATGGCCATGATGATTGAAGACTTGGAGGTGTGATGAGTAGCAACGAGTACGACGTCGCAGAGAGCGGTGCCATTATCGGGGCACTGATCCGAAACGGTGTGTTGCCGGCTGACGGTCCCCCAGTGACCGAACAGCATCACGCCATCCTACGTGATATCGGAGCGGCCTTTGTAGACGATGTTATCGTCTTCCAGGGTGCTACCCAGTGGGCCGACAACGAAGTGATCGAGCCGCCCATTGATAACAAGTACATCGTGATGAAGCGGGATGCCTTGGATGTGTGGATGGGACAATTCAGGGATATGGCACGACAGGTTCTGCAGGGTCGCTTCGTAGACACAAGCTCTTTGCCACCCGTCACGGACCTGGGGCTGCCGGACGCTGTCGTCATCAGACGCCAGGATCTGTTCTCGCCGCCTGCGTTGGATGCGTACGCCAACAGCATTCTCATTGCTGTGGAGGCTCTGAAGGCCGACTCAGCCGGCTACAGCAGCAACCTGGTGTTGCGGTTGCAGGCGCTGGCTCGTTACTTCCATGCGCAGGCAGTGGCAGCATGGGACACTGACAGAAAGATGCCGGATTAGATGATGTACAAAGACCGCTTTGAACAGCTGGTGCGCAACGCCAAGCATGCACGCAGCAGGGGCGGCTACGAGATCAACTCGCAGCTGCAAATGTCCGGCACGGTTGACGAAGTCAGCATCCTGCTAATGTCTCGTGAGGACCAGGCATTGTTCTGCGAACTTGCTCTTGCGGCAGGTACGCCTGAGTGGTATCAGGACGACGCTCAGGTGTTCATGAGGGTGCTGGATTACGGTACCGACAGGCAGCGTTTGGAGTACGCCTATCACGCTAGATTCCAGTTCTATCGCATGGATAGTGGTGCATGGCGCATTCAGACACAGACGCTGTACACCGTCAATCCAGTGATGCATCACGAGGAGCCAATGTTCAGTTTCATACCAACTGGCGGAGTGGCACATGTCTCTTGGAAGGTCCAGGATTTGGACGGCTTTTTGCAGACATCACCTGCTGGATTGGATGTATTGGGTCGCTACCAGACGCAGCACGGTGCGAGTTTGTACATAGGAAACAAAGGAACTGGACAGCCGTTGTTCCATCCCAGGGCTCCGAAAGTCACTTAGCACGTCTTCGTTAGCCAACGCAAATTCAACAGCGGTACCATGTGTGGGTACCAACTACAGGAGGTCGTCAAGTTGAAGAATCTACTGGTGGTGGGCGCTCGCCCGGACAGCATCGGAGCGCATGTGGCAGCCTGGGCGCAGATGCTGGGCAGTCACAATAAGATCATGACAGCTGGTGAAACCGCCCATGAGGACGTTGAGTTCACGGCGGACTCATTGGAGCAGAGCATTGCCTGGGCTGACGAATTGTTCCACGATTACGAGCCCATGCACGACGTGGTGTGCACCGTGGGTGTAAACCACGAAGGCACCTTGAGCGACCCGTACACCTTGGGTTTGATGGAGGAGGATTTCTGTATCAACGTGCTGGGGCCTATGGCTGTGTTGCAAGCGTGGTTGAACTACTGGCGCAGCCATGAGCACGCCAACGTTGGTCAACTCAACTTCGTGGTAATCAGCAGCAACAGTGCTGGTGTGGTGCGATCCACGGGCCTGCCCTACAACGCCAGCAAGGCAGCTTTGAGCATGGCCGTCAAGTGTGCTGCCCGGCACACGGCAGCCAACTTTGATCTCCTCAGCATCTACGCCTATGAGCCGGGATGGGTGGACAATACCCCCATGTCTAATGATGTTGCCCATCGCATTCCCAAGGGCGTGCCCTTCACCCGGACGCCGGGCGGGCGCACCATCACTCCAGAGGATCTGGCCAGCATCATCGTTCATAACCTGCGTCTGAATACCGGCATGTTGAACGGTACGACGTTGCGCATAGACGGAGGAGAGAGCTGATGGCAGCCGCACCACGCAAGCGCCCCAGCAATCGCAACAGACGCAAGGTTCCGCCTCAGGAATTGGACCTTCCTAAGTACAACCGGGGACCAGGTGTGCCCGAACAGTACAACGACGGGTCTACCGGCATGCACCTACCCAACGATGTGCCGCTGTACGTGCGTGCCTTCCGGTTGCTGGGAGAGTTCAATGACGCCACCGATGGACATGTGGTGGGCTCTCTTGAGGGCTGGACCGTACAGCTGGACGCTTGGACCTTCGGAGTCAAGGTGTTCTTGCGCATTGGTATGGACGGCACCTTGAAGCTGTTCATAGAGGATCATGATGGGCGCCAGAAACTGGTGGAGTGGGAGAAATGAGACGACGTCTACTCCTAGTGCTTGAACGGTTCCTGGACTGGTTTCGGTGCCTTCGGCTGGATTCCGAGAGAGGCAGGATCTGCCAAAGGTACCGCTGGCATGGTGGGGCTCACCGCTATGATGGATGAATTCAAGGCGCATCATCCAATTGGACCGGTTTCTCGTCCGCCTGGCTCCGTGTCAAAAGCGCCATGTCAAGAATGTGGTTCACTGTTATCAATAATGGACATGCACCGCTTGGAGGATGCAGAAGGCAACGGCATCAAGTTGTGTTCGTACTGTTGCCCCAACTGCTTTGGCGGCAAAAGCAAGGGACCTCGTGTCGGCACGGTGTGAGACCTGCGTACAGCGCTCGGCAGTGTTCATAGTCACGTCTGCTGGACTTAGCAACCATGTGCGTGTGATTTCTCTCACGTGCAGGCGCTGTCTAGCCGCCTATGTGGAACAAGAAGTCAAGGCGCTGATGCGTGTCAGTGTCACTCTATGGGAGGAGAAGAAGTGACAGACAAGCCAGAATACGTCTACGTTGCCTCGTCTTGGCGTAATCCAATACAGGTTGCCGTTTGTGCAGCTCTACGCTCATCTCACATTGAGCATTACGACTTCAAGAATCCAGTTCCTGGAGAGCATGGGTTTCACTGGTCAGAAGTTATGCCGTCGTACAGGCGTGGTGGTTTGGATCCCAGAGGAAACGAACAGTTAGCAGACATTGACGAGTATGTGGCAGCTCTTGACCACCCAATATCTGAGCATGGCTTTCAAAGAGACTGGGACGCCATGAAGCGCTCTGATGTTTGTGTTCTTGTTCTCCCATGTGGTCGTTCTGCCCACTTGGAACTTGGATGGTTCGTTGGTGTTGGCAAACGCACTGCTATTCTTCTTGACGGTCCCAAAGTTACACCTGAATTGATGTACAAGATGGTGGATTACGTCGCACCCTCGTTACTTGATCTTCTCGGTTGGTTAGGTGTTGAAGATTGATTAAGAGAAATTCATCTATTTGCCATGTCTCGCATTTGGTGTAAGGTGACTTACCTACATCAGAACAGGAGCACATCATGATCGTTGGTTTGGTAGTTCTGCTGATTGCGGTGGCGGTTTTCGTGGCCATTCGCAAGGGCCGAGCCCTGCACCAGGAGCACGTCGCACAAGCCGCACGCAGGGGTGAGGAAGTTCGCCGACACCTGCTGTTCCGCCAACGGGCCAAGGAAGCTCGTCAGGCTGAGATCACCAAGCAGCAGAGCCGGGTGAACGCCTACCGGCGGCAGTGCAACAAGCCCATTTCACGTGTTGTGCACACGGCCGTACCCGAGGACGAGGCTGTTGAGACGGGTGTCTACTTCGTGGGTGCGCTGGTGCCCTACTACGGCACTCTGGATGATTTGACCCCGAAGCAGCGCAGGCGCTTCGTGCATAAGTTCAACCACGCTTCCGGCGCCACGTACGCCGACGTCTTCGGAGGATGACATGACCATCACGGACGATGAATTCACCACTGTTCTACTGATAGACGTGTGCGGCTACAGCAAGCGGCACGTCGCTCAGTCGTTGGAGCGGGCGGCAAAGTGGTTTGAGAACAACCTGGGTCTCTGGAACAGGGACGGTGCTTACCGCACGGGTAAGTGCTGCTGCCTGGTGGACCGTTTCAACACGGAGTTGCACAAGCCCACGGCTGCTGACCGCAAGGCCAAGACCGAGGTGTGGCGGCGAGAGATCGGCATAGCCCACGGCATGCTGGCAGAGCTGGCGCAGCGCCTGTACGAAGCCAACCCCGACCACGCCTTCGCCAGTGACCTGAAGTACGGCCGGGTGTCCACAATCAACGACTACTGCCTGCTGGATGTGGCCGAGCTGGCTACGTTCATTCGGGAACTGAAGGGGATGGTGTAATGGGCGAGATGTCAGATACTGCCGGGTTAGGTGTGTGCTTGGTTGATCTGAGAAACAGCACCGTTACCTACTTGGCCTGCCCTAGGTGTGATGCCACCGCAGTGGAATGTACCACGGCACCGCATGCACATCGTTGTCACAACTGCGGAGAAGAAGGACTGGTGGACTGATGGCTATCTGGGGTCAAGCACAACGAATGGAAGTGGAACGCTTCGGTAACAAGGTGCGATTCAAGATGATCCTTGAGGAGGGCCAGAAGTTTGCCTACTTGGATATGGAAGCCAAGGAGGCTCAGGAAGCTGTCATCACGCCAGCCCTTCAAACTATCTGGAACATTGCTAAAGAAGCATTAGCGCCTTTCGGAGATTTGTTCTCTAGCCTCACCAAGGAGAAGTCTGATGCCCCTACCGAAGCTAGCGAATGAGCCGGCTGCCTTCTACGTGGACGAGGCTCTGTCTGCAGCAGCCAGGAGCATGCCCGGCGAGGATGCTCAATTCTTCGTCTCTCGTGCGCAGGTGTATGCGACGCTGCTGCTGGCCTACGAGCAGGCTGAGACCAACCGAATTCTTCGTCAGCGTTTCCGCATAGTGGAGGAGCCAGAATGAGTAAGGGAACTGGAATAAGCAATCTCAAGCCTGGAGATGGCCGTAGCTCTCCTCGTTTCCACGGTATGCAAAGGGTTGATTCTGAGGAGCCTTTGAGGCTCAGAATTCGCAGACGTAATGTACTGGAAGCTATCCCTGGGGATCCAGACAACTGCATCATTGCCCTAGCAGCCAAGTCCGAAGGGCGCATCCTCTGGGCTCGCATCGGGGGTAGAGTCTCTTACATCGTGTTCAAGACAGATCCGACAGTTGCAGTGAGATATTACACTGCCTATGACAGTCTTGGCATTACAAGGTACTTTGATGCCGCTCCGGAGGAGATGAGAAGAAATCCTCAGATCTTGACTGGAAAAATCATAGTTCTTAATCCGCCACCCCCGACAGCCATATTGGGTAGTGGAGTTGGTCAGAAAGGAAAGCGTCCTGCGGGCAAAGGAATACAGAGAAACAGAGTTTATCATGCACCTGCGGTCTGTGAGACCAGGCATATGACCTTCCATTCGGATTGGAATTAAAACATGACAGATAAGACCCCAAGCGAGCGCCTTCGTGCGTATGAAGAGAAGCTGGAGCGTGAAGCCAGCGATACGTTACGACCGGCGGGTACCACAGGCATTCCCACTGGTGATTCGCAGCAATTCCCTCAGGACCAGCGCTTCCAGATGGCTGAGAACGGTGGCACGGTGCCCACGGTCAAGCTTCTCTGGATGACACCGGACCCACTAGGAGCGGTTGCTGCGTTGGCCAGCATGTACGAGGGCAGAGTGATCCGTGATATGTCAGACCTCACTGATGAAGACCGACGACGGGCTTGGGAAAACACCCAGGCAACTCACCTGCGTGCTCCGTTGGAGGCTGTGAAGTTGCACTTCTTGATTGAGGGTGTAGACCGGGCCTTCACGCATCAGCTGGTGCGTCAGCGTACGGCCGTCTACGCTCAGGAATCATTGCGCTTTGCGGTGGTGGATGACCTGCGATATGGCAGCACTTTGCCGCCTAGCCTCCAGGGCACCATTGATCCACGTGCTGAGGGCATCGTGGTGGGGTACGACTACCGAGCCGACAAGCCGCAGCAGTGGCGTGATCGCTGGGATGACGCCCTGAAGGTGTTGGACGACACGTACCGCTATCTGGTGGACGATGGGATGCCGGCTGAAGAAGCCCGTGGGTTGCTGCCGCATTGCACGGCCACCCGCATCCAATACGTGACCGACCTGCGCAATCTCTCAGAGCACGCAGGCAACCGGTTGTGTACGCAGGCTCAGTTCCACTGGCGATTGGTGTTCGCACAGATCATCAGGGCCATCCGAAACTATGAGATCTACGATCACGAGTCTGGTGGCTGGACTGATGGCAACTGGCAACAGGAGGCCATCGCTGACAGTGCGCTGTTCCGGCCCATCTGTTACCAGCTAGGGCATTGCCCCTTCCAGGCCAGCTTTGACCGGGCCTGCACTATCAGGGACAGGGTGGAGAAGTTCCACAAGCACGGCCTCTCCAGCGATCACTGGAGTGTGCCCGCCTGGGTGCCTGTGATGACGCAGGACGAAGGTGAGCGGGGCGACGAGACATTGCTTGAGGGCATTCAAGACAACGAGTGGAGAATGGATCCAGGAGCGGCTCGTGCATAGGCGCTGGCTACTCCGTCTAGTGCCGCAAGAGGGCGAGCCGGCACTACACCTGATGGACGACTGGAAGAATCTGGCTCTCGTCAGGATCCAGCAACCTGGTGTCACGCTGGAGCTGGTCTGCAATGGCGAAGTGGTGCTGGCTTTCCATAGTCCTCATCTTCGTAACGAAGTGGGCGAGGTCTACACCATCAAGGTGGTGGATAACCGCTATCCTCTGGAGGTCTTCTATGAGGACCTGGAAACCTTTGGAATAGCAGATACAGGAGCGGCACGTGCCTAACTCACACAAGTTCAAGTACAACGACAAGTGGTATCAGGCCACTTTGCGTTTTGAGACCGTACTGGATAGTGATGGTATCTCATTCCATCCGCAGTTCCCATCTGGTGAGTCGGTTATGAAGATGGCCAACGTGTGCGAGAACTGCCATCGTGGAGATTGGGTTCCGGTGGTGCACCGCTCGTTTGAGGTAGCTCTTGAGGCTGGTCTATTCGTGGAGGCAACTGATGGCCTGGGGTGACAAGGGCGAGGAGTACCGGCCCGACAGGTGCAACCACGCATCGGACGATGGATGTGAATGGTGTTGTCGTAGGTGCAATCTGGACTCTCACTTCTGTCCGGATTGTGGTACCGTTTCAGACCATTACGAAACACCGTGCCCAGAGCACGAGAAGAAGACAGCGTGAGTCGGGTCGTTCTGTCTCTGGAAGACGAGTACAGCAAGACATTCAACCTATACGTGTACACTCCTAAGTGGAACTTCGTGGTTCGCTTCTTCCGATATCGCAAGGCGATGGCGTGGCTGACAGCCATGTCTGAGACTATCAAATGGGAGATGACTCATTGAGCAAGCCCAGTAAGAGCGTGCCGGTTGTAGCTCGTAGGCCCGACGGTACCGTGTACTGCCAGCACAGGATTCCGAAGGAACACGAGGACGACCCAGACCGCCCCACTCTCGGGTCGTTGCAGTACCTGGCCAAGCTGACCAAACGTGAGACGGCACGGCGCAAGCGCATCCGGGGTGAAGCGTGATGTTGAGAACGAAGCTTCTAGTGGGATGGATCGTTCTAGCGGTGGTGCCTGTGGTGTGTGTTCTTCTCGGGATATGGCACGACAGTGAGCACTGGTCGCAGACAGCAGCGGTGACTACCGTCATCGTCAGTGGACTTGGAATTTGCCTGGTTTACAACTGGGGCAACGACGAGATGGACACCAAATGAGAGCCATCCCTCTCGCAATACTGGCCTGTGTGGTCAGCTTCTTCGGTGGAGCTCTCACGGTCAGCCTCACCAATCAAGATATCTCCTGTAGTTCCGGAGAGGTCTACGTTATGGACACACAGAAGTGCGTCAGTGGCACGGACCACGCAAGTCACTAACAAATCAGAGGAAAGAAAATGACTGAGACTAATTGGAATGCTCCGCCCCAGCCTGCACACGAGTTCAACAAGGAGCCCGTCGGTACCGACTACAGCGGCTGGGCGTTTGTGTGCGGCATGGTGGGCCTGCTGTTTGGATTGGGTGCGTCAGCTATCAACTGGTACTTCCCGCTGGTGCCGTCCGCTCTTGCTGTCGGCATGGCCATCCACGCCATGAAGCACCACACACCCCGTAAGGGCCTGGTCTTTGGCGGCCTGGTCGGCGGCGTGCTGGGGCTGCTGTGCACCTTGGGCCTGTACACCATGTACAACGACGCCATGAACCAGCTCAGCTGTGTGGAAGAGGCCCCCACTTTAGAAGCAATGGTGGAATGCAACAGCTGATGGACACTGATAAAGCCGTACTGATGCTGATAGCCCGGATGCTCTTGATAGTTGTGGTAGCATTCTTCGCTTATCAGCTGGGTCATGTCCGAGGAGAGATAGAAATTCTTCGGCACTCCACCTGCTGGCTTCAGGAGCACTACGAAGTCCAAGTTTCCCAGCGCTACGACCACTGCACCACTGGAGATGAAAATGACAAGTGAAACAGACAACAAGATCGCAGTTATAGCAACTACCGTGATCCTTTTCTTTCTGCTTCTGCCGGTGATGATGTATCTGATCGGACTAGGAGTCAGGACGTTCTTCTGGGGTTTGGGCGTTTGAGTGGTTGCCCCGTGCCCAATGGCATGGGAGGATGACGGGCTTGCGCCAGAACAAGCCCAAAGATCGCAACGCAGGACAAGGGAGAAGTTCTCCCCCTAACTGAAAGGCGAGTTTAGATGGCTGAAATATCAGGGTTGAAGTGCACTGATTGTGGTCGCAAGATCTTCGTGGAAGACGAAGAGTCGCCTAGGTGGGCGACTGCGGTGATGACCATCCCCGCCACGAACTATCAGAAGACCCTCCACTACTGCCCCGACTGCCAAGCTCCTCACCTGAAGCGGGCGCACGATTCCGAGGAGAAGCTGACCACCGGTCAGCAGAAGGTGATCAACCCAGCACATGTTGATCCTGCGTTGGAGGCGATGTTCCAGCAGGATCCAACCCACGCTGAAGACAGTCGCCGTAGTGGTGTCCCCCTGGCCGACTGGCCCAGCCCGCCGCAAGGTGTACCCGCCGTGACGGGGCCTGTGGCGTTGACAGCCGGAGACACCGAAGGTGTGCCTGTGTTCCCTTGGCCGGGTACGGCGGCACCTGCGGGCGCACCACGGGGCGGTCCTCCACCGAGAAGCCGTGGCAAGGGCAAGGGCGCCGTACGGCGGAAAGCCACGCAGGCAGCAGCGAACATGGCGGGCGGTCGTATCGCCAGTTTCTTGACTCTGACCTTAGCAGTTGCTGGATCTGTCCTGATACAGCACTGATCGCCCGCTGCTGCCGCTGAGATGGGTGTGGGCGCTGGTGGATGTGCCTACCCCATCTCATGCAGCAGGCGTCTACTGAGGGATTCTGAGCGGTTGTTAGGCGGGTGGCGGGTGTTGTGCCCTAGCGGGTAGAAGGCTGCCGCTACTGCCTAACGTGGAATATCACGTCACGATGGTCAGGGCAGCGGGCTAGCGGTACCCTGCGTGGCCCCAGCCCATGCAAAAGGGCGGACACTCTAAGCGTCGCAGCCAATGAGTGCCCGCCCTCAGGAGGTGGTCGTCAAACATGCAACGTAGCAGACCCACTACAGCTACAACAAGTCAATTGGTGGCGGTTTACCCCTACAGAGACGAACACGGAAAACTACAATATGAAGTTGAACGCTGGGAGCCGGGCCGCAACGGGAAGCACAAGTCGTTCAGGCCACGCAGGAAGAAGAAGGGCAGCGGTCGGTACGTCTATCAACTAGGCAGCCGGCGTCGGATTCCCTATCGGTTGCAAGAACTGGTTGAGGCTCGTGATGCCGGCAAGCGTGTGTATCTGGTGGAGGGTGAGAAGGATGCTGACACTCTTGCCGAAAGGGGATATGTAGCTAGCTGTCATCGCAGTGCTTCTGGAGTGTTTCAGAAAGATTGGATTGAATTTTTCCAGGGTGTTGGGTCTGTGGTCGTCATTGCCGACAAGGACGACGTTGGTAGAACCAATGCCAAGCGGGCATATCACTTTTTGAAGAACACTTGCAGGGTGCGGGTACTGGAGTGCAATGGCGGCAAAGACATTACAGAGCATCTTGACAACGGTGGGACTCTGGCCAAGGGGCAATTCAACGATGTCACCGTGGCTATCTCCACCAAGATCACGAGTAACGGTAGTAGTCAACCCAACGAGAAAGAATCGGGTTGGACGGCCGCCCAGTGTGCGCAGTGGGGCAAAGATTATCTGTACAGAGACGTGCAGGATGGGCACAAGCACAATGGCCGAGAGGCTGTTGCGTACAAGTTTGCCCTTCAGTTGCGTGATGTACCCCGTGCGGTTGCTGAGCAGGCAATGCGGCTGTTTGTAGAGGATTGCCCAGACGAGGATTCAGAAGGCAACCACAAACCCTATGGTCTGGACCAGGCCATGGATACGCTCCGGTCTGCGTTGGATGGGGAAGCGCCTGCTGGGTGGAAGCCAGGTGTGTTCAGTGCGGCTCCAGCGGCTGCTGGGCATTTCCGTATTCAGATGATGGATGAACTAGAGATGCGGGATGTCACGTGGTTGTGGGACCAGTACATCCCCTTCGGGAAATTGACTTCTGTGGAGGGCGACCCCGAAACGGGTAAGTCGTTGTTCACGTTGGATCTTTCAGCTCGGGTATCGTGCGGTGGGAAGTTGCCCGACGGTGCTCCTGCTCCTGCGTGCTGTGTGTTGTTGATATGTGATGAGGACGATTACGAGGATACGATTGGTCCTCGTTTGCAGGCGGCTGGCGCTGATCGTAGCAAGGTTGGGGCTGTATTTGTGGAGAAGGATGAGAGTGGTACTATCGTGCCTTTCTATATTCCTGATGATCTGGACTTTATACGTGGAGCTATAGATGCCCTGAAGATTCGCACTGAGATGTCTGAATGCCTTGTGGTGGTGGATCCTGTGACTTCGTACCTGTCTGAGCAAGTCAATTCACATAACGAAGCCTCTGTACGTAGGGTGACGTCGCCGCTTGCTGAGATGGCTCGTGAGACCAATGCTGCGTTTGTGATGGTACGGCACCTGAACAAGAACAGCTCGGAAACCAATCCGAAGTACAGAGGTGGAGGATCCATCGCTTTCTATGCGGCGGCACGAGCGGCGTTGCAGTTTGGTACGCATCCTCAGGATGAGAGTCTTTTGGTGATGGCGCAGGCAAAGAAGAACCTAGCTCTTTCTCGTCCATCACTATCGTACCGGGTAATTGCTTCTCCTACTAATGCTCGGCAGCCTGTGATTGCGTGGGAGGGTTCGGTAGATTTGGATGCCCGCACCATGCTACGTGGGCCTGATGCTCGTGAAGATTCTCCAGATCGTGATCATGCTGTCATTATCATAGACTCATTACTGGTTGATTCCGGGACCGACCCCAGATCGGTGCCTGCGAGGGTTGCTGTGGAGGCTTGTCGGGCCGAATTAGGCATCTCTCGCCAGACAGCACAACGTGCCGCCAAGAAGATGGGTCTTGTGGTGGAGCGCAAGCGTGCTGACGATGGAACTATTAAGGAATGGATCTGGAGGGAACCCACAGCTCAGGGGTCTTCCAAGGTGCAAATCCAGGGTAAGGTGTGAGCACTATGAGCACCGTGAGCTCTGGGGTAACCTGGTTCGGGTTTTGGTTGTGATTACCATCTACGGGACCACTGCTCGCCCATGCTCATGGGTAACTACTATGAGCTCTAGGGTCTCTAGTACTATAAATGGTAATGATTACCAAATAGCTAGAGACCAGAACTCACGGTTAGTGGGGTTAGGATTGCCAACGAAAGGTCGTGAATGTATGGCACTAGAACCGTGTTCTAGATGTGTCCGTGAAAGGCACGAGAAGTGCTTGGATAGGGGTTACTGGGCTTCGTACTCTGATGAGGAAGAACAGCAGTGCGGATGCAATTGCTGGCTACAAACCGACATTGATGAGATGCTTGGTTTAGAGGGTCAGTTGTCCAACATGAGACATCGGATCATAGAGGCACTGGGCTATGAAATTGCTTGAAGCTGGGTTCTACTGTGCGGAGAAGGGGTGTAGGAACGTGGCAAGTTGTGAGCGTCCTTTGAGTAAGACTCTAGATCCTCGTGGAGGATGGGATGTAATCGTTGATCTTGTGTGTCTTCAGCACTCATCTCCTCAAGAAGGGATTAATACGTGACAGTACGTGAATCAGTGACGAGAAAACGTCGTGCCAAACCGGTTAAGAAGGTGACTCAGCACATTCAAATCGGAAAGAAGACACAAGAGCTTCTCAACAACCCTGACTACTCTGATTGGTCCAATGACGAGTTGATCAGGGGTCAGAACTACGATAGGAATGGACGTTTCACGGGTCAGCCTCCGAAGGTGATCCCTCTCGCTTTGTTGCATGAGCTGAACAAGAGGATGAGCACTCATGCGATCAAGGATCTGAATGCAGCGCTTGAGCCGGCAGTGAAGTATCTCAGTGATGTTGCTTCTGGTGTTGAGGGTGTAGAGGTGGATGTGGTTCGTGTTCGTGTGTGCGAAGGGATACTCAATAGGATCCTTGGTATGAATCCACAACGAGTAGAGCTGCAGACCATAGAGAAGTCGGTGTGGGAGAAGGAAGGCGTCACAAAGGCAATCGTAGTCCGTGATGTGATAGATGTTAACTCGGAAGAGTGGGAGAATCCTTTTGAGGACAATGAATGACTAAGAGCACTACCAGAAGTCTTGAGGCTAAGCGTCGTAGGCACTTCGTCAGTGCTCAGATAAAGCACATGAGCGAAAGAGAAAGACGATGGCTGCGCTGGTTTCATAAGGGACATCCACGTTTGTCCAAGGCGACGCTTGTCTGTATTGTGCTGACGAGCCGTGGCGAAGGACGCAGGCGCTATCCACTACCCGGAGAAGTCAGATGGCGATCCATGAAGGTATGACCGAACACGATCGTTCCATTGGCCTGTATTGGGCCTGTGAACATCCTGAGTCTCCACATAGTCAGTACACGTGCTATGAGGAGAAGTGTGCTGGTTGTGTGATCGCTGCTGAAGCAGCGCTCTTGACAGGAAATGGTGATTGGTTTGGCTGGGACCGAGAGAGCGATGAGCTGATTGGCTTGGATAAGTGGTTGAAGAAGGTGAAAGAACGTGGGTAGGTTCTTGCGTTGCATCTGGACAGTGGACATGGGAGGCTAAGGCTGTGATGGCCAATGTGAAAGTCAATCATCCGTGTGGTTGTACGTTGTGGCAGGACGACAAGGGCTGGCTGCACCTGATGGAATGTGCGGTGATCTGCCCGGACGATGTGCGAAGCAAGTTGATCGCACGCATGCAGGCAGAAGGTAAGCCGGTCCTGAGTGCGAACTGAGGGTTAATGCCAGACACAGTAGAGAACGACGCTATCCGGGCGCATGTCAAGTACCAACGGCTGCAACAGCAGTGGATGCAGCTGGGTCCTAAGAAGCGACATGGCATGGTCAAGCGGATAGCCAGCGATCTGGGCACCAACGCTGCCCGGGTGCATGGACTGGCTCATTGGGATCAATACGGTCCATAGGAGCGAGTATGACAGAAGAGCACACGACAGAGCCGTACAAGGTGTACGGCATCAGTATTGAAAAGGTGAATCCAGGGGTATCCGTTCGCATTCATACTAGTGAGGGTGAGGTGGTGGAGGTTGCCCGATTTAGAATGGTGAACGAGCTGGACTTCATTGACGTTCCCACTATGCGAAAGGCGGTGTTGGACTACCGGCAGGGCAACGTCACCGACTGGCTACAGGCCGAGGCTGACAAGCGAGAGCACACGTACGGTACTGAGGACGAAGCAGCAGCGGGATATCGCCGGGCCTTGGATCTCATTCATTCCCTGCGTAAGGATTACGACAAGGTGCGTGCCGCCTTGGTCTTTTCCGAGCAGGCACTGGACCAGGCTCGTGCTATGAGCCCCTTGATGGTGCGTCACGACGCCACCAGACTTCCGCCGCAAGCACCTGTGGCCATTGTTACCCACGACGACGGTGAGGGGTGGCAGGGCGATGCGGAGCAGGTAGCTCAGGCAGAGAAGGTTCTTAGATCTCACTGGCCTAAGTCTGTTCTCAGATCTCATTGGCCTGAGTGTCCGGGCAACTGCACCAACGTGTGCGGCTGCTGGTGCCACAACATTGAGAACGTACCGGAGCGTGGCGACAGCGCCATGATTCGCAAGGTGAAGGGTGTATGACCAAGATCAGGGAAGAGGGCAGCGGTAGGCAGTTGATGCCGGCTGGGCGCAGGTGCGCATGCGGCACTATCCTCAGCGTCTACAACAAGACCGACACGTGTGGACCTTGCGAAAGTGCGAAGCCCGTTAGCAAGCGCAAGAAGATCGTTATGCGAGGAAGAAAGGTGGTCAGTACATGAAACCCAGCTTGCACATTCATACGAATCCCGAGGCTGCCAAGAACTGCAACGGTTACTTCAAGGGCATGGAGCGGGTGGGCTGGTTGTGGCGAACCAGCCAGAATGCCAGGCGGTGGACCTTCACAACCACGCTGGATGTGCGTGGCTACCCGCACACTGCCGAGTTCATGACCATGTATGCGGAGGCGAAGGGAGCCAGAGACAATGCTGGCTAGTCTGTGGGAAGCCATTGCCATCAACGTGAGCGTGGGTCTGGTGTTTGCCGGGTTGATCGTCACTTGCCTGAGTCGGTTGTGATGGACTGGGACACGGATGTTGGATCGCAGGCGCCTTGGTGGGTGGCCTGGAGGCAGGAGGAACGGCAGATGGCTGAGACGGTTGTCAGATCGGCCGTGCCAGAACGCAAGCGAGAGGTGCCCGCAATGGTGCCGGGCCTTGTTGCGTCTCGTCAGGCGGCGACTGAGCGTGCCTGAGGACAACGACGTGGAGCGCCTATTAGCCGGCGAGTGCTGTCACGGCAAAGGCCGGGACTGTCTGGAATGCGCTATGACGAGGTACCTGGTGGTGCAGATGAGAAGCATTCTTCAAGGGATGTTCCCTAGGCGATGAAGCCGTGGACACGGAAGACGTGCAGGCTGTGCTGCGGCGACCGGGTGTGGATTGGTAGTACACATGCCGAGCACGTGCACGTGCGCTTGCGGGTGTGCCCCAACTGTGATCGTGTCTCAACGCAACAAAGCCCCGACCCTGCGGCCGAGGCTTAGCTGGCTGGCTCGTGGAGCTAGTATACGATCCTCCAGGTAGCGGAGCCGACGAGGACGTTGCGGTGGTACTCACAGGCGTTGCGGACCATGCCGGTGAACGCCGGGAGTTCCTGGATCTTGGCAACCGGGCGCTCGGGGCAGCGCTGATTCTTGTAGTCGGGGTGAGTGAAGGCGCAGCGGGTGACTGTGGTGCTGGTTGCGGTCATGAGCGAAGTATGCGCCTTCCAGAAGGAGATCGCAAGCATGTTGTTGAATTTAATCTCGGTGTTCAGCTGGCGATGGGGCTGCAAGGCGGCACCAGTAGATCTCGCAGCCAGGCAATAGCCGCCATGACGGAGACTTGGATCAGAATGCTGTCCAGCTCCCATCCACCGAAACCCCTTTCAGGATCCCAGCCGGCGATGGTGTCGTACTCCAGCACGTCGGTGATGCCGTTGGTGTAGTGGATCACGGCTTGAATGCGAGCGCCACGGGTGTTGCCCACGGGCACACCGATCAACGTGACGCCAGCCTCAGAGATGTCGGGCCTGTCCGGGGTGGTGATGTTGAGCATGGCTTCAGTATGCACTGTCCAGAAGGAGATCCCAATGTTGTTGAATTTGATAGCGATTGACCCGGGCGGGGAAACAGGCGTGGCGCATGCCCTGTACAAGCCGAAGTCTGACGAGCCTCCTCACATCACGGTTGTGAAGGCGTTCAAGGCGGGCAGGGGCGAGGCCTTTCAGGTCATGGGGTCGTTGAATGACCAGTGCATAGCCATTCGTGAGTTCCTGCTTGAGATCATGACCAAGGCAGGCCAGGGGAAACAGCGGGCGTACGACGTCAGGACCATCCTGGTGTATGAGGGTTTCGTTCTTCATCCGTACGCAAACTTACACAGCGATGCACTATCGCCAGTGGAGCTAGCTGCGAAGCTTACGTTCTACCTTTGGCTAGAGCCAGAGACAGATGGTAAGGTGGACGTACGGATGCAGCTACCCAGTGAGATGCAGGTCATAAGTGACGACATGCTTCGTCGCTGGGGCTTATGGCAGCCGGGCAAGTCAAATGACGATGCCATGCCGGCACTGAAGCATCTGATAGTGTTGTCCAGAAAACTACAGAAAGAGCTGAAACCATGTGGTTCATCTTGATCGCTAGTGTTGGCGTGTGGGCGCTGTCCTACACCGACTTCGGCAAGTACGGCACGGGGGACTGATGTTTGATTGGGTGGTCAACGTGTGGGACTTCGTGCTGCATCCACCTTTGTGGTTCGTTGTCCTTGGTTGCATTGGCTGGATCTCTGTCGCATACATCTTGTTCTTCTCAAAGGAGCGCAAGTGATCTTTGTTTACTTGCTTGCCGTCAAGGATTGGTTCGTGTGGCGTTCCGTGGGGCATGCGCAGTACATCAAGCGTCGCCCGTGGAAGTGGTTCAGCCATGTCCACTATCGTCAAGGCTTCAGGGAGTGGTAATGGAGAAGTGGAGAAAGACCCCAGTGTTGATCGGTGCGTTGGCCATGCACGCCGGCTGTACCGAATGTGACGGCAACGGCAACGTCGCTGAGACCGGTCCGGTAGGTGAGTATCTGTTGACCGAGTGCGAACGCCTGGCTACCGCCAAGAACTACGTCACGAAAGTGCTGGAGGCACTGCACGAGGCACGCTGGAAGCTGATCCAGTCCAACGGTGGTGGCACCAATTACACTGAGCCTGGTCATCGCCGCTTTCTGTACGTGGAGCGGGAGTGGGAGCCGATCAGCTTGGTGAATCCCACTCCTGAGGAAAGGGCAGCTATGCAGGATGTAGTTGCTCGGTACGAAGGCTTGGGTCTGAACATCTCAGAAGCACGAGTTGTGTCTCCTGAGCAGGCCAACGACCAGAAAATCAACTACATGCGGAACACACCGCATGCTCCTCAGCGAGGACAATTTCCGCTTGATCACATGTGCATTCGGTGTGACTTGCAGTTGGAGAATAGGATCCACGATGGTCGGTAAGAAGAGGTGGATATGCAGTACCGGGCGGACGGTGTGACACCCGTATAGAGCAGATATCAAGGGGTTTAAGGTGGACGAGTTTCTTCGGTTCTGGGTCACGAATGTGGTGGAGCCCTACGCAGGCGGTGATCGCTGTTACAAGTGCCAGGGCACGGGGGTTATGCACGTACGGCGCCGTGTCACCTGGAAGGACGTGGTCTGTGCCGTGTGCGAGGGCTGGGGCTGGTTGAGATAGCCGAAGTGCCGGTGTGGCTGCTAGCCTGCCGCCCAACGCATGGAGGTAATGACATGAGTCTGGACACTGTCTTCGTGAAGATGCACACTGCCGACCCCGGTGTGGGCGGTGCTGCCAACCCTGCGACCAATACAACTCGGAAGGTCCTTTCAGTAAGTGAGTTCATGGATGGGTCGGGTCGGCTGCCGCAGGACGCCGTCGTGGCCTATTCGGGTGGAGAAGTCACAGCTACCGAGTCGTACGCTTGGGTGTCGTACTGGACAGCTGTGACCGGCGGCACGTGGCTCGGCAACGAAGACATTGCCAATCAGGCAGCCACCAACACCGTCGCCCTGAACATCGCAGCCGGCGTCATCCTGGTCTCGGATCGCAACGTCATTGACTACATGGCCCGTCAGGAATTCACCACTTGGCGTGGTGGTCCACAGAGAATCGTAGAGACGTGGCGGGGCCTGTTCCGAGCCAACGCTTACCGCCTGCAACAGATCAAGTTCTCCAAGCAGAACGCTCAAGTCATCTAGACGTGGTAGGGTGACACGCCATGGGACTACTTACGAGAAACAAGCATGTGGGCAACGCCTTCCACGACGCTGACGCAGCTGGCGATCACTACGTTGTCACGGACGTCTTCAGCCTGGACCAGGACCTGATCAACGGGGCATGGCGTGAGGGCTGGGCGTTGAAGGAGACGTTCCAGAACAATCACTCCATGGGCAAGGGCAATCAGGCCCGGGGCAAGTACACCCTGATCTTTGAGAGGATGGCTGCGTGAGTCTGCAGATACCGCCCGGTAGTGATTTCGTGTTTCAAGTTGTGCTAGGCACCCCTTCAGAGTGGCGAGTTATGGATACCAGAACCAAAGACATTGTCGCTACGTTTGCTTGGGTTGTGGACAACACTCCTGTCACTGGTCCACCCATAACCGAGGCGAACAAGACAGCCGCTTTGGTGTTGGCCAAGGCAGACGTCGTGACACGCAACAGAACGGTGGCAGGCTTATGAGCGACCCATATCCCCCGAGTGAGTTCGGCGGCAAGACAAACGCCCTGGGCATTCAGCCCTTCCCACACAGCCCTGAGGCATACGAGAAGCTGCGTGCCATCTACATCACAGGTGACGCAGAAGAGACGGGCCTGTTGGCTCCACAACCGGGGCGGGAAGCATTCCAGGGCCTGTTGACCGAAGCAGAACAAACGGAGATCGCCCAATCCCAAGGGCTCCTGGACAAGGGGCAGGTTTGGGAAGAAATGGAACAAGGAGGACCGTGAAGTATCTCGCAATTCTCGTGAGTGCGGTGGCATTTGTCGTCGGTACTTGCGAGGCACCAGCAAAGCAGCAGCCAGTACCAAACAGCGTCGCCCTAGTCGGCGACAGCATCCTGTGGCAAGCAATCCTGTACGGTCAGGATGAGATGGCCAACAACGCCGAGAGCGACCAGCTGACGTACCCAGGCTGGGAGCCAAAGCACGCTCAGCCCAGGCTGACGCAGTTGGTGGCAGATCCTGCTCGGTCGCCAGAGACCGTGGTGATCGCCTTTGGGCAGAACATGGCAGACAGGTACGGGGCGCATGAGCGGGCGGAGTTGTTCAGCCTGATCTACACAGCTTCTGATTCCTCCTGCGTAGTTCTCATCAAGCCGCATCCAGCTATTCCGGGCACGGCGGCTGCGAACCTCAACGCTGTCCGTACCGACATGGAAGCGGCTGCCAGTACTCGGCCGAACACCTTCGTTATGGACTGGTCCAACACGGTGTACTCGCACCCCGAGTACTTAGCCTTGGACAACGTCCATATCAACGTGCCGGAGGACTGGTTTGCATGGTCCGCAGCGCCCTATGCTGTGCCCGCTGCCCAGGCGTATCTCAACCTGGTGAAGCAAGGCATCAGTGAGTGCCAACAGACCCCATAGGAGGGATCGTGAAGGAAGTCAAGAAGCTGACATGGCGCAAGGCCAGCGAGCAGTTCTGCAACGCTGATCAGCCCATGTGTGTGGAAGTGGCTGAGATGAGCGATGGCAAGATCGCCATCCGCAACAGCCAGTTCAAGGACGCCACCGTCCACACCCGTGAGGAGTTCTCCGCTTTCGTGCAGGCGTGTGGCGCCGGCGAGTTCAACGACCTGACCTAGCGGATCGGGTCAGCGATGGGGTGGTTACCCGTCCGACAGCATCGCAGCTGAGGGCGGGTAGCCACCTCATCATCCAATCAGCCTGGGGGCCGATGTAAAGGTTCTGGATGATCTCCCAGACCAGTGATCCAACGAGCATGCTGCTGGACCGAGGATTGCTTGGTCTGGCTGTTCTTGTTATGGCCTGGATTGTCATCTTCTTCTTCCGTAGGTTGGTCAAAGAGCGGGATGAGCTTGTCCAACAACGGGAGGTGATGATAGGCAACATGGTGGAACTGGTTCCTCTCATCAAACGTTCTTCTGAGATCATTGCTAGCCGCACTGCGTTTGATGAGCAGAATCACCACCTGATGGTGGAGATATATGGGGTCTTGAAGGACATTCGCATGCAGCGAGGTCTGTCATGAAATGGCCATTCGTTAGGACCAAGGAAGAGCGAGATGAAGAGATCAACGAAACGGAAAGGGTCAAGGCTCGTCTTCGTATTGTGATGGAAGACCTGCGGCAGACCCTTGATAAGGCCGAGAAGACTTTGGAGAAGGGTACGAACCTGTGAGTGATATGAGTGACGGCGGCACCACCCAGCTGATGGCCAAGCTGGAAGAGCTTCAGGGCAGTCTTGAGGAAGCTCTGACTGAGTTGAGAGGTTTGAAGAAGTCAAGGCGAACCAGCCGAGTTGTGTTTGGTCTCATTGGCGTGGTTATCGCCGGCATGTTCGTGCTTACCTTCTATGTTTGGACCTCCGGCAAGGATGCAAGGGATAAGCTGGAAGAGAAGTTTGAGCAGTCTCAGCAGGAGAACTGCGAACTTAGTCGTGATAGCCGGGCCAGCATTCGGGGTGTGTTCCGTCTGGTTTTTGACCAGATCGTCAATACCAGTAGCAATCCTGAGGAAGTGCAGGTACTGGCGGAGCAGATCAATCAGGCAATCCTGGAAGCCGTGCCCGACCGGGATTGTGTGAAGGAGGCTCGGGAAAGGCGAGCGCAATGATCAACTTCTTGGGATACGTTATGACTTCCTTGAGCAGTGCGTTTCTAGTGGCCTACTTGGTCAATAGATCTAACAAGGGTGATCGTATTGAGGATATGCAGCGGCAAGACAACGTTGCTTCCGATCTAAAGGATAACCAGTCCACGACCAATACCAAACTGGACACCATTCACGTTCTTGTGAATAGCAACATGACGGCGGCTATGCAAGCGGAGTTGGATGCCACCATCCGAGAGCTTGCAATGATGAGAGAAGTGATTGCACTGAATAGGGCTGCTGGGCGGGAGCCTTCTCCAGAGGCTGCTGAAGCCTTGAGGAATACGCAACTCAAGATAGACGAACTAAAGGCGCAGCTTGAGGATCGTCTAAGGTCAACCCGAATTGCCGAACTGAAAGAGGGAACAAATGGCTGATTTCGTTTTCAACATTGCAAGAGGCAAGCTGGCCTACTACTATCACGCAGTTGAGAACAGCCTGGTTGTTACGGCGGCTGGCACTCCTGCTTTCACCTCAACAGCCAATGCCTGTTTCCAGATCGTTGCCATTGATGCTGGTGCTGAGACAGACGCTGCCCTGAGGGATTACGACACCTTGCTCCTGCTTCTTGCTGGTACGCCAAACGAGGTGACCAATGCCGGCTACGCACGCAAGGTTCTGACAGATGCAGATCTCGCTGCCGTGCCGGCACCAGACGACGCCAACGAGCGCCTAGATCTGGACATTCCTGATGTGACATGGTCTGGCCCTGGCATTTCGGCGGGCACCGCTTGGACCGATCTGCTGGTTTGCTTCTGCCCCGACAGTACGGCGCCTACCACCGGTGTGATTCCCCTCACGTGTCACGATTTCCCCATCACTCCAGATGGTAGCGATGTGACCGCTAGCGTGGCGGCTGCTGGCTTCTACCGAAGCAGTGGATGATCGTGGCTAGGGTTCCTGAAATAGAGGAAGCCCTGGCCACTCATGACTTGACAGCGCTAAGGGCCGCGACGCAAGCTGCCGTGACGGGTGGCGCTTCTATGTCCGACATTGCTGAGTCAATCGTGGCCTACTCCGAAGAACGACTGTTGGCAGGAGACACTCGGTCGGTGGACATGTGCATGTTCCATGCCGTTCACGACGGTGTGCCGCCTAGCGCCCTGTTCACGGAGATCAAGCGGATGGCTCGCATACCGAAAGAGGAATGATGGCAATTACAACTCTTGATGGATTGGTTGCCGCTCTTACGGCTGGTGAGACCAGGAACTATATGAAGAGTGCCTTCACAGCCGCTCAGATTGGGAGCACACATAGCTTGTGGACGGTTGCTGGTGTACCGGGTGCTGGAGCCGCTCAGGGATCAGTGAACGGAGCTATCCCTGACGACACGACAGCAGGTGCCTTCCCATTTGTGAACGCAGCTGGAGTCGCTAACAACTATCTGGGATACATCGCAGCTGCTTCTCAAGCGGCTGGGACCTTGGTTCTATATGATCGTCTTTGGCATGACTCAGCACTATCTGCCACTGCGACTACTGACCAAGCCATTTCTCCCTCTGCATTGACCAGATTCACGTCTGGAGAAGGAGTGGAACTCTGGGCTGAACAATATGCCGCATGGGGTAACGCAACTGCCGCCACGATCACGGTCACCTTCACGGATCAGGGTGGCACCACTGGTCAGATAGCTACTATTGCCAAGCCTGCGAACGCTGGTGTTGCCGGATCCATGCATCAGGCGGCATTGCCCTCTGGAGACTATGGTGTAAGAGCGGTCACGGCCTATCGCTGGAGCGTGACTCAGACTTCTGGAAACTGGGGATTGACCCTTCTCAAGCGGCTGGTGACCATTCCACTCCAGACCCTGAACGTTGCGGCCGTTTACGATGCTTTCTCGTCTGGTTTGCGTGAAGTACCTGACGATGCGTGCTTGGCTTTTATGGTTCAGTGTTCTGCAACTGCCATGGGAATTATCGGTGGCGAACTAACTATCGCAAAGGGGTGATATGCCCGTCACCTCTGGTAAGGGAAGAGTCTTAAACGGATCTGGGGGAGATCGTGTAAAGCGAAACAACCTGACGGAGTTCAGGGGCTCTGGTTGGGAGATGGTGAACGACTGGTTCTTTGGAATCAGTACTGTTGATTATGACTGGGATACCGTTACAGACGAAGATCGTATAGTCAAGTGGATATATACTCAAGACGATGTGTCTGTTAGTGAGCACACTGTGTTTCCAGACAAGCATGAGCTGGACATAGCTCTGACAGCCGGGCCGGACCCAGTATCCAATCAGCGTGAGATGTTTACTATTCCAGAGTCTGGTCTCTGGGGTATTGCTCACGTCTTGGTGGAGATCAAGGCGGAGGCTTACGACGCCGGTATCGCCTTGCCTCAGCACGGGCTTGGTCTGCGTGCCCAGGAGGATACCAAACGTCGTGCGATCGTTGCTTGGCACGATGTGTTCGTGGGCAATCCGCACGCCATCAACGTCGGGGTGTGGCAGGGCAACCTTGACGGATCTGGTTTCACCAATCGCCAAGGTAACGCAGCACTTGACCTGAAGCAGATCTACAACATCACATCGGGCAGCAGGGTTGGCGGTGTGGTGACAGCGGTAACGTCAGTGGCACATGAAATGGTCATTGACGATTACCTGAACATCTCTTGGACCAAGGAGTTTCCTGGTTCTACACTGAACCGTGCCAGCAATGTCGTGACGGCCACGCTGGGCAGTGGCCACGGCATGCAGACCGGCGACATCGCCTTCCTATTCGGTGCAGGTACGTTCAGTGGCACCTTCACTGTTACGGGCTTCAACGCTACGCAGATCACATGGGCGCAGGTAGGCGCCAACGAGGGCGGTAGCGGTACCGTCAAAGACCGCAGTAGCGATGTGCGTCAGGTCAAGGTCATTGAGATACCCAGTGCTACCACCTTCAAATACACGGACGGCAAGCACGATCTCGCAGTTGTTGGTACTTCCGCTACAGGCAACGAGCGTCTGTTTCCTTACTGGATGGAAGTGCGTGTCTCAGGTACGATCCTCCAGGTTCGCTGCTGGAGCAGACATCAGTCTCTTCCGGGTTGGACAGATCCAAATCATGCGTTCACCATTGATCTGGACAAGGCCCACCTGACGTACACGGTCACCGCCAGTAGCCGAACCGGTGGCACCGCTACCTTGACCATTGGTTCTCACGATTTTATGGTGGGCAACATCATTACGGTGGACGTCACAGACGCCGGACTTGACACGCTCAATGGTTTTGTAACTGGAATCAATGCGACGCAGGTGATGTACGAAAGCCTAGGCGCCGATATAGCTGTCGGGGGTACTGGTACCTGCGTGCGCAAGGGCGGTGCCGATGCCGCTGCCGACATTGCCACCATCCCAACGCCTAGGGGAACTGGTCGTGTAGCGGTAGCTGCTGCTCACGAAGGGATAGTTGATTACTCGCATTGTTCGTATGGTGGAATCGTTGGCACCAACTCCTCTCAGAGCTTTATTACAAGTGCTGGGCAGGCAGTTGAAACTGAAATGGCGCAGCCCATAGCTCGGGTCAAGACTCGGATGCTTGGTCAGGCCGTTGAAACGGAAACAGCAGGGCGCATTCGGCCTGGAGACTGGCCTGTCGTAAGTGAAGCGGAAACGGCAGTGCCAACCAACAGCACTAGTCACGTGGTGAACATGCCCGCTGGTAGTGGCGGATTGTTGTTGGCGCTACAGAGTTACGACGCTCGTCCTATTGTGTCTGGTGATTTTGCAGACAACTGGGTGTCTTTGGGCAACACTGCTCACAGCGGAGATTTGTGCTCCTTGCGGGGTTACTACAAGATCGCAGACGGTAGCGAAGGTGCCACTGAGACAGCAATTACAGACGTGGCCCAAACCAGTGCACACAAGGTATGGCGTTTGACAAATGTGGATTTGACGGTGCCTCCAGAAGTTGCTGTTTTTCAGGGGAACACCTCTACCTCACTTGATTCTCCTGCGTTGAATCCGACAGGGTGGGCGATTGAAAAAATAGTTTCAATAGCGGCGGCTGCTTATGACAGCGGTGTCGTAGCTACTACGGCATATCCGGCTGGTTACGTGGACGGCGCTGCGGTTAACTCTGGTGACGCTGCCGACGGTGTGAGCCTGGCTTACGCATTGCAGGTGTTGACTACTGGTTCTGAGGATCCTGGTCCTTTCACCATTGCTTCAACTGAAGAGTACTGCACCGCTACCTTCGCAGTGAAGTGGGAAGCCGGCTTAGTGATGCCGCCTTTCAACCAAGTTACGGAGACAGAGATTGCTCAGCCCATAGCCAGGCTCAAGACAAAGGCCGTGGCGCAGGCGGTTGAGGTGGAGGTAGCTCAGCCAGTAACCCGGGTGAAGGCTCGTACGCTTGCTCAGACAGTAGAGACCGAGGTTGCTACGCTCTCAGGGCGCTTGAAGGCCCGTGTGGTCGCCCAGGCCCTTGAGAACGAGGTTGGGCAGACTTTCACACGGGTCAAGGCCAAGCCGCTTACGCAGGCTCTGGAGACCGAAACAGCGACAGTTACGGGGCGCCTCAAGACTCGTGTTGCGGCACAAGCCGTTGAGACAGAGACCGCTCTGGTTGTTACCGGGCGAAAGTTGCTTGCCATAGGGCAGGCCACCGAGACCGAAGTGGCGCAAGCGGTGGCCCGGCTGAAGTCCAAGATCCTTGCCCAGGCGGTGGAGCTGGAGACGGGTCAGGTTATTGACGTCTTGGTTCTGGACCTGATGCGGCAGGTTGTGGAGCTGGAAACAGCGCAGCCTATAACTGCTGTCAAGACACGGTCTTTGCTACAGGCAGTTGAAACAGAAGCGGCACAGGCTGTGGTTCGTGTCAAGAGTAGGCTTGTTGCGCAGGGTGTAGAGACTGAGACGGCATTTGCCATAGCACGTTTGAAGATGCGTGCACTAGTGCAAGCCGTTGAAATGGAGACAGCACTCACAATTGTGGCGCCCGGGCAGCTGCGGCTAGTCACAGAGACAGAGATAGCGCAGCCCTTTACCAGGGTGAAGTCCAGGGTACTGGCTCAGGCTGTGGAAACTGAGACCGCCACGGCCGTTGCACGCCTGAAGACCCGCTTGGTTGGTCAGGCCATTGAAGTAGAGATTGCCCGGCTATTCACGCAACCTGGTAGGATTAACACCGCCTTAGAGACAGAAATTGCAATGCCCTTTACCGCATTGAAGCGGAAGGCTATTGCACAAGTTGTTGAGACGGAAGCAGCCCAGGCATTCGCACACGTGAAGGGTCACGTGCTGGGCCAGGCTCAGGAGATGGAGCTAGCTCAAGCCTGGTTGCATTCCAAGCTACGTCTGGTGGCGCAGGTCGTAGAGACTGAGTCGGGCCTGACGATAGTGCGGTTGTTGCCTCCGCCAGATGAGTTGCCTAGTGGTGTGGGTACGGGCGGTGGCGGCATACAGGGGCGCACCAGCAGCCGGCACGGTGCACGATCAATGGTCACGAACGGAAAGGTAACCATTCTGTGAGTGATATCAGTCACAAACCTGTCTGGTGGACCATCAGTGAAGAGCGCCTGCTGGAGCTGCTGCATAGAGTGGCCAATGGTGAGGACCCAGACATGCTGTATATGAGTGAATACGCATCGGCGGACAAGGAAGACGTACCGGGAGGAGATGACGATGATTACAGTCCAGAGGGAGGCTAAGAGCCGACTTAGCGTGCCCATCAACTCGGCGGCTGATCACACGGACGCCACCATTTTCTTCGCTTTCCCCATTCGTGGTGAACGCCCCGATACGTTTGTTGCCGGCACCTGGATGGAGGCGGAGGCTGTTCAATCCTTTGGCAGCTGGTTGCGCGTTGCGGCTACGCCACGCATAGGTGACATAGGGCTGGACCTGGAGCCAGGCCACTATCGCTTCTACGGCAAGCTGCTTCTCAACGGTGACGAGGATGTGTGGGAAATTGACCCGGAGGGTCTGGAAGTCCAGTAGTCATGCCTGATACACGTGAGTTTCCAATTGATCTGGGTAGCGGCTATAGCGCCTGCTTCTATAGCTGGGATCCAGACCTGAAACTCAACCCACAATATCGGCATTTGGCACGTGTGCTTCCAGTAGAGAACGCTGGGTTGATCATCAGACATCCTCGTTTGGACAAGCCAGGTGAGACGCACGAAAGCGCTATTGCCTTTCACATGCCCGGTCTTGAGGAACTGAATGGTGACAGGCCGACGTGGGATGTCACCAGTCTGAATCCACTCACTGTCTCGCCTAGCATTCTGTGCACACCCAGCAAGCACGGTTGCGGTGCACACGGCTACATCCGGTTCGGTCGCTGGGAACCCTGTTGATGGCTGTCGCACCGGACCGTATTGCTCACCTTGATCCACGTGCGCATTGGGCGCAGGTGAAGTATCGGCCGCACATCGGGCAGCGCAAGATCCAGGCCAGTGGTGCCCGCCACAGAGTGGCAGCGTGTGGCAGGCGTTTCGGCAAGTCGCAAATTGGCGGGCACGAGGTCAGTCTTCAGCCGAAGCTGACGGAGACCGTGCTGCATGTGTTGGAGGACAACGATCGTCGCCACGAGATATGGTTCGTGGGTCCGGAATACAGCGACAGCGAGAAGGAGTTCCGAGTTGTTTGGAACGACCTGAAGCGCATGGGCGTTCCACTGGACAAGCCGGGCAGCTACTACAACCCCTCTCTACCAGCATCGGACATGGTCATCAGCATGTTCAATGGGCGCTTGATGATCAAGGGCATGTCCTCCAAGTATCCGGACACCTTGGTGGGTGAGGGCCTGGTGGGAGTAGTGATGTGCGAGGCGGCGAAGATGAAGCCGCTAGTGTGGTCCAAGCACATTCGCCCGGCCTTGGTGGACGAACATGGCTGGTCATTGTGGCTGTCCACCCCTGAGGGCAAGAATCATTTCTATGAGGCTTATCAAAGGGGCCTGGATCCTGCTCATCCTGCGTGGGAAAGCTGGCGCATGGCTAGCTATGTCAATCATCATGTGTTTCCGCTAGGGGCAAAGGATCCCGAAGTACACGAGATGAAAGCGGAAATGTCCGACGAGCGGGCAGAGCAGGAGATTGAGGCTAGCTTTACTGAATACGTTGGTTCTGTATTCAAAGACTTTGACGAGGAGATACACGTTCGGGATGTTAAGTACCGGCGGGATCTTCCGTTGTACGGTGCGTGCGACTTCGGTTGGTCCAATCCGTTTGTGTGGTTGGCCATTCAAGTTGACGTGTGGGACAACGTCTATATCCTAGGCGAATACCGGTGTACTCAGCGGGACATCAACGAGATCGCAGAAGAGTTGATGGAATGGCCGATGGCCAAGCACGCTATCAAGTTGTATCCAGACCCCGCTGAGCCGGACGACGCTCACGTGCTGGGCAACGCTTTGAAGCTGGCTGTTAATGGTGACACAGGTGGTGAGCTGAAGTACCGGCTGGAATACATCCGCAAGGCACTGAAACGGGTACCTAAGCATCTGGATGATGACGACCCACAGAAGCAGCCCAAGATCTTCATTGACCGCAGTTGCACGGGCTTGATTCGTGAGATGCAGGACTACCGATACCCGGAGAACAGGAGCGAGGTCCGGCCGGACGCTGAAGCACCCCTGGATAAGGACAACCACGCTCCTGAAGCACTGGGTCGTTTCTATCGTGGACACTACGGGCCACTAGTGGCGCCTGCGCATAGCGGTGCGGCCGTGGTCACCCGGGCACGGCTGGCTTCAAGTGGCCGGAGAAGGCGCAGGTAATGGAGCCTCTTCGTGAGTTCCTTATTGACGCAATATCAGAGAAGCCCATTGAGTTAGATGAAACTGAAATGATCACGGATGCAGTGATTCTGTTTCGTGTTGTTGATGCTTCTGGTGAGGGCTTGGAAAGGTATCGTTACACTGTGACCGGCGGCGTGACACTTGGAATGGCTATGGGCATGCTTGAGATCTCTAAGACCACCCTGATGGACTATTACGTCGCTGTCCTAGCGGATGACGATGAGGAGGACGACGAAGATGGCGACGGCTGAGTACACCCCATATTCCACCATTAGGGAGCTGCTGGGAGCGACTCTGCCAGGTTGGATCGTTGACCCCATTGAGCAGGCACGGATCGCTAGTTATGATCTGTATGAGAAGATCTATTGGGCGGTGCCTGAGACGTTCAAGGTGGTACAGCGGGGTGAAGATGACGAGCCCATCTACATCCCGGCTGCTCGTACGGTGGTGGAGACGCTGCATCGGTACATGGCCAACGACATGGAGGTTGTCTGCGATCCGGCGTTTGGTACCGACCAGGAGCGTGAGTTGGCCAACGCCATGTTCCAGGACCTGGCCAGTAGGGAACGCTTCTATAGCAAGTTCAACACAAACAAGCGAATGGGAATCATCCGGGGTGATTGGGTGTTTCACATGCGTGGTGATGTTGAGCGTGATGCCGGTGCACGAATCAGCATTGAGACCATCCATCCCAACAAGCTCTTTCCCATCAAGAACGAGGAGGAAGACATCATTGGGTGGATGATAGTTGACCACGTCACGGAAGAGGGCAAGAAGTTCATCCAGCGTACGGATTACCGCAAGACCACCGAGAAGGGTGGCCCGTCGCCCATCACGGTTGAAACCAATCTGTACGAGTTGGATGCCTGGGGTGGACCCGGCCAAGGTGAGGAGAAGGTGGTGCGCAGTGTGACGCCACTTGAGACCTTCCCTAGCCCCATTGACCAGCTGCCCATCTACCACGTGCCCAACTTCTCAGTGGACGAGTTCCTGTGGGGCAGCAGCGAACTGAGGGGGTTTGAGCGCATGCTGTCGGCCATTGACCAGAGCATCAGCGACGAGGAGCTGGAGCTGGTGCTGAATGGCCTGGGCTGCTACGCCACCGACGCCAGCCAGCCTGTGGACGATTCTGGAAACAAGCTTCCGTGGGATCTGGGACCTGGGCGTGTGGTTGTGGTGCCACGGCTGGGCCACTTCACCCGGGTGACGGGTACCACCACCGTCTCTCCGCATCAGGACCATCTTCAGTACTTGCACGATCAGCTGGACATGAGCAGCGGTACGCCTGCGGTGGCCAAGGGTCGTGTTGATGTCACGGTTGCTGAAAGCGGCATCGCCCTCACCATTGAGATGGGACCGCTGCTGTCCCGTGCGGTGGAACGTGAAACCATCGTCACGGATGTTACCAAGAACTACCTGTACGATTTAAACAAGTGGATCATTGCGTACGAGGGATCAGCATGGAACTTCCTGCTGACCAACATCCGCTTCAAGCCCATATACGGCACGAAGATTCCTGTCAACGAAGAGAAGAAGTTTGATCAGATCGTCAAGCTGGCGACGGCTGTTCCTATGCCGATCATTCCGTTGCCGGTTGCCTGGGATGAGTTGCGAAATCTGGGCTGGGAGTTGCCCACCAATGAGGAAATGCTGGCGATGCTGCTGGAGCAGAAGGCCGCTGAGATAGACAGCGTTGCCAACCGTATTGATCGTGAGCTGGAGGAAGGCCAAACCGACGACGGTCAGCCCGTTGATGAAGAAGCACCCGTGGTTGAAGACACAGAGGCAAACACCGATCCAGTGGAGGAAGCGTAATGGGAAGCACCAACACCACAACGGGTAGCGTCGCAGCGTTGGCGCATGCTGCCCTGTCTGGCACTGTGAACGACACCCTGGCCGACACACCTGCCGACCTCAACCACGCTGGTATATTGGGTACCGTCAACGACACTATGATCGTTGTGGCTACGGTTGCCAACGCTGAAGATAACGACAAGAAGCTCGCCGCTAAGATCAATGCCGCTAAGGCGATTTGTGAGGAGAATGCCAAGGAGACAGCCGCCAAGATCAACGCAGTGAGTGGAGCAACGACGGTGGTCGGCGTCTACCGGGACGACACGGGTGGCTTGTACTTGGACCTCCAGTTCACAACTGCTGCGGGTGTTGGTCCGGCGCCGTTGTCTGCGGGCGTGCATGTCGCTCGTGTGGCTGTGGATGCTTTGCTGAGCTGATCCATGTCAATCCCGGCAGAGCGGCTACCGAATAGACCTAGGAAGACCGTCAACCGGGCAGCGCTGGCCCGGAAGACGGGGCTTGTGGAGCCTCTCAGGTTGACGCAGGGCATTACCCGTGGTGACATGGCCGACACGCTTCGTGCGGCCGCTGAGGAAGCTGAGCGCACGGTGCGCAACGGGCTAGGGCGTGGCATTGGGGCTCAGGTTCGTGCCGATCAGCTACGGGCGGCTACCCGTGGCTTGACCCGGCTGTCGGACGAGTTGTGGACGGCCATCCATACCCAGATTAAGGGTGGAGTGAAAGACGCAGCCAAGCTGGCAGCGAATCATCAACTCCTGCGTGACCTTCAGATGGGTTTGCCTCGTGATATCATGAAGAAGCTTTCGGGTGGTACATTCTTCAGTGCTAACCAGGCTGCCAACGACATTCTCAGTCGGCACACCAATGGCTTCACACTGAGTCAGCGTGTGTATCGGAACAGTCAGGCAATGGTCTTACAGGTTGGCCAGATCATAGACCAATCGCTAGCAGCGCAACTGAGCGCCCGTGAGATATCTAGGAAGGTACTCGCCTTCATAAGTCCGAATACACCCGGCGGAACTAGCTACGCAGCAATGCGTCTGGGCCGTACTGAGATCAACAACGCCCATCACGACACAACTATTCGGTTGAGCCGTGATCGGCCGTGGGTTACCGGCTATCAGTGGCATCTATCAGGCAGTCATCCGAAGCCTGACGAATGCGATGAATTAGCCCATGAAGATCATTCTGGCATGGGCGAGGGTGTATTCAGAAAAGGTGATGTCCCTAGCAGGCCGCATCCTCAGTGCCTCTGCTATCTTGGCGTTGCGCAGGTACCTGAACAAGAATTCATTCGTCAACTAACCAGTGGTCGTTACGACCAATACCTCCAAGTTCAAGGAGCATAAATGCCTGATCTCACAGTGGTCAATCCGGCGAACTTTGCCGGAGCCCTTGCTGTTTCAGCGGTGGGTAGCGCTAGCGATAGGTTCGCCACTACTCGTGGGCGTCGTTACTTGATGCGTGTCAACAACGCACATGCTTCATCGCAGAACTTCACGGTGGACGATCCTACGAGTGTGCTGCCGCCGGGTGGTAGTGGTACGCCGGGAACGTTTGCTGATGTGGTGGTTCCCGTTCTCAACGCTACGACCAGGAGCTTCATGGTTGAGGCGGATCGTTTTGCCGACGCCAATGGCTGGGTGAACCTCGTGTTTGGCATCGCCGGTGCGATGAATGTGGAGGTGTATGGACCCTTGTGATACAGGGGTGATTGCTGTTGCTGGGATTGTCGGGTAGCCTTTCGGCACATATTCCTCTATTGACAGAAAGGGTCCGGCGTGATTCAGAAAATCCTTGACCTCCGCTTCGCTTTCCTCGCCCCCGTGATGGGTGCCGGCGATGAAGTTGATGAGGAAGACGAAGGCGAGGAAGAAGGCGATGAAG